>Ga0209587_1000198_pt1 | contig 29689 bp, 33 predicted proteins | sample NGEPerD_2_FD_184512 | JGI IMG/M metagenome (GOLD analysis project Ga0209587, IMG submission 184512) | Arctic peat soil microbial communities from the Barrow Environmental Observatory site, Barrow, Alaska, USA - NGEE PermafrostL1-D... | ecosystem: Environmental > Terrestrial > Soil > Wetlands >...
AGAGGACGGCTGCCACCGACTCCTCCCAGATCGTGCCCGCTGCCTGCACCTGCTCGGAGGTGACGACGAGCGCCGGGATGAACCGGACCACCTGGCTCCAGGCGCCGCAGGTGAGCAGCAGCAGCCCACGGCGCGCTGCCTCGGCCTGGACGGCCGCGGCGGTGTCGCCGTCCGGCCGGCCGTCGGAGTCGCGGAACTCGTTGCCGAGCATCAGGCCGAGGCCGCGCACGTCCGTGATCTGCTTGTGCCCGGCGGCCACGGCTTCCAGCGCGGACCGGAGCTCGGCCCCGCGGTCGGCGGAGTTCTGGACGAGCCCCTCGTCGGTGATGACCTCCAACGTCGCGAGGGCCGCGGCGCAGGCCACGGCGTTGGCGCCGTACGTGCCGCCCTGCGAGCCGGGCCACGCCTTGTCCATGATCGCCGCGGGTGCCGCGATGGCCGACAGGGGGAAGCCGGACGCCAGCCCCTTGGCCGTGACCACCACGTCGGGTCGGACCCCGAAGTGGTCGCCACCCCAGAACCTGCCGGTGCGACCCCATCCGGTCTGGACCTCGTCGAGCACCAGCAGGATCCCGTGCTCGTCGGCGCGCTCTCGCAGGCCGTCCATGAAGCGTGTGTTGGCCGGCACGTAGCCGCCCTCGCCGAGCACCGGCTCGATCAGGAACGCCGCGGTCTCCCTGGCCGGGGTGACCGTCTGCAGCAGGTAGTCGAGCTCGCGCAGGGCGAAGTCCGTCGCCTCCTCCTGGCTCCACCCGTAGTGGGAGGCGTTGGGGAACGGCGCGATGACGACACCACCCATGATCGGGCCGAAGCCGGAGCGGAACTTCGTGCCGGAGGTGGTCATCGAGGCAGCGGCCACGGTCCGCCCGTGGAAGCCGCCGTGGAAGACGATGACGTTCGGCCGTGCCGTCGCCTGCCGGCTCAGTCGCAACGCCGCCTCCACCGCCTCGGACCCCGAGTTGGCGAAGAACAGGCGGTCCAGCCCGGCCGGCAGGACCTCGCCGAGCCGGTCGACCAGGTCGAGCAGCGGGCGGTGCATCACCGTCGTGTACTGCCCGTGGATGAGGGTCGCCACCTGCCGCTGGGCCGCGGCGACGACGCGGGGGTGGCAGTGGCCGGTGCTGGTCACCCCGATCCCGGCGGTGAAGTCGAGGAACCGACGGCCGTCCTCGTCGTAGAGGTAGACGCCCTCTCCGCGGGCGGCGAGCACACCGGTCGCCTGCTTCAACAGCGATGAGAGCTCCGCCACGGAGACTCCTTCAGGTAGATTGTCGACAATCAGAAATCGCCGTTACCTTACCCTGCAGCAAACCCGGCTGGCGAGACCGCGAGGAGCAACCGATGACCGACCCCACCGCCGAGCGCATCGTCGTCGACGCCGTGCCCAAGCAGCTCTTCGTCGACGGCTCCTGGGTCGACGCCGAGAACGGCGCGTCCTTCGAGGTGGTCGACCCCTCCACGGGGACGGTGCTCTGCTCGGTGGCCGACGCCTCCCCGGCCGACGGCATCCGGGCGCTGCGCGCAGCCGCCGCCGCGCAGGCCTCGTTCGCCGCGCTCGAGCCGCGGCAGCGGTCGGACATGCTGATGACGGCGTTCCGGCTCCTGCACGAGCGGATCGACGACCTCGCGCTGCTGATGACCCTGGAGATGGGCAAGCCGCTGGCGGAGTCGCGGGGGGAGATCGTCTACGCGGCCGAGTTCCTCCGGCACTTCGCCGAGGAGGCGGTGCGCGTCGACGGCGGCTACCAGGTCGCCCCCGCCGGCGGCACCCGCTTCCTGGTCGCCAAGCAGCCGGTGGGCCCGTGCCTGCTGATCACGCCGTGGAACTTCCCGATGGCGATGGGAACGCGCAAGATCGGCCCCGCCCTGGCCGCCGGATGCACCAGCGTGATCAAGCCCGCCGGGCAGACGCCGCTGTCGATGCTGGCCCTGGTCGGCATCCTCTCCGAGGCCGGCGTCCCGGACGGCGTGGTGAACGTGGTCACGACGACGAGCTCCGGTGACGTGATGGAGCCGCTGATCCGCTCCGGCCTCGCGCGCAAGCTCTCGTTCACCGGCTCGACGGCGGTCGGCCGGAAGCTGCTCGAGCAGTGCGCCGACAAGGTCCTGCGCACCTCGATGGAGCTCGGCGGCAACGCGCCGTTCATCGTCTTCGCCGACGCCGACCTCGACGCGGCGGTGGAGGGCGCGCTCGCCGCCAAGATGCGCAACTCCGGCGAGGCATGCACCGCCGCCAACCGCCTCTACGTCCACGGCGACGTCATCGACGACTTCGGGCGCCGCCTGGCCTCCCGGATGAGTGAGCTGCCGGTGGGCCGTGGCGTCGAGGACGGCGTCCGCGTCGGCCCGCTGATCGACGAGGTCGCACGCGACAAGGTGCAGACGCTCGTCGATGACGCCCTGGCCCAGGGGGCACAGGTCCTGACCGGCGGACACCCGCTGGACGGCGCCGGCTACTTCTACCCACCCACCGTGCTGACCGGCGTGCCCGACTCGGCGCGCATGCGGCACGAGGAGATCTTCGGCCCGGTCGCGCCGCTCTCCGCCTTCAGCACGGAGGAGCAGGTGGTCGCGGCCGCCAACGACACCGAGTACGGCCTCGTCGGCTTCGTCTACACCAACGACCTGAGCCGCGCCTTCCGCGTCGCCGAGGCGCTGGAGAGCGGGATGGTGGGCCTCAACCAGGGCGTCGTGTCCAACCCGGCCGCGCCGTTCGGCGGCGTCAAGTCCTCCGGCCTGGGTCGCGAGGGCGGAGCCGCCGGCATCGAGGAGTACCTCGAGACCAAGTACATCGGCATCACCCTGGGCACCCCCTGACCCGTGGGGTTGGCGGGGTGAGGGGGTCGCCACGACAGAATGGTCCGCCATGAGACTCGAGCCTGCCGCGACCGCCGTCCTCGCCCTGCACTGGCAGGTCAACGTCGTGCGGCCGGAGGGCTTCTTCGGACCGATGCTGGCCGAGCCCGTCAGGGCCTCGGGCGTGACCGACCGGGCACGCGCCTTCCACGACGCCGCGCGGGCGGCAGGCGTCCGGCTGGTCTTCACCCGGTTCACCGTCCCGGACGACGAGGGCACCCTGGTGCGCAACACCGGATTCATGCAGGCAGTCGCTGACGCAGCAGAGGCGTTTCGCCCGGACGGCGCTGGGACGGCGGTCGTCGACGACATCGGCTTCGACGCCGCGACGGACGAGGTGAGCGACAACCAGCGGCTCTCCGCGATGGCCGGGTGCGACCTGGCGGATCGCCTGCGGGCCGCCGGCGTCGACACGGTGCTCGTCACCGGCGTGGCGACGAACCTTACGGTGGAGCAGACCGCCCGTGGCGCTACGGATCTGGGCTTCACGGCGTTCGTCGTCGGTGACTGCGTCACGGCCGCAGACCAGAGCACGCACGCTGCGTCGCTCGCCAACCTCGCCCTCGCGACGGCCGGCGTGCTCTCCGCGGACGAGGCGCTGACCTCACTGGACACGCCGTGACCCTCGACGTCCGCCCGGCGCGTACGGGTGACGTCCCCGGGATCCGTCAGGTGATCGGCCCGCTCGCCGACGCCCGAGTCCTGATCGCCAAGGAGGCGGTGGCGTACTACGAGGCCTTGCAGGAGTTCACCGTCGCCGAGCTCGACGGGCGGGTGGTCGGCTGCGGTGCGCTGCACGTGATGTGGGACGACCTGGCGGAGATCCGCACCCTCGGTGTGCGAGAGGACTTCGGGGGCCTCGGCATCGGCCACGCCGTCCTCGAGGCGCTGATCGAGCGGGCCCGAGGGCTCGGCGTCGACCGGTTGTTCTGCCTGACGTTCGAGGTCGACTTCTTCATCCGCCACGGCTTCGACGTGATCCAGGGGACACCGGTCGAGCCCCACGTGTTCGTCGAGCTGCTGCGCTCGCACGACGACGGCGTCGCGGAGTTCCTCGACCTCGCACGGGTCAAGCCGAACACCCTCGGCAACACCCGGATGATGAGGGTGCTGTGACCGCCTCCGTCGACGACGTCCGGCACCTCGCCCTGGCCCTGCCGGGCGTGAGCGAGCGGCTCAGCTGGCAACAACCCGCGTGGTTCGCCAAGACACTGCTCGCCCGGATGTGGGACGACGACACCCTGACCGTCAAGGCCACCCAGGACGAGCGGGAGGCGATGCTGGCGGGCGACCCTGACACGTTCTTCAGCATGCCACACCACGACGGCACGAACCTGGTCCTGGTGCGCCTGGCCATCACGGACGGCGGACCGGTAGCCGAAAACGCCCGTCCCCCAATGGTTCCACCAGGGAGTCGGCGACCAGGGAGTCGAGGCACCTCTCGCGCTGAAGCGCGTCGTCCCACGCCGCGGCCAGCCGCGCCGGCCCGACGCTGCTCGGTGCCTCCCGCAGCACCGACAGCAACGCACCCCGGGCCTGACGGTCGGTGCCCGCCCAGGCCTGACGCCGGCGCACCGGCCCGTTGTCGGGCGGCGCGCCGGCCAGGCGCCAGGCGCACCGGTCGACGACCGGGCACTGCGGGCAGCGCGGCGAGCGGGCCGTGCACACCAGTGCGCCGAGCTCCATCACGGCCACGCCCCAGCTGGCCGACACCGGTGCGTCGTCCGGCAGCAGGCTCTCGGCGAGGGCCGTCTCCCGGGCGGTCAGCGAACGCGCCGGCAGTGCGACACCGGTCACCGCACGGGCCTGCACGCGCCGGACGTTGGTGTCGACGGCGGCGTGCCGCCGCCCGAACGCGAACGCGGCCACGGCGGAGGCGGTGTAGGAGCCGACGCCCGGCAGCGACCGCAGCGAGTCGACGTCCGCCGGCACGTCGCCGTCGAACCTCGCCACGATCTCGACGGCTGCCGCGTGCAGCCGCAGGGCCCGCCGAGGGTAGCCCAACCGGCCCCACTCCCGGACGGCCTCCCCGGGCTCGGCCGCCGCCAGGTCGGCCGGAGCCGGCCACCGCTCGATCCACCGGCGCCACACCGGAAGCACCCGGGCCACCGGCGTCTGCTGCAGCATCACCTCGCTGACGAGGACGCCCCACGGCCACGCGTCCGGACCACGCCACGGCAGGTCGCGGGCATGGTCGGCGTACCAGGCCAGGACCGGCTCATGGAGAGGGTGGCTGGGCATCGCGGCCGATGATGCCAGCCGCTGCGGCGTGGCTCCCGCGCCCGTGGCCGAGCCTTGCCTACCGTCAGGGGTCATGAGCAGCCTCACGCACCCGGTCGGGCCGGAGCGGCCCGAGGTGTACTGGCGCCGGCGCGTCACCGTGGGAGTGCTCGCCGTCGTGCTCGTGGCCCTGGCTGCGTTCGCCGTGAGCCGGATCGGCGGGAACGACGCCGCGGCGGCGGATCGCGACCGGGACGCCGGCGTCACGGACGAGACCACGGGTACCGAGGGGACGGCTCCGGCCACGACCGAGGAGCCCGGGCCCTGCGCCGCCGAGCAGCTGCAGGTCGTCGCGACCGCGGACGCCGGCAGCTATCCCGACGGAACCACCCCCCAGCTCGGCGCGACGGTGCGCAACACCGGTGAGCGGGCCTGCACGGTCGACCTCGGTGAGCCGGCGGTGACGCTGCTCGTCGTCTCCGGCTCGGACCGGATCTGGTCCAGCGACGACTGCGAGACCGAGACCGCGTCGGCTCCGGTCGCGGTGGAAGGGGCCGGCGAGCAGGCCGTCACCGTCGAGTGGCCGCGCCAGCGGTCCGCCGAGGGGTGCCCGAGCGACCTGGCCGAGCCCCGGCCCGGGACCTACCAGTTCACCGCAACCGTCGCCGGCGTCACGAGCGCGCCGGTCTCCTTCGGCTTGGAGTGACAGGCTCGCAGCGAGCTCAGACGTAGCGCTCGAGGATGCTGGACTCGGCGAGCCGTGACAGCCCCTCGCGCACGGCCCGCGCGCGCTGCTCGCCGACGCCGTCCACCGTCATCAGGTCCTCGATGTTGGCGGCCAGCAGCTTCTGCAACCCGTCGAAGTGCTCCACGAGACGGTCGACGATGGCGCCCGGCAGCCGGGGAACCTTGCTCAGCAGCCGGTATCCCCGCGGGCTGACCGCGCCGTCGAGGGACTCGGCCCCGATCGTGAGCGCCAGCACCCGCGCGACCGCGTTGAGGTCGACGAGCTCGCTGGCTTCCAGCAGGGCGAGGCCGGCGAGGACGTCGGACACCGAGCGGTCCCGCTTGGCGGACTCGAGGTAGTCGCGGATGACCAGCTCGCGGTCGGGGCCGACACCGCCGATCAGCTCGTCGAGCTGGAGGGACAGCAGCCGGCCGTCCGTGCCCAGCTCGACCACGTAGCCGGAGATCTCGTCGGAGATCCTGCGCACCATCTCCAGCCGCTGCACGACGCTGGCGACGTCGCGGACGGTGACCAGGTCCTCGATCTCCAGCGCCGACAGCGTCCCCGTCACCTCGTCGAGGCGGGCCTTGTAGCGCTCCAGCGTCGCGAGCGCCTGGTTCGCGCGGCCGAGGATCGCGTCGGACCCTTCCAGTACGTGCCGGCGGTCGCCGACGTAGAGGGCGACGATGTGCATCGACTGGCTGACCGAGATGACGGGGAAGCCGGTCTGCTTGGCGACCCGCTCCGCGGTGCGGTGCCGCATGCCGGACTCGGTGGTCTCGATCGAGGGGTCCGGCACCAGCTGGACGGCGGCCCGGAGGATCTTCGTGGCCAAGGAGTCGCAGACGATGCCGCCGTCCATCTTGGCCAGCTCCCGCAGGCGGGTGGAGGCGAAGTCGACGTCCAGCACGAAGCCGCCGGTGCAGAGCTGCTCCACGGTGCGGTCGTAGCCGAGCACGATCAGGGCGCCGGTGCGCCCGCGCAGGATGCGCTCGAGCCCGTCCCGCAGCTCCGTGCCGGGAGCGACGGCGGCCAGCGTGGCGCGCAGCAGCTCGTCCTCGCGCTCGGCGTCTGCGGGCACGTCACTCCCCCCGGCGTGGATGGACTCGCGGGCCGCGAGACGGACGGGATTCTAACGGCGTAACGGCGCCACGATGGGTCACGAGCAGGCCACAATCCGCGACGCCGCGCCGCCGGTGACGACCATGTCAGGGATCGCGGACGAGCCGGAGCCCGGCAGGTCCGCGCGGCTCGTCCGGCACGATCGTCAGCCGCAGCCCCTGCCGGACCGCCCCGGCCAGGTCGGCCACCTCGATCACCGTCATCCCCGCCGGCGCCGGGGCCGCGTCGGTGGTGCCCTCGGGCACGATCGCCCGCGTGAACCCGAGGCGGGCAGCCTCCGACAGCCGCCGGTGCAGCCCGGTCACCGGCCGTACCTCGCCCGCGAGGCCCACCTCGCCGAAGGCGACCAGGTTCGGGACCAGCGTGTGCTCGGTCACCGCACTCGTCAGCGCGAGCGCCGTCGCCAGGTCGGCGGCCGGCTCGGTCAGCCGGACGCCTCCCACCGTGGCGACGTACACGTCGTGGCCCGCGAGAGGCAGCCTCTGTCGGCTGGCCAGCACGGCGACGACCATCGCGACGCGCGCCGTGTCGAGGCCGCTGGTCGCGCGCCGGGCGTTGCCGCTGGTCTCCCGCGCCACCAGCGCCTGGACCTCGGCCACCAGCGGACGACGTCCCTCCAGCGTCACGGTCACGCACGTGCCGGACACGGGGGTCGTCGACCGGGAGAGGAACAGCCCGCTGGGGTCGGCGAGCCCGACGATGCCGGCGTCCGAGAGGTCGAAGCAGCCCACCTCGTCGGTGGGGCCGTACCGGTTCTTGACCGCTCGCACCATCCGGAGCCGCGAGTGCCGGTCGCCCTCGAACTGGCAGACCACGTCGACGAGGTGCTCGAGCACCCGCGGCCCGGCGATCGAGCCGTCCTTGGTGACGTGGCCGACCAGCAGCGTCGCCATGCCGCGCTCCTTGGCCGCGCGGATCAGCGCGGCCGCTACCTCCCGAACTTGCGAGACGTTGCCCGCGGCGCCGTCCACCGCGTCGGAGCTGATCGTCTGCACCGAGTCGACGACGAGCAGGTCGGGCCGGACCGCCTCGACCTGACCGAGCACGGTCGCCAGGTCGGTCTCGGCCGCGAGGAAGAGACGTGGGCGCAGGGCGCCGATGCGCTCGGCCCGCAACCGAACCTGGGCGGCGCTCTCCTCACCGGTCACGTACAGGACGGTGCGCGAGTGCTGCGCGGCCCGGCTCGCGACGTCGAGCAGCAGGGTCGACTTGCCGACGCCGGGCTCGCCCGCGACCAGGACGACGGCACCCGGCACGAGGCCGCCGCCGAGCACCCGGTCGAGCTCGTCGACCCCCGTCGACGTGGCCCGCGCGGAGGTGACGTCGACGTCGCCGATCGGTTGGGCCGCGGTGTGCACGGGGCCGGCGGCCGTCGCGGCGCCCCTCGGCGCGCCGGACTCGGAGACGCTGCCCCACGCCTGGCACTCACCGCAGCGGCCGACCCACTTGGCCGTCGTCCAGCCGCACTCCGCGCAGCGGTAGGAGGGGCGGGTGACACTGCCTCGACCCGGGTTGCTGCTCATGGGCCAGAGGCTAGGCGGCGCCCCCGACAGCGACGGTCAGCCCACGCCCAGCTTGGTCGCCATCATGATGATCCCGCCGACCGTGACGGTGAGCGCGGGCACCAGACCGAACGACCAGGCGAGCGGCTCGTCGTACTTGCGGTGCAGGAGCCAGCCGACCCCGGTCATCACCGCCGCGCCGGCGAGGGTGCACGCGAAGGCGAGCAGCACGGGCCCGGTCTCGGCGTCGGAGGCGGCCGGGGGCACGATCAGCGCCGGCACGAACACCGCCAGCAGCATGCCGAGCACCCACACACCGATCAGCGCGAGGGTGGCCCTTCCCGGGTGCGGCCACCGGATCGGGGGCATCGCCCGCTCCGGCGTGTCGCGGGACTCCTCGGCCGGTGCTGCCTGGTCAGACATGCCCTCACTGTGCTCCTGCCGGGCCGATCACGCCAGAGGGCTCGCCCTGGGGGGCGGGGGCGGACGGCGGACGGCGCGGTCAGCGCCGTCGCCACCGCACGACCACCGCGTGGTCCACCGACGTGCCCCGGTGACCGGCGAGCACCTCGTCGGCGACGGACGGCGACAGCTCGATCCGCACGACGGCCTCGAACGACGCGCGGTCGGGCAGGGTCAGCTCGACGTCCAGACCTCGCCGGCTCCACCCATGGCGTGCCCAGAACCGTTCGACCGCAACGGGATCCCAGCCCGGGCGCTCGCGCCGGAACCAGCCGCCGAACGTCGACCGAGCGGCGTCGGTGTCGACGACGATCGACGTACCGCCGGGCGCGACCACCCGGTCGAGCTCGGCCAGGCCCGGCTCGCACCCCGGGCCGAAGAAGTAGGCCCACCGTGCGTGCGCCACGTCGACGGCGCCCGGGGGCAGCGGCAACGCGGCCGCCGTCCCCTCCAGCACCTCGACCCGGTCGAGCCCGCTGACCCTCCGGGCGGCCGCGGCGGCCAGCTGCGGGTGCGGCTCGACGCCGGTCACGTGGGCGGCCGCTCCGGGCCCACCGGCCAGCGTCGGGAGGTGGAAGCCGTTGCCGCAGCCGACGTCCAGCACTCGCAGCCCCGACCAGTCGCCGATCTCGCGGAGCGTCGAGTCGATCACCCCGGCGGCGTCGAGTCCGCGGTTCTCGAGCTCGTACGTCTCGGGGTGGTGCCAGATGTTCGGGCTGGGGACGACGTCCCTCACCGGCGGGGGGACGCCGGGTGCACGGTGAGCGGCAGCAGCTTGCGCGCCGGCATCACGGCCTCGCAGTGCTCGCGCAGCACCTCGTACGGGGCGTCGCCGACCAGCTCGCGCAGCTCGGCCTCGAGCGACCGGAACACCGCGTCGTCCCCGACGTGGGCCGCGGGGTTTCCGGTGCAGTACCAGTCGAGGTCGTGGCCGCCCGAGCCCCAGCCGCGCCGGTCGTACTCGGCGACCGTCACCTCGAGGTAGCTCGAGCCGTCGGGCCGCTCGACGGTGCGGTACGTGCGGCGGATCGGCAGCTGCCAGCAGACGTCGGGCTTGGTGTGCAGGTGGTCGACGCCCTCGCGCTCGGCGAGGTGGTGGAAGGCGCACCCGTAACCACCGGCAAAGCCCTTGTCGTTGAAGAAGATGCAGGCGCCGTCGACCACGCGGGTCTTGCGCACACCCTCCTCGTCGGTCTCGACCCAGCCCCCGGCGGCCCGCCGTCCGGCCGCGTGCCGCTGCCACGTGTCGGGCGTCAGCTTCTTGACCTGCTTACGCACCCGCTTCTCGTCGTCGGCGTCGGAGAAGTGGGCACCCAGCGTGCAGCAGCCGTCGTCGGGACGGTCGGCGTAGATGCCCTTGCACCCGGCGCCGAAGATGCAGGTCCACGCCGACGTCAGCCAGGTCAGGTCGGCCCGGAACACCTGGCGCGCAGGGCCGTCGCCGTCGTCGGGGTCGGGGAACTCCACCCAGGTCCGGGCGATGTCGAGGGGTGTCTCCGGCACCGGGCAACTGTACGTCCGGGGCCGTCGCGTCCCGGCGCCGGTACGGTCGCCCCATGCGCCTGGGTGTGCTGGACGTCGGCTCCAACACCGTCCACCTCCTCGTCGTCGACGCCCACCCGGGCGCACGGCCGTGGCCGGCCACGTCCCACAAGTCCGAGCTGCGTCTCGCGGAGCACCTGGGCGAGGACGGCGGCATCGACCGCCGGGGGGCCGACGATCTCGTCCGCTGCGTCCGCCAGGCACTCGAGATGGCCGAGGACCAGGGCGCGGAGGACCTGCTGGCGTTCGCCACCTCGGCGATCCGGGAGGCGCCCAACGGCCGGAAGGTGCTAGCCCGGGTGCGGGAGGAGGCCGAGGTTGACCTGCAGGTGCTGACCGGCGACGAGGAGGCTCGGCTGACGTTCCTCGCCGTCCGCCGCTGGTTCGGCTGGTCGGCTGGGCGCCTGCTGGTGCTCGACATCGGCGGCGGCTCGCTCGAGATGGCCGCCGGCGCCGACGAGGAGCCGGACGTCGCATTGAGCCTGCCGCTCGGCGCCGGCCGCCTGACGCACGACCAGCTGGACGGCGACCCTCCGTCGTCGGCGGCCGTCAAGGCGATGCGCAAGCAGGTCCGCGCGCAGGTCGCCACCGCGGTCCGCGACCTGAGCCGGCTCGGCATGCCCGACCGTGTGGTCGGCACGAGCAAGACGCTGAGGTCGCTGGCGCGCCTGGCGGGAGCGGCGCCGACCGGCGCGGGCGCCTACGAGCCGCGTCACCTCTCCCGCGACGACGTGGCGGAGTGGGTGCCGAGACTCGCGGCGATGAGTGCGGCGGAGCGAGCCGAGCTGCCGGGGGTCTCGCCGGGCCGTGCGCTGCAGCTGCTCGCCGGCGCGGTCGTGGCGCACGCCGCGATGGACCTGCTGGACGTCGACGCGCTGCAGATCTGCCCGTGGGCGCTGCGGGAGGGCATCATCCTGCGCCGGCTGGACTGGATCAGCGCCGGATGAACGCGCCGAGCAGTGGGCGCCCGGTGCGCGTGCCGGCGGCGCAGGTGGCGCTGTCGACGTCGTCGGTCTTTCCCGGCTCGTGCGCGGACGCGTTCGAGGTGGCGGCCCGGCTCGGCTACGACGGCGTCGAGGTGATGGTCTGGACCGACGCGGTCAGCCAGGACGCCGGCGCACTCGCCCGCCTGCGGGACCACTACGGGGTCCCGGTCGTCGCGGTGCACGCGCCGACGCTGCTCGTCACGCAGCGCGTGTGGGGGCTCCCGTGGGAGAAGGTCGACCGGTCGGCCGCCCTGGCCGCGGAGCTCGGTGCGGGCGTGGTCGTCGTCCACCCGCCCTTCCGGTGGCAGCGGGAGTACGCGGCCGGCTTCGTGGACGGCGTCCGGCGCGTGTCCGCCGAGCACGGGGTCGCCGTCGCCGTCGAGAACATGTACCCGTGGCGGGCCGGCAAGCGCGAGGTGATGGCCTACTCGCCGGGCTGGGACCCCACCGGCCACGACTACGACCACGTCACGCTCGACCTGTCCCACACCGCGACGGCCGGATCGGACGCGCTCGCGATGGCCGGCGGTCTCGGTGGGCGGCTGCGGCACCTGCACCTGGCCGACGGCAGCGGCTCCTCCAAGGACGAGCACCTCGTGCCCGGCACCGGCACGCAGCCGTGCGGTGAGGTCCTGGGGCTGCTCGCCGAGGTCGGCTGGTCCGGCTGCGTCGTCGCCGAGATCAACACGCGGCGGCGGACGCCGGACGAGCGCGAGGCCGACCTGGCACGCACCCTCGCGTTCGCGCGGCTCCACCTCGCTGCCGCCACGTAGGCCGCGAAGAATGTCCGGGATACCCCTTGTGAAAGGTATGATCTTTGCGGCAGGGTGACCCGTCACGTGCCCGCCATCCGGCCGGGCGAGACGCTACGGAGCTCAGCTGTGGAAGCCATCGACCCTCAGTACGGCACCGCCGTCCTGCTGCTCATCGCCGCCGGCGCCGTTGCCCTGCTGCTGTTCCTGATCATGAAGGTCAAGCTGCACGCGTTCGTGTCGCTGGTCCTGGTGAGCGCGCTGACGGCGATCGCCGCCGGGTTCCCGCTGGCGGACATCCCGGACGTGCTGCTGTTCGGCTTCGCCGACACGATCGCCTCGGTCGCCCTGCTGGTGGCGTTCGGGGTGATGCTCGGCCGGTTGCTGGAGGTGACCGGCGGCGCGCAGGTGCTCGCGGACACCCTGATCAACCGGTTCGGCGAGAAGAGAGCCCCGCTGGCCCTCGGCGTCGCGGCGCTCCTGTTCGGGTTCCCGATCTTCTTCGACGCCGGCCTCGTCGTCTTCCTGCCGATCATCTTGACGGTGGCCCGTCGCTTCGGCGGCTCCGTGCTGTTCTACGCGCTCCCGGCCGCGGGAGCGTTCGCGGCCATGCACGCGATCGTCCCGCCCCACCCGGGTCCGGTCGCAGCGGCCAACTTCCTCGGCGCCCCCGTCGGGCTCACTTTGCTCGCGGGAATCCCGATCGCCGTCGCGGCCTGGTACGTCGGCGTGATGCTCGTCTCCCGCTTCCTCGGGAGGCGGATCTACGTCTCGATCCCGGACGCGGTCTTCGGCCAGGTCAGGGACAGCCACGGTGACCCGGCCGACGAGGGCACGAAGGACCCCGACGGCTCGGCCGGGGACGCCAAGAAGGACAAGGGTGACCTGCTCGAGGACACCAGGGTCGGCACCCGGCTCGGCCAGGAGGCGCCCGCGTTCAGCACCGTCCTGATGATCCTTGCGATCCCGCTGGTGCTGATCTCCTGCAACACCGTGCTCACGACTGTCGTCGCGACCGGCGGGCTCGACGAAGGGCTGCTCTGGGTCGACTTCCTGAAGCTGCTGGGCATCACGCCCGTGGCGCTGCTGATCACGGTCCTGGTCGCGATCCTCGTCCTCGGTCGCCCCCGGGCCTCCATCGGCAGGGTCAGCACGATCATGGACGACGCGCTGGGGCCGGTGTGCACCATCATCCTGATCACCGGCGCCGGTGGCATGTTCGGGGGTGTCCTTGAGCTGAGCGGGATCGGCGCGGCACTCAGCGGGTCGCTGTCCGACCTCGGCATGTCGCTGATCCTCCAGGCGTTCGTGATCGCCACGCTGTTGCGGGTGGCGCAGGGGTCGGCCACGGTCGCCCTGACGACGGCGTCCGGCCTGATCGCACCGGCCGTGGCCGCCGCGGACCTCGGCGACTTCAAGCTGGTCCTGCTCGTGGTGGCCATCGCCGCCGGCGCGACCGTGCTGTCGCACGTCAACGACTCGGGCTTCTGGCTGGTGAGCCGGTTCTTCGACATGGACGTGAAGACGACCCTGAAGACGTGGACCGTGATGGAGACGACGCTGGGCCTCTCCGCGTTCGTCATCGCAGCGGGACTGTGGGTCGTCACCTGAGGGTGAGCGAGCTGTCGTCCGTCCGGGCGTCAGCCGCGGTGGGAGAGGCGATCCATCTCGGTGACCACCTCCGCGCAGATCGCGCTCATAGCGGCGTGGGCTACCTCGGGTTCACCCCGCGACACGGCCTCGGCCACCACGGTGTGGAGCAGCCGCGCTTCCGGCTTGGGGTGAGCCGGCATCAGGTGGTGGTGCGTCCGACCGCGGAGCACTTCCTCCACGACGTCGACGAGGCCGACGAACATGCTGTTCTGGGAGGACTCGAGCAGCAGGCGGTGGAACCCGATGTCGTGCTCCAGGAACGTCCTCAGGTCACCGGCTGCGCCGGTCGACTCCAGCGCCTCCGCGGTGTCGAGGATCCGCTGGCGTTGCGCGTCGTCGGCGTGGACGGCGGCCAGCGCCGCGGCTGGGGGCTCGATGGCGGCGCGCAGCTGCGAGAGCTGGTGCAGCTGCGACGCGCGCTCCGGACCCGCCAGCCTCCAACGGATCACGGCCGGGTCGTAGACGTCCCACCGGCTGCTCGGCAGAACCGCCACTCCGGTCCGGCGTCGGCTGGCCACGAGGCGCATCGACACCAGCACCTGCACAACCTCGCGGGCCACCGTCCGCGACACCTCGAACTCGGCCTGCAGCCAGTCCATGTTGATGGTCGACCCGGCCGGCAGGGACCCGTCGACGATGCGTGGCCCCAGCCTGGACAGGACCTCCTCGTGCAAGGTCGGCATTCGGGGAACCCTACCGACGGGCGGGACCGGCGTTGACGACGACCGTTCACGTGGTCGTGATGGGCGTCGCCGGCAGCGGCAAGAGCACGGTGGCGGCCGTGCTCCGCGACGAGTACGGGATGGAGCTCGCCGAGGGGGATGACTTCCACCCCCCGGCCAACATCGCGAAGATGGCGGGCGGCGAGCCCCTGACCGACGACGACCGCTGGCCCTGGCTCGAGGCGCTGGCCGACTGGACCGCGGGGCGTCGCGCGGCGGGCCGGTCGACGGTCGTCACCTGCTCCGCCCTGAAGAGGGCGTACCGCGACGTCCTCCGGGGGCCGGATCCCGACACGTTCTTCCTCCACCTTCGTGGCGACGAGGAGCTTCTCCGGCAACGGATCGAGTCCCGCGAGCACTTCATGCCGGCGTCGTTGTTGCGCTCGCAGTTCGAGGCTCTCGAGGACCTCCAGGCCGACGAGCGGGGTGTCGCCGTCGACGCCGCCCTCGCGGTCCCGGAGCTGTCACGCACGGTCCTCGAGGTCGTTGCCGCCGCGCGCTGACCCCGCCCCTCGTGCTCACGGGAAGCCGGTTCTGGGCCGGGAATCAGGCTCCGCGAGCGGCTTGCGGTGAGTAGGGCGGGTGTCGGGAGAGGCCGTGACTAGTCACATCGGGTCTTCACAAGACGCGGTACCTCGTCGACCCTGGTCAGCCGGAGGTGGTCACCGTGACCGTGACGGAACGTGAAACCATTCCCCGCACGGTCGACGCCGTGGCCGAGCACGTCTTCGAGACCGTCGTCGCCTCCGGCGAGACGATGGCGATGGCGCTGGGGCACCGGCTGGGGTGGTACGCCGCGCTGGCCGGGGGCGAACCGACGACCGCGGCCCAGCTCGCGGAGGCCACTGGCACCCACGAGCGGTACTGCCGCGAGTGGCTCGAGCAGCAGGCTGCGTCGGGCATGCTGGACGTCGCCGCGCCGTCGTCCGACACCGACCGCCGGTTCGTGCTGCCGCCACCCGTCGCCGAGGTGATGACGAACGCCGACTCGCTCGCCTACCTGGCACCCCTCGCCCGGATGTTCGCCACTGCGGCGCGCGACTACGAGCTCGTCGCCGCTGCGGCGAGGACCGGTGGAGGCGTCTCGTGGGAGGCGCACGGCGCCGACATGCGTGAGTCGCAGGCGGATGCGAACCGCCCCGCGTTCCTCACCCTGATGGCCGACTGGCTGTCATCGATGCCGGACGTCGTCGAGCGGCTCCGCGCCCCCGGCGCGAGGATCGCGGACGTCGGCAGCGGCTACGGCTGGTCCAGCGTGGCGATGGCCCGCGCCTTCCCGGGCGCGCGGGTCGACTGCTTCGAGGTCGACGCCGAGAGCGTCGTCGCCGCCCGGGCGATCGCCGAGGACGAGGGTGTTGCCGACCGGGTCACCGTGAGCGAGGTGGACATCGCCGCCGCCCTGCCCGAGCAGCGCTACGCCCTGGTGACCGCGTTCGAGTGCATCCACGACATGCCTGACCCGGTCGGCGTGCTGACGGCGATGCGGGAGATGGCCGGGAACGACGGCACCGTGCTGGTGATGGACGAACGGACCGCCGACGAGCTCACCGCCCCGGCCGAGATCTACGAGCGCTTCCTCTACGGCGTCAGCCTCTTCGTCTGCCTGCCGGACGGGCTCAGCACGCCCGGGTCGGTCGGGACCGGCACGGTGATGCGCGCGCCGGTGCTGCGTGGCTACGCGCAGGCCGCCGGCTTCTCCGACATCGAGGTGCTGGACGTCGACAACGACTTCTTCCGCTTCTACCGCCTGCTCCGCTGAGCGTCCGGCGAGCCCGCGTACCCTGCGGGCCATGCTGAACGCCGCCCTGCGCACGGTGCTGCTCCAGATGGCCAAGAGCTCGCGGACCCGGCACCTGATCGAGACGGCGCCGGTCTCCCGGTCCGTCGTCCGCCGGTTCGTCCCCGGCACCGAGGCCGCCGACGCCGTCGCCGCCACCGCCCAGCTCGAGCGCGACGGCCTGCTCGTCACCATCGACCACCTCGGCGAGGACACCACCGACCAGGGCCAGGCGGACGCCGTCCGCGCCGCGTACGTGGACCTGCTGGGCCGGCTGTCAGACGCCGGCCTGACCGCCGGCGGCAGGGCCGAGGTCAGCCTCAAGCTCTCCGCGATCGGCCAGGGGCTGGGCGCCGACGGGCCGAAGCGGTCGACGGAGCACGCGCACGAGATCTGCGAGGCGGCCGCGGCGGCCGGGACGACCGTGACCCTGGACATGGAGGACCACAGCACGACCGACGCCACCCTGGAGACCCTGCGACAGCTGCGCACGGACTTCGGCTCGGTCGGGGCCGTTCTTCAGTCCTACCTGCACCGCACCGAGGGCGACTGCCGCGACCTCGCCGGCGAGGGCTCCCGGGTCCGGCTCTGCAAGGGGGCGTACGACCAGCCGGCATCGGTCGCGTTCAAGGACAAGGCGGACGTCGACCGCTCCTACGTCCGGTGCCTGAAGGTCCTGATGGCCGGGCAGGGCTACCCGATGGTGGCCACGCACGACCCGCGGCTGATCGACATCGCCGGAGCCCTCGCCGTCCAGAACGGCCGAGCCCAGGGCACCTACGAGTACCAGATGCTCTTCGGGATCCGCCCCGACGAGCAGCGCCGTCTCGCCGCCGTCGGGGAGAAGGTGCGCGTCTACCTGCCGTACGGGCAGGAGTGGTACGGCTACCTGATGCGCCGGATGGCGGAGCGTCCGGCCAACACGGCATTCTTCCTGCGGGCGCTGGCGACGAAGGGCTGAGCCATGGACGGCGAGATGGTCGCGGTGCTCGGCGCCGGCGTGATGGGCGAGACCCTGCTGTCGGGGCTGCTGCGGGCCGGGTGGTCGCCGGGTGACCTGCTGCTGACCGAGCGGCGCGCGGACCGGGCCGCCGAGCTGTCGGAACGGTTCGACGTCCGGACGTGCGACAACGCCGAGGCCGCCCGCAGCGCCGACACGCTGGTGCTGGTCGTCAAGCCGCAGGACATCGAGTCGCTGCTGGCGGAGATCCACGACCACCTCCGGCCCGGGGCGCTGGTCGTCTGCATCGCGGCAGGGATCACCACCTCCTTCGTGGAGGCGCGGCTGCCCGACGGGGTGGCCGTCGTCCGCGTGATGCCCAACACCCCGGCACTGGTCGACGAGGGGATGGCCGCGGTGTCGCCCGGCGCGCACTGCGACGAGTCGCACCTGGAGCGGGCCGAGGCGCTGCTGCGGGCGACCGGTCGCGTCGTGCGGCTGCCCGAGTACCACCAGGACGCCGTCACCGCGATCTCCGGCAGCGGGCCCGCCTACATCTTCTACGTCGTCGAGGCCATGATCGAGGCCGGAGTGCTGCTGGGGCTGCCCCGCGCGACGTCGTCCGAGCTCGTCGTCCAGACGCTGTACGGCGCAGCGACGATGCTGCGCGAGACCGGCGAGCACCCCACCGTGCTGCGCGAGCAGGTCTCCAGCCCGGCGGGGACGACGATGGCGGCCCTGCGCCAGCTCGACGACCACAAGGTGCGGGCGGCGTTCCTCACCGCGATGGAGGCCGCACGCGACCGTTCCCGGGAGCTGTCGAGCGGCTCGGCATGAGCGTTCGCGTCGAGCGTCTCGGACCCGACGACTGGCCACGGCAGCGAGAGCTCCGGCTGGCGGCCCTGGACGCCGACCCGGACGCCTTCTACCGGTCGTTGGCCGAAGAGGTCGACCTCGACGAGAACCGTTGGCGCGAAAGGCTTTCCGGGCCCGCTGCGACGTGGGTCGCCGTGGTCGACGGCTCGGACGCCGGCCTGGTCGCCTGCCTGCCGGACTCTCACGAGGGCCTGCCGGAGCTGGTCTCGCTCTGGGTTTCGCCGTCCGCTCGCGGCCACCGCGTCGCGGGGTTGCTGGTGGAGGCCGCTGCGGACTTCGCCCGCTCGATCGACGCCTCCGAGCTGCGGCTGTGGCTGGCGGACTCCAACGCCGCGGGCCTGGCCCTCTACGACCGGCTCGGGGCGACGCCGACCGGGCGGACGGGTCACTTCCCGCCGCCCCGCGAGCACCTCACCGAGCACGAGCGGAGCCTGTCGCTGTAGGGCGACGGTCAGGACGCCGGCGCGTAGCGCAGGTGCAGCACACCGCTGTCGAGCGTCGCGCTGGAGAGCAGCTCGAGCGGGTGCGTCGTCGTGTCCTCGAACAGTCGCTGCCCCGATCCGACCGCGATCGGGTGCACGAGCAGAGCGAGCTCGTCGAGCAGCCCGTTCGCGAGCAGCCAGCGCGCGGTGGTGGCGCTGCCGGACATCCCGATGTCCCCGTCAGTGCTGTCCTTGATCGCCGCCACCTTGGCGGCCACGTCCTGGGAGACGACCGTGGTGTTCTGCCATGTGGGGTCCGTGAGGGTGGTGGACAGCACGTACTTCGGGATCGTGTTGATGAACTCTGAGAACCCGACGTCCGGACCCTGCTCCGGCCAGTACTCGGACCACTCGTCGTACAGCTTGCGCCCCATCATGAACGCGGCGGTGGCCTCCATGCCTTCGCCGACGATCGCTCCCATCGCGTCGTCGAAGTAGGGGAAGTGCCACTGGTCGGGGGACTCCACGACCCCGTCGAGGGCGATGAAGAAGTTCGAGACGATCTTGCCCATGGCCCTGCTCCTCGGGATGCGTTGAACCTGTCAGCAACGTAGACCGTGCGGGGGCTAGGAAGTCATCGCCGCCGCGCCCGACCAGAATGTCCGCATGAGCTCCGGGGGGCCGGCCACGCCGGCGGCGCGCGACGCGGCGTACTTCGACCGGTGGTACGCGGACATGACCACCTCGACGGCGCGCGACGCGATCGTCGCCCGCACGCTGGGGCTGCCACCGGAGCTGCAGTCGACCAGCCTCCTGACCTGGCAGGGCATCGCCGAGGTCACGGCGGAGCTGCGGATGCCCCCCGAGGGGCTGCTGCTCGACGTCGCCTGCGGGCGCGGCGGTTACGGCATCGAGGTCGCCCGGCGAACCGGCGCACGCCTGCTCGGCGTGGACTTCTCCGCCGTCGCCCTGCGGCAGGCCAGGTCGAGGGGAGCCGGCCTGCTGCCCGCGGGCCGGTCCGCCTTCCAGGTCGGGACCCTGCTCGCGACCGGCGTGCCGACGGCCACGGTGGACGGGGTGATGTGCGTGGACGCGGTGCAGTTCGCGGACCCGCCGCTCGCCGCGATGCTCGAGTTCCACCGGGTCCTGGCTCCCGGCGGCCGGCTCGTGCTCAGCAGCTGGGAGGCGGCGGATGCGTCCGACGACCTGGTGTCGCCGCGCCTCCACGCGGTGAACCTCCGGCGGGACCTTCCGGCGGCGGGCTTCGTCGACGTCCAGGTGCACGAGAGGGCCGACTGGCGGGCGGTCGAGCGGGTCTTGTGGGAGGAGGCGGTCGCGGCACCGGACGGCTCCGACGCTGCGGTCCGGTCCCTGCAGGCCGAGGGCCGCCGTTCCCTCCACGCGTTCGACTCGTTGCGGCGCGTATTCGCGACCGCAACCGCGCCGTGAGGATGCCGGACCTAGCGTCGTGACGGGCAAGGCTTGCCCGTTCGGCGATCCGATGACGCCGTGGCGGTTCAGTGGCACGTTCCAGCACACACCGGACGTTCGGTGGCACGTTCCGGCCCAGATTCCGCCGCCCGATTTCGTGCTCGAACGTGCCACTGAACGCGGCGGGGCGTACGCAACGTGCCACTGAGTGCTGCGGGGGCCCAGTCACGGCACTAGACCACCCCGTCGAGCAGGAACCTCGTCATCGGTCCCTTCCCCTTCACGAGAATCGTTCCGCGCGGCCGCAGAGCGAACCCCGAACCGAGCGCGGCCGCGACGCGGTCGGTGACCTGGATCTCACCGGGCAGGCCGTGGGACTCCATCCGGCTCGCCGTGTTCACGGTGTCACCCACAGGTCGTAGATGAACTTGCGCCGTCCGATCACACCTGCGACGGCCGGTCCCGTGTCGATCCCGATCCGGACGGCGAGCGCATGGAGCGAAACACGCCGAACCGCCGCGTCCGCGCCAGGACGACGAGCCCGACAACCGTGATCAGATGGTAGAAGGCCGGGATCGCCGCCGAGACGGGGTAGCTGTACGCGCGAGGTAGGTAGCGACCAGATCACCGAGAGCAGCGCGATCAGCACGGACGCGAGGATCAGCGTGCCGTAGCGGAGGCGCTCGTCATGGGAGTCCTCGGGTCGAGCGCCGAGGTCCGACAGCCGATCGAGCAGGCGCACGATGGACCGCGTCGATCCGGGCGGCGGAACACCGGAGAGGCCGTCCGACGTGCCCACGCCGCTGATCCTAGGGACGCGTCATCCCGCGGCACCGGCACCTCGGGGCGCTCGGTGGAGTGGGCTATCCTGTGGGCATGCGTCTGCACATCAGCGTGGACGACGGCGTGGTCGCCGAGCTGGACCGTCGAGTCGGCCCGCGCGAGCGCAGCTCGTTCATCGAGTCGGCGATCCGCCGGGCCCTCGACGAGCACGCTCGGCACGAGGCCCTCGAGTCGGCGTTCGGCTCGATCGCCGACCAGGGCCACGACTGGGACGACGACCCGGCGGCGTGGGTCCGCCGCCAGCGGGCCGACGCGCGCCGGTCGGGCTGATGCCCGGCATCGTGCTCGACACGACGGTGCTGATCGACGTCCTCCGGGGTCGCCCGGCGGTCGAACGGCTCCGCGCCCTGCGGCGTCAGCGGCTGCCCCTGCTGACGACGGCGATCAACGTCGAGGAGATCGTGCGGGGACTGCGAGAGAGCGAGATCGCATCGGCCCGTGCGTTGTTCGCGGGCCTGCACGTGCTGGCGGTCCGGGAGCCGGAGGGCGAGCTCGCCGGCGGCTGGCGTCGCGACCACGCCGCCCGAGGGGTGACCCTGCACCAGGCCGACTGCCTCGTCGCGGCGTGCGCGGTCACGGCGGATGCCCGCCTCGGCACCGGGAACCCGAAGGACTTTCCGATGCCGGGACTCGAGGTGGAGCCCTGGCCGGTCGGGGACTGAGCTACGGGCGGGCCGCGAACTTCTCGACCAGCTCGCTGTGGCCCGAGACGATCAGCAGGTCGTGCGACGTGACGCGGGTCTCCGGCACGGCGTAGGTGAAGTCCTGCCCGGGTGACTTGACGCCCACGACGGTCACCCCGTACTTGCGCCGGATGCCCGACTCGCCGAGCGTGAACCCCTGCGTCTCCTTGGGCGGGTGCATCTTGACGATGGCGAAACCGTCGTCGAACTCGATGTAGTCGAGCAGCTTGCCGCTGACGAGGTGCGCGACGCGCTCCCCGGCGTCCGTCTCCGGGTAGACCACGTGGTGGGCGCCGATCCGCTCCAGGATCCGGCCGTGCGCGGGGGTGATCGCCTTGGCCCAGATCTGCCTGGTTTCCAGGTCGACGAGGTTGGCCACCGCCAGCACGCTGGACTCGACCGACGTCCCGATGCCGACCACGGCGATCGGGAACTCCTGGCAGCCGAGCTGCTTGAGCGCGTCGAGGTTCGTCGCGTCGGCCGCGACGACGTGCGTCAGGCGGCCCGACCACTCCTGGACCAGGTCCTCGTCCTGTTCGATGGCGAGTACCTCGTGGCCGAGGCGGCCCAGGGCGTCGGCGATGGCGCTACCAAAGCGGCCCATCCCGATCACCAGGACGGCGTCGTCGTGCAGTGTCTTGTCAACCAACGATCGGCCTCTCCTCGGGCAAGCGGTACAGCTTCTTGCGTTCCCTCAGCGCTAACGCGGCAGCCAGGGTCATGGTGCCCGTTCTGCCGACGAACATCAGCAACGTGAGCACGTACTTGCCCTCGTCGGGCAGGGCGCCGGTGATGCCCGTCGACAGGCCGCAGGTGGCGAAGGCAGAGATCACCTCGAAGAGCACCTCGTCCAGGCTGAGGTTGGTGATGGCGAGCAGGGCCAGGGTGGCGAGCAGGACGATGGTGGCGCCCACCAGCAGCACCGTGACGGCAAGCCGCAGGGTCGCCGGCGGCACGCGCCGGCGGTGCGTCTCCACGTCGTCGTCCCCGCGTGCCTCGGCGATGACGGCGAGCACGAGGACGGCGAACGTCGTCACCTTGATGCCACCGGCCGTCGACGCGCTGCCTCCCCCCACGAACATCAGGGCGTCTGTTGCCAGCCAGGTGCCCTCGTTCATCGCCCCGACGTCCACCGTGGAGAAGCCGCCCGAGCGCGGCATCACCGTCATGAAGAAGGTGGCGAGCAGCCGGTCGCCGATCCCGAGCGCGCCCAGCGTGGCCCGGTTGGTCCACTCGAACGCGCCGAGCACCAGTCCGCCGGCCACCAGCAGTGCCAGGCTCGTCGTGATCGTCAGCCGGGTGTGCAGGTTCCACTGCGACGGGTGCCGCCAGTAGCGCCCGACCATCAGCAGCACCGGGAAGCCGAGGCTGCCGATGAACACGCCGACCGCCAGCGGGATGCACAGCCACGCGTCGCCGACGGCGCCGTCGGGGAGCCCGCCGGCGTGGGAGACGAAGCCCGCGTTGTTGAACGAGCTGACCGCGTAGAAGACGCCGTGCCACAGGGCCTCCGGCAGGCTCTCGCCGAGGGCGACGAACCGCGGGACCAGGATCGCGGCGAGCACGATCTCGATCGAGGTCGAGGCGATGATGATGGTCAGGATCAGGCTGCCGACCTCGCCCAGACGCAGCGCCCTGGTCTCGCTCGCGGCGAGCAGCCGCTGCCTCAGCCCCAGCCGTCGCGACACCGCGAGGCCGAGCAGCGTCGCCAGCGTCAGGATGCCGAGCCCGCCGATCTTGATGGCGATCAGGATCACGGCCTCGCCGAAGTTCGACCAGTACGCCGCGGTGTCGACAGTGGTGAGCCCGGTGACGCAGACCGCCGACGTCGCCGTGAAGAGGGCGTCGACGAACGACGGCGCATCGACGCCCTCGCGGGCCACCGGCAGGGTCAGCAGGGCCGTGAAGATCACGATGATCGTGGCGAAGGCCGTCAGAGCGAGACGCGCGGGCGACGACCGCGCGACGTCGTCCACGGTGTCGCGCAGCCAGGCCAGCCCGAACCGCCGGCCGCCGCCGGGGGCGGCCGGACGCGGCGCACCGAGCGTCGTCATGCCACCTCCCGCTGACGTCACGGGGCGCACGGCACGTGGCCCCCGGGCAGGGACGCTAGCGTCGCCGCATGGCCAGCGGCACCCGAGTCGTGTGGGATCCCTCCTTCACCTCCTACGACTTCGGGCCGGGACACCCGCTGACGCCGGTCCGCCTCGATCTCACCGCGCGCCTCGCCGACGCCCTGGGACTGCTGGAGCGGCCCGGCGTCCAGGTGTCCGGCGCGGACGTGGCGGACGACGACCTGCTGGCGACCGTGCACGACCCGGACTACGTGGCCGCCGTCCGGCGTGTCAGCGACGACCCGACGCTGACGGACCTCGCCCGCGGCCTGGGCACGGACGACGACCCCGTGTTCGCCGGCATGCACGAGGCCAGCGCGCGGGTGGCGACGGGCAGCGTCGAGTGCGCCGAGCAGGTGTGGCGCGGCGAGGTCGCCCACGGGGTGAACTTCTGCGGCGGTCTGCACCATGCGATGCCCGACCGTGCCAGCGGGTTCTGTGTCTACAACGACATCGCCCTGGGGATCCGCAGGCTGCTCGACCTCGGCGCCCGCAAGGTCGTGTACATCGACATCGACGTGCACCACGGCGACGGGCCGCAGGCGATCTTCTGGGACGACCCGCGGGTGCTGACGATCTCCCTGCACGAGTCGGGCCGGATGCTGTTCCCCGGCACGGGCTTCCCCGACGAGCTCGGCGGCCCCCACGCGATCGGCAGCGCAGCGAACGTCGCCCTGCCGCCCGGCACCGGCGACGCGGGCTGGCTGCGCGCCGTCCACTCGGTCGTGCCGCAGCTGGTGCGGGCCTTCGAGCCGGAGGTCGTGGTCTCCCAGCACGGGTGCGACACGCACTTCCTCGACCCGCTCGCGCACATGGCGGTCACCATCGACGCCCAGCGGACGGCCGCCGCCATGATCCACGCGCTCGCCCACGAGGTCTGCGACGGGCGGTGGGTGGCGCTGGGCGGCGGCGGCTACGAGGTGGTGGACGTCGTCCCGCGCTCCTGGGCGCACCTGGTGGGGATCGCCGTGCACGCACCGGTCGACCCCACCACCGCGGTGCCGGAGGAGTGGGCGGCGTACGTGCGCTCGGCGTTCGGGCGCTCGGCACCCGGCCGGATGACCGACGGGCGCGACTCGTGGTGGCGCTCCTGGGAGGTCGGCTACGACCCCGACGACCAGCTCGACCGTGCCGTGATGGCCACCCGCAAGGCCGCGTTCCCGCTGCACGGCCTCGACCCCTACTTCGATTGACAGGTGGGCCGACTGGGGGAGATGCCCCCGAGCCACTTCCCCACCGGCCACATCAGCCCCTAGGGTGTCGCCCAGAACGCGACAGGGCGCGTCGGCCAGGGGCCGGCGCCGGGTCCTGCCGCGCTGGCAGAGGACCGGTGGCGAGATGGCGTCTGAGCGTGACCTGAACGAGGTGCGGTTCCTGACCGTCGCCGAGGTGGCGATGATGATGCGCGTGTCCAAGATGACGGTGTACCGCCTGGTCCACTCCGGCGAGATGCCCGCGGTCCGCGTGGGGCGCTCCTTCCGGGTGCCGGAGAAGGCCGTGGACGACTACCTGCGGGACTCGTTCGTCGACACCGCCTGAACCCCGGGTAGGCTGGGCGCTGGAGAAGCGTCCGGCGATCGCGCCGCGACGCCGGAGCACGATCCAGAAGCGACAATCCCAGCGGCGCCCGCGTGCGCCGACGACGACACTAGAGTGCGAGGACCCGTGGGCTCCGTCATCAAGAAGCGCCGCAAGCGCATGGCCAAGAAGAAGCACCGCAAGCTGCTGCGCAAGACGCGCCACCAGCGCCGCAACAAGAAGTAACCCGGCTCGCCGAGACCAGCTCGCGGGAGGGCAGATGGCAGAGGTCGTGCTCGTGACCGGCGTCAGCCGGTACCTGGGCGGGCGTTTCGCCCGGATGCTCAGCGCGACCCCCGGCATCTCCCGCGTGATCGGGGTGGACGTGGTCCCCCCGCCCGACGACATCGGCAGCACCGAGTTCGTCCGGGCCGACATCCGCAACCCGATGATCGCCAAGGTGATCGCGCGGGAGGACGTCGACACCGTCGTCCACATGAACGTGATCGCCACGCCCCTGTCCGCCGGCGGCCGGATCTCCATGAAGGAGATCAATGTGATCGGGACGATGCAGCTGCTGGCGGCGTGCCAGAAGGCGCCGTCCCTGCGACGGCTGGTGGTCAAGTCCACCGCCGCGGTCTACGGGTCGAGCCCCCGCGACCCGGTGATGTTCACCGAGGACATGGGCGCCAAGATGCTGCCCCGGGCCGGGTGGGGCAAGGACTCGGTCGAGGTCGAGGGCTACGTGCGGGGCTTCTCCCGGCGCCGGCCGGACGTCGACGTCGCCGTGCTGCGCCTGGCCAACTTCATCGGGCCGGGGGTCCGCACCGCGCTGACCGATTACTTCGAGCTGCCGGTGATCCCGACCGTGCTCGGCTTCGACCCGCGGTTGCAGTTCGTGCACGAGGACGACGGGCTGCACGCCATGCAGCTGGCCACGGTCGGCGACGTGGCCGGGGTGGTCAACGTGGCCGGGGACGGCGTGGTCACGGTGCGGCAGGCGGTCGGCATGACCGGTCGTCCGAGCGTCCCGGTGCCCTCGCCGATGGTGACGGCGGTCGCCCAGGGGGTCCGCCGGACCGGCCGCGCCGACTTCCCGGACGACCAGATCCGCTTCCTCTCCTACGGCCGCGGCCTGGACACGACCCGGATGCGGTCAGACCTTCGGCTCGAGCCGCGCTACGGCAGCCGCGAGGCGTTCGCCGACTACGTGGAGGGCCGCGGGCTGCGCGGCCCGCTGTCTGCCGACGTCCTGCAGGGTGTGGAGCGAGCGGTGCTCGCCGGCGTGGGAAGGGTGCTGTAGATGGCCCAGGCCCGGGTGATCCCGATCCGCGACAAGGCGGCGTCCGCGGTCGCGGCGGGGGCGGCGCGGGCCGGCGGCGAGCGCGAGCGCCGCCGGCGCCGGACGACGCCGCTGGTCTCCGAGCCGGAGCCTGCCTCGAACCCGGACGGCGACCTGGCCCGGGCCGGTCGCACCGCCGAGGAGGCGGGCGAGCGTCTCGTTGAGGACCTGCCGCGCGATGCGACGCCGTCGGACGTCGAGCGGCAGCTGGCCGCGGCGATGGCCTTCCTGCGCCGGCGCATCACAGGCGAGTACCACGTCGACGAGTTCGGCTTCGACGCGGAGTTCACCGACGTCGTCGTGATGAACCTGCTGCGACCGCTGTACCGCACGTGGTTCCGCGTCGAGTGCCGCGGCATCGAGAACATCCCGTCCGACGGTGGCGCGCTGGTGGTCGCCAACCACTCGGGGACGATCGCGCTGGACGCGCTGATGACGCAGGTCGCGGTGCACGACGAGCACCCGCAGCGCCGGCACCTGCGGATGCTGGGCGCCGACCTGCTGTTCTCCACGCCCGTGATCGGCGACCTGGCACGCAAGACCGGCTCTACCCTCGCGGCGAACCCCGATGCGGAGCGGCTACTCTCCGACGGCCACCTCGTCGGCGTGTGGCCGGAGGGCTTCAAGGGCGTCGGCAAGCCGTTCAGCGAGCGGTACAAGCTGCAGCGCTTCGGTCGCGGCGGCTTCGTCTCCGCCGCCCTGCGCACGCAGACGCCCATCATCCCGTGCGCGATCGTCGGGGCGGAGGAGATCTACCCGATCCTCGGCAACGCCCGGACCGTGGCCCGCGTGCTCGGCCTGCCCTACGCGCCGGTGACGCCGACGTGGCCCTGGCTGGGACCGCTCGGCCTGGTGCCGCTGCCCACGAAGTGGCTGATCGAGTTCTCGTCGCCGATCACCACGGACGACGCGGGCGACGGCGGCGCGGACGACCCGATGCTCGTGTTCGACCTGACCGACCAGGTGCGCGAGACCATCCAGCAGACGCTGTACTCGCTGTTGGTGCAGCGGCGCTCGGTCTTCTTCTGAGTTCGAGCTTGAACCTCAGCTGCAGTCGTCGAGCAAAGTGGGAACGCAGGGAACCTCGACGTCAGGCAGCGGCGGCGCCTCGACGACCTCATCCACCGCACCCTGGTCCAGCGGGTCGGACGGCAGCGACTCGATCGGCAGGTCGGGCTCGATCGGCACGTCAGCCTCACTAACGTCGGGCACGGACGCCTCTCCCGTGGTGCCGGCCGAGCCGGGCTGCCCGGAGCCGTCCAGGCCCGGCAGACCTGCCGCCAGCCCCTCCTCGTCGACGCCCACGCTGGCGTCGTCCCCGATCTGCACGCCGCCGACCGGCGCGGCGGGTGCCGCCGGAGCACCGGGCGCACCCGGAACGGCCGGCGCCGCCGGAGCGGCGCTCGCGGCGGGAGCGTCGGAGAGCGACGCCGTCGGCGGCGCCGATCCGGCTCGCTCCAGCACGGCTCCGGTCGCCGAGTCCAGCCCGGTGATGCCGGCGTCGGCACACGGCTGCCCGCAGGAGGCGAGGGTCCCGCTCAGGCCGCCGCCGACGTCCGACAGCTGGCGCAGCAGGGCGTCGATCGTCGGGTGCAGGCTCTCCGGCGCCTCGACGCGGATCCGCTCGAGCTGCGGCACGACGTCGCCGACGAAGTCGCTCACCTCGACGAGGTGGTCGGCGTCGCCGTCCTCGGCGTACTGGGCCAGCAGGGCCGCGGTGCCGGCGGCCGCGCCGGCGCCGAAGTCGCGCAGGGCCACCTCGGCCGCCTCGACGTCCCCGGGCTCGCCCCGCAGCACCAGCTTCTCGGCCTCGGACAGGCGCTCGCGGGCGAAGTCCAGCTGGGTGGCCGCCTGGGTGGCGTCACCGCCCACCGCGCCCCGGACGTCCTCGATGCCGCGCTTGACCGGGTACAGCAGGTCGCCCGGCAGCGCGGCGGTGCTGGCCACGGCGGCCGCGGTGCCGGAGATCAGCACCGCAGCCACCGTGCCCGCGAGGACCTGACGCTTGCGACCGACCCGGACGACGGTGGTGGTGGCCGGCGCCCGAGGTGGCCGGGCCTCTTCGGTCCGGGCCGCGGACAGCTCGGCCATCTCGGCGTCCAGGCGCCCGCGCAGGGTGGCCCGGAAGTCGGCGGACGGCGCGATCTGCTGGGTGGGCAAGGAGGCGACCGCGTCGGCGACCTGCACGAGCGCCGGGCTTCGGTCTCTGCTGCTCAGTGCCTGCTCGAGGCGATCGGCTGCACGGCGGGTGGTGATCATCATCTCCCCGTGCACCTCCCCTCGCTCCGTCGCGTCCCCCACACCGCACAACGACGTGGACTGGCGCGGGTTACGGGCCCGGCGCCACGGATCCGCGCGAGCTGGGTCGAGGTCATGGCCGCTCACCGCCCAGGACGCCGGCCAGGGCGCGGCACGCCCTCAGCTGCAGCTGCTTGACGGCACCCTCGGACCGGCCCATCGCCTTGGCGGTCTCGGCGACGCTGAACTCCTGGAAGAAGCGCAGTACGAGGCACTCCTGCTGCTCGGGCCGCAGCCGGCGCAGGGCCTCGACGAGGCGCTCGTCGCGCGCGCGGTCGATGACGACGTCCTCGGGGCACGGCGCCGCGGCGGCACCGGTCGGGGAGCGCCGGTCGGGGCTCTCCATCCCGACGAGCTCGTCGGTCGTGACCTCGAGGCGGAACCGGCTCGACTTGCGGTGGTCGGTGATCAGGTTGCGCGCGATGGTGACGAACCACGCGGCGATGTCGCGGCCCTGCCAGGCGAAGGAGTCGAGGCGGCGCAGTGCCCGCAGGAACGTCTCCGAGGTCAGGTCCTCGGCCAGCTGGGTGGACCCGACGCGCACGTAGACGTACCGGTAGACGACGTCCACGTACTGCTCGTAGATCTGCCCGAACGCCTCGGCGTCTCCGGCCTGGGCCAGCGTCACCAGGGCGCGGATGCGCGTGTCGTCGGGGTCGTCGTCGGATCTCAGCGACCCGCTGCCGCGGACCGGTCCGGGCGAGGTGGCCGTCGCCATCGCCAGGCACCGTCCGTCCGGCCCCGCCGTCACCAGCGCGTCGGCCAGGGTGGCGAAGCACCAGGCCGGCACCAGGCCGGGCAACTGCGTGCGGGGGTGGTGGATGCTCGCTCCAGGGGGGCCGGGATCAGGCGGGACGGCACCTGCCAGGAGTGGCACTACCCATCAGTAGGCCTTGATCAC
>Ga0209587_1000199_pt1 | contig 29586 bp, 28 predicted proteins | sample NGEPerD_2_FD_184512 | JGI IMG/M metagenome (GOLD analysis project Ga0209587, IMG submission 184512) | Arctic peat soil microbial communities from the Barrow Environmental Observatory site, Barrow, Alaska, USA - NGEE PermafrostL1-D... | ecosystem: Environmental > Terrestrial > Soil > Wetlands >...
GGCCCTGTCATCCACCCCCAGTGTCTCATCGTCCACCGCGACACGTGTTGCGCCGCCGAAGCCATCAGCCGCGATGACCACGTCGGCCGTGCGGCCCGCGCCCATCGCCCCTGCACGGGTCGCCTGTACTTCACCGAGACCGATACGGCGTCGTCGGCTCGCAACACGTTCGCAAACGACTCGCCGAACCTCGGCGAGCTGCCTGGCACGTGCGCGCACTTCATCGTGGCCCAGAACGGGGACGTGTCGCAGATCGTGCCGACGAGCATCAGGTGCGACGTCATCGGTCATGCCATGGCCAACCAGGCGCCTCGGTTCCGGGGCCTCGAAGGATGGCGAAACGACCACACCGACGGGCAGACCAAGGATGTTCTCGAGGTCCGTCGCCGGTTGTCGGCAACACGCTGAGCTGCCCGCACGACGGCGATTCCGTGTGGGCAATCACGGTCCACTACCCTTGCCGAAGCCCCGCGCAAGCGGGCGTTCCCCGGTTGGTCTGCTGGCAGGGCCCGCCTGACTTTGAATCAGGATTAGCGACGAAGGTTCGATTCCTTCCCGGGGAGCCGCTCAGCACGATCCCGTCGTGTGCACAGTAGGCGCGAAGCCCTCATGCATGGGTGGATGTCACGCAGATGACCTCGCAGGCCTCATGTCGGGCACGGGACCGGCGACCTGGCCTGCGTCGCACTGCTCGATGAGACGCCTCCCGTTGTGCTGTGCCACAGCCGCGGAAGATTCCTCTGTGCTGACCAGAACCTGTGGGTTCAGCGCGTCGGAGGCGGCATCGGGGTGGACCGAGCGGGTGGCCCACTTTGACCTGCCAAGGCGGTGAAAGATGGTGACGGCTCGACCAAAGAGGAAGATGCCGGTCCAGGCGACCAGCCGGACGACACCGATGAGCTGGGCGCGGAGCATGACGAGGACAGGGTGTGCCTGGGGATGGATGCCAACAACCTGGCCCCCTTTACCGGCTGCTGCGTCGTTCAAGATGTATGTGATCAACCCGGTCACCTTGACCGCACGATTCTCCGGTGGCGTATCCCGCAACCACATATCGACGACGTCGCGGATGGTCTCCATGTCGGGGCTGTAGCCCACGCGGGCGTGAGCCTCGGCCAACGTTTGGCTACCAAGGTCGCGAAGATGCTCCCACTGCTGGTCGTTCATGTTCCGTGTCTCCCCATGCTCCTCACCTGACGCTGCCAGGGGACTGCCCTAGGTGTACCAACCGCCCGACGTCTTCGCCGGAAGCTTCGTAACCGGACAAAGGCTGATTACTGACCATCTGTTTGCCAACTGTTAAAGAATGACGCCGCCACCCCCGCCCTGCACCTCGGCAAAGCAGACAGAAGAACCGGCCGAAAGGACTACCACGACTGGCGAGAACCAGCGGGCCCAGCCCCGGGTGCGGCGGGTTCAAACACCTCCGGCCTGACGCGACTGCGCCCCGCCTCATCCATCGGGGCGGGCGCTGCTGCGTCGTTTTGAGGCGGCCGGACGTACGTCAAACGGTGGGATCCTTCGCGCCGATTGACGCGCAACATGGTCCTAGATCGATTCCTCGGCCCCTTGCCCGGTGAAGCGGTACAGGCCCTGGCTGGCATGGATGCTCCCGCCAGGGCCGCCCAGTGCACAGGCACGTTCCCGCCGGTCAGTCCTCGCTATGGTCTTCGACCCAGGCCGCGGCCTCGAGCAGATGCAGGCCCACCTCACGCGCCTGCCGCGGCGTCAGGTTCGGCCCGTAGTCCGCGTCGAGCCACACGACGACACCGTGCCCGCGGTCCGTGCAGACGCCGACATTGGCCCAGCTCTTGCCACACACGCCTTCGACGGTGGGCCAGCTCGGACCGTCGTGTTCGATGGGCTCGTCCTCACCGAGGTGGTTGGTCGTGCACCAGTTCGGACACGTGACGATGACACTCATGCTGGCGCTGCACTGGTGCGGCGATTCCCGGCGAGGGCGTCCGCGGACGCGCCTTCCTGCATGATGCCTCTCAAACCCGTTCCGCCTTTCGTCTGGGTGTTGCCGTCTGGGTGTTGCCGTTCAGGTCCTGGCTGGAGTCTTCACCTCCGGCGCGGGCCGCCCAACCACGGTACGACCGGATACTCGTCAAGTGGTGGAGGTCGGGCTGGTGTCGCTGCACCCAAGAACACAGCCGCGCCAGGATGTCGGGGTTCTCCGACGGGCCGAACTCTGACCCCCTGGTGAGCGCGAGCAGTGCTTGCGGGTGAACGATCGGTGCACGGCAGGTATCATAAGGCCGGCAGCCCACCCCAGCTCGCAGCACGGCCTTCGCCTCACGGGCTGAGATGCCCAGGGTGTGATTGTCAGCACCGACTCCGACCATTCAGGAGCTCATTCGCGTGACCACGTCCCGCCCGGCCGCTGTCATTGTCCTCGCCGCAGGTGAGGGCACCCGGATGAAGTCGGCCACCCCCAAGGTCCTGCACGCGATCGGTGGGCGCACGCTTCTCGGCCATGCGATCGCCGCCGCGCGAGGCGTGGATCCCCAGCATCTGGCCATCGTGATCCGTCACGGACGTGACCTCGTGGCTGCCCACATCGCCGCCGCCGACGCCGCCGCCGTCATCGCCGACCAAGACGAGGTCATGGGCACGGGTCGGGCCACCGAGTGTGCACTTGACTCGCTGCCCACAGGCCTCGAGGGAACGGTGCTGGTGACTTGTGGCGACGTGCCCCTGCTCACCGCCGAGACCCTGCGCGGACTCTTCGAGGCCCACGCCGCCAGCGGGAGCGCCGCCACGGTGATCACCGCCACGTTGCCCGATCCATTCGGCTATGGCCGCATCATTCGTGCGGCAGACGGCTCGGTCGCCGGCATCGTCGAGCAGAAGGACGCCACCGCCGAACAGCTGGAGATCACCGAGATCAACTCCGGCCTCTACGCGTTCGACGCCTTGGTCCTGCGCAAGGCGCTGGCCCAGGTGGGCACGGACAACGCACAGGGCGAGAAGTACCTCACCGACGTCCTGGGGATTGCCCGCGCCGAGGGCCTTCGGGTGAGCGCGCATCTGGTAGAGGACGTGTGGCAGACCGAGGGCGTCAACGACCGCGTCCAGCTTGCGCGGCTCGGTGCCGAGCTCAACCGCCGCATCGTCGAGCGCTGGATGCGGGCCGGAGTGACCGTGGTCGACCCGACCACGACGTGGATCGACACTGACGTCACCCTCGGGCGGGACGTCACGATCCACCCGCAGACCCAGATTCACGGCGCCAGCACGATCGGTGACGACGTTGTCCTCGGACCCGACACCACGCTCACTGATGTTGCGATCGGCAACGGCGCGTCCGTCATACGCACGCATGGGTTCTCCGCCGTCATCGGCGCGGGAGCCACGGTCGGGCCCTTCTCATACTTGCGACCAGGCACCGACCTCGGCGCCGATGGCAAGATCGGCACCTTCGTCGAGACCAAGAACGCCCAGATCGGCACCGGGTCCAAGGTGCCGCACCTGACCTATGTCGGGGACGCCACGATCGGTGAGCACTCCAACATCGGAGCGTCCAGTGTCTTCGTCAACTATGACGGCGTCAGCAAGTCGCGCTCCACGATCGGCAGCCACTGCCGCACCGGCTCGGACAACATGTTCGTCGCGCCGGTGACCGTGGGCGACGGCGCCTACACCGGGGCCGGCACGGTCGTCCGGCAGGATGTCCCGCCCGGCGCTCTGGCAATCAACGTCGCGCCACAACGCAATCTGCTCGGCTGGGTGCAAGAAAAGCGTCCAGGGACCGCCTCGGCGCTCGCCGCCGCAGCCGCCGGTCAGGACTCACCCATCGTTGCCGAGGACTCACTCATCGCCCCCGAAGGGAACACGACCGCATGAGCGGAATGAAGCGCACGACGGAAAAGACCCTCATGGTCTTCTCCGGCAGGGCCAACCCCCAGCTCGCCGAAGAGGTGGCCTACCAGCTGGGGACGAACCTCGTGGCGATGTCGGCCTTCGAGTTCGCCAACAGCGAGATGTACGTGCGCTACGAGGAGTCGGTCCGCGGCTCGGACGCTTTCGTCATCCAGAGCCACGCCGCTCCGGTCAACGAGTGGATCATGGAGCACCTGCTCATGGTCGATGCGCTCAAGCGTGCCTCGGCCAAGCGGATCACCGTCGTCATGCCGTACTACGGCTACTCGCGCCAGGACAAGAAGCATCGTGGCCGCGAGCCGATCTCGGCCCGTCTGATCGCCGACCTGTTCAAGACCGCGGGCGCCGACCGGCTGATGTCCGTGGACCTGCACGCTGACCAGATCCAGGGATATTTCGACGGACCGGTCGACCACCTCGTGGCGCTGCCGATCCTCTCGAAGTACGTCCGCAAGAAGTACGGCACGGAGCAGCTGGCCGTCGTCTCTCCGGACGCCGGCCGGATCAAGGTGGCCGAGCAGTGGTCCAAGCGTCTGGGCGGCGCACCGCTGGCGTTCATCCACAAGACCCGCGACATCAGCCGGCCCAACGAGGTCGTGGCCAACCGCGTCGTCGGTGAGGTCAAGGGCCGGACCTGCATCCTGGTCGACGACATGATCGATACCGCCGGAACGATCACCAAGGCGGCCGATGCGCTTCTCGCTGCGGGTGCGACCGACGTCATCATCGCGGCCACGCACGCGATCCTGTCCGGACCCGCGGTTGACCGGCTCAAGAACTGCAACGTCCGCGAGATCATCGTCACCAACACCCTGCCGATCCCCCCCGAACGTCACTTCGACAAGCTCACCGAGCTGTCCATCGCCCCGCTGCTCAGCCAGGCGATCCGTGCGGTCTTCGAGGACGGTTCAGTCACCAGCCTGTTCGACCCGCCCAACTAACACTGGGAGCGTCCGCATGCCGGGTGCCGCAGCTGTGCCTCCGATCCGTCTTGGCCTGGTCACCGAGCAGGCGCCGCCGTGGACCGGCGTCGTCGAGCGGTGGCAGGAGATCGAGGCCCTGGGCTTCGACTCGGCCTGGCTGACCGATCACTTCATGACCCACGGAGACGAGGACGCGCCGATCTTTGAGGGGTGGACCGCGCTCGCCGCTCTCGCCATGGCCACCACCCGGATCCGCATCGGCCTGATGGTCACCGGCAACACCTACCGTCACCCTTCGGTGTTGGCCAAACAGGCGGTCACCGTCGACCACATCTCCGGCGGTCGCCTCCGGCTCGGGATCGGTGCGGGCTGGTGGGAGCGTGAGCACGAGGCGTACGGCTTCGACTTCCCTGGGCCGGGCGAACGGGTGGGCCGGTTCGCCGAGGCTCTCGACCTGCTCGAGCGGCTGCAGGCCGAGCGTCGTACCGACTTCAGCGGCCACTACTACTCCATCCGCGACACCCCCTTCGCGCCGAAACCGCTGCAGTCCCCGCGGCTGCCGGTGACCATCGGCTGCAAGGGCCCGAGGATGCTCGCCCTCACCGCCGCCCACGCCGAGGTCTGGAACACTCGTGGCCCGGTCGAGATCGTGGTTCCTCGGATGGCCGCGCTCGACGAGGCCTGCCGGGCGATCGGCCGTGACCCCGCCACCCTGGTCCGCTCGGTCTGGCCCTACCAAGCCTCCTTCGACTCGGTGGGTGCCATGGCCGAGTCGATCAGGACCTATCGCGAGGTGGGCTTCACCGAGATCATCCTCGACTGGCCGAAGGAGCCGGCCCGGCTCGAGGTGCTGCGAGCGGCCTCGCGCGAGCTGTTCCCGACGCTGCGAAGCCCCTGAGCGCGCCTCCTCGCTCTGGCCGGCAGTCGAGATTTCCGTATGCCGTGCCCGTTCGTCTAGACTTCGCAGGTTGCCTCGGCGAGGGACACTGCATGACTGAAGCTGGTTCGGTTCGAACCAGGTGATGCAGAAGTCCGTGATCGACGCGGTGGCGCCAGACGCCCGGATCCTTGCGGGTGGAGGCGCTTGCCACGCCGGTCACCGGTGTCGTGCCGCGTCCCGCGTCGAGGCCCACCGCAGTCAGATGACAGGCCAGACCCACACGCGTATGCGCGCCACACCAGCGTGCGGATCCGCATCAAGCAACGTAGGAGAGCTCCATGACCGTCACCAAGCTCGTCGCCACGACCCGGACCACGTTCGGCAAGGGCGCCGCTCGCAGCATCCGGCGAGAGCACAAGATCCCCGCCGTCATGTACGGCCACGGCACCGAGCCGGTCCACATCACCCTGCCCGGCCACGAGACGATGATGGCGCTCAAGGTCGCCAACGCCCTGCTCACGATCGAGGTCGACGGCAAGGATCAGCTGGCCCTGGCCAAGGACATCCAGCGCCACCCGATCCGGCCGGTCATCGAGCACGTTGACCTCGTCGTGGTCCGCAAGGGCGAGAAGGTCCACGTTGACGTGCCGATCCACATCGTGGGCGAAGCAGCCATCGAGACCGTCGTCTCGCTGGAGAACAACACCGTGGACCTGGCCGTCGAAGCCACGCACATTCCTGAGCGTCTCGAGGTCTCGGTCGAGGGTCTCCAGGCCGGCACCCGGATCCACGCCGGCGACCTCGTGCTGCCCAAGGGCGCCGAGCTGGTCACCGAGCCCGACATGCTGGTCGTCAACATCACGCAGGCGATCACCGCGGAGGAGCTTGAGGCCGAGCTCGCCGCCGAGGTCTCTGCTTTGGCCACTGCCGGCGAGGCTGTCGAGCCGGTCGAGGGTGCCGAAGCCGAGGCTCCTGCAGCCGAGGACGACCAGGGCGACAAGGCCTGAGCCATCTGCGTTCGACCCGGTCCTGACCTCGTCAGGACCGGGCCAACCAGCCTGTTCGTCGAACCAGAATGGACGCGATGACCCCTTGGCTGATCGTCGGACTGGGCAACCCTGGCCCGTCGTATGCCGGTCACCGGCACAACGTCGGCGCCATGGTGGTGGCCGAGCTGGCCGCCCGTGCCGGTGCCAGCCTGCGTTCGCACAAGGCGCGAGCGGTCGCGGCCGAGGTCCGCATCGGGACCCTGCCCGGCGGGGCGCCCGGGCCCAGGGCTGTCATCGCCACCCCGCTCAGCTATATGAACGAGTCCGGGGGGCCGGTCGCCGGGCTGATGTCGTTCTACAAGGTTCCCGTCGAGCAGTTCGTCGTGATCCACGATGACCTCGACATCCCCTTCGCCGACGTGCGGCTGAAGCTCGGCGGCGGCGAGGGCGGCCACAACGGCCTGCGCTCGATCACCAAGTCGGTTGGGACCAGGGACTATCTGCGTGTTCGCGTCGGCATCGGGCGACCGCCCGGGCGCATGGATGCCGCGGACTACGTGCTTCACGACTTCTCCAGCACCGAACGCAGCGAGGTGCCCTTGCTGATCAGCGACGCCGCCGACGCGATCGAGCGACTGGTTGCTGAAGGCCTCCTCGCGGCACAGCAGCAGTGGCACTCCCCATGATCCAGGAGCTTTGCGCACCATGAGCCTCACCCCGTTGCTTGATGTCCTGGTCACCGACCCGATCGTGCGGCGCATCCTCACGACGCCGATGGGCACGGACCACGCGGCGCCACCGTCGCTGGACATCGCCGTATCCGCGGGTGCTCGTCCGCCGCTGATCGCGGCCCTCGCCGGAGCTCAGGACAGCAGCGTGCGCCGCCCGATCCTTGCCGTGACCGCCACCGGGCGTGAGGCCGAGGACCTGGTCGCCGCGCTGCGCTGTTTCCTGCCGAGTGACGTCGTGGCCGACTTCCCGAGCTGGGAGACCCTGCCGCATGAACGGCTCAGCCCGCGTAGCGACACGGTGGGCCGCCGGCTGGCCGTGTTGCGCCGGCTCACCCACCCCGAGGCGACGGGCACGGCATACGGTCCCCTTGACGTTGTCGTCACTCCGGTGCGTGCGCTGCTGCAACCGCTGGTCAAGGGTCTGGGCGAGCTGGTTCCCGTCGCTCTCAAGGCCGGCGACGAGATGGCGATGGGTGACGTGGTCGAGGCCCTTGCCGACGCCGCCTATGTCCGCACCGACCTGGTTGAGCGTCGAGGCGAGTTTGCCGTGCGCGGAGGCATTCTCGACGTCTTCCCGCCCACCGAGGAGCACCCGGTCCGGGTTGAGTTCTGGGGGGACACGGTCGAGGAGATCCGTTGGTTCAAGGTCGCGGACCAGCGCAGTCTCGAGGTCGCCGCGCATGGACTGTGGGCCCCGCCCTGCCGCGAGGTGTTGTTGACCAAGGCCGTGCGTGAGCGGGCCGCGATCCTCGCCCAGCAGCTGCCAGGGGTGGCCGACATGCTGGGCAAGGTGGCCGCGGGCATCGCCGTCGAGGGCATGGAGTCCCTTGCGCCGGCGCTGGTCGACGGCATGGAGAGTCTGCTTGATGTGCTGCCGCAGGGCACCCACGTGGTCCTCACCGACCCCGAGCGGGTGCGCAAGCGGGCACATGACCTCCTAGCCACCAGCACCGAGTTCCTTGATGCGAGCTGGTCCAACGCGGCCGCCGGCAACGCCGTTCCCATCGACCTGCACGCGATCCTGGGCAGCGCGTCGTACTGGTCACTGGACGACGTCCGGGCTCACGCGATCGAGACGGGCCGCCCGTGGTGGTCGCTGACCAGCTTCGTCAGCGATGCCGAGCTGGTCGATCTGGTTGACAGCGCCGTTGAACGTCTGACCATCGGGTCGACCGATGTCGAGGCCTATCGCGGGGACACCGAGCGTGCGGTCGCGGACCTGCGGCGATGGGCCGATGAGGGCTGTCACACCGTTGTCGTGACCGACGGCCTCGGGCTGGCCAAACGGGTCAGCGAGGTCCTGTCCGAGCACGACATCCCCAACCGCATCTCGACCGGTGCGGTCAGGCTGGAAGAGCTTCCCGCCGGCCTCATCCAGGTGACCACCGGGGCGTTGGTGCGTGGGTTCGTCGCACCCGGCGCCAAGCTGGTGGTCGTCACCGAGTCCGACCTGACCGGCGCCAGCAGCCAGGGCACCTCCACCAAGGACATGCGCAGGTTGCCCTCGAGACGACGCAACCAGGTCGATCCCCTGGAGCTTCGCCCCGGTGACTACGTGGTCCATGAGCAGCACGGCGTCGGCAAGTTCGCCGAGATGGTGCAGCGCACGGTTGGCGGAGCAGCCCGCGAATACCTGCTGCTGGAGTACGGCTCCAGCAAGAGGGGCCAACCCGCCGACCTCCTGTTCGTGCCGACCGACCAGCTCGACCAGATCACCCGGTACGTCGGCGGCGAGGCCCCCAGCCTGAACAAGCTGGGCGGCGCGGACTGGGCCAAGACCAAGGGCCGCGCCAAGAAGCACGTGAAGCAGATCGCCGGCGAGCTGATCCGCCTCTACAGCGCCCGGATGGCAACCAGGGGTCACGCCTTTGGGTCAGACACCCCCTGGCAGCGCGAGCTCGAGGATGCCTTCGTCTACGTCGAGACGCCCGACCAGCTGATCAGCATCGACGAGGTCAAGGTCGACATGGAGCGCGAGGTCCCCATGGACCGGCTGATCTGTGGCGACGTCGGCTATGGCAAGACCGAGATCGCGGTGCGAGCGGCGTTCAAGGCCATCCAGGACGGCAAGCAGGCCGCGATCCTGGTGCCGACGACCCTGCTCGTCCAGCAACACTTCCAGACGTTCTCCGAGCGCTACGCGCCGTTCCCCGTGGTGGTCAAGGCACTGTCGCGGTTCCAGTCCACGGCCGAGGCCAAGAAGGTCGTGGAGGGGCTGGCCGACGGCACGGTCGACCTGGTCATTGGCACGCATCGGCTGCTGTCGGACGAGATTCGTTTCAAGGACCTCGGGCTGGTGGTGGTCGACGAGGAGCAGCGTTTCGGAGTCGAGCACAAGGAACAGCTCAAGCGGATGCGCACGGCGGTTGACGTCCTGGCGATGTCGGCGACGCCGATCCCGCGCACCCTGGAGATGGCCGTCACCGGCATCCGCGAGATGTCCACGATCGCCACACCGCCGGAGGAACGCCATCCCGTCCTGACCTTCGTCGGCCCTTACGACGAGAAGCAGATCATTGCCGCCATCCGGCGCGAGCTCCTGCGCGAGGGCCAGGTGTTCCTGATCCACAACAAGGTGTCCTCCATCGAGAAGGCGGCCGCCAGGATCCGTGAGCTCGTGCCCGAGGCGCGGATCGCCACCGCCCACGGGCAGATGGCTGAGCACCGGCTCGAGCAGGTGGTCGTCGACTTCTGGGAGAAGCGCTTCGACGTCCTGGTGTGCACCACGATCATCGAGACGGGCCTGGACATCTCCAACGCCAACACCCTCATCGTCGAGCGGGCGGACGTGCTCGGCCTCAGCCAGCTCCACCAGCTGCGCGGTCGGGTGGGACGTGGTCGTGAACGCGCGTACTCCTACTTCCTCTACCCGCCGGAGAAGCCGCTCACCGAGACCGCTCACGACCGACTGGCCACCATTGCCAGCCACACCGACCTCGGCGCCGGGATGGCGGTGGCCATGAAGGACCTCGAGATCCGGGGCGCCGGCAACCTTCTCGGCGGTGAGCAGTCCGGGCACATCGCCGGCGTCGGGTTCGACCTCTACATCCGGTTGGTCGGCGAGGCGGTGGCGGACTATCGAGATGACAGTGGCGTAAGCGCGGCGACGGAGATCAAGATTGAGCTCCCCGTCGATGCGCACCTGCCTCGTGAGTACATCCCGGGCGAGCGGTTGCGTCTCGAGGCGTACAAGAAGCTCGCGACGGTCCAGGACGCCGCAGGACTGGTCGAGATCGAGGCAGAGCTGCAGGACCGCTACGGCGCTCGCCCCGAGCCGGTGCGCAACCTGCTCGAGGTGGCCCGTCTGCGCACGGTTGCCCGCAAGGCCGCGGTGGGCAACATCAGCGTCCAGGGGAAGTACGTGCGGTTCGGACCGATCCTCATGCCGGAGAGCCAGCAGCTACGGCTCCAGCGGCTCTACCCGGGCACGCTGATCAAGGACGCTGTCCATACGATCTTGGTGCCCATGCCGATGACGGCCAGGGTGGCTGGTCAGCCGCTGCGGGACACTGCGATCCTGAAGTGGGCGATCGACCTGATCCAGGCCGTCCTGCTGGACAGCGTGGCCGATGCGGCGCGAGTCGCGACGAAGCAGAACTGACGAGAGGAACGGCCTTGACGCTTTCACAACACCTGAAGACTCTGGCGCTCGTGATCGGCGCGAGCCTGGCAGTGTCCGGTTGCGGAGCGCAGCAGCCCGGCGCCGCGGCGATCGTGAACGACACCGCCGTCCGCCACCAGGACTTCGTCATCAGCGACAAGGATGTCCAGTCGGTCTCGGAAGAGCTCAACGCGCTCGCTCAGGGTGGGCAGGAGCTCAAGGTGAGCGACGCCCTGCTCACTCTCATCCTTGCGCCATACGTCCTTGACGAGGCCAAACGCGTCGGCAAGACCGTCTCCGCCTCCGAGGCGGGCAAGGCCATCGACAAGGTGGCCGACCCCTCGCCCTCGACGATCACATTCGTGCAGATGCAGCTTGCGATCCAGCAGCTTGACCAGGCCAGCAAGACCCTCATCGTGGATGAGCTGGGCAAGGTCAAGATCACGGTCAACCCGCGATACGGCGCCTTCGATCTGACGCAGATTGCGCTGACCCCGATCTCGCCCAACTGGATCAAGGCGAGCGCGCCATCGCCGGCAAAGTGATCACCGGCCGCGTGAACAGCGCCGACGTGATGGTTCATCGGCTCACCCTGCTGCTCAGCACCCCGCGTATCGCCCCGGGCCTGTTCACCCGCGATGCGTGGACAGCCTTGACGAACGCGGTCCACGTCTTCACCAGGGATGAGGACGAGACCCAGCTGATCGCCATACAGGAGTCGGGTATTCCGGCCGTGCACCTTGGCGAGATGTCCCCGGTCGCACTGACCACCTTGTTGCTCGACCGGACCATCGACGGAGACGTGGTCTGGATCGGTTCCGCCGACGGCGACCCCGGTCTGACCGATGCCCTGGCCGCCGCGGTCACCGCGCGCGACGACGCGCCAGAGGTCGAGGTCATTGTCGGGTCCTATGACGTGCCGGGTGCGCGCCTGCTCGACCTGGTCGCGGTGATGGACCGGCTGCGTTCGGCAGAGGGCTGCCCATGGGACGCGGAGCAGACTCACGAGTCGCTCGTGCCGTACCTCATCGAGGAGACCCACGAGCTGGTCGAGGCCATCGAGTCCGGGGACCGTATGCACATGGCAGAGGAGCTCGGCGACGTCCTGTTGCAGGTGGCTTTTCACGCCCGCATCGCACTGGAACATGGCGAATCGCCGTTCGGGATCGACGATGTGGCCGGTGGCATCGTGGACAAGCTGGTCCGTCGTCACCCGCACGTGTTCGCCGAGGGCGACGCCGAGACCTCCGAGGACGTGGCGGCCAACTGGGAGCTGATCAAGGCGGACGAGAAACCGCACCGGAGCTCGCCCATGGACGGCATACCCGATGGACTTCCCGCCCTCGCTCGCGCGGACAAGGTGGCTGCGCGTCTGTCGGCGGCCGGCCGGCTCGACCTGGTGCAGAGCGCGGCCGCCGGCGACGACGTCGGCTCGCGACTTTTCGCGCTCGTGCTGGAGGCGCGTGAACACGGTCAGGACCCGGAGGCCGTCCTGCGAGCAGCGGTGCGTGCGGTGGCCGGCCAGCTCTGAGCTGCTGCCGCTCCGCCGGGTTCCGTGCTGCGGGTCGGTGATCGGCACAGGATGGATCTGCGGATAGGCTCGGGCCGTACCTATTCGGCATACCGCAGGAGAGTCTGATGGCCATCATTGAGGCAGTAGGCGCACGCGAGGTTCTCGATTCGCGTGGCAACCCCACCGTTGAGGTCGAGATCGCTCTCGACGACGGCACCCTGGCCCGGGCGGCGGTTCCCTCGGGCGCCTCCACCGGTGCTTTTGAGGCCGTCGAGCGCCGCGACGGCGACCCCAAACGCTACGGCGGCAAGGGTGTTGAGCAAGCTGTCGACGCTGTCCTTGACGAGATCGGCCCGGCACTCCACGGCTTCGAGGCCAGCGAACAGCGGCTCATCGACCACGAGATGCTCACCCTCGACGGCACTCCCAACAAGGGCTCCATGGGCGCCAACGCCATCCTCGGGGTCTCGCTGGCAGTGGCCCGCGCGGCAGCCGAGTCGGCGAACCTGCCGCTCTTCCGCTACATCGGCGGCCCGAACGCGCACGTCCTGCCGGTCCCGCTCTTCAACATCCTCAACGGCGGGTCGCATGCCGACTCCAACGTTGACATCCAGGAGTTCATGATCGCCCCGATCGGTGCGCCATCCTTCCGCGAGGCGCTCCGCTGGGGAGCCGAGGTCTATCACGCGTTGAAGTCCGTCCTGAAGGAGCGCGGGCTGTCCACCGGGCTGGGAGATGAAGGCGGCTTCGCGCCCAACCTCGAGAGCAACCGCGCAGCCCTCGACCTGATCGTCGTGGCGATCGAAAAGGCCGGCTACCGGCCCGGCGCCGACATTGGTCTCGCGCTCGACGTGGCCGCGTCCGAGTTCTACGCCGACGGTGTCTACACCTTCGAGGGCCAGAGCCGCACCGCTGCCGAGATGACGGCGTATTACGCCGACCTGGTCGCGGCGTACCCGCTGGTGTCCATCGAGGACCCGCTGGACGAGGACGACTGGGAGGGCTGGGCCACCATGACCGCCGAGCTCGGTGACAAGGTCCAGATCGTGGGCGACGACCTGTTCGTCACGAACCCGGAGCGCCTCGCCCGCGGTATCGCCGGCAAGGCCGCGAACTCCATGCTGGTCAAGGTCAACCAGATCGGCTCGCTGACTGAGACCCTCGATGCCGTGGACATGGCTCACCGGGCTGGCTTCAGCTGCATGATGAGCCACCGTTCCGGTGAGACCGAGGACACGACGATCGCCGACCTGGCCGTGGCGACAAACTGCGGCCAGATCAAGTCCGGTGCCCCTGCCCGGTCCGAGCGCGTGGCCAAGTACAACCAGCTGATGCGTATCGAGGAAGAGCTGGACGATGCTGCGCGCTATGCCGGTGCTGACGCCTTCCCGCGCTTCAGGGGCGCGGCGACGACTGCCGCCGCTGCTGACGAGGGCTGAGCAGGCCTCCACCAGTGGCGACCACGCGACGACCGGTCAGTACGCCGAGAGCCCCTCGGCGTACTGCCGCGTCGCGCGCTGGCAGCGCCGCATCCGCCAGGCCGACAGCGTCGCGCCCGGCGGCCCGCCCGGCCGCGGCTGCTCGGGGCCGTCGCGCGTCGGGAGAGCCGCACAAGTCGAGGTCCGTCCGGCGTACGGCCGTCCTCTCGGCGGTTTTCGTGATGCTCGCCGTGATGCTCGTCCCGACCTTGCGCTCGACCCTGAACCAGCAGAGCCAGATCAACGCACTACGCGACCAGCTCGGCCAGCAGCGTGAGACGGTCGCCGCGATGCAGCAGGAACAACGGCAATGGAGCGACCCGGTGTTCCTCGAGCAGCAGGCCCGTGAGCGTCTCAAGTTCGTGCGCGTGGGAGAGACGTCCTACACGGTCATCGACCCGCAAACCGCTCCGCCCGCCAGCGGTGACCTGACGATCGCTGCTCCTGCGGCGGTTTCCACCTTTGACGGTCCGTGGTACGGCCAGCTGTGGCAGTCGATGGTGATCGCGGACACTCCGGCAAAGGCCGCGGTCAAGGCACCGGTGAAAGCGCCGGCTCAGAGCCAGCCGTCGCCCGCTTCCTCGGCCAGATGAGTAGTCCGGGCCACATGAGCAGTGCAGGTCGGATGGGCCGCCCGGCGGGCGTGCAAGAGGTTGCCGCAGCCGATCTGGCCGCGGTGAAGGAGCAGCTCGGTCGGGTGCCTCGTGGGGTGGTTGGGGTCGCCCACCGATGTCCGTGCGGGTGCCCTGACGTCCTGCGCACCGCGCCTCGACTGCCTGATGGCACGCCGTTTCCCACGACCTACTACGCGACCTGCCCGCGCCTGACCGGAGCCATCAGCACGCTGGAGACCAGCGGCATGATGCGCGAGATGACCGAGCGGTTGGGCAGCGATCCCGAGCTGGCCAGGGCCTACGTCGCTGCCCACGCGGACTATCTGCGCCGCCGTGGCGAGCTTGGCGATGTCGTCGAGATCGATGGCATCTCTGCTGGCGGAATGCCCACCAGGGTCAAGTGCTTGCATGTGCTGGTCGGCCACTCACTGGCGGTCGGTCCGGGGGTGAACCCGTTGGGGGACGAGGCGCTCGAGGCTCTTGGCCAATGGTGGGCGTCCGGTCCTTGCGTTTCCCGGGGCGACGCATGACCCGCGTCGGGGCGATCGACTGCGGTACGAACTCGATCCGGCTCCTGATCGCCGACGTGGCCCGTGACACGGGGGCTCTGTCGGACATCGTGCGGCGAGTGGAGATCGTGCGGCTGGGCCACGGCGTCGACAAGACCGGCGTCATCGCGCCTGAGGCCATGGCCCGCACCTTGGCTCAGGCGCGTGACTACTCCTCACAGTGTTCACATCACGGCGTCGAGAGGGTCAGGTTCGTCGCAACCTCGGCGTCGCGCGATGCTCGCAACGCGGAGGAGTTCGTGGTCGGCGTCCGTGAGGCGTTTGCTGCTTTCGGAATTGCCCCTGAGGTCATCAGCGGGCACGAAGAGGCCTCCCTGTCCTTCAGGGGTGCCACCGGGGACCTGCAGTCAGATGCAGTTGCCGGCCCCTATCTCGTGGTGGATATCGGCGGTGGATCCACGGAGTTCGTGCGCGGGACCCACGAGGTGGAACAGGCGCTTTCGGTCGACGTCGGGTGCGTTCGGCTGACCGAGCGCCACGCTCTCAGCGATCCACCAACGCCTTCGGAGATCGCGGCCGCGACGGCCGACATCGATGAGGCCATTGACCGGGCCGCTGAAGTCGTTGATTTCCAAGGAATCTCGGCACTGGTGGGCTTGGCCGGGTCGGTCACGACCGTCACCGCTCTTGCGCTGGGTCTGATGACCTATGACCCCGACAAGATCCACCTTTCGCAACTGCCTCCAGCCGAGATCATCGACGCATGTACCTCGCTGCTGATGATGACCCGCGCCGAGCGAGCTGCCCTGGGGTTCATGCACCCTGGGCGCGCCGACGTGATCGGCGCGGGTGCTCTTGTCTGGCGCACCATCGTTCAGCGATTGCAGCAGGACGCCGGCATCACGAGAGTCGTGACCTCGGAGCACGACATCCTCGATGGCATCGCGCTGTCGATCGCCTGAGGTGGATGTGGCCGAGGTGGATGTGACTGAGCTGGCCGTATCCGCGGTGGCCGTGACCGCGCTCGCGCATCCGGTGACCGGACAGCTTTTCGAGTCCCCGGTGCCCCCGTGCACGGGCTGGCCCGGCGATCCAGCGACAGCGTTGACTCCGGTCGCACGGACGGCCAGGCAGGTGGAACGGCTGGCCGGGCAGGCCCAGTCCGTCGCAGAGCTCGATGCGGCCGTGTCCGTGTGCCGCGCCTGCCCCCGCCTCGTGAAGTGGCGCGAAACCGTTGCCACTGAAGGCAAACGGGCATCCTTTGCCGACCAGCCGTATTGGGGTCGACCGGGGCCGGGCTTTGGTGACCCCGAGCCCGCGGTTCTCATCGTCGGACTGGCACCGGCCGCCAACGGCACCAACCGCACCGGCCGGATGTTCACCGGCGACCGCAGCGGCGACTGGATCTATGCCGCGCTCCACCGTGCCGGATTCGCCAGCCAGTCGACCAGCAGTCACAGCGGCGACGGCCAGACGCTCACCGGCGTTCGCATCGTTGCGGCGGTGCGTTGCGCGCCGCCGGCGAACAAACCGACGCCGACCGAACGGGACACGTGTGGGCACTGGCTGGACCGGGACCTGGCCCTGACGTCACCGGGCCTGCGCTCGATGCTCGCGCTGGGAGCCTTCGGCTGGGACGCCACCCTCGCCAGCGCCCGGCGACTCGGGTGGCAGGTTCCCCGCCCGAAGCCGCGTTTCACCCACGGCGCAGAGACGACGCTGGTCACCCGCGGGGACAGGTCGATTCGACTCCTGGGCAGCTATCACGTGAGCCAGCAGAACACCTTCACCGGCAAGCTCACGGAAGCCATGCTGGACGAGGTTCTGGCCCGGCTCTGAGTCGCGATACCGTCAACGCCATGAACGACCAGATCATCGCCGTGACCGTCCTCGGCGACGACCGGCCCGGAATCGTCGCGGACGTGGCCGAGGCACTTGCCGGACTTCATGGCAACCTCGAGGACTCGACGATGACCGTGCTGCGCGGTCACTTCACCATGGTGCTCAGTGAGCCGGCGCTCCCTGCGGCTGACGGCCCGATCTACACGCTGCGAGTGCATGGCTCTGACCGTCCGGGGATCGTGGCTGAGATCACCCGCGTCGTGGCACGCCACGGCGCCAACATTGTCGACCTGGGCGCTCGCCTGGGCGCAGGGCTCTATGTCCTGACGGCAAAGCTGCAGCTGCCCAGTGAAGCCTCGGCGGCTGGGCTCGGCGCAGATCTGCAGAGCGTGGCCGATGAGCTCGGCGTCGCGGTCCACCTCGCGCGGATCGACGACGACGTGTTGTGATCACGACGACGACGTGTGGTGATCACGTATTGATCCCAACCGCCTGACCGGACCGAACGGCATACATTCCCGTCGCATGTGTCTGTAATCTGACGCCTGTCCCCGTAGCCCAACGGCAGAGGCAGGCGACTTAAAATCGCTCCAGTGCGGGTTCGAGACCCGTCGGGGACACCACGGTCGGCGCCCGCGCGGGAACTTCCGGCGCCTCTCAACCTTTAGGCTGATGACAAGGCCGTTCATGGGGCGGCAAGACGTTCTTGGAGGATGGCATGGCGAGCAACCCGGTGTTCAACCGGATCGACAAGCAGATCACGCAGGGCGGCTATGCCGGTTTCGACCGCCAGCCCTCGAGCCGAGGGATGAGAGGGGGAGCCGGCGTCCAGGACAACCTCACCCCTGAACAGCTCCAGGACAGGTACAACCAGCCGTCGGCGGGCCCGGTGCAGATGGGGCGGGTGACGCTGGACGACGTGGTCATGAAGACCCTCGGGCTCTTCAGCATCGTGGTCCTGGTCGCTGCGGCCTCGTGGTTCTACGTGGCCGACCACACCGAGCTGAGCATGCCGCTGATGCTGGCCGGTATGTTCGGCGGGCTGGGGGTCGGTCTGGTCATCGCCTTCAAGAAGACCATCAGCGTCCCCCTGATCGTGCTCTATGCGGTGCTGGAGGGCGTCCTCGTCGGCGCGATCAGCCAGGTCTTCGCGAGCCGGTACGAAGGGCTCGTCACGACCGCCGTGATTGCGACCGTGTGTACCTTCGCCGGCATGCTTCTGGGCTACAAGGCCGGTCTGATCAAGGTGACCGACAAGTCCCGCAGGATCTTCGGCATGGCGATCATGGGCTACCTGCTCTTTGGCCTCGTCAACGTGGTCGCATCGTTCATGGGTGTCGGTGACGGCTGGGGCTTCGGAGGCACCGGCAAGCTGGGCATTGCCATCTCCTTGCTCGGCGTGGGCCTGGCGTCCTACTCGCTGGCCATCGACTTCGACTCGGTCGATCGTGCAGTCAAAGCCCAGCTGCCAGAGAAGTACTCCTGGCTGTTGGCTCACGGGTTCATCGTCACGCTGGTCTGGCTGTACCTCGAGTTCCTGCGTCTGCTGGCTCGCCTGCGCGAGTGACCGTGCCGCATACCCCGAGGTCGCCGGTGCCCCCCGAGGTCTCGACCGAGTTGGAGCGCGTGGTTGAGCGGTGGCGACGGCTGCCGCTCGACCACGCGCTTTCGTATGCCGGTCGCGTCCGCTCGCTCGTTCAGTCCCTGGCCGACGGGGTCGCCGAGGCGAACGGTGTCCCCACGTCGGCGGTTCCGGACTGTGGCCCGGCGACGTTGATGGACCAGCTCACGGTGATGGTGTACGACGCCAGCGCCGTCGCCGTCACGTCTGCAGTGCCGGCATCAGCACTGACGTCAACGCTCGCGGATGATCTGGCGAGCCTGCGCCGCGACCTGGTCTGACCGCGCATACCGGCATGTCCCGCTCTTTCACCAGCTTGTTGCTCCGAAACCACCGTTTCGAGTCGTGACGTGTGTTGATTCGGTGGTTTCGGAGCAACAAGGCGAGTGGTTCGGGCGAAGGCGAGTGGTTCGGGCGAAGGCGAGTGGTTCGGGCGGGTCAGTTCAGGCGCTCGTAGATGATGGCCATGCCCTGGCCGCCGCCGATGCACATGGTCTCGAGGCCGAACTGCCCGTCGCGAGCGGTCAGGCCGTTGAGCAGTGTCGTGGTGATGCGGGCACCGGTGGAGCCGAACGGGTGGCCCAGGGCGATCGCGCCACCGTGGACGTTGAGCCTGTCGGGGTCGATGCCCAGGTCGTCCATCGACGCCAGCACCTGCACGGCGAACGCCTCGTTGATCTCGACCAGGTCCATGTCGTTCATGGACATGCCGGCTCGCGCCAGCGCCTGACGAGAGGCCTCCACCGGGCCCAGGCCCATGATCTCCGGGGACAGAGCGGTCAGGCCGGTGGACACGACGCGGGCGAGCGGGGTGAGACCCAGCTCGCGGGCCTTGGTGTCGCTCATGACGACGACTGCGGCCGCGCCGTCGTTGAGCGGGCAGCAGTTGCCGGCAGTGATGGTGCCATCCTCGCGGAACACCGGCTTGAGCGCGGAGACAGCCTCGAGCGTGACGCCGGCGCGCGGGCCGTCATCGGCGGAGACCACGGTGCCGTCCGGCGTGGTGATCGGCGTGATCTCGCGTGCGAAGAAGCCATCGGCGATGGCCTTCTCGGCGCGGTTCTGGCTGCTGACGCCCCATTCGTCCTGACGAGCCCGGGAGATGCCACGCAACGTCGCGACGTTCTCGGCGGTCTGACCCATCGCGAGGTAGACGTCGGGCATCAGCCCCAGACTGCGAGGGTCGGTCCACGTGCTGTTGTCGGCGGCCATCTGGGCGTTGCGGGCCTGGGTCTCGGCGAACTTCGGGTTCTGGCTCTCCGCCATGGTGCCACCCGGACCGGCGAAGTCCTTGTAGCGCGATACGCACTCCACGCCGCCGCTGATGAAGATCTCACCCTCGCCGGCCTTGATCGCATGGAAGGCCATCCGGGTGGTCTGCACCGAGGACGCACAGAAGCGGTTGATGGTGGCGCCGGGCAGGTGGTCGAACCCGGCCAGGATCGCCACCACGCGGGCCATGTTCGCGCCCTGCTCACCCGACGGCTCGGCGCACCCGAGATAGAGGTCGTCGATGAGCTTCGGGTCCAGGCCGGGGATCTTGGCCAGGGCCGCGGTCACCACGGCAGCCGCCAGGTCATCCGGGCGGATGTCCTTGAGCGAGCCTTTGAACGCGCGGCCGATGGGGCTACGGGCAGTGGAGACGATGACGGCTTCGGACATGATTCCTCGTTTCTTCGTGGGAAGCTCAAGGGCGTGTTGGGACCACTCAAACAGATGGAGTCGGCCGACGACAGTGTCGGCTGGACCCGCCGTTGATGTTATTGCGGTGGAGGGGTGTTCGGGGTGTGGGCTTCGTCTCCTGCCTCCTCCCCTGGCGAGACGGCTATGCCAGCCGGCTGGTTGCGGCGCAGGACCATGGCCCAGCGTCCCCGGGGACCACCTTGTTGACCCCCGACCGCCGTCGCGCTCACTTCGGTGCCGGCGTCACGGACTGCTTGGACGGCAGCCACGGCAACGGGGTCCACACGTCCTGTGCGACGGACGTCCGGGCGGTGATCCGCCGGGTCCGTCCACAGGCCCAGGGTGTCGCAGACACTGGGCAGCAGGACCGCGGCCACCCGGGCATAGCCAGCCGGCGACGGGTGGAACCCGTCATGACTGAACATCTCGTGTGAGCTCTTGGCGAACTCGCTGCCGAGGAGGTCGCCCAGGGAGACGGTGCGCCCACCGGCCTCGATCACTGCGACGGTCTGGGCCGCGGCCAGGTCGCGACTCCACAGGCGGGCCAGAAGCCGCAACGGTTGGGCCACCGGCTCGATGGTGCCCAGGTCGGGGCACGTTCCGACGATGACCTCGCAGTCGGTTGCGCGCAGGGCGCGCACGGTTTGTTCGAGGTGACGCACGGCAATGGACTTGTCGATCCGGTGGGTGACGTCGTTGGCCCCGATCAGGATGACGGCGACGTCAGGCGTGGCAACCACGCCAAGCGCGGTGGCGAGCTGCACCTCGAGGCCCGCGGACTCGGCGCCGACGACCGCGACGTTGGTCAGGCGGACCGGTCGTCCGCTCAGCGCCGCGACTCCGTTGGCGATGATGGCCCCGACCGTCTGGTGCGCCGCGTCAGCGCCCATGCCCGCGGCGCTGCTGTCGCCGAGCACAAGGAGCTCGACAGGCTGACCCAGCCCTGCGCCATACAGGCCATCGTCGTCAGGAGCCCCCTCGAAGGGTTGACCCACGAGGCGCCTGGCCAGCAGCACCTCAGCCTTGAGCACGCCATAACCGGCAAGGGTGAGCAGGCCGATTCCGGCAGCCCCGATGCCGCCACCGTAGGCAGCGGTTGCCGCAATCTTGCGTGCGCGTCGCGCCCTACCCATGCCGTCAGCCCTTCGCCGTCGTGTCGTCCTCGATGCCATGTGGTGTCCTCCCACCACGGTAACGAGGTCACCCATGGCTTTGTCCCGGATCCCACCATCGACCACGGTGGAGGTGCCGTCCGGGGATCAGTCCGGAGTCTGAGACCATGACCGGGTGAAGTATGCCGAGAACATCGCCGACCTCGTCGGGAACACGCCCCTGGTCAAGCTCAACAGAGTCAATGGAGACATTGCCTGCACCATCCTGGCCAAGGTGGAATACATGAACCCCGGCGGCTCGGTCAAGGACCGCATCGCCGTTCGGATGATCGACGCGGCCGAGGCCTCCGGCGAGCTCAAGCCCGGCGGCACCATCGTCGAGCCCACCTCGGGCAACACAGGGGTGGGGCTGGCGCTGATCGCCCAGCGCCGCGGTTACAAGTGCATCTTCGTCTGCCCCGACAAGGTGAGCGAGGACAAGCGCAACGTCCTCAAGGCCTACGGCGCCGAGGTCATCGTGACCCCCACCGCGTTGCGGCCCGAACACCCTGACTCCTACTACTCGGTCAGCGACCGGCTGGCCAAGGAGATCGAAGGCGGTTGGAAGCCCGACCAGTACTCCAACCCCGAGGGCCCCAACAGCCACTACCTGTCCACAGGCCCCGAGATCTGGGCCGACACCGATGGCCTTGTCACGCACTTCGTCGCGGGCATCGGCACCGGCGGCACGATCACCGGCACCGCCCGCTACCTGCTCGAGGTCTCGGCCGATCGCCCGAGCGGCCGGGTCCAGATCGTCGGCGCTGACCCCGAGGGCTCGGTCTACTCCGGAGGCACGGGCCGCCCCTACCTCGTCGAGGGTGTGGGCGAGGACATGTGGCCGCGCGCCTACGATCCGTCCGTCGTTGACGAGGTCATCGCCGTGTCGGACGCCGAGTCGTTCGCGATGACAAGGCGGCTGGCGCTCGAAGAGGGACTGCTCGTCGGGGGTTCCTGCGGTATGGTGGTCGTCGCGGCCCTGCGCGCGGCACGCGACCTGCCGGCGGACGCGGTCGTCGTGGTGCTCCTGCCCGACGGCGGTCGGGGTTACCTGTCCAAGATCTTCGACGACACCTGGATGGCGTCCTATGGCTTCATCCACCAGGACGGTGGGCGCACGGTTGGAGAGGTCCTCAAGGCCAAGGCCGGTGACCTGCCGACTCTGGTGCACACGCACCCCACCGAGACCGTTCGCGACGCCATCGAGATCCTGCGCGAGTACGGCGTCTCGCAGATGCCCGTGGTCAACGCGGAGCCGCCGGTGGTGCTGGGGGAGGTTGTCGGCTCGGTCAGTGAACGCGACTTGCTGACAGCACTGTTCGCCGGCACGGCCCTTCTCGCCGATCCCGTCTCCAAGCACCTGAGCGCGAGCCTGCCACTGGTCGGTTCGGGTGAGTCGGTGTCAGCCGCTCGCCACATCCTGGAGACCGAGGATGCGTTCCTGGTCATCAACGACGGCAAACCGGTTGGGGTCCTCACCCGGGCCGACCTGTTGGGCTTCGTGGTCGACTGAGGGCGGACTCTCCGTCGGGGTTCTGGTGACCTGGCGGTCAGGCTGCCTGCCGGGACCACCGGGCTGCGAACGTGGACAGGGCGAAGCCCACGAGCACGCTGACGGTGTTCTGGATGGGATCCACCGGCACGAACAGCGGCACGCTGCTGCCGTGGGGCGCGGGCAGGAGGCCGCTCGCGACATATCCCAGGAGCCCGAACGAGGCCAGGGCGGCTCCTGTCCCTGAGCCGATCGTCGCAAGGATGACGTGCGCTGTCCTGGGTGTTCCGCCTGTCCTGGGTGGCCCGGGTTCTTTGTCCCGCCGGCCGGATGGCTGGCTCGGTGCCTTCGTCGCTGCGGCTGGTCTGCCGCGTTCGAGCGGAGCGAGCAGGGTCGCGACCACGGACAGGACCAGGGCCAGGCCGAGCAGCCAGAACGGTCTGGTCAGCCACCAGAGCCCCGATCCGGCGACGGGCGGGTCGATGCCCAGGCCGAACAGGGCCAGGAACGCGGAGACCAGCACCGACAGGTGCCACAGGTAGACGGTCATCGCCATCGAGGCGAAACGGACGACCGCCGCCCACGGTGCGGGGCGCTGGAGCCATCGGGATACCCGGTCGCGAACCAGCATCGCGATCGCTGTCTGTGCGACGGCGAGCACCAGCAGGCAGATTGTTGGGGGTTCATGTTGGAGGTTTCGTCCGGCAGGCCCACCATGCTCACCGGGTAGGGCCCCCACGACGTCAACACCACCAGCATCCCGAACGACCCTGCCACGGTGGCCCACAGCGTGGGTCGGGTGAGCCGCGCGAGGTAGCCGTCGGCATACAGGAATCCGAGCTGTTGGGCGAAGAGCCAGACGATCGCGAGGTTGATGTAGCCGACGCTCTCCATCCCTCTGCCCAGGCGGAACCAGTCAATGACGATCGCCCCGACTATCAGCGCTGCCAACGGAATTCGCGGACTGAACGTATGCCAGGCCGCCATCGCCGGAGCCAGAGCGGTCACGGCGACGTAGATGCCGAGGAACCACAGCGGTTGCCCCAGCAGCAGGCCGATGACGTCGACACGGTCCTGGCTCATGCCCAGGGCGGCTGCGGCCGGCAGGGCGAGGTGCCAGAAGAGGACGAAGACGAGGGTTGGCCGGAGCAGCCGGACGAACCGGCCCTGAAGGTACTCGGAGTAGCCGACGCCGCGACGACGGAGGCTGCGCCAGACCGTGATGTTGGAGAAGCCGCCGGCGATGAAGAACAGGGGCATGACCTGCAGCAGCCACGTGGCCAGCTGCAGCGCCGGGATCGAGGTCAAGGCGTTGGCGCCGGTGATGTGGCCGTCCCGGACGACCACCGTCGCCATCAGCCAGTGGCCGAGCACGACGACGAGCAGGCTCCCGGCGCGGACGGCGTCGATGAACCGATCCCGGTCTGGTGCGGTGGCCGCGGAGACCCTCTCGGCGAAGGGCGCCGGTGGCGGACGGACTGGCATGTCCTCATTCTGGCCACCTGGCGGCCCGACCTACCGGGTTTCTCCCATCCCCAGCAGGGTCAGGACCTGGGCCACCACCATGTTCTCGATCTCATGCGGGTCGACGCTCTCGTTGGAAGCGTGGATCCGCGCGAGGGCGAGGTCCTCCGCGCCCCAGAGCAGGACGTCGGCAGACGGGGCCGCCTTCTTCAGGGTGGCGACGAGCGGGATGGACCCGCCTGACCCGATCTGCTCGACCGGGCGCCCGAACGCGGTCTCGAGAGCTTCGCCGGCCATGCGCACCGCTGGTCCGGACATGTCGACGGCGAACGGCCACCCCACCTTGACCTTCTCGACGTCCACGATCACGTTCCACGGCGCCACCGAGCGCAGGTGCGCCATGAGCGCCTCGAGCTCGTGGTCCGCATCGGCCCCGGGGACGATCCGCATCGAGACCTTTGCCGTGGCTTCGGGGATCAGCACGTTGGACGCATCGTGCACCGACGGGGCGTCGATGCCGATCACCGTTGCGGAGGGCTTCGACCACAGGCGCGACGCCAGTGTGCCGCTACCGACGAGGTCCACCCCGTCGAGAACCCCGGAGCTCTCGCGGTATGCCGGTTCGTCGAAGTCGGCTCCCGCCCACTCGCCCGCATCGGCCCCGGGGACGATGGTGTTCCCCTCCTCGTCGTGCAGCGTGGCCAGCATGTGGATCAGCGCGACGAGCGCGTCCGGGGCTGCGCCGCCGAACAGTCCCGAGTGCACGGGGTGGTCCAGCGTGCGGACCCGCAGCGTGCAGGACACGTCACCGCGCAGAGCCGTTGTCAGCGCGGGGCGACCAACCTCCTGGTTTCCCATGTCCGCGATGACGAACGCGTCGCAGGCGAACAGCTCTGGGTTGGCGTCGACGTAGTCCTCGAGGTGGCTGATCGTCTCCTCCTCACCCTCCACGAGGATCCGCACGCCCACCGGGAGCCGCCCGGCGAGCGCGCGCATCGTGCCCGCGTGGATGACCAGTCCGCTCTTGTCGTCGGCGGCCCCGCGACCGTAGATCCGGCCGTCGTCCTTGCGCGTCGCCGTCCAGGGGTCGGTGTCCCACCCCTGCTCGACGGGAGCGGGTTGGACGTCGTAATGCGCGTACAGCAGGACGGTCGGGCTGCCGGCGGGACCAGGCACGTCGGCATACACGGCGGGGTAGCCACCGGGGATCTCGAGGAGCCGAACGCCCTCGACCCCGGACGCCCGGAACAGCTCGACGACCGCCTCTGACATGGCGTGCACGGGCTCGGCCGGGAAGCCGGGGAAGGCGATCGACGGGATGGCGACCAGGGCCTCCAGCTCGGCCAGGAGGTCTGGCATCAGCCCCGCGACCGTGGAGCGCACGGTGTCGGCGTCGAGCCGGGTGCCGGAGTTCTCTGTCATCTCTGGGTCTCCTTGTTGGGTAGGGGAAGGGTCTGGACGATCACACGACCAAGGGCTGCGCAGGCCCGTTGCCGCGTCGCGTCGACACGGTGACGGTGAACTTTGCGTTGCGACCCACGACCCTGGTCGGCCCGACTGCGCGGCTCAGCTGTCCGTCATAGGCGAGGTGGGAGTTGAACACGGTCCACAGCTCGCCACCCGGCACCAGCACTCGTCCGGCTGCGTCGAACAGCACCAGGGCAGCTCCGGCATGCACCGAGGTGCCAAGGTGGAACGGCGGGTTGCACAGGATCAGGTCCACGCTGGCATCGGGGAGGGTCGACATCGCGTCATCGCGCAGAACCTGCACCCGCGGCGACAGGTTGTTGGCGGCCGCGGTAGCGGCGGCAGATGCCACGGCGGCCGCCGCCTGGTCGGTGGCGAGCACGTTCAACATCGGGCGGGCGCGGGCGAGAGCGGCGGCGATGACGCCCGTGCCACATCCGAGGTCGACGGCGCTAGCGGCGGTTGGGTTCTTACGGTCAAGAAACTCGCTCATGCGGTCGAGAAACCCCAGCAGGAACCGCGTCCCCACATCGACCTTTGTCCCGGCGAACGCCGCGCCATGGGCACAGACCCACAGGTTGAGATCGGCGTGGTGCTGTCGCAGTGGGTAGTCCGTCGGGCCGGCCCGGAATTCTGGCAGGGGGTCGCTGGCCATCAGGACGCGCGACTTCTGCTGCGCCAGCGACGCAGACACCGAGGCGAAGCGGTCGCCGAGCGAGTCGCTCATGCTGCGGGTCATGTGCTTGACACGGCCACCGAGGAACACCTTGACGTCGGCGTCAGCGTGGGCGGCGGCAAGCTGTGCAATCTCACGGAGCGCGTCAAGACCTTTGGGGAGCTGACCGATGATGACCGTGGCCCCGGCGAAGAGCTCTGGGGTCATGGGGAGGTGTCGGAACCGACCGGCCGGCTCGACCCGGATCGCGTTGTGCGCCAACGCCTGCTCGCCGGTGATCGGGTCCTGATGTACCCGGACGTCCTGGGCGCCATGCAGCGCTATCGCGCCCAGTGTCATGGCGCCGTATCGGTCTCCCACAACGACGACGCAGCCGGCCGGCGCAGCCTCGATGGCAGGGCCAGCCTCGGCCAGGACGAGCCGATCGGTGGCGTCGACAGCCACGAGATTGTCGGCCTCGAGGTCGGGAAACCGACGCAGAACCTGAAAGTCAAAGACGTTGCTCACTGAGGCAGCAGGTCAGCTCGGCGGGAGGACGTCCGTCTGGGCGGGAACTTTGTCCTGGCGCAACAGACCGACCGGACAGGTCATGCCGTTCGGGCCGTGGTTGCAGTAGCCGCCGGGGTTCTTGTGCAGGTATTGCTGGTGGTAGTCCTCGGCGTAGTAGAAGGTGCCAGCCGCGTCGGCAGTCTGCATCTCCGTCGTGATGTCACCAAAACCGTTGTCCTTCAACACGCCCTGGAACGCATCCCGCGTCGCTCGCGCCGCTGCTCCCTGATGTGGGGTGGTCCAGTAGATCGCGCTGCGGTACTGCGTGCCGAGGTCGTTTCCCTGACGGAAGCCCTGCGTCGGGTCGTGGTTCTCCCAGAACTCCTTGAGCAGGAGCTCGGGGGAGGTGAGCGTCGTGTCATAGGCGATCAGCACCGCTTCGGCGTGCCCCGTGCGACCGCTGCACACCTCCTCGTAGGTCGCGTTGGGGGTGTAGCCCCCCATGTATCCGACCGCAGTGGTGACCACGCCGGGGAGCTTCCAGAAGATGCGCTCGGCACCCCAGAAGCAACCCATTGCGACGTACAGGACCTCGACCCCGGCTGGCCACGGCCCATGCATCGAGGTGCCGAGGACCTCGTGACGGTCGGGGATGCCCGGCAAAGGTGTACTCCGTCCGGGCAGGGCGTCGTCGGGGGTGGTCAGTGTGCGCTTCGCGGATCCAAACACCCGTCTAGTCTCACACGATTCGACCCGTTGAAACCCGCCGGTGTGCCCGCCGGTGTGCCCGCGGGACTGCCGCTGCGACCGACGAACCTGCCGTTTGTGGTCGTTGGCCGGTCCGTTCGTAGCCGGTCGACCTGATCGCAGTCTGTAGTGTTCGACTTCGGGGACGTCGGTCCGCTTCCGGTGCCGGGAGTCCGGGAGTCGGGAGTCCGGGAAGGGCTGGAGATGGCGCAGAAGGACGTGCCAGCGGTCGCTGTGACGATCCACGTCGTCGCCCGCAAGGCCGGAGTGTCATCGGCCACCGTTTCCAGGGTGCTGCAAGGCAGCGCATCGACCTCCGACTCGACTCGCGCAAAGGTGATCGCTGCCGTGCGAGAGCTGGGCTACTCACCGCTCGATCGAGCCCGGCGCCCCATCTCCACGCGGCACGACGCGTACGGGCTGGTGCTGACGGACCTGGCGGTCTCCGACTACTCCGAGCTGGTCATGGGCCTTGAGTCCGTGGCCGCGGACTCGGGTCAGAGGGTCGTCCTCGTCGTGACCCGGCATCTGGATGATGCTTCCGAAGCTGTCCGCGAACTGGCCAAACGCGTCGACGGCCTGGTCATCGGACCCAACACCGTCCCAGACGCCGTTGCGCATTCCTTGGGCCGGGTGTTGCCGGTGATTCTGCTCGCCCGACCCGACGTCGCCGGCTGCGACTCCGTGCGGGCCGACAATGTCGAGAGTGCCGCTCTGATCACCGCTCACCTCTTCGAGCACGGCCGTTCGCGGCTGGTGTTCGTCGGCGAACCGGACGCCTCTCTCGATGTGTCCGAGCGCTACGCCGGATTCCGCAAGGCCCACGTCGCGGCAGATGTGCCTTTGCGTCGCCCACCGTTGCGGGTGCCGCTGATCGAGGGGGCTGGCGTGCGGGTCGCGGAGGAGATCCTCCGCCGGCGCGTGAAGATCGACGGGCTCGTCTGCGGCAACGACACACTCGCGCTCGCCATCATGAAGCGATTGCAGGACAACGGAGTTCATATCCCTGATGATCTGGCCGTCACAGGTTGGGATGACGTCTTGGCCGCCCGCTACATCACTCCTGGTGTGACGACGGTGCGCCAGCCGATGCATGACCTTGGGCAGCTCGCTGCGAAGCGACTGCATGCCAGGATCGTCAACGAGCTGCCGGTCGTCGGGTCCGAGGTGCTGCCGACCAGGGTCATCCTTCGCTCCTCATGCGGCTGTCCGGCACTGTCGCCCCCCACGCCCGCTTGACCTCCATCGTCGCCGGATGCCGCGGCGGCTCCTTCAGCTGTTTGCCGGGCTGGGCACTGTTCTGGGTGGCAACCTCAACGCCGGGACGGTGCTCATCGTTCTCACCATCAGGCCGATCGTGCACGTCTTCCTGCCCAGGCTGATCATCGGCGAGCCCGCCACCGCCTCCTGACCTGGCTTCCCGTGCATACCGTCCGAGCAGCTGTCGTGGTTTGGCTCTTCCGCCGTCAAACGTGCACGACGTCGGCACCGGGACGCTTGCGAGCACAGGGCCACTCATCCCTACGGGTCTTGGCTGTCCTGTGCACGTTTGACGACTCTGCCCGGCGGACAACGCCACTGGGGTCGCGGCTACCGCTCGAGATCGCAACCTGTGGACAGCCAAACGGGCCGAACCCTACGACGGGCCACTCTTGCATCATGAAGTCCAGTGAGGTCGTGGTCCGGGCGATCACCTGATGTGGGAGGATCGCAGATGCAGGCACCGTGATCCGGCTGACCTCCTGCCATGCCGTCTCCAAAGCCGTTGAGCGGCGGGTCATTGTGCGGGACGCCCGTGGGAGGTACGCGTTGCCGACTGCCGAGGTGGGGA
>Ga0209587_1000200_pt1 | contig 29471 bp, 22 predicted proteins | sample NGEPerD_2_FD_184512 | JGI IMG/M metagenome (GOLD analysis project Ga0209587, IMG submission 184512) | Arctic peat soil microbial communities from the Barrow Environmental Observatory site, Barrow, Alaska, USA - NGEE PermafrostL1-D... | ecosystem: Environmental > Terrestrial > Soil > Wetlands >...
ACGCGCTCCGGAGTCACAAAGGGGTGTTGATGACGGAGGATTACCGGTTCCTAAAGGCCTGCCGGAGGGAAGAGGTAGACTGTACGCCAGTTTGGATGATGAGACAGGCAGGGCGGTACTTGGAGGAGTACAGGGCCCTGAGGGCTGACCGCACGTTCTTGGAGATGTGCCGGACTCCTGAACTCGCCGCTGAGGTCACCCTCCAGCCCATGAGGAGATTCGACCTTGACGCGGCCATCATCTTTGCAGACATCCTGTTGCCTCTTCCGGGCATGGGGGTGGATCTGTCTTTTGCTAAAGGAGAAGGTCCGGTCATAGGCAATCCCGTGCGCTCTGTAGAGGATGTGGATTCTCTCCTTCCGCTGCAGCCCGAGGAACATGTGCCATTCCTCAAGGAGGCTATCCAAAGGGTGAGGAAGGAACTGGAGGGGCGCGCTCCTCTGATTGGGTTTTCGGGTGCACCATTCACCCTTGCCAGCTACATGATCGAGGGTGGAGGGTCTAAGAACTATGTCAATGCCAAGGGACTCATGTACGGGCGACCGGACGTTTGGCACAGATTCATGGACAAGGTCTCTGACGCGATAATCTCCTACCTGAACTTTCAAGTTGAGGCTGGGGTGCAGGCCGTGCAGCTGTTTGACAGTTGGGTCGGAACACTCGGCCCTGCGGACTACCAGGAATATGTGTATCCGCACAGCCAGCGCATACTCCAGAGCATTGACAAGAAGATTCCTACCATCCATTTTGGAACCGGCAACGCCACGCTCCTTCCCTTGATGAAGAAGGCGGGTGGCGATGTTATAGGGGTGGATTGGCGCTCGGATCTGGGAGATGCCTGGTCGCTTCTTGGTCATGATGTGGGAATCCAGGGGAACCTGGACCCCGTGACACTTTTCGCTCCCGTTGAGGTCATTGAATCGCGGGTCCAGAGGATTCTGAGTAGTGCGGGCAATCGTGCCGGACATATTTTCAATCTTGGCCACGGCATCCTGCCGCAGACTCCCGTTGAACACGCGGGAGCGATGATTGAGGCTGTGCACCGGCTCAGCGCCCGATAACTCCATTCAAGGAGATATTCTGGAACCGCGGGCAGCATCCTCACCTCCCATCTCAGTACTGATGTTGGGGCACGGCGCACCGGTGGACACAGCTGGTATCGGGCCGTTCCTGGAGCGCATAATGGCGCCGCGCTCGTTGAGCGAGAAGGTGTTGCAGGAGGTTCAAAAGCGCTACCGCACTATCGGAGGCACCTCACCGCTGCTACCGAATACTCTTGCCCAGGCACGGGCCGTGGAAGCGTACTTGGGTGGTGAGGGACAAGGCGCACTCAGCCGCGTTCTTGGGAGGTGGACCTACGCGAGGGTCTTTGTGGGAATGAGGTACTCCACCCCTGAGCTGGAAGAGGCCGTGATTCACGCGCTGGATCACGGGAACGGAGAGGCGGTCGGCCTAATTATGGCCTCGCACGTGCCGTCTGCATCCCAAGCTGGATATCGCGCCAGGGTGGATGCCGCCGTGGAGGAATGGTCAGAGACACTAGGACGAGCGGGCCGGGTGTCATTTGCGTCTTCCTGGAGCTCTGCGGAGACATATGTACGGTGTGTGGCCGAACGCGTACTTGAGGGATTGACACGGTTTGGTCGCGCCCCCGAACCAGGAGGGGCCGAGTGGGATGACGGTCTAAGACTTGTATTTTGTGCCCACAGCGCGCGTGTCGCAGAAGAAGGAACGGAGTACGCAGACAGTCTGTATGAGACTATCGCAGCCGTCATGGATCGTGTGGGTTCTCTGGACTGGAGACTGGGGTTTCAGGGTGGGCGCTCAGGCGGCCGGTGGATGGGACCCTCTATGGATGAAGTGGTGGCGGACTCCAAGGCGGAGGGTGTGAAAGAAGTATTGGTTGTGCCCTTGGGATTCCTCTCAGAGCACCTGGAGACGCTGTATGACCTGGATGTCCAAGTTGCATCCATGGTCCGAAGCATGGGTCTCAGATATGGGCGCTTGCTGACTCCGGGCACCAATCCCCTGTTGATTCGGACCCTTGCGGACTCGGTGATTGGAACAGTGGGATCTTCCGTGGGTGAACTCGAGCAGGAGGAGTAGATTCGATGGTAGAGGGCAGCAGGCGGAGCGTAGTGGTGGTCGGCGCAGGAGTCGGTGGTTTGGCGGCCGCCTGGGAATTACGCCAAGAGGGTAAGCGCCTGGGGCTGCCCCTGGATATCAAAGTGATGGAGGCCTCTGCTCGTGTGGGCGGCAGTGTGGTCACGGAGAGGGTGGAAGGGTGCATTGTTGAGGGCGGGCCGGACTGCATACTGTCTGAGAAGCCAGGCGGCCTTGGACTGATCGAGGATCTTGGTCTCTCAGCGCACCTCTCGCCCACCAACGAAGCCTCGCGCAAGACATATGTGCTTTCGGGCGGCCAGCTGCATGCTCTTCCTGATGGCCTAATACTGCTGGTCCCCACCCGGATCATGCCTTTCATCACCACAAGACTCTTCTCTTGGCCGGGGAAGCTGCGGATGGGGTTGGATCTGCTCCTGCCCCGCGGAGGAGATGGCGCAGACGAAACCCTGGGTGATTTCATCCGAAGGCGTCTGGGTCATGAAGCCCTGGTCAAGTTGGGAGAGCCCCTGGTTGCCGGTATCCACAGCGGAGATCCCGAAACCATGAGCCTCGCCGCCACATTCCCGCGTTTCAGGGAGATGGAGAAGGAAGATAGGAGCCTGATCCTCTCCATGACCCGCCGCATGAAGAAGGCGCGGAAGATCCGGAAGCAAGGAGGCGGCCGCAAGGCGGTTGGCGGCCGCCCCCACACCATGTTTGTCACCCTGGATGAGGGTATGGGTCTGTTGGTGGATGAATTGGTGGAGCAAATCGGGCGGGAGAACGTACAGACCGAGTGCCCCGTATCGAACCTGACCCGGGGGGATGAGGGGTGGGAAGTGCACGCAGCCGACGGATGTGTCCAGGCGGACGCCGTGTTACTTGCCTGCCCCGCCCACGCCGCTGCCGGGATTACGGAGAGGATGGCTCCGAATCTGGCGGAGGAACTGAGAAGCATACCGTACGTCTCCTCAGCCACCGTCACTCTAGCCTATGCCGAGAACACATTTCCCTCCCACGTTGGTGGTTTCGGGGCGGTGGTGCCGGGTGGCGAACCCACGCCGCTGAAGGCCTTCACCTGGGCAACGACCAAGTTTTTTGGCAGGGCACCGGAGGGTACTGTGCTCATGCGTTGCTTCCTGCGGGCCGCTGACGTTGTGGAGGGAGAGGGAATGCGTGACAGGATGGTGGACACAGCGGCCGGGGAGTTGCGAAGAGTACTGGGGGTCGCCGCCGAGCCCTTGTGGGGTCGTTCGTATTTCTGGGAGGACGCGATGCCCCAGTATGTGGTGGGACATCTGCAGCGTGTGGAGCTCATTGAGCAACTGGTAGACGGTCAACCGGGTCTAGAGTTGGCGGGGGGTGCCTACCACGGGTCGGGTATCCCAGATACCGTGGAGTTCAGTAGAGCTCGGGCCCGGGCTCTAGTAGCTGGACTACGGCGGTCTGATGGCTAGCGGGTCGTCCGCGGTTCGGGATCCCCTGCGTGTGGCCGTTGTCGGTGGTGGAGTGGCGGGTCTGTCCGCCGCCTACTTCGTTGAGAAGTATGCCACTGAAGCCGGTTTGAGGGTGGATACCCATTTGCTTGAAGCACAAGAGCGGGTCGGCGGGCACATAGTATCTGAGCACAAGGACGGTTTTCTTATCGAAGGAGGGCCGGATTGCTTCCTGAGCCGTAAGCCTGGGGGCATGGAGCTGGTCAGGGAGCTGGGTTTGGAGGGAGATCTCGTAGGGACCGAGAGCCGCAATGCTCGTACATTTGTGCTGTCGGGCGGGATGTTGCATCCTCTTCCAGAAGGAACCATGCTGATGATACCCACCAAGGTGCTCCCTGTGGCGAGCAGTCGGCTACTCTCGTGGAAGGGTAAGCTGAGGATGGGACTGGACCTGGTTCTTCCCCGGGGCGGCCAGGGAGGTGATGAGTCTCTGGGTGCGTTCGTTCGTCGTAGATTAGGGGAGGAGGCGTTGCGGAAGATTGCAGAGCCTCTTGTAGCCGGAGTTCATGCTGGAGATCCAGATGTGTTGAGCTTGGCGAGCACATTCTCCCGCTTTAAGGAGATGGAAGACAAGGATAGGTCTCTGATACTGGCGATGTTGAGAGCCCGGCGTCGTGCCGGGCAAGCAAGGGAGGTGGGCGATAAGGGCGCCCCCAGTGCTTTCGTGGCCCTGAGAGGGGGAATGGATGGACTGACGCGCGGTCTCCGTGATGGTCTGAGCGACGGCGTGGTCAACACCGGGAGGAAGGTTACCGTGGTTACCCCGGCCGCGGATACATCCGGGGGATATGTGCTGGATGTGGAATCCAGCGATGGGATTGATCGTCTGGAAGTTGACCAAGTGATCTTGGCTTTACCTGCCTCGCAGGCTGCTCAGATGATTCAGGGATTTGACCGGGCACTGGCTCACGAGCTTGGAGCGATATCCTTCAACTCTGCGGCGACGGTCACCCTGGGCTATCCGGTGGATCGGGTGGGGGTTAAGCTCAACGGACATGGTTTCGTTGTGCCACGGGGAGAGAAGTGCTCTGTCATGGGGGTCACCTGGAGCTCCTCCAAGTTTAAGGGGCGGGCTCCTGAGGGGTGTGTGGCGGTACGGGCCTTCATTGGTGGAGTACGGGATCTTGAGGTCGATTCGCGCCCAGATGAGGAGATTGTTGACAGGGCTTCCCGTGATGTAGGAAGAATCCTGAGAATCAAGGGGGAGCCGATACTAAAACACATATACCGGTGGCCTGCTGCGATGCCTCAGTACGAGCTTGGTCATGCCCATCGTATGGAGCGGGTGCACGCCCGTCTGGCATCCTGGCGGGGGTTGAGCCTTGCAGGGAGCTCCTACAATGGTATCGGGATATCGGACTGTGTGTCGGACGGCCGGCGGGCTGCTCGGCTGCTGGTATTCGGCGAGACCTAGCCTTCGTCGGCAGAGTCTCTTGCGGCGGTCTCTCTGCGTTTCTTGCTCAGCTCACCCAAGCGCTCGGCGACGAGACGATTGACAGTCCCTTTGGGATAGGCGCCACGAGCACCAGGCTCTCCGGCCTCAACGCCTGTCAGTATGGAGATTCCCTCGTCTACAGCGGACACGGGATAGATGTGGAAATCCCTGGCCGCGATCGCCTCACGGACGTTCTGGCTCAACATGAGGTTGCGGACGTTGGTCTGAGGTATCAGTACGCCCTCAGTTCCCTTCAGGCCGCGTGCATTGCATACGGCAAAGAACCCCTCAATCTTCTCGTTGACGCCTCCGATGGGTTGGACCTGCCCGTGTTGATTCACCGAACCTGTCACCGCAAGGTCTTGGCGCAGAGGGAGTTTGGACAGGGAGGAGAGTATGGAGTAGAGCTCAGCGGATGAAGCGCTATCTCCTTCCACTCCTGAGTAGGACTGTTCAAATACCAGTCTGGCCGACAAAGAAAGCGGTGCTTCCGATGCATACTTGGCGCCCAGGTAGCCGGACAGTATGAGAACTCCCTTGGAATGGATGGGTCCGCCCATCTCCACTTCTCGCTCAATGTCAATGACTTCGCCGTCCCCGAGGCGTGTGGTTGACGTAATGCGCGTGGGTCGCCCGAAAGAATAATCGCCCACAGACACGACGACCAGGCCGTTGATCTGACCGGTGGCTTCACCTTCAGTGTCGACCATAATTGTCCCGTCGACAATCATCTCCTGAAGCCGCTCTTCCGTGCGATTGGATCTGTATATCTGCTGATCTATAGCCTCTTGGACGTCTGTTGCGCAGACCAGAGTATCCTCTGCTTCCCTGGTCCTTCGCGCGGCGTAGAAGGCAGCCTCTCTGATCAAGTCCACAACGTCCAAGAAACGTATGGACAGTTTCTTCTGGTCCGCTATCAGACGGGATCCGTGCTCCACTATCCGAGCCACCCCGTCCGGGGTGAAGTGGGGCAATTCCATCTGGCGACACACTTGGCCCACAAAGTGGGCGTAGAGTTGCTCGTTCTCCGGATTGCGTTCTGCGGTGGTGTCGAAATCCGCCTTGACTCTGAAGAGTTCCTGGAAGTCCGGATCAAGAGATTGAAGCAGATAGTAGAGGTGTGATTCTCCTATCAGCACAATTTTGGCGGTGAGCGGTATGGGTTCGGGGTCCAGTGTAGCAGTGGTAGACATGCCGATCTGCTGTGCAAGATCCTCTATACGGATCTCACGTGTTTTGAGTGTGCGCTTCAGAGAATCCCAGGCGTATGGTTTCAGTAGGACATCACGAGCCTCAAGGAGGAGATAGCCACCGTTGGCTCGGTGCAGAGCACCCGCCTTGATCATGTTGAAGTCTGTCACCAGCGCCCCGAACTGCGCCTGATGTTCAATTCTCCCTACTAGATTCTGTAAGGTGGGATTGCTCTCCTCCACGACCGGGGCCCCTTCGATCTCTGACCGATCAACAATCACATTCACCTGGTAGCGTCTGAATGTCGCCTCGCTTCGTTGCCGAGTGGGAATGGCGATCCCCATGATGCTTTGTGGTTGGTCCTCGTCAGAGCGTTTGAAGTCATCCGCATTCTCTACAACGTCGGAGAGGACTGAGTCCAGGTGGGTTGGAATCTCTGGGGCGTCGTCCCATTTGGCTTTCAGCTCATCAACTAGATGCTTGGCTGCATAAGTAGTGACCTCGCCGTCCAGGTCTCGCAGGTTTTCGCGCCCGGCGCGCTCTTCCTGCCGCACCTTAGTCATTACCTGTTGAAGCTCCTCGTTAAGAGAGGAAATGGTGTCATCAATGTTCTTCTGTTCATCTTCTGACAGTTCGCTATATTGCTCCCGGGACATGGTCTCACCGTCCTCGGTCTTGGGTGCGAATGCCAACCCTGCAGGAGTCCGGACCATGGTGAAGTTCTGTTCATCCGCCTTCCCTCTAAGTGAGTTCAGCTTCTCCTCCTGCTGGTCACTCACCTGCTGGGCGATGTCCCTGCGTTTCTTCTCATACTCCTCGCTCTCAAAAGCTTGGGTTATCTCCGCCTGCAGGTCTTCTATGAGTTTCCCCATGTCCTTCTTGAGGTCATTCCCGCGACCAGCAGGGAGGCAGATAGCCTTGGGGCGATGGGGGAGGTTGAAGTTGGTCACGTATACCCAGTCCGGGGGCGTAGGCTTCTCTGCAGCCTGAGTATCAAGAAATTGGCTGATGGTGCTGGCTTTCCCGGTGCCCGTGGGACCAAGGGCGTATATGTTGTATCCAACAGAGTCTATCTCTACGCCGAACCGCACGGCGGAGACAGCTCTATCTTGAGCGATCACCTCTGTCAATTCTGGAGCTTCCGCCGTGGACGAGAAGGAGAAGGAGGTGGGGCTGCATGACGCGTACGCATCCGTGGAAACCAAAGATCTCGGGGCAGCAGCCTGTTTGGTCTTCTTCGCGCCGGGCTTACTCTTCTTGGCCGCCATAGGACTCCTTCTCTCGCTTGTCATCCCCGTGGTGTGTCAGGCCTTGCAGTGCAGGGCATCCCGAATTCTCAGTAGCCATTCTGTTTCTAGACAAGACCGGCGGCTGTAAGGGCCGCCGGTCACAAGACCAGATGTCCGAGGGGGGATTTGAACCCCCATGAGTTTTGAAACTCACTAGGCCCTCAACCTAGCGCGTCTGCCAGTTCCGCCACTCGGACGGGTTACAGGCGGGAGTATAGAGCGGGTCTCTCTGCCAGTCAACAGCGGGTTGGAGTTGGCAGTGACCGGAGGATGGGCTATAATGCAAGCGAACAGATGTTCAGATATTGTGTGAGGTGGCTATGGGGCTATCAAAGAGACAGGAAGAGATCCTTCTTACAATAGAGAAGCTCCTCAAGCGCGAGGGATATCCTCCTACCGTAAGGGAAATAGGTATGGCGGTGGGCCTGTCCTCACCGGCGTCCGTGCACAATCATCTGAATGCGCTTGAGGAACACGGCTACATCCGCAGAACGGGCACCAAGGGTCGGGCGCTTGAGGTGCTTGTCCGCAATGGCTCGGGACCAAGAGGGGTTCAAGAGCGGGGGCGGATTCAGAAGATGCCACTGGTCGGCAGGGTTGCTGCGGGTAGCCCTTTGCTCGCTGAAGAGAACATTGAGGAGTTGGTGGAGGTTCCAGAGATGCTGGCTCGCGAGGAAGGATGCTTCCTGCTTCGGGTCAGCGGCCTATCCATGATTGGTGCCGGGATACTGGACGGTGACCTGGTTGTGGTGAGGCGCCAGGAAGACGCGGCCAACGGAGAGATAGTGGTGGCTTTGCTGGAGGATGAGGCTACCCTGAAGAGATTCTTCAGAGAAGATGACCACGTTCGTTTGCAGCCGGAGAATGAGGAGATGGAGCCTATCTGGAGTCGGAACCCGCGGATCCTCGGCAAAGTAGTAGGGTTGATGAGGAGGGTTGACTGATCAGTCTGACGGCGAAGATGGTTGTGGATATTTCCCGCCCAACCCAAGAGGCGTCGGGTGGACTACATGACTACGCCCGGGAGCTGATAACCACTGGGCAGTGTTTCTGCTGTGGTGCGGATATGCAGCCAGTCATCGGGAACGGCGGAGTCAGCGCTAAAGTTTGTCCCCAGTGCGGAGCAGAGGTAGAGATGATGGAATAGGGTCGTACCATGCTTCAGGGGGTTTGAGTTTTCAAGCCGGTTGGTGTTCGCTATACTACGCGCTGCTATCACGATCCTCGGTAGCTCAATGGTAGAGCACCTGGCTGTTAACCAGGGTGTTGCAGGTTCGAGTCCTGCCCGAGGAGCCATAATTCCATTCGCTTCAGGTGTATGCGATCGCCTGAGGACTCTCTCCTTTCCCCTTGTGGCTACTCTCGCTAGAATGAAGTAGTTCGAGGCAAACAGGGGAGCGTGGCCGATATGAGGAGTCTAGAACAGGAACCCTGCGTCGTTATTATGGCAGGTGGAGCCGGGACCCGCTTCTGGCCGCTCAGCACAGAGTTGAGCCCCAAGCAGTTCCTGCGGCCGGATGGAGAGGAGAGCCTTCTTCAACAGAGCTACTCTCGGGCGGACGCTCTGACGAGTGCTGATAGGATCTTGGTTCTTACCTCTGAGCATCTGGCCGATCGGGTGGCTGCAGAGCTACCGGAGATCCCTCGGGAGAACATCATTGCAGAGCCGATGCGCCGAGACACCGCGGCGGCAGTGGCCCTGGGTGCCCTCGTCTGTCGAGAGCGGTTTGGGCAGGTGGTAATGGTCGTGGTTACCGCCGACCATGTTATCTCTCCCCTCGCGGATTTCGTGGAGGTGATGAAGTCGGGGGCGAGGCATGCAGCAGAAAGCGGTGCCCTCTATACGGTGGGGATCAGGCCGGACCGTGCGGCGACTGAATACGGATACCTCAGAAGAGGCGATTCGGTGGCTACGGAGGATCGGCTGGAACATTTTCGCGTGGACTCTTTCCATGAGAAGCCTGACGCCGAGATGGCATCGGAATACATGGAGCAGGGGGGATACTTCTGGAACAGCGGCATGTTCATCTGGAAGATCGAGAGTATCCTAAGGGAATACCAGCGACAACTGCCGGGGCATCTTGCGGTGCTGGCACCTGCAGTGACGGAATTTGAAGAAGGTGGATCACCGGCGCTTCAGCGGGCATTCTCTGAACTTCCGTCCATCTCCATCGACCACGGAGTGATGGAGGGCGCACGAGATGTGAGGATGGTCCCGGCCAGCTTCTCATGGAACGATTTGGGAACTTGGGAGGCGTTGGCGGGGTTCCTTGGCGAGGATGAGCACGGGAACCGGTACCGAGGACATTTGGGAGCCAGCGGGGCCCGCGAGAACATCGTGTACGTCGAGGATGAAGGGGAGACGGTGGCCCTCGTAGGAGTCCAGGGCCTGGTGGTAGTCCGGGCGGGGGCAAGGACTCTGATCATGGACAGAGACCGCGCGGACGAATTGAAAGACTTCGTCCAACGGTTGGGGAAATCGGGAAGAGAGGAGTCTAGATGAAAGACGTCCGAGGCACCCTCTCGTGCTTCAAGGCGTACGACATACGAGGGCTGGTGCCGGATGAGTTAGATGTTGAGCTGGCTCGCCTCATTGGACGAGCATTCGCAGCGATTCTGGGTGGGGGCACGGTGGCCGTGGGAAGGGACATGCGTCTCACCGGCGGAGAGATAGCTGGCGCCTTGATTCAGGGGCTGACCGAGTCGGGTGTGCACGTGTGTGACCTGGGATTGGTGGGAACGGAGGAGGTCTACTTCGCCACTTCTCACCTGGGATTGGAAGGCGGAGTGATGGTGACCGCCAGTCACAACCCGGCTGCGTACAACGGCATGAAGTTGGTGAAGAAGGACGCGGTGCCGGTGAGTAGGGACACGGGGCTAAGGGATATCGAGGCCATGGTCTTGGAGGCCAAGCGCGGACAAAGTACGAAGGGTCTTGGGGAAACTCCTTTGGGCCGGGTGGAGAAACGGAATGTGCGTGACGCATACGTTGAGCACCTTCTCACGTACGTGGATCCACAGAAGCTACCGGCATTGAAGATAGTTGCCAACGCCGGTAACGGAATGGCCGGCCCGGTAGTGGAAGCAATGATTCCGCATTTGCCCTTCGAGCTGATCCCCATCGCGTTTCAACCTGATGGCTCTTTTCCCAACGGAGTCCCGAACCCCCTTCTTTCCGAGAACAGGGCGGCCACAAGTGCAGCGGTGATAGAGAGCGGAGCGGACTTGGGAGTGGCCTGGGACGGTGACTTTGACCGGTGCTTCTTTTTCGATGCAGACGGTGAGTTCGTTGATGGCTATTATCTCGTTGGACTCCTGGCACAGGAAGCGCTGCGTAATGAGCCGGGCAGTAAGATCATCCATGATCCCAGGCTTGTGTGGAACACAGTGGAGATGGTGGAAGAGGCCGGTGGCGTGCCGATTCTGAACAAGAGCGGGCATGCGTTCATGAAGGAGCGAATGCGTCGCGAAGACGCCGCCTTTGGAGGAGAGGTGTCTGCTCACTACTACTTCCGCAGGTTCTCCTACTGCGACAGCGGGATGATCCCCTGGCTTCTGGTAGCCAGTCTAATAGGAGGAACGAACAAGAGTCTGGGGGATTTGGTACGGGATAGACGGTCGGCCTTTCCCACTAGCGGTGAGATTAACCTGGAGATCGCGGATACTGACACTGTGTTGAAAGCGCTGAAGGCGGAGTTTGGCGGACGAGCACTCAGTGTTGATGAGACGGATGGGATCTCTCTGGAATTCAAGGATTGGCGGACGAACGTCCGGCCCTCCAACACAGAGCCGTTGCTCAGAGTCAATGTGGAGGCCCGGGGGGACAGAAGACTCATGGAGGAGAAGACCCAGGAACTCTTGGCCTTCATGAAAGGATCTGCTTGACATGAGGATCCAACTCGCTCAAGTCAATCCTGTCACTGGGGATATTGAAGGTAATGTGGAGAAGGTTCGCTCATGTCTCAGGGAGGCGGGTGGGATGGGGGTGGATCTGACCATCTTCCCCGAGTGCATGATCTCCGGTTTTCCAGCGGGTGGGCTGCTGGAGTGCCCGGAATTCCTCCGACAGTGCGAAGAAGCCGTGAACAATCTGGCTCGTCAGATCAAGGGGATTGCGGTGATCGTCGGTGTCCCGTTGAAACGGGAAGGGAAGGTCTCCAGTGCAGCCGTGGTCCTGGAAGGGGGAATGGTGCGCGCCGAGCACGTCGGCGCGCCGCAGGAAGGAGATGCTTGGGCCGATGGTGCCACTGTCTCCGGCAGAATGGGCGGAGTGAGCATCGTGAATGTTCAGGGACTTCGCATGGCCCTGGGATTGGGTGGAGCTCTTATGGAGCGAGGGTTGGATGTGCAGGATGCGGAAGAAGGGTTGCGGGATGTGGAGATGGAAGTTGATATCTCTGCGCAGATGTACCATCTGGGAGAGGGGACGGAGAGAGAGCGGGCAATAACGGAAGCTGCTCGCTCCATGGGGTCGTCAACTCTCCACGTGAACGGCGTTGGGGGCCAGGATGGGGTGCTCTTCGGTGGCCGGAGTTTGGCGGTGGACGGTTCCGGATCCGTGGTGGCCAGAGGGAGAGATCTGGAGTCGGATTCCGTGTTGGTGGATGTTCGGCTGGAGGTGGGATACTCGCTGCCGGGCGCCGGGATGTCCCAGGTTGGAAATAGCGGCGGGGCAGTGGCCGGTCTTATGCGGGAGGAGGAGCTGCATTCTGCCCTGGTATTGGGACTTCGGGACTACGTAGAGAAGAATGGCTTCCCAGGGGTGGTCCTTGGATTGAGTGGTGGGATCGACTCTGCTTTGGTGGCCTGCATCGCAGTAGACGCATTGGGTCCGTCGAGAGTCCACGGAGTCATGATGCCCTCTCGATACAGTAGCGCGGAGACCCGCAGTGATGCGGATCGGCTAGCGGGAATCCTGGGAGTCGAGTGTGTTGAGTTACCCATTGAAAGCATCTTTGAGACTTTTCTGACTACTCTAGAGGTTTCGTTCCAGAGCCTGGAAGACGATTTGACCGAGGAGAACCTTCAAGCACGTATCAGGGGTGACCTGCTGATGGCGCTGTCCAACAAGTTCGGTTGGTTGCTTCTAGCGACCGGGAACAAGAGTGAGGCGGGAGTCGGCTATGCGACCCTCTATGGCGACCTGGCCGGAGGCTACGCGGTCCTGTCTGATGTGCTGAAGACGGACGTGTATCGTCTGGCTGAGTTTCTGAATGACAGGGCAGAGGGGGAGGGGCCCATTCCCCGGAGCATTCTGCAGAGGCCTCCTTCTGCCGAGCTGCGGGCGGATCAGACTGATCAAGATTCGCTTCCGGATTACGATACTCTCGACAAGGTGATCAGGTTGCTGGTGGAGGAGCGGAGAACAGTGCCTGAGATTGTGGAGTCTGGAATCGCGGAGAGAACTGTCCGGGAAGTTGCAGCGATGCTTGCCAAGAGCGAATTCAAGAGGCGTCAAGCTCCCCTGGGAACAAGGGTGTCCAAGGCTGCCTTCGGTGTCGACAGGTTCCTTCCCGTGACCAACCGTTTCGTGTCCTGAGGGCCACCGTGGCGGACGGATGATTCTCATGAACAGTGCACATATCGATAAAAGCATGGTATGTTTATCAGAATTATAGGGAATGTAACTGGCGCGCACTGCTGAGGCTAATGGCCGCCGAGAAAGGGGAACAGATGGACAAGGGGAGATCAAGGTCAGTGAACTTTGAGACGGAAGCTTTGCACGCAGGTCAGGAGCCGGACCCGGGGACAGGGGCGAGGGCTGTTCCCATTTGGCAGACCACGTCCTACGTGTTTGAAGATGCCGACCATGCGGCGGGACTCTTTGAGCTATCTCAGTTCGGAAACATCTACACCCGGATCATGAATCCCACCACTTCTGCCTTCGAGGCCAGGATGGCCGCCTTGGAAGGTGGCGCCGCCGGTTTGGCGGTGGCGTCGGGACAGGCTGCGGAGACTCTGGCCATACTCAATCTCGCTTCAGCCGGCGACCACATTGTTTCGTCCGCCAGCCTGTACGGAGGGACCTACAATCTCTTCCACTACACGCTACCCAAGCTAGGGATAGATGTGGATTTCGTGGATGCCTCGGATCCGGAGAATTTCCGCCGGGCACTGAAGGACAACACAAAGGCCGTATACGGTGAAACCGTGGGGAATCCCAGGTTGGACACTTTGGATATCAGTGCTGTCGCTGAGATTGCCCACGAGGCCGGAGTGCCCTTGGTGGTTGACAACACCACTCCCACAGCCTATCTGGTTCGACCTCTGGATCATGGGGCGGACATCATAGTTGACTCCGCGACTAAGTTCATAGGCGGTCACGGTACGAGCATTGGGGGGGTCATCGTAGATGGCGGGTCTTTCGACTGGACCTCCGGGAAGTTCCCCGGGTTTGCGGATCCGGATCCAAGTTATCATGGGTTGAGTTTCGCAGAGGCTTTTGGTGATATTCCGGAGCTTGATGATGTGTCGTATCCGGGCAAAGGGAACATAGCTTTTGCTATGAAGGCTAGGGTACAATTGCTTCGAGATCTGGGGCCTGCACTGAGCCCTTTCAATAGCTTCCTCCTGTTGCAGGGACTGGAGACTCTGCACATCCGTATGGAGAGGCACAGTGAGAATGCAATGCGGGTGGCGCAGTTTCTCCAAGACCATCCTGGAGTCCAATGGGTGAACTACCCGGGGCTTCCAGATCACCCAAGCTACGACCTGGCTAAGCGGTACCATCACAGGGATCTATACGGTGCACTCGTGGGCTTCGGCATCAAAGGAGGAATGGAGGCGGGGAAGAAGTTTATTGAGTCGGTCCAGCTGCACAGTCATCTGGCGAACATCGGTGATGCGAAATCGCTTGTGATCCACCCGGCCAGTACTACTCACCAGCAGCTGACGTCTGAGGAGCAAGAAGCAACCGGGGTAACACAGGATTTCATCCGCCTCTCGGTTGGAATAGAGCACGGAGATGACATAATCGCTGATTTGGAACAGGCTTTGGAGGCATCGCAAAAGTAGCCGTGAGGATCGGGATTGAGTGACTACAAGATAGAGTCTAGAGAGGCAGCCGGAAGCTCGGTCGGAACGGTGGACACCCAATTACTGGAGTTCGAGTCAATCTCATTGGACTCTGGAATGGAACTCTCCCCGTTTACTATCGCGTACGAGACATACGGCCAGCTCAATGAGGACCGGTCCAATGCTATCCTCGTAGAGCACGCTCTCTCGGGAGATGCTCACGCTGCGGGATACCACCATGGAGATGCGCGGACGGGGTGGTGGGACAACATGATAGGCCCCGGCCGCGCATTCGATACGGATCGCTACTTCGTGATCTGTACAAATGTGATTGGTGGCTGCAAGGGCAGCTCCGGACCGTCCAGCACGAACCCGGAAACCGCTGAGCCGTATGGGTTGCGTTTCCCGGTGGTTACCGTACCGGACATGGTCCGGGCGCAGGCCATGCTCTTGGACGAACTCGGTATCTACCGCCTGCTCTCCGTATGCGGAGGGTCCATGGGTGGGATGCAGGCGCTGCAGTGGGTGATTGCTTATCCGGAGCGTGTCGCTTCATGTATACCCATAGCCTCCACCCATCGACATACCCCTCAGCAGATCGCGTTGAACGAAGTCGGACGCCAGGCCATCATGAAGGATCCTAATTGGCGTGGTGGCGACTATTACAGCGATTCATCCCCGGATTCGGGCCTCGCAATCGCCCGGATGATCGGTCACATCACCTATCTATCCGACGAGTCCATGCATGAGAAGTTCGGCCGTAGACTTCAGGACAAAGAGGTAATGGGATTCGATTTCACCACGGACTTCCAGGTGCAAAGCTACCTTCACCATCAAGGGGAGGTGTTCACCCGCCGCTTTGACGCCAACACCTACCTATACATCACGAAAGCACTGGACTACTTCGATCCGGGGGGCGATGCGGGAACTCTGGTTGAAGCTTTTCGTCAGACGGATCCGGAGACGCGGTTCCTGGTTATCGCGTTTTCCAGCGATTGGCTGTATCCGGCCTATCAGTCGAAGGAAGTGGTCCGGGCGTTGAAGGGGAATGGTCTCGAATGCACGTATATTGAGATCCGTTCCAGCTACGGGCACGACGCCTTTCTTCTGGAGGAGGAGCAGCAGAAGAGGGTCATGACCCATTTCCTGGACGTGACAGCTCATCGCCTTGGGGCGCGTAGTGCCTAGTCGCATAGCAAGGGACTCAGAGGGTGAGCGGCTTGATCATGTCTTCATAGCCCACACCATCGAAGAAGGTTCACGGGTGCTGGATCTGGGCTGCGGCCGCGGCTACTTGTTGAAGACACTCGTGGACAAGAAGAATGTGCGCGGGACCGGAGTGGAAATTGCGGAAGAGAAGGTGTATGAGGCGATAAGCAAGGGGCTTTCTGTCTACCATGGGGATATCGACGAGGGACTCTCCTACTACCCGGATGACTCGTTCGATTACGTCATTCTTAGCCACACTCTCCAGGAGGCGCGTGAGACCGTCCTGATAATGAAAGAGTCTCTACGGGTGGGGCGCCGCTTGGTCGTAAGTTTCCCTAACTTCGGCCATTGGCGTGTGCGTAGTCAGCTGTTCTTCAGGGGTCGGGCACCAATCACGCCGGCGCTGCCCTACAAGTGGTATGACACTCCCAACGTGCACTTTCTGACCGTCAATGATTTCTGCTCGTTCTTGGGCAGTCAGGGCATGCGAGTTGTGACTAGGGCCTTTGTTGGAAGGAAGAGGGAAATTGGTTTCTTGCCAAACCTCCGCGCAGAGCACGGCGTATTCGTGATAGAAGAACAGGGTCGCCGCCGCTAGCCTGTTCAGGTAGAATAGTGGCGTTTCATGGGCCCATAGCTCAGCTGGTCAGAGCTGCCGACTCATAATCGGCCGGTCGTAGGTTCGAGTCCTACTGGGCCCATATTGCAGTTCCCCCGGATCGGGTACACAGGGTGTTTGCTGGACTGGAGTGGGGAGAACAGATGTTGGTAGAAGACATCCAGAGCGTTCTTGAGGAGCTTGCTCCCGGCCGTCTCTCTGCCGGTTGGGACAATTCCGGACTCCAGGTAGGTCGGGCCACACGCCTGGTGGGACGCGTCCTGGTGACTCTGGATGTTACGGAGGATGTGGTCCGGGAAGCGGCGGATGGGGATTTTCAGGTTATTCTTTCTCACCATCCACTTCTCTTCGAGCCACTCCGTCGGGTGAGTGATGGTGATAGGCGGGGAAGGATTGTAAGTCAGCTGCTGGCCTCAGACATCTCTGTGATAGCCTGCCACACAAACCTTGATGCGGCGGAAGGCGGGTTGGCGGACCTGGCGGCGGGTGAGTTGGGTCTGACTCATACGCAACCCATCTCCCGGATTCCGGTGGGCGGCGTCAAGTTCGTCGGCTTCATCCCTCGGGAGGCATATGAAGACGTGGTTGCTGCTGCGTATGAAGCTGGAGCCGGTGCGCTCGGAGACTACAGCCATTGTTCCTTCAATTCCGAGGGGCGGGGAACCTTCATGCCCGGCGAGGGCGCCGACCCATACGTCGGAGCGCGGGGGCGGCTGGAGAAGGCGGAAGAGATAAGATGGGAGACACTGGTGCCAACGGCCAGCGTGGCCTCGGTAATCCACGCTTTCGTAAAGGCGCACCCCTACGAAGAGCCCGCGTTTGACATCTATCCGCTGGAGAACGTGGGTAGCAGTGGGGGTTTGGGTCGGATAGGCACATTGCGTGCCCCGACTACACTTGAAAGAGTGGCCACGTCGGTGGGGGAGTTGTTGAACGCGGCCACCGTCGTGCACACCGGTGATCCGGAACGAAGCATCAACTCCGTGGCCGTTGTGCCCGGGAGTGGAATGGGGCTATTGGAGGATATTCCTGGCAGGGCTGAGGTTCTGATTACGGGTGATGTCAAGTACCATGATGCAGAGAGAGCCCAGGATCTGGGTTTGGACCTTGTTGTTGCCCCTCACGGGTTATTGGAGGTGTGGGCACTGCGTGCATGGAGCCAGGGATTGCGTGAGACTCTTGAGGAGAGAGGAGTGGAGGTAGTCTTTGCCGAGGCAGGTGGATCGGCCTGGAGGAGTGTGTCGATGGTTGCGGCGGATTCAGGCGAAGTGATTTCCTCGGAAACGGGAAGCATGGATTTCGAGGGTGGGAATAGCTATTGTTCGCTGTTCGTGGATGGGGGCGCCCGGGGCAATCCCGGCCCGGCTGCCATTGGAGTCGTTCTCAGGGGCGAGGCGGGTGAGGTGTTGGAGGAGGTATGGGATCGTATTGGGGATACCACCAATAACGTTGCCGAGTATCACGCGCTCATCACTGGCCTTGAGACGGCACTCGACCGCAGCGTCACTCACCTGGAGGTCTTTTCCGACTCAGAGCTTATGGTTCGTCAGATGAATCGTGAGTACAAGGTGAGAAGCGAGCGGCTCAAGGAGCTGTTCATGCAGGCCAGGGCTCTGGTGCAACAGTTCAAGCAGGTTCGCATATCTCATGTCTCCAGGGAAAGCAATACCGATGCAGATGCACTCGTGAACAAGGCGCTGGATGGAGTCTAGGGGTTTGCATGCGGACCATGGCTAGGCTATAATCCTGCCCGCTGAGGTCCCAGATTATTTCGGAGCCATTGGGGTCTATCTGGCGGATGTAGCTCAGTTGGCTAGAGCGTCTGCTTGCCATGCAGAAGGTCGAGGGTTCGAATCCCTTCATCCGCTCCATATGTTTCTTGCGAAGATGGGTCCGTAGGACCCTTTTTCGCTATCGGGGCGACGTGGCCGAGGGGCTTAGGCACGGGTCTGCAAAACCCGCTACACCGGTTCGATTCCGGTCGTCGCCTCTCTCTTGGGTTGGAGTGGGGCCGAGAATTCATGGAAGAGAGGGCATAAGCGTGCATAAGGTCATCACGGCGGCGGGTTCTCTGGGCGTCTTTCTTCTCCTTGCCTTATTGTGTTCCCCGCTTCTGGCTCCAGCGCGAGCCACCTCTAAATTCCCGGACGTATCTTCCAGCGACTGGTTCGCCGTGGCGGTGGAAGACCTGGCTCAGATTGGGGTGGTCGGAGGGCATGTGGATGGCTCGTTTCGACCCTATGCGCAAGTTACCCGAGCACAGTTCGTAGTGATGTTGAGCAGAAGCCTCTCTCCGCTTCCGGCGGGGGAGGCACCTTTCACAGACATGGAAGAAGATGCGTGGTACGCGGAGGCCGTGGGCAGTCTGTTTGCAGTGGGCTTGGTGCAAGGCTCTGGCGGAAAACTCAATCCAGAGCAAGGCATTAGTCGTCAACAGGCGGTGTCATTGGTGATGCGCGCTCTATCCTACAAGCTGCAAGCTACTGGAGCAGGAAATAGCATAGGGGTGTGGATTGCCCGCGGGGAAACTGCTTTGTGGTTGAGGGGTTTTCGAGATCGATACCGTATTGTGAGCCCCCATGATCTTGCGGTTGGCTCAGCGCTGCGGTTAGGGATTGTGAAAGGGAGAGATGACGGTATGTTCTCTCCGGAAACATTCCTGACCAGGGGTCAGGCAGCTGGTCTACTCCACAGGAGCCTGTTCAATCCCGTCACGGTGAGAGAGGTTCCGCCGGACGAGGTTCCACCCATTCCGCTGGACATCGTGGTGGGTCCCGGCGCTCGCGAGGATGCCGTTGAAGCCCTGGAAGCTCAATTGGAATCTCTCGGCTACTTCTTCGGTACTCCGGACAAGTTGTTTGACCGCCGGACAGAGGAGGCGGTAATCGGCTTTCAGAAGGTCAGCGGTCTCAATAGGACGGGCGTGGTTGACGCTGGGTTCTGGAAACTCCTCTGGCAGGCTGAGAGACCGCAGTCTGGTACTCCTGGACCGGGCAATCGGGTGGAGATTGACTTGGCTCGTCAAGTACTGTTCTTGGTTGAAAGCGGGGAAGTTGTACGGGTAGTACCTGTGTCTACGGGCCGATACGGGCTAAGGACTCCCTCCGGCAGCTTCAGCGTTCTCAGAAAGATCCCCAGGTGGAGAGAGAGCGAACTTGGATGGCTATACAAACCTGCGTATGTGTACGGGGGTATCGCCATTCATGGATATGTTTCGGTTCCCGTTTATCCTGCCAGTCACGGTTGTATACGTGTCGCCACGTGGACCATGGATGAGTTGTATCCCAAGTTGCCCGTAGGTCTTCGGGTGCTGGTGTATTAGTCCTCAAGAAGCGCTTCCTCTTTCCGCGGAGAGGGCGCGTGTCATCTTCCATGTGGTCCACTCCGTGCTTGTTCCGTACTTGTTGTGATCTGAATCTGTGTCCCAGACTCCAGAAGGAAGGCAATCGTGATTGTATTACCTTGCCAGCACTGGGCCGCCTCTGTATCATGTCGGCGCACGGTGGGCGCTTAGCTCAGGGGAAGAGCGCTTCCTTGACGCGGAAGAGGCCACAGGTTCGATTCCTGTAGCGCCCACCACACACTGGTCTGCAGTCTCATTGGAGAGTCATGCAAGTATTTCTGCCTGATGGGTCGAGCTTGTCGGTCGCAAGTGAGGCGACGGTTCAGGACGTTGCTGCGGCTATCGGTCCGGGTCTTGTCCGCGCGGCCATAGCCGGACGCATAGGAGACAGGGAGGTTGATTTATCCGCTCCGGTCAGAGAAGGGGATGAGATCACAATCACCACCCTTGATTCTGAAAGAGGCCTGGAGATCCTGCGCCACTCTGCCGCCCACGTTCTAGCTGAAGCCGCTACCACGTTTCGGCCTGGGACAAAGGTGGGCATCGGTCCTGCAATTGATCAGGGTTTCTATTATGACTTCCAGTTCTCGGAGCCGATGGGTGAAGATGACTTGCCCCAACTACAGGAGGAGATAGAAAGGCTGGTTGCGGCTGAGGAGAAGTTTCACCGTGAAGAGGTAGGGAGGGAGGAGGCACTGAAGCTCTTCGCCGACCAACCCTTCAAGCAGGAGCTCATCCGGGAGCTACCAGAGGGGGAACCCATCAGCGTGTATCGGCACGGGACGTTCTTGGACCTCTGTCGTGGTCCCCACCTACCGGACACAGGACGGATCCCAGCGATACAGGTGTTGTCTGTGGCGGGCGCGTATTGGAAGGGCAGCACAGACAATCCCATGCTGACGCGGATTTACGGCACTGCCTTTACTTCCAAGAAGGATCTGAAGGAGTATTTGGACCGGATGGAGATGGCCAAGGAGCGGGATCACCGCCGGCTGGGCAGGGAGCTGGGCTTATTCAGTCTTCACCAGGAAGCGCCTGGGTTTCCGTTCTTTCACCCCAAAGGGATGCGCCTGATCGGAGCATTGGTTGATTACTGGCGCCGTGAACATGAGGCCGCTGGCTACGAGGAGATACAGACCCCCATCATCCTTGACCGTGCGCTCTGGGAGCAGTCGGGCCACTGGGACAACTACAAAAACGATATGTACTTCACTGAGATTGATGGCGGGGACTTCGCAGTGAAACCCATGAACTGTCCCGGGAGCATTCTGGTGTACCGTTCTGAGCAGCACTCCTACAAGGAGTTGCCACTACGGGTTGCGGAGCTGGGAAAGGTGCATAGACACGAGCTGTCAGGTGTACTGCACGGTCTACTGCGGGTTCGGTCCTTCACTCAGGATGATGCTCACATCTATTGTCTGCCCGAGCAGGTGGAGGATGAGGTGGTGGGTGTTGTGGAGCTTACACGTCGGATCTACCGAACATTCGGCTTTGATGAGGTGGAGTTAGAATTATCCACGAAGCCTGAGAAATATATCGGCTCTGATGAGATGTGGGATCGGGCGGAGGGTGCGTTGGCCGCCGCTTTGGAGCGCAGCGGGTTGGAGTACAAGTTGAATCCAGGTGATGGTGCTTTCTACGGCCCCAAGATAGACTTCCACATTCGTGACGTGATGGACCGGACGTGGCAGTGTGCCACGTGTCAGTTGGATTTTGCCATGCCTGAGCGGTTTGAACTCGAGTACGTGGGTGAGGATAACCAGCGCCATCGCCCGGTGATGATTCACAGAACTGTGCTGGGGAGCATTGAGCGCTTCATGGGGATCCTGATTGAGCACTACGGGGGAGCTTTTCCCACCTGGCTCGCCCCCATACAAGCGGTTGTTATCCCTGTCGCGGATCGGCATGTGGAGTACGCCGAGAGCGTCTTGAAGGATCTGGTCGGCGCAGGCATCAGGGCTGAAGTGGATGGACGGGGAGAGTCCGTCGGTCGCAAGATCAGAGACAACGAGATGGCGAAAATCCCTTTCATGCTGGTCGTAGGTGATCGCGAACAGGCCAGTGATAGTCTCTCTCTGCGGTCGTGGGCGGAAGGAGATCTGGGCGCGAAACCTAGGGGAGAAGTAGTGCTCAGGCTGAAGAGAGAGGCTGAAACGCCCCCGGTGAATGCTGAACCTCCGGAGGGAAGCCGGTCCTAGGAGTACGTTCGCTCGACAGGCGACTACTTGAGAGGCGTCGCGGCGTAAGCTATAATCCTCAGGGATAAAGTGGAAGCGACTTTTCCCACCTCGCGCCGAGTAGGCACTGGGTAATCCAATATGTGGTCCAGGCGGCGGCAGGTGTCGGCGCAAGGATGCTAAGGTCGCGGTGGGGAGAACGCCGCTTTTTTGTTGTGTAGGTAATACCCGTGATAAGAAAACGCGGGGGAGGTGCTAGGGCTAATAGCAGAAAAAATACGCACAAATGAGATGATCCGGGCGAGAGAAGTTAGGCTGATCGGTCCGAACGGGGATCAGGTAGGGATTCTTAGTAGCGGTGAAGCGCAGAAATATGCGGATCAATTGGAGTTGGACCTTGTAGAGGTCGCGCCTGAAGCTCGGCCTCCGGTATGCAAAGTGATGGATTATGGTAAGTACCGGTATGAGCAAGAGCAGAAGGGCAAGGAGGCTCGCAAGAGACAGACTACTATCAGCATCAAAGAGATCAAGCTGCGGCCTAAGATTGATGACAATGATTTCAACACCAAACGCAATCATGTCGAGAGATTCTTGAAGAAGGGCGACAAGGTCAAGGTGACTATCATGTTCAGGGGACGGGAGCTTGTCCACCCGCATCTTGGGGAGGTTCTGCTGAGACGCATGGCAGAGGACCTTGAAGAGATAGGTGAGATTGAATCAGAACCAAACCTGGACGGTCGTAACATGATCATGATGTTGACACCGCGGAAGGAATAGAGGAGAGCAAGCCGCCACTCGCAAGCGGTCGCATCTGGGCGACGTGGATGATTCATGCTCCAAGCCGGACAGATTAATGTGCGGTCGGCCTGTACTGTGGTTGGGTGAACGCAATAGATATGGAGAGGTGAGTACATGCCGAAACAGAAGACACATAAAGGCATGAAGAAGAGGTCCAAGGTGACTTCCAAGGGCAAGATCCTTCGGGGCCGGTCCTTCAGCAGCCACTTGCTGACCAAGAAACCAAGCAAGCGCAAGCGGAAGTTCCGGAAGTTGCGGGAAGTGCATTCCACAAACACCCGCAAAGCCAGGCAACTTCTTGGTGGATAGGAGGTAGCTGCGATGTCCAGAGTAAAACGTGGCACCAGCAGGCAGAAGAAGCGAAGCAAGGTACTGGGAGAAGCTAAGGGCTACAGAGGTCTGAAGAAGTCTTCTCACAGACGGGCCAAAGAGCAGCTGCTGAAGTCCAAGACCTACGCCTACAGGGATCGCAAGGCTCGCAAGAGAGAGTTCCGTAGGCTATGGATCACGCGGATCAATGCGGGCGCCCGTCAGCATGACATGAGCTACAATGAGTTCGTTCATGGTCTGAAGGAAGCCAACATAGATCTTGACCGTAAGGTGCTCGCTGATCTAGCCGTGAATGAGCCGGAAGTGTTCGCGGAGATAGCGAACGTAGCAAAGGAGGCACTGGCTGCTGCCTAGGATATGCTGGGGCGTTGTATGTGCCCCAGACATTGGAGGCAACAGCGACGTTGACGGCCTGTGATCGCTCATGATCCGTAAGATCAACGGCAGGCACAACCGGACTGTCAAGCTCGCCCGCAAGCTCCAGAAGAAGAAACACCGGAAGGAGCGTGGCCTCTTCGTAGCGGAGGGCATGGACCTCCTGGACGCGGCTGAGGATGCGTCCAGACACCCTGTGGATATCCTGGTTCGCGAGGATCTTGCGGACCGTCTCCCTTCCACACTCTCCGGTTCTGCCGCGGAAGATGCGGTGGACATCGGGCTCTGCACCGAGGAACTGCTGCGCCATGCCAGTGGAATGGGTGGAGCGGTAGACGTTGTATCTATCATGGAGAATCCGGAATGGTCGCTGGGGGACATTGAATTCTCGGGCATCGTCGTCTACATGTATTGCGTCGGGGATCCCGGGAACGTTGGAACGTTGGTAAGGGCGGCTGCGGCCTTTGGTGCTGAGGGTGTGATCTGCAGCCCCAAGACCGCCGATGCATTCAGCCCGAAGGCAATCCGTGCGGGTATGGGAGCGCAATTCAGCGTCAAGATAGCGGAAGAGGTGACACCTGAAGACTTGGAGGCCAAGCTCAGGGCAGACCAACAGAGGGGTGAACCTTCTCCCCGCGTGGTGCTTGCGGATCCACGTGCAGAACAGACGGTGGGTGACGTGGCGAGTAACGACGGTGCGGTTCTGGTGTTAGGGTCGGAGAGGGGAGCATATCCGGAGATGACGCTCCCCTATGAACGCGCCGCCGTGCCGCAACGAGGTCTTGATTCTCTCAATGTAGCTATCGCAGGCTCAATAATGCTGTATGAACTCACGGGTGCCCGTCTTGGCAAGGGCAGTCAGGGTCTGCTAGGTTGGAATCCGGCTTTTGGAAGGAGGAGTCATCCCCGCTAAGGACAAAGTGCTGGATCTGTTGGAGAGGGAGGATCTGCGTCGTATCTATGTTGGCGGTGTGGAGGCCATGGAGGGTGCGGAAAGCGCGGAGGATTTGGAGCAGGCACGGATCCGCTTTCTCGGTAGAAAGGCTGAGCTGACCTTGCTGCTGCGTAGCATCCCGGAGCTGCCCGCGAAGGACCGTCCTGTTGTCGGCCGTTTCGGCAACCAGGTGAAGAAGGAACTGGATGCCTGCCTCAAAGAAAGGCAGAAGACCCTGGAAACCCAGGAGCTTGCCCGGCGCCTGGAGAACGAAACTGTGGACATCTCTCTTCCCGGGAGGCCGTTACCCGCCGGTCATCTGCATCTGGTGACTCGTGTACGCCGAGAGATAGAAGATATTTTCGTGGGGATGGGCTATGGGGTGGCAGAAGGCCCTGAAGTAGAGCATGAATACTATAATTTTGAGGCTCTGAACACACCAAAGGATCATCCTGCACGCTCCCTGCACGACACATTCTTCATCGATGATGAATGGCTCTTGAGGACACACACATCTCCTGTTCAGATCAGGGTCATGGAGCAGCAACCGCCTCCCGTATATATTATCTGTCCGGGCAAGACCTACCGCAGAGACTCTGACGCGACACACACTCCCATGTTCCATCAAGTAGAAGGGCTGGTTGTGGATGAAGGGGTTACTCTGGCAGATCTGAGGGGGACCTTGGACGTCTTCGTTCGGGCTATGTTTGGGGAGGAGCGTAGTATTCGCATGAGACCCCATTTTTTCCCCTTCACAGAACCTTCTGTAGAGGTAGACGTGTCCTGCATGATGTGCGGAGGTAACGGCTGCAGGTTATGTGGCGAGAGTGGATGGTTGGAGATCTTGGGAGCGGGCATGGTTGATCCCAACGTGTTCGGATTTGTGGACTACGATGTGGAAAGATACTCCGGTTTCGCCTTTGGCATGGGGATAGAGAGAATCGCCATGCTGAAATACGGTGTCTCTGATTTGCGCTTGTTCTATGAGAATGACCTTAGGTTTCTCCGACAGTTTTAGAGGAGGATGCGCTAGATGAGAACCCCACTCTCCTGGTTACGAGAGTATGTGGATATTGACTTGTCGCCCGAAGAGCTGGCAACAGCTCTGGCACTCTCAGGGACGGAAGTGGAACGGGTCTTGTCTGAAGGGGTGGAGAGGGATGAGGAGATTCTAGCCAGATTCGTTGTCGGGCACGTCGACCGGTGCGAGAAACACCCTAATGCGGACCGGCTTTCCGTCTGCACCGTGGACGTTGGCGAAGACCATCCACGAACCATAGTTTGTGGGGCGCCGAACGTCGCTGCGGGACAGAAGGTGGCCGTAAGTCTTCCCGGTGCAGTGCTTCCTGGTGGCATGGAGATTGGGGAGACTGAATTGAGGGGTGTGTCTTCATCAGGAATGATCCTCTCCGAGGCGGAACTAGGATTTGAGACAGAGAGCCCGGGAATCATGATACTGCCCGGATCATGGAGCCCGGGAGACCGGTTACATTCACGGTTGCCGATTGCGGACGATGTGCTGGAGATCGAGGTTACTCCCAATAGGGCGGATTGTCTCTCTGTACTCGGGATTGCCAGGGAGGTCGCGGCAGTGACCGGCGAAGCGCTTAAAGATGTTGAGGAGCCACAGTTCTCCTTTTCCCGGCGCCAGACCAAGGAGGAAATCAGCGTTGAGGTATGGAATCCGGAACTCTGCCCACGCTATGCCGCGCGCGTCATACGTGGGGTGAAGATCGGTGAGTCGCCACCCTGGCTGAAGGCACGTCTCACCTGGGCGGGCATGCGTCCGATCAACAACGTTGTGGACGTCACCAACTATGTGATGTGGAGCCTGGGGCAACCTTTGCATGCCTTCGACCTGTCGACTATCAGGGGGAGGAGGGTGATCGCGCGACGGGCGGAAGATGGGGAGAAGATCGTCACGCTGGATGGCGTGGAGCGCACTCTCACTCAAGAGATGTTGGTGATAGCTGATGCGGAACGTGCCTCCGTGATCGCCGGAATAATGGGTAGTGAGGATAGTGAAGTAACCGAGGGTACCGAAGACCTCCTTCTGGAGGCGGCTAACTTCGAGCCTGCTTCCATACTCCGCACATCCTGGAGCCTCGGGCTTAGGAGCGAATCCTCCACACGTTTTGAGAAGGGTCTTGACAGGAATCTCATCCCTCAAGCTCTGGACTTTGCCTGCTCACTGCTGGCGGAGTTGTGTTGTGGCGAAGTGTCAAACGGCACTGTCGACGTGTCCGCTGGAAATGTGGAGCCGTGGGAGATCAGGTTACGACCTCGGCGAGTGCAAGACGTAGCGGGCAAGCTGATAGAGGAACAAGAGATCGTAGCGACATTGCAGTCGCTGGGTTGCTCCGTTAGTGGGGGAGGAGAGGATCTCAAGGTCGTTATTCCTACGTTCCGACCGGATCTTGAGAGGGAGATCGATCTAGTGGAAGAGGTTGTCCGCGTGCACGGCCTGAACCGTTTGCCCTCAACGTTGCCTTGCCGTCGAACGGGAAGAGGAGGTCTCACCGAGGATCAGAGGAGAGTCCGCGAGATAGAGGACGCTTTGAGAAGTTGCGGCTTGAGTGAAGTCATCACGTACACATTCGGGAGCAGAGATTGGCCGGATAATTTGCGTCTTCCGGCCGGTGATCCGCGCAGGGATGCTGTGACTCTCTCTAACCCCTTGAGTTCTGAGCAGGCTGCTATGAGAACAACCCTTCTTCCCGGGTTGCTACAGTCCTCAGCGCACAACCGGTCGGTGCGAGAGGGCAGTGTCCATGTTTATGAAGTAGGGGATGTATTTGGGTTGAGGGATAGCGAATATGAGGAGAGCATGCACCTTGGCCTCCTTTTGTCTGGACCTTGGGGCGAGGAGTCTTGGTTAGAGAGCCGGACGCCTGTTGACTATTTCTTGGGCAAGGGCTTCGTGGAGCGGGTGTTTGGAGTCTTGGGCCTGGAGGCTGACTACCTGTTTACTGCAGAACCCTTCTTGCATCCTGGAAAGTCCGCCGTGATACGTACAGAGGGTGCGGCTGTAGGATGGTTGGGTGAAGTCCATCCCGAGGTGTTGCAGATATTCGGAGTCGACACAGTGGCAGTTGCGGCCGAGTTGGATCTGGGCATGCTGCAGGGAATGGTCGGGGAATCGCGCGTGTATGAAGACCTCGTCAACTACCCTGCCGTGGAGCAAGATATTGCCTTGGTTGTGGATCATGCTCTACCGTCCTCGGATCTGGTGGCCGCAGTACGGCGCTGCGGAGGGGAGCTCCTACGAGGAGCGAGTGTGTTTGATGTCTACGTCGGGTCACAAGTGCCGAAAGACAAGAAGAGCCTGGCTCTGAGGCTGGTATTCCGGTCTGGAGCTCGGACTTTGAGCGAATCAGAGGTGAACGGCGCTCGTGACGCCATGCTGGAAAGACTCTCAGACGAGCTGGGAGCTGAGCTACGAAGCTAGCAGCGGTGTTACGGTTGTATTATTCCCACGTGCGTGTATAATATACATCGGTTGATTGACGTGGCAGGGAATGGATACGACTATGGGGTCTATTGTGATCAAGGCGGCTGTGCTAGGGGCGACCGGCTACACCGGTACTCTTCTCTCCCGTTTGCTGCACCGGCATCCAGAGGTGGAGGTCGTGGCACTCACCTCCCAATCTCATGCTGGCCAGGGCGTTCAAGAAGTGTTCCCGGAGCAAAGAATACCAGGCGCGTATGTTCCCTTTCGGGTTGAAGACGCAGATGGTTGGGATGTCGTTTTTGTCTGCTATCCGCATCGCGAGGCCCAAGACGTAGTTCCCGGGCTGCTGGATGCTGGTTGTCGTGTGATAGATTTAAGCGCTGACTTTCGCCTCAAAGACCCCGGCGCGTATCCGATCTGGTATGGAATGGAACACACCGCACCCCACCTCCTGGAGGCTGCAGTCTACGGCCTGCCTGAGGTGCATCGTACGGCGATTCGAGAGGCGGACCTTGTCGCCAATCCCGGCTGTTTCCCCACAGGAGCCTTGCTAGGAATGCTCCCGTTGTTAGAGAGAGACTCAGTGTCAAGAGTCATAGTGGACTCGAAGTCGGGGGTTTCCGGAGCCGGACGGAGGGCAACCGCCAAGACGCATTTCTGCAACGTGCATGAGAATTTTCAGGCCTACGCTGAGATAGGACATAGGCATACCGCGGAGATGAGCCAAGAAGCAACGGAAGTGTGCGGAAACGAGGTTACTGTGGTTTTTACCCCCCACCTTCTGCCTGTTCAGCGGGGCATTCTCACCACATTGTATCTAGACATGACTGACCCGTCCGGCACCGGCTCGACGGCACGGGAGTTGGACAGGCTATACAGGGAAAGGTATCGAGACGAGCCCTTTGCTGAGGTTGTCGGACACGCCCCGAGCCTTCGGGAAGTCCAGGGCACGAACGTGTGCCGCATCTGCGTTAGAGTGGATGAAACCGCACGCGTGGTGAAAGTGATCACGGTGATTGACAATCTGATCAAGGGCGCTTCTGGCCAGGCTGTGCAGAACATGAACATTATGTTCGATCTTCCCGAGATCACGGGGCTGGAGGAGCTCGCCTGAATGGGTGGTGGTTCGGAGCATGTACTTGTGAAGCAACCATTGTCCTCACAGTTCCTGGAGCTACCAGAGGGCGTGTCCTCAGCCTTGCCGGGTTCGATTCACAGAGGGATCTGCTATCCAAAGGGATTCGTAGCTGGAGCGACAGCATGTGGTCTCAAGGCCAGCGGAAGAGGAGACTTGGGTGTGTGCGCAGTCGCCCCGGAGTGGAGAGGGAAGGCAGCTTCTTCCGTAGTCACCACGCGCAACTCTTTTGCAGCCGCTCCCATACTGCTCACGCGAGACGGGTCTGCCCGCCATCTTGTTGGGGTTGCCATGAATAGTGGCAACGCTAATGCCTGCACCGGAGACGAAGGCCGCAGAATCGCAAAGTCCATGCGGGCGGAATTTGCGCAATTCCTTGGTGTGCCGGACGCCCAGGCGGGGATTGCCTCCACGGGCATAATCGGCAGGATCCCGAATGAGGGATTCTTGTTGCAGGGAATCCGTGACGCATGCAGTGTGATGTCACGCGAAGGGGAAGGCGCGTTTGCGGAGAGCATACTGACAACGGATCGCTTCCCCAAGAGTTGGGGTGTTGATGTGGACCTGGG
>Ga0209587_1000202_pt1 | contig 29346 bp, 29 predicted proteins | sample NGEPerD_2_FD_184512 | JGI IMG/M metagenome (GOLD analysis project Ga0209587, IMG submission 184512) | Arctic peat soil microbial communities from the Barrow Environmental Observatory site, Barrow, Alaska, USA - NGEE PermafrostL1-D... | ecosystem: Environmental > Terrestrial > Soil > Wetlands >...
CCGCTGGCGTCTGGTTCCGGCTCGGTCACGGTGGCCACCGTCCGACCGGAGACGATGCTGGCCGACACCGCGATCGCGGTGAATCCGGCCGACGAGCGCTACACCCGCCTGGTCGGCGAGGACGCGGTGCTGCCGCTGGTGGGCCGGCGGCTGCCGATCGTGGCCGACGAGTACGTGAAGACCGACTTCGGCACCGGCGCCCTGAAGATCACGCCGGGCCACGACCCCAACGACTTCGAGATCGGGCGCCGCCACGGGCTCGACGAGATCACCGTGATCGGCGAGGACGGCCGCATGAGCGCCGACGCGGGCGAGCGCTTCGCCGGGCTCACCGCCGAGGAGGCCCGCCGCGAGGTGGTGGCGGCTTTGCGCGAGGACGGGCTCGTGTCGGGCACCCAGCCCTACAGCCACGACGTTCCCCACTCCCAGCGCTCCGGCGAGCGCATCGAGCCGCTCATATCGCTGCAGTGGTTCTGCGACATGAAGGCGCTGGCCGAGCCCGCCATCGCCGCCGCCAGGGACGGCCGGCTGCGCTTTCACCCCGAGGTGCCGCACACCAAGGTCTACCTCGACTGGCTGGAGAACATCCGCCCCTGGTGCATATCGCGCCAGCTGTGGTGGGGCCACCAGATACCCGCGTGGTACCGAGGTGGAGAGGTCCACGTCGGCGCCGAGCCGCCGGAGGGCGAGGGCTGGGAGCGCGACCCCGACGTGCTGGATACCTGGTTCTCCTCGGCGCTGTGGCCCTTCGCGACCCTCGGCTGGCCCGAGGACACGCCCAAGCTGCGTGCCTTCTATCCCACCGACGCGCTGGTCACCGGCCGGGACATCATCTTCCTGTGGGTGGCCCGGATGGTGATGATGGGCGTGGAGTTCACCGGCGAGGTGCCGTTCCGAGACGTCCCGATCAACTCGATCATCCAGGCGCCCGACGGGCGCCGGATGTCCAAGTCGCTGGGCACCGGCATCGACCCGCTCGAGGAGGTGCAGGCCCACGGCGCCGACGCCCTGCGCTTCGGGCTGCTGGCGATGTCCTCCACGCAGGACGTGCGCTACTCCGCCGAGCGCGTCAAGCAGGGGCGCGACCTGGCCAACAAGCTGTGGAACGCCTCGCGGCTGATCCTGCTGGGGGTGCAGGAGGGGGCCGAGCCCTCGCCTGACCGCGCGGAGACCGTGGAGGACCGCTGGATCCTGTCCCGCCTGGACCGCGTCACCGCCCGGGTGGACGAGCTGGTGGGCTCGTTCGAGCTCTCGGCCGCGGCGCTGGAGCTCTACGACTTCTTCTGGTCAGAGCTGTGCGACTGGTACCTGGAGCTGGTCAAGCCGCGCCTCTACGACGAGGGCTCCGACCGCACCGGCGTGTCGGCCACGCTGCTGTTCGCGCTGGACCGCGTGCTGCGGCTGCTGCATCCGCTGATGCCGCACGTGACCGAGGAGGTGTGGTCCTACATGCCGGGGCCGCCCGAGTCGCTGCTGGCGGTGTCCAAGTGGCCCGAGGCCGGGGGCTCGCGGGTGGACGAGCAGGCCGAGGCCGCCGTCGGCCGCGTGATCGCCGCCGTCACCGAACTGCGCCGCTACCGCGAGGAGGCCGGCGCCAAGCCGTCGGCGATCCTGCCCGCGCGCCTGGCCGCCGGCGGCTACGAGTACACCAGCTCCCACGTGGCCCGGCTGGCGCGGCTGGAGCTGGCCGGCCCCGACTCCGACGGCGCGGCGGCGGTGGCCGAGGTGCCCGTGCCCGGCGGCGCCGTGGAGCTGCTGGCGGGCGGCGAGTTCGACCCCGACGAGGCTGACAGGCGGATCGCGGAGCGGCGCGAGCGGCTGGGTGAGGAGGTCGCCCGCCTGGAGGGCAAGCTGGCCAACGAGCGGTTCGTGGAGCGCGCGCCGGCCGCGGTTGTGGACGGCGAGCGCTTAAAGCTCGACGAGTACCGCCAGGAGCTGGCAAGGCTGGGCTGATGACCCTACGCGAGGCCGAGGACTACCTGCTGGGCCTCGAGCTGTTCGGCATGCGCTTCGGCCTGGACCGGATGCACAAGCTGATGACCGCGCTCGGGATCCCCCAGCGCCGCTACGCCTCGATCCATGTGGTGGGCTCCAACGGCAAGACCTCCACGGTGCGCTTCATCGCCGCGCTGCTGGAGCGCCACGGCCTGCGCACCGGCAGCTACACCTCGCCCCATCTCGCTTCGTTCCGCGAGCGGATCGAGGTCGGCGGGGCGCCGGTGAGTGGCAAGGAGTTCGCCGCCGCAGTGGCCCGCGCCAAGCACGCCGCGGAGATGGTGGAGCGCACGCTGGCCGACGACGACGGCGTGACCCAGTTCGAGGCGCTCACAGCGGCCGCCTACCACGAGCTGGCCGCCCGCGGGGTGGAGGTGGCGGTGATCGAGGCCGGCCTCGGAGGCCGCTACGACGCCACGAACGTAATCCCGTCGCGGGTCCAGGTGCTCACCGGCGTGGGACTCGAGCACACCCGCTGGCTGGGCCCGACCGTGTCGCACATCGCCGAGGAGAAGCTGGCAGTGGTGCGCCGCAACGGCACGCTGGTGGTGGGAGAGCTGCCGGGGGAGGTCAGAGCCCTGGCGCAGCGCACCGCGCGCGAGCAGGGCGCCGCGCTGGTCCAGGCGCCTGGGGCCCCCACCTACGGTGGGACAGGCGAGTCGGTGCCGCCGCTGCGCGCGGCGGGCGCCTTCCAGCGGCGCAACTTCGCGCTGGCGTGCGCGGCGGCCGAGGCATTCCTCGGCCGTCCGCTCGACCGGAAGGCGGTGCGCTCGGCCGCCGTCGAGACGCTGGTGCCCGGGCGCCTGGAGGCGGTGGACTCCGATCCGCTCACGCTCTACGACGGGGCCCACAACCCCGCGGGGGCGGAGGCGCTCGCGGGGGCCGTCCCGGAAGTGATCGGCGACCGGCGCCCGCTGGTGCTGGTGCTGAGCGTGCTGGAGGACAAGGACGCCGCGGGGATGCTCGAGGCGCTGCTGCCACTGGCCGACGGCGTGGTGTTCACGCGCTGCGAGAACCCGCGCTCGCTGTCGCCGGCCACGCTGGCGTCGCTGGCCGCGAAGGTGGCCGACGTGCAAGGGGAGACCGTCGCCCGGCCGCGGGCGGCCGTCGCCCGCGCACGCGAGCTGGCCGGCCCGGGCGGCGCGGTGCTGGCCACGGGCTCGATCTACCTCATCGCCGACCTCGTGCGCGAGCAGAGCGCCGCGCGGGCCTCGGCGCTCTGAGGCGCCCTCCCCAGCGAGGCCCCATCCGCGCTGGGCCGCATTTGGGCTGAAGTGCGACCCAAATGCGGCCCACTCGGCCGCCAGAGCCCCGCTGGGCCCCGCGCATGGGGGCGCGGCATGGGAGGATCCCGTCCCAATGGACGGGGGCGACGGACCTGGATTCGGGCAGATGATCGGGTTGGTGGCGATCGTGGTCGCCACCGTGATCCTCGTGTTCTTCGGCATCGGCTACTTCCTGGGCCGCATATTCCTGTGACGATGCGCCCTGGCACCGGCTGCGTACGCCGCCGGGCGCGCCGTTAGACTTCCCGGCTCCCATGGGCCTCTTCGCCGTCTTCGGGATCACCAACGACGGGTTGAACCTCGCGGTCAATCTGTTGCTGCTCTTCCTCGTTGTGTTCTGGCTCGCGCTGGTCTACTGGACCTACGCGGATGCCCGGCGGCGGATCGGCGACCCGCTGCTCGTGGGCTGCGCCACCGCCGCGTCGCTGTTCCCGTTCGTGGGGACCGTGGTGTACGTGATCGTGCGGCCCCCCGAGTACATGGAGGACGTGCGCGAGCGCGAGCTGGAGATCGCCGCCGCCGAGGCGCGCCTGGCCAGCGTCGAGCACCACGTGTGCCCCTACTGCTCGTATGAGGTGGAGAAGGCCTTCCTGCGCTGCCCCAGCTGCCTGCGCCGGCTCAAGGAGCCGTGCAGCACATGCGGCAAGCCGCTGGACCCGCGCTGGACCGTCTGCCCCTACTGCGAGGCCGAGGTGGGCCAGGTGCCCCAGCCCTCCCGCCGCGAGCGCCCCCGGCGCCGCGAGCGCCAACCCGTGACCGCGGGCCCGCGTGCCGCGGTCACCGAGCGCGCCGCCGCGCAGGGCGATCGCACCGAGCGCACGGATCGCGCCGAGCGCACCGAGGGCGACCGCGCGCGCCCGGCCGCGTCAGCTGACACGCCCGACGGCGCTGCCCCCGCCGATCAGCGCCAGGCCCGCAGGGCTCGCCCCACGAGCTGATTCCCCCACCGAAAGGACCCCCATGGACAGGACGCTGATCCTGATAAAGCCAGACGCCTTCGAGCGCCGGCTCACGGGCGAGCTGATCGCCCGCTTCGAGCACAAGGGGCTCACGATCGCCGCGCTGAAGCACATGACCGTGCCGCGCGAGACCGCCGAGCAGCACTACGCCGAACACAGCGAGAAGCCGTTCTTCGGCGAGCTCGTGGACTTCATCACCGGCGGCCCGCTGGTGGCGATGGTGCTGGAGGGCCACGAGGCCGTGGCCGCCGCCCGCCAGGTGATCGGCGCCACCAACCCGCTCGAGGCCGCGCCCGGCTCGATCCGTGGCGACCACGGGCTGGAGGTGCAGACCAACCTCGTACACGGCTCGGACTCCGCCGAGTCCGCCCAGCGCGAGGTCGCGCTCTTCTTCCCCGAGCTCTAGGTCAGGCAACCGGAGCCGGCAGCGGGGTGAAGAGGGCTCGTGAGCCTCGTGGCGCGCTGATCAGCGCGCCACGACGCCCCAGCAGGCCGCCGGGACGACGAGTTCGCCGTCCTGCCGGTACTGCGCCAGGCCCTCCTCGATCGCGGCCCGGGTCTCCTTCTTCTCTTCTCCGGACAGCCCCTTTATCACCGCGGCCAGGGGCCCGGCCAGGCGCGTGAGCGTGTCCCAGAGGTCATCGGCGCCGTAGCGCCACTCGAATGTCAGCTCCTCGATCCGAGGCTCGCCGAAGCCGGCGCCGGTGACGAGCTCCACCACGCGGTCGGCCTCGCCCATGGCAAAGATCCCGGGCGCTCCCGGCTCAGGCGGCGGCATGTGCCCGCGCTGGACCAGCGTCATCCCAGGAATCGCCGCCCACGGGTTGCGGTCCGGCGTCTGCCACACGGCGAAGGCGAGCGTGCCGCCATCGCGCAGAACCCGGCGAGTCTCGCTCAGAGCGGCGGCGGGATCGGCCATGAGCATGTAGCCCCAACGGCACAGCACGCCGTCGACGCCGTCGTCTTCGAGGTCCATCCGCTCGGCGTCCAAGACGCGGTACTCCACGTTGGACAGGCCGCGCCGCTCACCGTTGCGGCGCGCGGCCTCCATCATCTCGGCGGAGAAGTCGGTGCACAGCACCTTCCCGTCCTCGCCCACGCGCTCCGCGGCGACGAACCCGAGATCGCCTGTTCCCGCCGCCACGTCGAGGATGGACTGGCCCGGCTGCGGATCGACCCGGCCTGCCAGCCACTCATTGATTGCTCCTGTGAACCCCAGGAGCCATTCACGCCGGTCCTCCCAGCCCGGGGCCATCTCGTCCCAGGTCTGCAAGCTTGTCTCCCGGTACGTCTTCAGGTCCATCCCGTTCTCCTCATGATCGGTCTGGACGCGACGCTACAGCGTCCGCGACGTGAGCACCACCCGCACGCGCGGTGGCTTACATGGGTGATCGCGGCGGCCGCGAGGGCGACCGACGGCCACGCGCCGGCGGCAGGCCGACCAGAGGGCGCCACGGCCCTTGACGGTCGGGCGTCCGATGCGTAGCGTCGCCGGGATGCTTGCCAAAGGCCACGACCGAGACGGCGGCGCGCGCATCGCCGGGCGGTGGGTCGCTGAGGACCCGCGGCTTCAAGTGTGACACTCGTAGTTCGAGACCGGCTTCGGCAGGGAAGCAAGGGCCGGAGGCCATATGCAGATCGGTAAGGCCGGGGCCGCTGTCAGCCACATCAGCCAGGCCTATCCCGACAGGGTCGAAGTGCGGGGACGCGACCTCTGCGGCGACCTGATGGGCAGGTTGAGCTTCACCGAGTACTTCCACCTGTTGCTCACCGGCCGTGAGCCGAGCGACGACCAGCGCTTCTTCCTCGACGTGCTGCTCGTCGCGATCGCCGAGCACGGGATGATGCCCACCAACGTCACCGCGCGCATGACGCTGGCGGCCGACCCCGGATCGCTGCAGGGGGCCGTCGCGGCGGGGATCCTCGGCTGCGGCCCGGTCATCCTCGGCACGTCCGAGTCCTGCGCGCGGCTTCTCGAAGAGGCGCAGGAAAAGGTGGTCTCCGGTGGCGCGCCCGCGGCGGTCGCCGGGGACATTGCGCGTGCGGTCCACGCTTCCGGCGGCAAGGTGCCGGGGTTCGGCCATCCGGTTCATCGGCCGCTCGACCCGCGCGCCGAACGGATCCTGGAGCTCGCGGATGCCCGCGGGGTGAGCGGGCCCCACGTCCTGCTCGCGCGCCAGCTCCGCGATGGCGTGGCCAAGGCCTGGGGCAAGCCCCTCACGATGAACGTCGCCATGCCCATCGCGGCGGTGATGCTCGACCTCGGCTTTTCGTCCGCCACCGTGAAGGCCGTTCCGATTCTCGCGCGCACGGCCGGCCTGCTCGCTCATCTGGCCGAGGAGCAACAGCGTCCCCTCGGCTTCCTTATGGCGGGGAGGGCGGAGGAGGCGATCGAGTACGAGCGCCCGCCGGAGGACGGGCTCCACTGATGCTCGCGTCCGAGGTCGAAACCCGCCCGTGGGCAGACCAGCTCGCCGTTGACGATGCGTGCTATCGCACCCAGCTCGCCTACCTCTTCGACCGCTCGAACTTCTATCGCGAGAAATTGGCAGCGGCAGGGTTCGCCTCCGACCGGGCGGCGGGCGGGCTCGCGGACATCGCGCAGCTGCCCCTCACCGAAAAACGCGAGATCAGGGCGACGTGCACGCCTGACAATCCGATCGGCGCGCATCTCTGCGCGACGCCGTCAGAGATCGTTCGGATCTACTCGACGAGCGGCACCACCGGCGCGCCCAGCTACGTCCCGCTGACGGGGAGCGATCTCGATAACTGGGTGACCGCGTCGGCACGCAGCTACGCAGCCTCCGGCATCGCCGCCGGCCAGCGCATCGTCACCACCTACAACGCCGGGCCGTTCGTGGCGGGCGCGGCGCTGGCCGCCTTCGACCGCGTCGGCCTATGTCACATTCCGGTCGGCACCGGGAATACCGAGCGTCTGATGCTCGCGGTCCAGCTCCTCGGCCCCGAGGCTGCGGTGCTGACGCCCTCCTATGCCGCCTATCTCGTCGAATGGGCGGCGGAGCGGAAGGTCGATCTCCGGGAGTCGAGCGTCGAGCGCGTCCTCGTGGCGGGTGAGCCCGGCGGCGGCGAGCCGGCCTTCCGTGCGAAGCTCGAAGAAGGCTGGGGCGCGAGGGTCACCGAGGCGATGGGCATCGGCGACATCGGCGTGTCGCTCTGGGGGGAGTGCGAAGAGCAGGACGGAATGCACCTGGGCGCGCGCGGCTTCGTCTACGCCGAGCTGATCGAACCCGAAACAGGAGTCGCGCTCGAGATGGACGACGGCGCCACCGGCGAGCTCGTGTTGACGCATCTCCAGCATCGCGCGGCCCCGCTCCTGCGATTCCGCACGCGCGATCACGTCCAGGTCCGGACGAGCCCGTGCAAATGTGGCCGCACGAGCCCGCGCGTGCGGTGCGTCGGGCGAACCGACGACATGCTCATCGTCCGCGGGGTCAACGTCCTCCCCTCGGCCGTCCGCGAGGTGGTGAGCGCGTTCGCACCCGAGGTCAGCGGCCACATCCTCGTCAAGCCGCAGGCGGCGGGCGTGAAGCAGGAGCCGCCGCTTCCCGTAAGCGTCGAGCTGGCGCGAGGCGCAACGGCCGATGGCGCGCTCGCGGAAGCGATCCGCGACAGACTGCGCAACGTACTCGTCGTCCAGACACGCGTGGATCTCGTGCCGTGGGGGAGCCTGCGGCGCAGCGAATACAAGTCGAAACTCGTCGAGCACTGATGCGGAAACTTCAGAGCCAGGGTGTCCACCACATCACGATCGTCGGGGCCGACCGGCAGACCTCGATCGACTTCTGGGAAGGCGTGCTCGGCATGCCCTTCGTCTTCGAGCAGCCCAACCTCGACAACGCGTCGGAGAGCCATCTCTACTTCGATCCGGGTGACGGGCGCCTCATCACCATCTTCGCCAACGAGGATCGCGAGCCCGATCCGCGCCGCACTCCGACGGACCCCGGCTGCGTTCACCACATCGCGTTCTCGCTCTCGCAGGCCACCTTCCGGCAGGCGGTGGAGCGACTCGACGAGCGCAAGATCCGGCACAGCGGTGTCAAGGACCGCGGCTTCATGGACTCGATCTACTTCGAGGATCCGCTCGGCCTCCTGATCGAGCTCGCGTCCTACCGCTTCGAGCCGCCGTCCGGCCACACGCACGCCGACGTGCTGCTCGAGGCGCACAAGATCCGGGTGGAGCGCGGCGACTACAACATCGCCCAGGTTCACCTTGCGGATGCCATCGAGACGCTCGTCAGGCGATCACGGGCGTCCCTGTCGGACGACAGATCGCCGAAGGACCCCTACCACTAGGAGGAGCGCATGGCTGCAAACACACTGAGCATCCTGACGCCGAGCGTCAACAACCTGACTGCCCGGATCTTCGTGCGAGCTGCCGGGCTCGACTTCGAGGAGCTGGACGTCTGGGGGAAGACGACGACCCCGGAGTTCCTGGCGAAGGACCCGGCCCATCTCACGCCGATGCTCGAAGAGGAGGCGCTGCCGAAGGGTTCGCTCTGGGAGAGCTGCGCGATCATGCAGTACCTCTGCAACAAGCACGATCTCGACCAGTTCTACCCGAAGGACGCTGGCGAGCGGGCGATGGTCGACAGCGCGATGTTCTATCTGATCGGCACGCTCTATCCGCTCCTCGCGCGCGCCACCTACCCGACGCTTGGCTTCCCCCAGTACCCGGGCGAAGTCGCTACGTCCGACGCCGATGACCGCATGAAGGCGCAGGCGCAGAAGGACGCCGAGGCCGCGCTCGCAGAGCCGCTCGACGCCTACCGAGCGTTCTTCCTCGACGGGAAGACGTTCATCGGCGGCGACGCCCCGTCGATCGCCGACATCCGCCTGGCCGCGACGCTCGAGTTCCTGCGCGCGATCGACTACGAGTTCCCGGCCTGGGCCGAGGAGTACATGACGGCGATCGAGACGACCCTCGGCGACGCCTACTCGGAGCCCGCGGCGGACGTGCGCGGCTTCGTTGCCCAAGCGAAGTCGCAGAATGTGTGAATCCCGACGAGGCTGCCGCCCCTAGGCCCCGACGGGGGTCGCGAGCCGAGTCTCGGCTTCGCGGCCGCGCAGGGCCACGGTGTCGCCGAGGGTCCAATGGCCGGATTCGTCGGAGCCCGCCTGCTCGACCAGGTTGGCGGAGGCCAGCACGCCGCAGTCCTCCTGCTTTGCCAGCTCCGACAAGCGCGCGGCCGCGTTCACGGGGTCGCCGATCACCGTGTACTCGAAGCGCTTCTCGGCACCCACGTTGCCGGCCACGGCCCGACTCCCGGACACGCCGATCCCGGCGCGTAGGTCGGGCACCTCCGACGCCAGGCGTTCCGCCAGGTGGCGGGCCGCGGCAAGCGCAGGGCCGGCGATGTTGTCACGAGGGATGGGGGCGCCGAAGATCGCCAGCGCGGCGTCGCCCTCGAACTTGTTCACGAAGCCGCCGTGCTCGTCCACCACGTCCACCACCACGCCGAAGAACGAGTTGAGCAGCTCCACCACCTCGTCCGGCGGGCGCTCGCCCGCGAGCTTGGTGGAGCCCACGATGTCCACGAACAGCACCGCCACCTCGCGCACCTCACCGCCCAGCTCGATGTCCTGCTCGAGCGCCGCGTGGGCCACGTCCTCGCCCACGTGGCGGCCGAACAGGTCGCGCATCCGCTCACGCTCGCTCAGCCCGGCCACCATGCGGTTGAAGCCGGCCTGGAGCAGCCCCAGCTCGCTGCCGTCGTAGACCGGCACCTCCACGTCCAGCTCGCCCTGCTCGACCTTGGCGAGGGCGCGGCGCACCGACAGGACCGGGTCGGCCACGGCGCGCGTGGTGAGCCAGGTGATGTAGAGCCCAACCGTGAGCGCAAGTCCTCCCAGGGCGAAGATCACGATCGCCAGCTCGTCGTCGGTCACCTCGTCGCCAGACACCGTGGCCACCGCCACGAGACCCAGGCCCACGAGCGGCACGCCGCTGCCCAGCGCCCATCCGAGCATGCCCCGCGTGCGCACACCCGGCAGCACCGGGCGCGACGGAGCCCCGTAGCTCAGCGCACGGGCCGTGGTGGCGCGCAGGATGCGCTCCGACAGCAGGTAGGCCACCGCGCAGGTGGTGACCCCGCCCAGCAGGGCGGTCACCCCCACCGTGGCGGCGAGCACCGGCGAGTAGATGAAGTTCAGGGCGCCGAAGACGAGCACGCCCACCAGCCAGAGGACAGCGTTCACGAGCGAGATGCGCAGTGGCCCCCGCAGGGCTACGCGCAACTCCTCCTTGTCGGGTGCGCGTTCCTCGTTGATCCACTTCCGTGTGGGGTTCACGCGCCTGAAGCCCCATACCGTGCCTACCACCAGGGCGATCAGCAGGTAGATCGCGCTCGTGACCAGGTTCACCACGAGCGCCTCGGTCTCCTGATCGAGCTCGGGGGGCGAGGGGATCACAAAGAACGCCAGTACGTAGACGATCGAGGCCCCGATGCCGTTCGCCAGCGCGATGGCGGGGAGCAGCAGGAGCGTCGCCCGGCGCGAGATCTGCTTGCCCGAATCGGTGGGCTTGCCGTCGATCAGGCGGTCGAAGAGCATCGTGGGCGTCCAAACTACCTGTGGGCCCTTGTGGCCTACTTGTGGGCCTTTATGGCCTATGCGATGGTCAGGCCGTGATCGTCCTGGCGTCGGGCTCGCCACAGCGGCGCGCGATCCTCGAGCAGCTGGGGATCGAGTTCCGGGTGCAGGCCCCCGAGGTGGAAGAGGCCGTTGCCGGGGAGCCGCGCGCCCTGGTGATCGAGAACGCTCTGCGCAAGGCCCGCGCCGTGACCGGCCTGACCGTGCTCGGGGTGGACACCGCCGTGGTGGCGGACGGGCGGGTGCTCGGGAAGCCCCGCGACGAGGCCCAGGCGCGTGAGTTCCTGGCCGCCCTGGGCGGACGCTCACACCACGTCTGGTCGGGCCTTGCGGTGGTCGATGACGGAGGCGAGCGCACCGCAGCGGCCGTGACCGAGGTGCGCTTCCGCCCGCTGGAAGCCTCCGACGTGGACCGCTATGTGGCCACCGGCGAGTGGCGCGGGCGGGCCGGCGGCTACGCGATCCAGGGGCGCGGGGCGGCGCTGGTGGAGGCGATCGAGGGTGACTACCTGAACGTGGTCGGGCTGCCGGTGGCCGAGCTGGTGCGCGTGGCGCCCGAGCTTCTGCCCTGAACCCGCCCCGCGGGCGGCTTTTTGCAGGGACTTCGCAACAGCTGCAACAGCTGAAACGCGCCAATGGCGGCGGAGCAGTGAGCTACACTGGCTGAGTTCCGCCTGGCCGCTTCGAGGCTACGCCTCCCGCCGCGGGCAGAGCGCAAGGTCTGCTGTTGCGCACCCGCGCGCAGCGCCTATTCTCATCGCACCCATGGGCTTCTTCTCGACTCTCACCGGCATGGGCGGCCGCGACATGGCGGTCGACCTCGGCACCGCCAACACCCTCGTCTACGTGCGCGGGCGCGGCATCGTGCTCTCGGAGCCGTCGGTGGTGGCGATCGACTCGCGCAGCGGGGAGGTGCACGCCGTCGGGATCGAGGCCAAGCGGATGCTCGGCCGCACCCCCGGCACGATCCAGGCCATCCGGCCGCTGAAGGACGGCGTGATCGCCGACTTCGACGTGACCGAGCAGATGCTGCGCCACTTCATCCAGAAGGTTCACCAGAACCGCTGGGCGCACCCGCGCGTTGTGGTGTGCGTGCCGTCGGGCGTGACCGGCGTGGAGAAGCGCGCGGTGGAGGAGGCCTGTCTGTCCGCCGGCGCGCGCCAGGCCTACCTGATCGAGGAGCCGATGGCCGCCGCGATCGGCGCCGGGCTGCCGGTGGGCGAGCCCACGGGCAACATGGTCGTCGACATCGGCGGCGGCACCAGCGAGGTGGCGGTGATCTCGCTCGGCGGCATTGTGGTGTCCCAGTCGATCCGCATCGGCGGCGACGAGCTGGACGACGCGATCATCAACTACGTCAAGCGCGAGTACAAGCTGATGATCGGCCAGCAGACCGCCGAGGAGGTCAAGCTGGAGATCGGCTCGGCGTTCCCGCTCGGCGAGGAGATGCAGGCCGAGATCCGCGGGCGCGACCTCGTGAGCGGCCTGCCCAAGACGATCGTGCTCACCAGCGAGGAGGTCCGCCTTGCGCTGGAGGAGCCGCTGCAGGCGATCGTGGACGCGGTGAAGGAGACGCTGGACCGCACCCCACCGGAGCTGGCCTCGGACATCATGGACCGCGGCATCATGCTCGCGGGCGGCGGCGCGCTGCTGCAGGGCCTGGACGAGCGCCTTCGCGACGAGACCCAGATGCCAGCTCACCTGGCCGAGTCCCCCCTCACGTGCGTGGCGGTGGGCTCGGGGCGCAGCCTCGAGGAGTTCGAGGCGATCCACCGCGCCAACCGCAATTCCCGAAGCCATCGTCGTCGCTAGGGGCGGCGCCTCCGGAGGTCTCCGGACGTGTTCGACAGCAAGGTGATCCGCCGCCGCCGGGCGACGCTCGCGGTGTTCGTGGGGCTTTCGATCGTGATGCTCACCGCCTACTTCGGCGAGTCCAACAACGGGGGCTTCTTCCACACGCTCCAGCGCGGCGCCCAGGAGGCCTTCGCCCCGATCGAGACGGGCACGGACCGCGCTCTGAAGCCGTTCCGCGACTTCTTTGGCTGGTTCGGCGACACCCTCGACGCCAAGGGTGAGAACGAGGACCTGCACAACGAGGTGCAGGACCTGCGCCAGCGCCTGGCCGAGAACGCCACCGGCGCGCGCGACGCCCAGCAGCTGCGCGGACTCGTGCAGCTCCGCCGCGGCGAGGGCTTTCCCGGCGCCACCCGCCCCGTGGCCGCCCGGGTGATCGCCCGCTCGCCCACCGTCTGGTACTCCACCGTAAAGATCGACAGGGGCTCCTCCGATGGCGTCCGCCGCAACCAGCCCGTGATCGCGGCGGGCGGCCTGGCCGGCAAGGTCACGAAAGTGACCGGCGGCACGGCGGAAGTCACGCTGATCACCGACGCCTCCAGCGCGGTGTCCGGCCAGGTGATGCCCAACGGCGCCAGCGGCATCGTCAAGCCCGAGGTGGGCGAGCCCGACGATCTGCTGCTCGACTTCGTGGACAAGGGTCGGCGCGTGACCGAGGGCACGACCGTGGTCACCTCGGGCTTCACCTCCTCGCGCGTGGAGTCGCTGTTCCCGCGCGGCATCCCCATCGGGCGCGTGACGAAGGTGGACCTCGACGAGGTCGAGCTCTATCAGCGCGTGCACATGAAGCCCTTCGCCGACCTGCGCCGGATCGACTTCGTGCAGGTGCTCACCGCCAAGGGAACGCCCGCCGAGGCGGCGCAGGTGCCCGTGCCGTGACCTTCACACCCGGAGCCTTCCTCCGTGCCGGGCTGATCGCCCTGGTCGCGGTCGTCCTCGAGGTCTCGGGCCTCGGCGCGATACGCGTCTTCGGCGCCAGTCCGGACCTCGTCCCGCTCGCCGTGGCCGGCGTGGCCATCTACGCCGGCAGCGTGTCCGGGGCGGCCATGGGCTTCGGCACCGGCCTGCTCCTCGACCTCGCGGTCGGGGGCACGATGGGGGTCTCCTCGCTCGTGCTCACGGCCGTGGGCTACGCCGTGGGGCGCTACCGCGAGGTGCGCGACCCCGCGCACGGCCTGATGCCGATCCCGGTGGGAGCGGCCGCCACGCTGGGCTGGGGGGCCACGTTCGCCGCCGTGTCGTTCATGCTGGACGTGGGAGCCTCCGTGAGCCCTGTGATCTTCCGCGAGATGCTGGTGACCAGCGCCATCGGGGCGGTGCTGGCCATTCCCGTCTTCTGGCTCTGCCGGAAGGTGCTGCGGCCGTCGCTGGTAATCGACCCGTTCGAGCTGCGCCGGCGCCGCGGCCGCCCGCGCGAGGCGGGCCCGCTCGGCCTCAGGGGCCTGGAGATCTAGGTGTACCTCGACTCCGACAACCGCCGCCAACTCACGCCCCAGCTGGCGCTGCGCGTGGCGATCATCGGCGGCGTGGCGCTGGTGGCCTTCGGCTTGGTGTTCTTCCGTCTCTGGTACTTGCAGGTGCTCTCCGGCGACCGCTACAAGGCCGAGGCATCGGACAACCGCGTGCGCGAGATCAAGGTGGAGGCGCCGCGCGGCGAGATCGTGGACCGCGAGGGGCGGGTGCTGGTGGACAACCGCACCGGCCTCGCGGTGCGCGTGACTCCCAAGGAGCTCCCGACCGACCCGGCCGAGCGCCGCGGCGTGTACCGGCGCCTGGGCGAGGTCCTGAAGATGAAGCCCGACCGGGTGGAGCGAACCGTGGAGCGCCAGCTCAAGGCGCTGCCCTACTCGCCGGCGACGGTGAAGGAGGAGGTCTCCCAGCCGATCGTCTACTACCTGTTCGAGAACCAGGAGGACTTCCCCGGCGTGACCGTGGAGCAGGTGTTCCTGCGCCAGTACCCCCACAAGGAGGTGGGCGCGCACCTGTTCGGCTTCGTGCGCGAGATGACCAGAGAGCAGCAGCGCCAGGACCGCTACCGCGGCGTGGCCCTGGGCGACCGGGTGGGCCAGTCGGGTGTGGAGTACCAGTACGACCGCTTCCTGCGCGGGCGCAACGGCGCGAACCGGGTGGAGGTGGACGCCATGGGCAACCTCCGGCGGACCCTCGAGGAGCGGCGACCTGCCCAGGGCCGCCAGCTGCGGCTGTCGGTGGACCTCGACGTGCAGCGTGCGGGCCAGGACGCGCTCGGCGGCTCTGCCGGGGCCTTCGCGGTGATGAACGTGCGCAACGGCGAGGTGCTCGCGCTGGGCAGCTCACCGTCGTTCGACCCGAACCTCTTCTCCAAGCTCATCCGCCCGGCCGACTACGACCGCCTGAGCTCGGAGGAGGCGGGCAAGCCGCTGGTCAACCGCGCCACGCAGGGCGGCTATCCCACTGGCTCCGCGTTCAAGCTCATCACCGCCGTGGCGGCGCTGGAGGGAGGGCTGATCACGCCCGACACGGTGCAGTACGACCCCGGCTCGCTGCGCGTGGGAGGCGTGACCTTCAACAACGCCGGCGGCGCGGTCAACGGTGCGCTGGCGCTGCGCCAGGCGCTGTCGGTGTCCAGCGACGTGTTCTTCTACAAGCTCGGGCTCGAGGCCAACGGCGCCGGCAACGGCCTGCTGATCCAGGACTGGGCCAGGCGCCTGGGCCTGGGCCGGCCCACGGGCATCGACCTGCCCAGTGAGGCCGAGGGCCTGGTGCCAACGCCCAAGTACCGCAACCACGGCTACGCCGAGTACCGCAAGTGCGTGGCGAAGGACAAGCCCACTCCGGAGGAGATCTCACTGGGCGAGTGCGGGTTCCTCGACCGTCCCTGGAGCCAGGGCGACAACATCAACCTGTCCGTCGGGCAGGGCGACCTCCAGGCCGACCCGCTCCAGATGGCGGTGGCCTACGCCGCGGTCGCCAACGGGGGCAGGGTCGTGCAGCCGCGCCTGGGCCAGCGGATCGAGTACCCGGGCGGCCGCGTGCTGCAGGAGCTCGACGCCCCGGTGTCGCGCAAGCTGGGCATCTCCGACGCCAACCGCCAGGCCATCCTCGACGGCCTGCGCTCCGCCGCGAGCGACCCGGGCGGCACGTCGGCAGACGTCTTCTCGGGCTTCGAGATCCCGGTCGCCGGCAAGACCGGCACCGCGGAGAAGGGCGCCGGGCGCGAGGACCAGTCCTGGTACGTGGCGCTGGCTCCCTACCCCAGCCCCAAGTACGCCGTGGTCACCACCTTCGAGTCCGGCGGCTTCGGCGCGGAGACGGCCGCGCCGGCGGCCCGCTCGATCCTGGCGGAGCTGTTCGGGGTGAAGGCAGGGACCACCCCCGCCGGGGACTCGCAGGACTGATGCCGGGCTTGCAGGCGGCACCCGAAGCGGCCGCGGCCGCGGATACTCTCTAGCGATGCAGAGTTCGCCCTACGGAACGTCGGTGCGCGACTTCCGCGGCTCCGCGGTGCCGCGATTCGTGCGCATCGACATGCTGCTCCTGCTTGCGGCCGTGGGGCTGATCGCGTGCAGCGTGTACGTGATCGCGTCCGCCACCCGGGAGGACATCCCGGGCGATCCAAACTTCTACGTCTACCGCCAGGCGGCCTATGGCGTGGTGGGGCTGGTGCTCATGCTGGTCCTGTCGCGCGTGGACTACTCTCGATTCAGGGAGTGGAGGGCCGGCCTGTACGTGTTCATGATCGGAGCGATCCTGGTGGTCTTCGCCGCCGGGACCGCCGTCAGGGGGTCGCGCAGGGCAATCGACATTGGCTTCTTTCAGTTGCAGACCTCCGAGTTGGGCAAGGTGCTGCTGATCCTCTGCCTGTCCGCCTTCGTGGTGGACCGGATGAGGCGGCTCGGAGAGCGCGAGACCACCAGCCGCGTCGTGTTGCTGGCACTCGTGCCGGCGATGCTCGTGATCGCCCAGCCCGACCTTGGCTCGGGGCTGGTGTACCTCGCCATCGTCACGGCCGTGCTGTTCGTGGCCGGGACGAAGTGGACCCATTTCGCGGCCCTGGGGGCGCTGGCCGTGGTAGCGATCGCGGCCGTGCTCGTGGCGGCCCCGGCGATGGGGGTCGAGGTGCTCAAGCCGTATCAGACGGATCGCCTCACGGCCTTCGTGAACCCCACCGAGAACCCGGCCAAGCAGGGCTACCAGCAGGAGCAGTCGCTGGTGGCCGTGGGCTCCGGTGGCAAGACCGGCCTGGGCGACCAGGCAAAGCAGACCAAGCTCGACTTCCTGCCCGAGCACCACACGGATTTCGTGTTCTCGGCGGTGGGCGAGGAGTTCGGCTTCATGGGGGCGGCGATAGTGTTGTCCCTGTTCGCACTCTTGATCTGGCGCTGCCTGCGCATCCTCACCATGTCGAAGAACCTCTACGGCACTCTGATCGCCGGCGGGGTCGTCGCCATGCTGATGTTCCAGATCTTCGTGAACGTGGGCATGACCATTGGGATCATGCCCATCACCGGCGTCACGCTGCCGCTCATGAGCTACGGCGGCTCGTCGGTGCTCGTAACCTTCATGGCCCTGGGCCTCATGCAGTCGATCCACGCGCAAGCGCGCGAGACGGCGCTGGCCAAGGGCAGAGACTTAGCTCTATGAGCTTCCAGAGAGGACATTTTGAAAAAGCAAGTGCTCGTCACGGCAGACCGTGGCGAAACCAGGGTCGCGATCCTCGAGGCGGAGGGCGAGCCCTCCGCAGCTAAGGACGGAGACCAGAAGAAGCAGGGGGGCCGCCAGAAGGAGCCCCTCCAGGCGAAGCAGCCGGCTCGGCCGGCTGCGCACGATCCCAATTGGCGGGTCGGTGAGCTCTACATAGAGCGCCGCGGCTCGCGCTCGATCGTCGGCAACGTCTACAAGGGCAAGGTGGACAACGTCCTCCCGGGCCTGGAGGCGGCGTTCGTTGACATCGGGTTCGAGAAGAACGGCTTCCTGCACGCCGATGACGTGGTCATCCCGGGCGTGGAGGTGGCGCGTCGTGGCCGCTCCGGCGGCAAGGGGCAGCGCATCGCCGAGCTGCTCAAGCCGGGCCAGGAGGTCCTGGTCCAGGCGGTGAAGGACCCGCTCAAGACCAAGGGCCCGCGCCTGTCGATGCAGCTCTCGATCGCCGGTCGCTATCTGGTGTACGTGCCCCAGGGCGAGGGCATCGGCGTGTCGCGCCGGCTCGACGACTCAGAGCGCGAGCGGCTGCGCAGGCAGGCCAAGGGCCTGGAGATCGGCGAGGGCGGGGTGATCATCCGCACCGCCGCACAGGGCGCCAAGCGCGCCGACTTCCAGCACGAGATGAAGTACCTGCACAAGCTGCACGAGGTGCTCCACAAGCGCTCGGAGGAGGCCAGCGCCCCCGCGATGGTCTTCCAGGAGGCCGACCTGTCGATCCGCGTGGTCAGGGACATCTTCTCCCAGCAGTTCGAGCGCGCGATCGTGGACGACCCCCAGCAGCACCATCGCCTCGAGTCGTTCTTCACCCGGACCGCTCCGGAGCTGCTGGAACGCCTGGAGCTGGACAAGGACGCGTCGGCTCCGCTGTTCGAGCGCTTCGGCGTGGAGAAGGAGATCCAGTCGACGCTGCGGCGGCGGGTGGACCTGCCCTCCGGCGGCTACCTGATCATCGACTACGCCGAGGCGATGACGGTGATCGACATCAACTCAGGCTCGTTCATCGGCCGCGGCAAGGGGGCCCGGCTGGAGGACACGATCACCAAGACCAACCTCGAGGCCGCGGACGAGGTGGTGCGCCAGCTGCGGCTGCGCGACATCGGCGGGATCATCGTCATCGACTTCATCGACATGGCCCGATCGCGCAACCGCGACGCCGTGCTGAAGGTGCTGCGCAAGGCGCTCGACGAGGACCGTACGAAGACCTACGTGGTGGAGATCTCGCCGCTCGGCCTGGTCGAGATGACGCGCCAGAACGTGACCGAGGGCGTGCGCGAGATCATCACCAAGACCTGCCCCACCTGCGAGGGCGAGGGAGTGGTGCTCTCGGAGGAGACGGTGGCGATCGACGCCGAGCGGCGCCTGCGCGAGCTGGCCGCCGAGCGCCCGGCCACCGAGGCGTTCCTGATCCAGGTGCACCCGCGCGTGGCGGCGCTGCTGGCCGGCGGGCCCGGGCGGCCGCTGCTGGAGATCGAGGAGGAGACCGGAAAGCACTTCCACTTCGAGGGCTCCGAGGGCCTGCCGATCGACCACTTCCGCGTGTCGCTGGAGGGCTCGCGCGACGAGGTGGAGGAGCGCGCACTGCCCTTCCAGCCCGGCGACGAGGTGCTCGTGTCCATCGAGGAGCCGCACATGTACGCCGAGGACGACGCCGTCGCCAAGCTCGACGGCTACGTGATCTCGGTGGCCCAGGCCGGGTCGCTGGTGGGCAAGAAGACGCTCGTGCGGATCGAGAACGTGGGCCGCTCGGCGGCGTCGGCCACGCTGGTGGAGGGCGCGGAGATCATCGACGCCGCCCCGCGCGGCAACCCTGCCTCCGACAGGGCGGGCGGCTCGACGGCGGTGGCCACACGGACGGGTGGCGGCTCCGGCGCAAGCACCCCTACCTCCGGTAGGACAGGCGGTCCTACCTCCGATAGGACAGGTGAGAGCAAGCCGCGACGGCGCGGGCGCCGCGGAGGCCGCGGGCGGCGCAAGGCGTCCTCCGACTAGCGCGATCCGCGAACGGCGGGCTGCTGGATGGCGCTACACTGGCCATCCGGCGCCCACCGTTCTCCCTACCTTCGGTAGGACCAGCGGGCGCCTTTCCTATGTATGCGATCGTGAAAGTAGGCGGCAAGCAGTACCGCGTGGAGAAGGGTGACTTCCTTCTCGTCGACCGCATGCCCGACGACGAGGGCGCGAAGGTCGCGCTCCAGCCGCTGCTGTTCAAGGGCGACTCCGACGACGCCGTGTTTGCCGCGGACGACCTGGCCAAGATCAAGGTGGAGGCCACCGTGACCGGCCACGAGCGCGGCAAGAAGATCCACGGGCTCAAGTTCAAGCCCAAGAAGGGCTACAAGGTGCGCTACGGGCACCGCTCCGATCTCACCCGCCTCGAGATCGCCGACATCAAGATGTCCAGCCGCAAGCCCGCCGCGAAGAAGGCCGCGACCGAGACCGATGCGAAGGATTCGGCATCCGTGCCGAAGCCTTCCCAGAAGGAGGACTCCGATGGCTCATAAGAAAGGACTCGGCTCCAGCCGCAACGGGCGCGACTCCAACGCCCAGCGCCTCGGCGTGAAGGTGTTCGCCGGCCAGGCCGTGACCGGCGGCGAGATCATCGTCCGCCAGTGCGGCACCCGCTTCAAGCCCGGCGAGGGCGCCGGCCTCGGCAAGGACCACACGATCTTCGCCAAGCGCGCCGGCACCGTGCAGTTCCACTCGGGTCACCGCGGCCGCTCGATCACGGTCGAGCCCGCCGCGTCCGAGTAGCGCCCCCCCACCGGGGGGTGGGTGGCTAATGGGTCAAGACCCATTTACCACCCAACCCCCCCTCCTGGGCCCGCCCGCGCCCGCTCCGCGGCGCCGCGCCGGCGCCTGGCTAGCATCGACCGCGTGTTCAGCGATCGCGCCACCATTCTCGTGCGCGGCGGCGCGGGCGGCGACGGCGTCGTTTCCTTCCGCCGCGAGGCACACGTGCCCAAGGGCGGCCCCGATGGCGGCGACGGCGGGCGCGGGGGAGACGTGGTGCTGCTCTGCGACGCCTCGCGCCGCGACCTGTCGGAGTTTCACCGCGGGGCGCACATCAAGGCGGCCCGCGGGGGCCACGGCGAGGGTGCCCAGCGCCGCGGCGCCACCGGCGAGCGCCGCGTCCTGCGCGTTCCGCCCGGCACCACCGCCGAGGACACCAAGCGCGGAGTGCGCTGGGACCTGGTGGGGCCCGGCCAGCGTGCCACGGTGGCCCGCGGCGGCTCGGGCGGGCGCGGCAACAAGGCGTTCGCCTCGTCCACCCGTCAGACGCCGCGCATGGCCGAGCGTGGGCTGCCCGGCGAGGAGGGCACGATCGAGCTGCGGCTGCGGCTGCTCGCCGACGCGGGCCTGGTGGGCCTGCCGAACGCCGGCAAGAGCTCGCTGCTCGCGCGGCTGACGGCGGCGCGGCCGAAGGTGGCGAGCTATCCCTTCACCACGGTGGACCCCGTGCTCGGCACGATCGAGGCCGACGAGCGCCAGCTGGTCGTGGCCGATATCCCGGGCCTGATCGAGGGGGCCAGCGAGGGCGCGGGGCTGGGTCACGAGTTCCTGGCCCACGTGGAGCGCTGCCGGTTGCTGGTGCACGTGCTCGACCTGGCGCCCCTCGACGGGTCCGATCCCGTGGAGAACCACCCCGCCGTGGAGGCCGAGCTGGCCGGCCACGGCGCCGGCCTGGAGGAGCTGCCGCGGTTGCTGTGCCTGTCCAAGGCCGACCTGGTGGAGCCGGAGGTGGTCGAGCGGGCGTCGGCTGAGTGGCGCGAGCGCCTCGGCGGCCAGGTGCTCGGCGTGCTGGTCACCTCCGCGGCCACCGGCCAGGGGGTCGAGGAGCTGCGCGAGGCGATCGTGCGCGCGGTGCCCGCACACGAGGAGATCGGCGCGGAGGGCGAGCGCGAGGAGCGGGGCGAGGTTGAGGTGCCCGCCACGCACCGCACCTACCGGCCGGGCGCCGACGAGGCGTTCGAGGTGCGGCGTACCGCTGCGGGGGCCTACCGCGTCACCGGGGTGCGGGTGGAGCGCCTGCTGGCCCGTCACGACCTCGGCAACGAGGAGGCGCTGCGCTACCTGGAGGACCGCCTGCGCTCGATGGGCGTGATCTCGGAGCTCGAGCGCGCCGGCTTCGCGCCGGGCGACGACGTTGAGATCGCCGGCACCGTGTTCGAGCTGGACCCCGGGGCGCGCCTGCGCTGACGGCGCGCCGCTCCGTAGTCTTGGCACGATGGCGTCGATCGTGGTCAAGCTGGGCTCGAGCATCGTCGCGGACCACCGCGGCGAGGCCCGCATGGACGTGCTCGGCCCGGTGTGCGAGGAGGTCGCCGTCCGCCATGCCGCCGGTGACTCGGTCGTGCTGGTCACCTCGGGGGCCATCGCACGAGGGATGCGCCTGATCGACCTGCCCGTGCGACCGGCGGCGATGGAGGAGCTCCAGGCCGCCTCCGCGGTGGGCCAGGGGCCGCTGTTCCGCACCTACTCCGACCTGCTCGACCAGCACGGCGTGCCCAGCGCCCAGGTGCTGCTCACGTTCTTCGACATGTCGGCTCGCACCCACTACCTCAACGCCCGCCGCACGCTGCGCAAGCTGCTCGACTGGCGCGTGGTGCCGGTGATCAACGAGAACGACACCACCACCACCGACGAGATCTCCTTCGGTGACAACGACTTCCTCGCCGCCCAGGTGGCGATCCTGCTCGGCGCCGACCGGCTGCTGCTGCTCACCGACACCGACGGCCTCTACACCGCCGATCCCGCCAAGGAGCCCGGCGCCCAGCTCGTGCCCGACGTGCGCTCCTTCGAGGAGCTGGAGGACCTTCAGATCGGGTTCTCGGCCTCACCGCTGGGATCGGGAGGGATGCGCTCGAAGGTGGTGGCCGCCGAGATGGCCACCGCGGCGGGCATCCCCGCGGTGATCGCCCGAGGCGACGAGCAAGGCGCGCTGCGCGCCGCGCTGGCGGGCGAAGAGGCCGGCACCCGCTTCCACCCCCAGGTAGGAAAGGTGTCGAGCTTCAAGCTGTGGCTGAAGTACGCCAAGCCCAGCCACGGCTCGATCGGGGTGGACGAGGGCGCCGAGCGCGCGCTGCGCGAGCGCGGCACGAGCCTGCTGCCGGTGGGGATCGTGGACGTGAGGGGCGACTTCGACGTCGGCGACGCCGTGGACGTGCGCGCCGCCGGCGACGGCCGGCGGCCGATCGGCAAGGGCATCGTCAACTACTCGGCCGAGGAGCTGCGCCAGGTGTGCGGCAAGAAGTCCGACGAGGTGCGCGAGCTGCTGCCGCGCGCGGCGCCGGAGGCGGTGCACCGGGATTACTTCGTCCTGGATTAGCCCGTGCGGGCATCCTGCCCGCATCTGATAGGGCAGAAGCCATCCTGGCTTCGTCGATACCCTTTCCGTCCATGGCCACCGCAGCCGCAACGGTCGCCGACACCTGCCTGGCCGCGCGCGAGGCGTCGCTGGCGCTTGCCACTCTGGACACCGCAACCAAGAACGCCGCCCTGAAGGCGATCGCCTCCGCGCTCGAGGAGCGCACGCTTGAGATCCTGGAGGCCAACGAGCGCGATATGCAGGCCGGCCGCGAGGACGGGCTGAGCGCGTCGCTCATGGACCGGCTCAAGCTCGACGAGGCGCGTCTGAAGGGCATCGCCTCCGACGTGCGCACCATCGCCGCCCTTCCAGATCCGGTGGGGGAGACGATCGAGGGCCACCGCCTCGACAACGGCCTCGACGTGCGCCGTGTGCGTGTGCCGCTGGGCGTGGTGGCCGTGGTGTACGAGGCGCGGCCCAACGTGACGATCGACTGCTCGGCGCTGTGCCTGAAATCGGGCAATGCGATCGTGCTGCGGGGCTCCTCGATGGCCTCCCACTCCAACGCCGTGCTCGCCCAGGTGGCCTCCGCGGCCGTGGCGTCCGTGGGCGTGCCCGCCGCGGCGATCTCGCTCGTCTCGGGCGGGGACCGCGACGAGCTGCGCCAGCTGGCCACCCAGGACGGCCTGGTCGACCTGATCATCCCGCGCGGCGGCGAGGGGCTGAAGGCGGCCCTGAAGGAGCACGCCACGGTGCCCGTGATGTACGCCGCCGCCGGCAACTGCCATGTGTACGTGGACGAGACCGCCGACCTCGACGACGCCACTGCCATCGCCTTGAACGCCAAGGTCCAGCGGCCCAGCGTGTGCAACGCGGCCGAGACCCTGCTCGTGCACTCCTCGGTGGCCGCTGACTTCCTGCCGCGCGCGCTCACCGAGTTGCGCGAGTCCGGCGTGGAGCTGCGCGTGGACGGGCGCGCGCGCGCCGCCGCGGGCGACCTCGCCGACTCGCTCGCCGATGCGTCGGACGAGGACTGGGGCACCGAGTACCACGCGCTGATCCTGGCCGTGGGGGTGGTGGATTCCGTGGACGAGGCGGTCGAGCACATCAACCGCTACGGCTCGGGTCACTCCGAGGCGATCGTGACCGGCTCGACCGCCGCGGCCCAGGCCTTCACCGGCGGCGTGGACGCCGCCTGCGTGTACGTGAACGCCTCCACCCGGTTCACCGACGGCGGGGTGTTCGGCATGGGGGCCGAGATCGGCAACTCGACCCAGAAGCTCCACGCCCGCGGGCCGATCGGGGTGCGCGAGCTCACCAGCTACAAGTTCGTCGTCGAGGGCTCCGGCCAGGTCCGGGAGTAGCCGAGCTGCGCATCGGCATCCTCGGCGGCGCTTTCAACCCCCCGCACATGGGGCACCTCGTCTGTGCGCAGGAGGCGCACGGGGCGCTGGGGCTCGACCGGGTCGTCCTGATGCCGCTGGCCGAGCCCACCCACCGCACGCTCGAGGACGATCCCGGCGCCGAGGTGCGCGCCGAGCTGTGCGAGCTGGCCGTGGAGGGCGACGAACGGCTCGGCGTGTCCCGCGCGGAGGTCGAGCGCGGAGGGCCCTCCTACACGGTGGACACGCTGCGGCTGCTTCTGGAGGGCGAGATGGCCGGCGACGAGATCACGCTGATCATGGGGGCCGATCAGGCGTGCAAGCTCGGTGCCTGGCGTGAGCCGAGGGAGGTGCTCTCGCTCGCGCGGGTGGCGGTGGCGGCCCGGCAGGGCGTAGCGCGCAGTGAGGTGCTGGCCCGGGTCGGGGCGCTCGCCGGAGCCGAGCGGATCGAGTTCTTCGACATGCCGCGGATCGACATCTCGTCGAGCATGGTGCGTCGGCGTGTCGCGTCCGCCCGCCCGATCCGCTATCTCCTAGCCGACAGCGTAATCGCCCGCATCGAAGCCGACGGCCTCTATCGCGCCCCCGTGGCGGCGGGCGGCGCATGAGCCGCCAGGCACCGGTGCCCGCCGACAGGGCCGAGGCGATCGACTCGCAGGAGCTGGCCGACCGGATCGCGCGCATCGCATCGGACCGCAAGGCGCTCGACATCCGCGTGATCGACCTCCGCGGCATCGTCGGCTACACCGACTTCTTCGTGATCTGCTCGGGCAACACCGAGCGCCAGACGAAGGCGATCCACGACGGCGTACACCGCGAGCTCAAGGACGAGGAGGGCCTGCTGCCCGGCCGCGCCGAGGGCGTCCGGGAGGCCCGTTGGATCCTGCTCGACTACCTCGACTGTGTCGTGCACATCTTCACCCCCGCCGCGCGCGAGTTCTACCGGCTGGAGAACCTCTGGGGCGAGGCCCCGGGGCGGTCGGTGGAGTAGGTCTCGCACCCTCTGTAACAACTCTGCGACGGACTGCGACAGTTCGCGCACAGGCCGTTGATCCGATCATGAATGCGAACTAGTGTTCGTGTCGTGCCGGATCTCACCACAGACCAAAAGGGGAACGTCGCCGAGCTCGCGGTGGCGTACGCCGCCACGAAGCTGGGCATCGTCGTGTTCCGCCCGATGGGCGAAGGCTCGCGCTACGACCTGATATTCGACCTGGGGGCGCGGCTGTTGCGCGTCCAGTGCAAATGGGCGCCGAGACATGGCGACGTACTCACCGTTCGTTGCTACTCCAACCGGCGTGCGCGCGAGGGCCTTCGACGTCGCGGCTACACGATCGAGGAGATAGACGCGATCGCTGCCTATTGTCCGGAACTCGACCGCTGCTACCTACTGCCGGCCTCGTGGTTGGACGGGCGCCAGTCGGTGCACCTACGCATTAACCCAGCACGAAACGGCCAGGAAGCGGCGTTGAACTGGGCCCACGTGTTCGATTTTGCGTCGCTAGACTGGTCTAATCTGCAGCAACTCGGGGCTATAGCTCAGCTGGAAGAGCGCGGCCATGGCATGGCCGAGGCCGTCGGTTCGAGCCCGACTAGCTCCATTCCCGAAAGGAGCCCGGCCGCCGCCTCCGTCGGCGCAGAGGAGTTGCGCGAGAAGCTGGGCGCCTACCTGCCTCGGGTGCGGGACGGAGACGAGTTCGTGGTCACCCGCCGCGGCCGCCCATACGCCCGCCTGACTCCGCCCTAGCGCCGGCGGCCGAACACCGTCGTGAACGTCGCGCCCGCCCGACGGTTGCCCGGCACGCCCTGAACCACACCCAGGCCGATCTCGTTGTAGCTGCCGTTGAGGATGTTGGCCCGGTGCCCGGTGCTCGCCATCCACGCCCGCACAATGGCCTTCGGCGAGGAGGCCGGGCCGGTGCCATAGCCCAGGTTCTCGCCCACCGACCACTTCGTGACCCTGACGAGGTAGCCGGCCCGCAGCACGCGGTCCACGAGCCCCACGCCCCCGGGCTCGACATGTGAGAAGTAGCCGCGCTGGACCATCGAGCGCGAGTGGCCCTCCGCTGCGCCCCGCAGGCGCGGGTGGCCGCGCAGCGTCGGCAGGCGGAACTTGCGTCGCTTGGCGTTGAGCAGGCAGAGCGTGGTCACGCGAGCGGCGCGCAGGGCCTGCGGCGAGCTGCGCGTGCGCCGTCTCGAGCCGGGGCACCGGCTGCGCCTACGCCGAGCAGCGTTCGCCGTCCACCGCGCCACGCCGCCGAGCGGCCCGATCAGAGGGCGGGCGGGAAGCGCCACCATCGGCAGCGGAAGGCCCTTCGCCTCGGGCGGGGGGATCAGGGTCGGCGGGTCGACCTGAAGCGGAGCGGGCGGCTCGCCGGGCGCGGTGGGCGTGACGGTGACCTGCTGGAAGATGCTGCCGAACGGCGCCATGCAGCCGCCGGAGTCCAGGCGTAGAGTGACCTTGCGCCTGCCTCGCCTGCGGAACCGGTGCGGGGCGGTCATGCGCACCCTGGAACCGGGCGAGAAAGGCGGACCGACCGGCCCCGACAGCGGATCCTGCACCCGGCAGGCGCTGATGCCGAACACGTCGCCCCGGGACCCGAAGCGCACCACCATGCCGCTCACCGGCGCGTCGGCGTCCAGCGCGTCCACGTGGAGGTCCACGTCCTCGCCGACCACGGCGGGCGATCCCAGCTCCACCCCGATCACACGCGTGGGAGAGCCGGCCTGGGCAGCGGCCGGGGGAGCCGGCAGCGCCAGCAGTCCCAACGGCGCGGCGGCGAGTCCAAGCGCAGCCATACGCATCAACCGTCGACTCCATTCCACGGGGTCGGCAAGACTAGCCCAGGTCCACGGATTCCGACAATTTCGAGGAAGATCGTGAAGACGGGCAGGCGCGCTCCTAGAATCGCCGCATGACCGACTCGCCGCTCCAACCCGTCGCCAAGGCAGCGCTGATCGCCTTGATGGCGGTGGGCTCGATCGTCCTCTGGCTGGGCGTGCCGATCGGCTGGCTGTGGATCGGGTCGCAGGTGCAGTCGGGCAACCAGAGCACCGGCTTCGGCCCGTACATGCTCGTGCTGGCCGGGATCATCGTGTCGGTGGTCGTCCTGGCGAAGTGCCTGGCCAGCCTCAACCGCGCCTACGGCCGCGTGGCCGGGGAGGAACCGTCGATGCGCGTGCGCCTACCTTGGCATCGCTCGATGCGCGGCGACGACGACTCGCGCTACCAGCGCAACGTGCTCGACGTTGTGATGGTGATCAGCGTCTCGCTCGCGGTGGTGGCGATGACGATCTGGTTCTTCTTCTTCGCCGGATCGCCGCTGCCGTCCACCTAGCTCCTCCGGCCGACCAGCGGAGAGCAGGTTCTGTTCTGCCTATGCAATGCTTAGGCAGATGTCGGAACCCCAGCTCGATCAGGAAGGCCTCCTGCTGGGCGACGCCGCCCGCGCCATAGGCGTCAGCCCCGACACGCTGCGGCGCTGGGAGCGCGCCGGCAAGCTGCGCACCGTGCGGGACGCGGCCAACCGGCGGCGGGTGCCGCCCGCCGAGGTGGAGCGGGTGTCCGGGCGCCCGCACAGGCACACCGCCGGTGACGAGCTGTCGGCCCGCAACCGCTTCCCGGGCACGATCCGCTCCGTCGAGGTGGACGGGGTGATGGCGCTGGTGGAGATCGAGGCGGGCCCGCACCTGGTGACCGCCGCCGTGACCAGAGACGCCGTGGAGGAGCTCGGACTGGCTCCCGGGGTGCAGGCCACCGCCGCGGTGAAGGCCACCTCGGTGATGGTGGAGCGCAGCGCCGGGTGAGGCGTCTCCTGGCCGCGACGGCAGCGCTGGCGGCGCTGGTCGCCGGCTGCGGCTCAGACGACGGGTCCCGTCCCGGTGACCGCCCGCGCCTCACGGTCTCAGCCGCCACGTCGCTCACCAGTGCCTTCGAGAGCTACGGCCCGCGCTTCGCGCCCGCGATCGTACGCTTCAACTTCGCCGGCTCCGACGAGCTGGCCGCGCAGATCCGCCAGGGGGTAAAGCCGGACGTGTACGCCGCGGCGAACACCAAGCTGCCCGACCAGCTGTTCGAGGAGGGGCTCGTGGAGAAGCCGGTGCGCTTCGCCGGCAACCGGCTGGTGATCGTGGTCCCGGCCGACCCGGAGGACGTCTCGAGCCTCGCGGACCTGGGGCGCGACGGCGTGCAGCTGGCGATCGGCGCCGAGGGCGTGCCCGTGGGCGACTACACCCTCGAGGTGGTCGGCCGCCTACCGCCCTCCCAGAGACGCTCGATTCTCGCCAACGTGCGCTCCGAGGAGCCCGATGTGGGAGGCGTGGTGGGCAAGCTCACCCAGGGCGCCGCTGACGCAGGCTTTCTCTACATCACCGACGTGAAGGCCGCCGAGCGCCAGGTCAGGGCGATCGAGTTGCCCCGAGAGCTGCAGCCGAACGTGGAGTACGCCGCGGCCGTGGTCAGGGGTGCGAAGGAAGCACCGGCGGGGCGCGAGTTCATCGAGGATCTGGTCGACGGCGTGGGCCGCGACGCGATGCGCGACGCCGGCTTCGGGCCGCCCCCCGGAAGGTGACCGCGAGCCGCCTGTTCCCGCTCGCGCTGGTGGCCTCGCTGGGTGTGGCGCTGGCCTTCCTCACCCTGCCGCTGCTAGCGATCTTCCTCGAGTCCTCGCCCGGCGAGTTGCTGGCCAGCCTCGGCGAGCCGGGTGCGCTCGACGCGCTCGGGTTGAGCCTGCAGACCACGGGCGTCGCGCTGGCGCTGATCGTGGCGCTGGGCACGCCGGCCGCATGGCTGCTGGCCACGCGCCGCTTCCGCGGCCGCGCGCTGGCGGTGACGCTGGTGGAGCTGCCGCTCGTGGTGCCACCGGCCGTTGCGGGAATCGGGCTGCTGGCCGCGGTGGGACCGCAGGGACTCCTCGGTCCGGCGCTGGAGCGGGCGGGCCTGGAGTTGGTGTTCCAGACCGCCGGCGTGGTGGTGGCGCTCACCTTCGTGGCCAGTCCCTTCTATATCCGCCAGGCCCAGGCGGCCTTCGCCGCGCTTGACCCCGAGCTGCTGGAGGCCTCCCGGACGCTGGGGGCGAGCGAGGCGCGCACGTTCGCGCGAATCGCCGTGCCGAATGCGCTGCCGGGGCTGGTGGCGGGTGGGGCGCTGGCGTGGGGACGGGCGCTGGGCGAATTCGGCGCCACGCTGGTGTTCGCGGGCAGTCTCAGCGGCGTCACCCAGACCGCGCCGCTGGCCATCTACGAGCGCTTCAGCAACGACTTCACCGCCGCCC
>Ga0209587_1000204_pt1 | contig 29185 bp, 33 predicted proteins | sample NGEPerD_2_FD_184512 | JGI IMG/M metagenome (GOLD analysis project Ga0209587, IMG submission 184512) | Arctic peat soil microbial communities from the Barrow Environmental Observatory site, Barrow, Alaska, USA - NGEE PermafrostL1-D... | ecosystem: Environmental > Terrestrial > Soil > Wetlands >...
GCGTCGGCAATCATGGCCGGATGCGTCGGCATCCTGCGCGCGGCAATGGCGTCAAGCGGCGTCAAAACTGGGTTGGCATGACGTCATATTGATGTCAGAATGGTGCGCATGGACATCACGCCGTACGTCGACCACCTTCGGCATGATCTGGCCGCTGCGGCCGAAGCCGGAGGCGAGGAGGCGCGCGCCGCCGCGGAGCGGCTCGCACTCGCGCTGGATCCCGCGGTGCGGCTGATGTTGATCGATGCCCTGTCCCAGGCGGCAGCCGAGATCACCAGTGAACTCCCCGCCGGGTCGATCGACGTGCGCCTGCGCGGCCGCGAGCCACAGTTCGTGATCGACGTACCCACCATGGCGATGCAGACGCCCTCCGCACTGGCACCCCCCGCACCCGCACCGCCACACGATGCTGAGGAGGAAGCCGAGGGGACCCTCGCCCGGATCACGCTGCGCATCCCCGAGTCCCTGAAGTCGAAGGCCGAGGAGCTGGCCGGCAAGGGCGGCCACTCACTGAACACCTGGATCGTCAACGTCGTTCGCAACGCGGCCCGCGAGCACGCCATCAACGTCGACATCGACCTGTCCAGCCTCCCGTTCTTCGACGAGGCGCAACGTGGCAGAGGCCGAGGAGGCAACCGCCGAATGACCGGTTGGGTCTAGCGGCCCCAACGATGACACCGGCGGTCCACCCGTCGAGACCCCGCAAGCAACCACCACCACGACCGACCGGCGACGCCGGCTCGGTAGCCGAGCACACCCTGGAGGGAACAATGCGAAGAACATTCGAGACGCCTGGAGCGATCTCCTTGTGCGTCGAGGTGGGCGCGGGGGACGTTCGAGTCAGCGCCGAACCTGTCACCGAGACGGCTGTCACCGTCGACGGGAGGGACGCCGACGAGGCCACGGTCGAACGGCGCGGCGACCAGGTCGTGGTGCTCGCGCCGCACAGGAGAGCCGGCTTCTTCACCCCCTCCAACGAGCTGCGCGTGACAGTCGTGCTGCCCACGGACAGCGAGCTGGCCACCAAGCTCGGATCCGCCGACCTCGTTGCGGAGGGACGCTACGCAACCTCGAGGATCAGGTCCGGTTCCGGCGACGTGCGCATCGACGAGCTCGCCGCAGAGGCCGTCGTGGAGACGGGTTCGGGTGACGTCGCCATCGACTCGGCTCTCGGTGACCTGAGAGTCAAGTGCGGCTCCGGGGATGTCGCCATTCGTCAGCTTGGAAAGAGCGTCGTGATCTCGACCGGCTCGGGAGATGTCACGCTGGGCACCGCCGAGCACGAGGTCGTGGTCAAGTCGGGATCCGGAGACGTCGAGGTCAAACACGTGCAGGACGACCTGTCCGTGAGCACAGCCTCCGGCAGCCTGGCCGTCGGGACCATCCTCCGCGGAACGGTCAAGGCAAGGGTTGTCTCGGGCGACGTGCGGATCGGGATCCCGGCCGGAGTACCTGTGTGGACCGACGTCAGCAGTGTGAGCGGACGCGTCTCCTCCACACTCGAAGGCGCCGGTCAGCCCGAGGAGGGCCAGGACTACGTGGAGATCCGCGCCACCACTGTCAGCGGGGACATCCACCTGGAGCAGCGATGAGAGTCACCCGTCGTACCACCACCTCGAGGGCACCGCAGCCTTGATAGTGGACGAGCGGGCACAGCATCGCCGGCCGACTCGGCTCCTGAGCTCCGCGGGTGAGGAGAGCCGGAAGCAGCACAACTGGCCGATCTTCATCCCGGCCAGAGCTTGATCGGCAACGTCGCCGCGTTCGACAGCTCGAGAGTGACGTGGCCCGAGAAGCCCCGGTCGATGAAGCCAGCGGTCGAGTGCGTCAACAGACCGAGACGACCCAGCGACGACTTGCCCTCGAGCCGGGCGGCCACATCATCGGACAGGATGTCGCGGTCTGAGAGGAGCACAGTGCGAACCTACCGGCTATGATCCCTGCGAGGTCTCCGGGGAGCAGTCGACTCCTCGACCTGCGGATGTAGTTCAATGGCAGAACATCAGCTTCCCAAGCTGAACATGCGGGTTCGATTCCCGTCATCCGCTCCAAACAAGCAGCCGCATACCCTCGCGTCTCCTGCTCAGCCGTTGCCCTTCAGGTCTTCGATCTCCTTCACGATCTCCTCGTCGTCGTCCACCTGATCAGTCTCGTGGACCTTGCCGTGATCCATCGCCTCCTTCGCTGCCTCCACGCGGTCAACCTCTGCCGAATCGTCTGGCATCTGTGTCACTCGCATCTCCTTTGCTCCTTCACGGTATCGACATCCTCGACTACCTGATTCTCCTCGTCAGCCTTCTCAGGCATCGACTGGCTCCTCTGGATTCCCTGATTCGGTCCCGTCGAGCAAGGCTTCGATGGGGATGATCTTCCGCGCCGTGACAATCACGATGTCACCAGCGCCAGAGGCCCATTTCCATCGCAACACGCATCGGAAGAGCACGGGCCGTGGAACGTGGCCGAGCGCAAGCAAGAGATCGTCCGAGACGGTCTCACCCGGCTCGATCCAGTGATGATCAGCGAGGATCTCGAATGCCCGCAGCGGGGTCCACTCAAGCGACGCGGGCGCCACCCCGGCTGGTTCCGCTGTGTGGACCACCAGGCCGGTCCCTTTCTGGAGAAGGTCCACCTTTGACGCACCGATGTTCTTCACGGTGACGCGGCAGTGCAGCACATGCTCACCGTCCGCGAGGCGCCACTGGCCGAAGAGGCCGACCTCCAGGCGTGGGCGGTAGGTGCGGCCCTTCACGAACTTGAAGTACGCCCAGATCCCGCCCACTGCCACGGCTAAGGCGGTAACGAGCGACCCGACGATATCGACCCAGGTCTTCAGGTCGGCCGGCCAGAATGCCAGCGGGTACACACTCAAAGGCCAACTCCCACGTTCCTGTTCGCAGAACTCCCTGGACAGCCTGCGCTTGGTGGCGCGGACCGGTCAATAGGCACTGCCAACCCATGTACTGGAAACACCGCCCAGGCGCTCCCGCGGGTGCCATGCTTGACCTTCGAGGTCGGAGGCGTCCATGTCAGAGCGTGAGCTACAGACTGGCCCTGACGGCCGCTTCGCGTGGAACGGTCAAGGATGGGTGCCGATCCCCGATCAGCAGCCTCGTACGGCGCTGTTGGTCGTCGCGATCATAGGTGGGGCGCTCGGCTCGATCGTTTTCCTATCGTTCCTGCTGCTCCTGGTGGTTCTTGGCCCGGCGATCTTCGCTATCGCCAGGGCCTTCGGATAGCGGCTGCGTCACTCCATCAGATGTTGGGCGTTCCAGACTGCGCCATAGCACCCCGAGGGCGTTCAGATGGTGATGGCGACCTTCCCTCGTGCCTTCCCGGCTTCGAGGTGGCGCATCGCCTCCGGGGCCCGGTCCAGCGAGTAGGCGCGGTCGATGCTCGGCGTCACCGAGCCTGCCTCGATCAAGCCGGTGAGCCGCTCGAGGTCGCTAGCGCGCTCCTTGGCGATGAACATGGTCAGCCGTTGACGCACGAAGAGCGACAAGGCCAGGGCCCGCAGCTGCCGGTTCATGCCCCCCGAGAAGTTGCCTCCTTCCTCGCCTCCGACGATCACGACGGTTCCGGTGGGTGACAGCGCGCGGCGGAGCCGGGAGAGCGTGGGGTTGCCTGCGATGTCGAGGATCAGGTCGTAGCGGTCGGTGCCGTCGGCAAAGTCGGCATTGGTGTAGTCGATGACATGGTCGGCACCGAGGGAGCGCACCAGGTCGAGCTTCGTGGTGCTGCACACGCCGGTGACCTCTGCCCCTAACGCCTTTGCCAGCTGCACGGCGTAGCTGCCGACGCCGCCCGACGCGCCGATGACCAACACCTTCTGACCCTGTTCGACCCGGCCGATGTCACTCAGCGCTTGCAGGGCAGTGCCTGCCGAGACCGGAACCACTGCGGCCTGTTCGAAGGAGAGGTTGACGGGCTTGCGCGCCAGGTTGTCCTCTCGGGCCGCGGCGTACTCGGCGAACGAGCTGCGTGCGATCCCGAACACCTCGTCACCTTCCGCCAACCTGGTCACCGCCGAGCCGACCGCTACCACGGTGCCGGCGACATCGAGCCCCGGCACCGGGTTCCTCGGTCTACGAAACCCGAACGCGAGGCGCGCCAGGTAGGGCCGGCCGGTCATCAGATGCCACGTGCCCCGGTCGAGACCAGCCGCGTGCACGCGAACCAGCACCTCGTTATCGGCGACCTCGGGCCGGGCGACCCGCGCGAGGTGCAACACGTCTGCCGAGCCGTACGTGTCCTGCACGATCGCCCGCATTGTGCTCTCCGTCGTAGCACCGCTCGCGTCGCCGCCCGTCGCCGCCTGCTGCCCGTCAGATCCCATAGCTGTTTCCTTCGACTCGAGGATGCGGCCGAGCGCCGCCGTACTTAGTATGGTCAAGCTACCATACTAAGTACGAGACTGCTATCGTCCGGGATCAGGATGTCGAAACCAGCTAGTCAGAGCCCTCAGGAGCGCGCTCCACTGAGCCGGGAAGTGGTGATGCGCGGCGCTGTCGTCGTGGCCGACGTCGGGGGGATCGGGTCGTTGACGATGCGTTCCCTCGCCCAGGAGCTCGGCGTCAAACCGATGTCGGTCTACCACTACGTCGCGAACAAGGAGGAGATTCTCGACGGCATCGTCGATCTCGTCTTAAGCGAGATCGAACTACCGTCGACCGACGGCGACTGGCGCCCGGAGATGCATCGACGAGCGAACTCGGCCCGCCGTGTGCTGAGGGTCCACCCGTGGGCGATCGGGCTCATCCAGTCGCGCACCACGCCCGGTCCGGCGACGCTGCGACACCACGATGCGACCATCGGCACCCTACGTGCGGCGGGCTTCTCGGTGGAGATGACTGCGCATGCCTACGCGCTGCTCGACAGCTACGTGTACGGGTTCGCCCTTTCCGAGGCCTCCCTGCCGATCAACGGCCCGGAGACCGTAGCCGACGTTGCCGAATCGATGATGCAGCAGTTCTCCGCCGACGAGTACCCCCACCTCGACGAGTTCTCGACCGAGCACGTCCTCCAGCCCGGCTACGACTTCGGCAACGAGTTCGAGTTCGGGCTCGGTCTGATCCTGGACGCCCTCACCACCTCGATCCCCCGCAACGGCAGCGAACTCCGCACCTGACCGGCGACACCGGGCCGGCCACTCACAGCAGCGTGAAGTACTGCGGAGCACGTCGTCGGTCGAGCGTCCCGGGCAGAGCACGTTGTAGTCCACGTCGACGCTGTACCACTGGGCCAGAACCGCGTCGCCGCCCTGGATCGCGCCGCTCGTGCACATGGACAGTGCCCTTTCCTTCGTCGTCTGTCCCGCTGCGCGCCACTCGGGCAGCCCGTAGCTCACCGCGCCGACGATGCTCTGCCACAGGTAGGCGGTGGAGTAGACACCCACCTCCAGGCCAGCGGCGCGGTAGGCCCGCATTGCTCCCTCGAGCACCGCTCGGTTGGCATCGACGTCGTCGGACCATGGCGCCGGCGGAAGGACCGGCTCCACGTCGACCCAGACGATCGGTGGCTCGAGTCCGGCGGCACGCATGTTGGAGAGGTTCATCTGCGCCTGCGCCCAGCCCGTGTTCCTCAGCTCACCTTGGGAGCTGGCGCGCGGGTGCGGTCCTTCGTCGCCGTACGTGCGCAGCTGGCTGGGCGTCGGATAGGTCACCACGGCGTACGCCGCCGTCCAGAGTTGCAGCTGTCGGGCGTGCTCCACCTGCTCCTTCAGGCACGGGTTCGGGTAGAACGCAGGACCGTTGGTGAGGCCGATGATCACGTAGTTGGAGCCGGCCGGAGGCATCGGTAGGCCCAGGGTGCGACGCGCCGGGATGCCCATCCCTGTCGGGCAGTTCGGCCAGCCCACGTCACGCCCTCGCCCGCCGCCGACCGTCTCGGTCCGACCGTCCGCCGGCGACCGGTCTCCCTTCCCGGCCGACGCCTCGGCCTTCTCGGCCAGGGATGACCGGGCTTCTCGTTTGGCCGGTTCCTTGGCCTCGTCCGCGGACATCGACGCGTCGTCGACGGCAGCGGTGACTGCCAGCACGGTCGCCACGACAGTTCCGAACACGCGGCGCAGGAAGCTGTCGGCCATCGGTCTTCGTTTCGTAGGCGAGGAATCCGAGCGTACGCGCCTCCCTGGGACCGCTCAGTGCAAAGAAGGAGAACTTCCGGCACCTGGCGGCTGTTGCGATTCTTGGGCGTGGCGGTGGCCCCGGGCGCGTCAGGATCGTCCGTACGGACGATTGTGCGGCGACGTTGGCCGAACCTCGTGTGATTTTCGTCCGTACGGACGATCCTGCGCACAGCAGGCCACAGTCGAAACAGTCAACGCACACCTCAAAGACCAACCCTGACACCTGCGGCTACACCTATATGCAGCTCATTGTCGGCAACGAGTACCTCGACCGGCCCGGAAACGTCGAGAGGTTCTTCCCACTGCTGGTGGGCGTCTTCGTCCTCGCCGTCGCTGCGGCAATTGGCGCCTGGACCTTGTCCGCGGCCGATCCGCTGCCGGTCAGCTCGTCTCGCGACGACCGAGTTGCCGGGGTGGCGCTCCTCGGCATCGCCGCGTTCATCGTGCTCAGGCTTCACCTGCCCGGCTATGTCGACGCGCTGTCCGACAACCCGTCGGCAGTAGGGTACCTGTCGAGTCCGACCGCGTTCTGGCTGGTGAAGTTCATGGATCTCGGCATCGTCACACCCGTTGCCGTCACGGTGGGGGTCGGGATGCTCGGACGCCGGTCCTGGGCGCGCCGCCCGATGTACGCCATCGTCGGGGGCTACGCGTTGCTGGGGACGTCGGTCGCCGCGATGGCGGGCGTCATGCTCGGCACCGACGCCCTGATGCATCGCTGGCCATGGTCATCGCTTCGACTGCCGCCGCACTCATCATGCTCGCCCTCGCGGGCTACCTGTACCGACCGCTGATAGGAGAGAAACGATGAAGGCGCTGCGCGCACTAGTTGCCTACGAGTCGATGTTCGGGAACACCGAACTGGTGGCGAGGTCCGTCGCGAGCGGGCTCGCCAGATCCATGGAAGTCGAGCTGTTCGAGGTGAACGCGGCGCCCGCGGTCCCTGCGGACGTGATCGACGTGATGGTATTGGGAGGGCCCACCCATGCCTTGTCGATGACCCGACGAGAAACCCGGGAGGAGGCGGTCACGAAGGGCGCCACCCACGGGACAACAGAGGTCGGCATCCGTGAGTGGCTGGCCCAACTGCCTGCTGGTCCGCTCTCAGCGGTGGTGGCCACCTTCGACACGCGGATCGCAAAGGTACGCCGACTGCCGGGGTCGGCCGCGAAGAAGGCCGCCAAGGTCATGCACACACTGGGGTACGTGTCTGACACGAAACCGAGAGCTTCTTCGTCGAGGACACCGATGGCCCGCTGCTGGACGGGGAGCTGGACCGCGCACTTGCCTGGGGGGAACGCCTCGGCGCCCGAGCATGCGCCCGCGCCGGGCAGTGTCGGCCCAGTGTGGGTAGCCTCGAAGCCTGGGACGTTCGACCCTGTTGAGTCGCCCCAGCGGCGTGCAGCATGGGAGACGAGAAGGAGGCGGCAGGTGCTGATCAAGGACGTGATGAGCTCACCGGCAATCACGATCACGGCCCGGATGTCGGTCAAGGACGGGCTGAAGCTGCTCGACGAGCATCGGGTGACCTCGCTTCCGGTCACCGACCAGGACGGGCACATCCTGGGCATCGTCAGTGAGTCTGACCTGCTCCGTGACGCCGTGCACCCCGACCCGCGTGCCCACATGTTTCTCGACGAGCAGTGGCAGGAGCCTCCTCACCGTGTCGAGGACGTGATGTCGACGCTGTCCATGACAGTCAGCAGTGACGCGGATCTCAGCGACGCGGTCGAGCTGATGACCTCGACGGCCGTGAAGAGCCTTCCCGTCGTCGATGACGGACGGGTCGTCGGCGTGGTCAGTCGAAGCGACGTCGTCCACCTCCTAGCTCGCAGTGACGACCGCATCCAGGGCGAGATCGACGACCTGCTGCGCAGCGCCGGACTGGACTGCGAGGTAGAGGTGGAAGGCGGGATCGTGACGTTGAGGAACCTCGACGACGCTGCACAGTGGCGGGTCGCCCAGGTGATCGCCGGTTCGGTGGCCGGAGTCATGTCGGTGCACACCCCCGGATGAGCCTGTCTGAGCAGGCGTTACTCGGCGCGGTCGAAGCCCTGCCCGACACCCCGCGGGTCGTGGCCTCGGGAAACTTCGCCGCACCGTTGAGCCTGCTGTCGCTGGTGGACAAGGTCCTACCGACGTACCGCCTGAACATGCTCAACGCTCAGCCAGGGATACCCGTCCGCGACGGGGTCGTGCATGAGACGTCCTTCGTTGGTCCGGGGATGCGGATGAGCGACAGCCTGCACTACGTGCCCTCTCGCCTGTCCTTGCTCCCGCGCCTCTTCGCCAGCTCGCTCCCACCCGATGCGGTGCTGATCCACACCTCTGCGCCGCACCGCGGCACGGTGTCACTGGGCACAGAGGTGAACGTGCTTCCCGCGGCCATCGAAGAGGTACGACGGCGGGGCGGAGTGGTCCTCGCGCAGATGAACACCCAGATGCCCTACACCTTGGGGGATGCGGTCCTCCCACTGGGGATGATCGACCACGCGATCGAGGTGGACACGGCGATGACGTCGCCCTGGCCGATCGCCATCGACGACGCGGCTCGGGTGATCGGGCAACGGATCGCGCACATGGTTCCCGACGGCGCCGTACTCCAGACCGGGATCGGCGCCGTACCCGATGCCACCCTCACCGAGCTGACCGGACGTCGCGGCCTGTCCATGTGGACCGAGATGTTCAGCGATGGTGTGCTGACCTTGGACCGCGCCGGGGCCCTGGATCCCGCAAAGCCGCTGACGACATCGTTCGTCTTCGGCTCGCGTGAGCTGTACTCGTGGGTGCATCGAAATGATCGAGTGCGCCTGCTCCGCACGGAGAAGACCAACGACCCAGCGGTGATCCAGCGCCAGTCACAGATGGTCAGCGTCAACTCCGCTCTGCAGGTTGACCTGTTCGGGCAGGCCAACGCCTCCCGGATGGGACGCAGGATCTACTCCGGCACCGGCGGCCAGACGGATTTCGTGGTCGGCGCGATGCACGCACCTGGAGGACAGGCTCTGATCGCGCTGCGGTCCTGGCACGACCGGGCCCACCGCTCGACGATCGTCCCATTGGTCGACGAGCCGGTGACCTCGTTCCAGATGACCTGCGTGGTCACCGAGCAGGGAGTCGCTGAGGTGTTCGGCCAGGATCAGCAGACCCAGGCGCGCAACATCATCACCAGAGCCGCGCATCCACGGGTCCGTGCCGAGCTGTGGGAAGAAGCGGCGGCTCTGCACCTGCGGTAGCGACGGACGCGGCTGCCGGCCCGACCTGCGTCAGATGCGCATGCCCACGTTGACGATGGCGGAGGCGGCCGCACCCACACTGGCGTTGTTCGCGCGGGCGTGTCGCCGGATGCGCTCGAAGGCCTCGTCGATGCTGACCCCGTGAGCAGTGGCCACCGCTCCCTTGGCCTGTTCGATGACCACCCTGGAGTCCAAGGCGAACTGAAGCTGTTGGGTCATCTGCTCCTGCTGGTGGAGCTTCGAGGCGTTGATGAGGAAGCCCGTGGCCATGTCGGCCATCACGACCGCGGCCGCGATGTCTCCATCTGACCAGTCGCGGGGCTTCTCGTCGTACATGTTGAATGCGCCGATGGTCTCGTCCTGCATGCGCAACGGGATCCCAGCGACCGCGACCAACCCGAGGCGCGCGGCGATGACGCAGTACTCCGGCCAGCGCTCGGCGTACCCATGCCGCAGGTCCGCCACAGCCACGACCTTCCCGGTCTGCACGGCTTGAGCGCACGGTCCCAGCTGGGCGTCTTGCTGGATCTGTTCGAGCTCGACGAGGTGAGCTGGGAAGGCCGTCGCGGTCCTGAGCCGACCCTCGCTAGCGAGGGTGACGCCGCTGCCGGCGAGTCCGAGGACGCCGATCAGGCTCGCGGCAAGCTCCCCTAGGACCGTGTCCAGGTCGTAGGGGGTCAGCAGGGTGCGGGTGAAACCGGACAGGGTCTGCAGGAACAGTGAATGGTTGTACATGGTTGCGTCCCAAACGTCCTCGGCACCATGCGATGTCTGGCCGCATCGGGACCGTGAGGACTATCGGAGGCCATTCTACCCCCTCTCGCGGACTTATCCCCTATCCATCGTATGCCGGACTTGTCGGGAGTGCGTATTCGGCTGCTGAGTGGTATATTTGTCCTCTTCTCCTTAAACCTCCCGCCCCGGACCCCGGCGGACCAGGCCACCCCGGCTCCCTGGTGGCGCCGATTGTGTGCGCCGAAGGTGACCGGAATGAAAACTTCCGAGCAGAACCAACGAACCCACAGACGAAGCCCGCTCGACCAGGCGGTCGTCGAGTTGGTGCGGATCGTGCGGGCCGACGGGTGGACCCCGGATACGGCAGCCGACGAGCTGCGCCGGCGCTTTCGCGGCAATCCGGGTGTGCTGCGACTGCTCCGAGCCCGGGTGGCGCGAGCCATGCTGGAGCGGCCGACAACTCTGGGCATGCGTGCGACCCTCACGCTGGAGCGCGCACAGCCCAGCGGTGAGCCTAAAGCGCCCCTCGGCAGGGATCGTCAGTTCCGCGCACTAGAGGAGTCTCGATGACCGACTCCCCCATGCGCCAGCCCGAGGACCAGCCCGAGCCGGTAGCCGAGAGCTACTCGCACGGCTCAGTCATCGAACAGGCCAAGGGAGCCTTGATGCTTCGGTACGGCATCGGCTCCTACCACGCCTTCGCCTCACTGCTGCGGTGGTCGCGAGGCACCAACACCCCGATGGAAACCGTGGCGCACACGCTGGTGCGCGACATCTGCCGCGGCGGACACCGGGAGCCCCGCGACCCGGAGCTCGTCCGCTGGCTCGACGACAGGCACCGCGGAAACATGGAGTTCGATTCCATTCCCGTCCAGCGCTCGGCTCGTTCCGACCCGTAATGTCGCGGCCCTTCGGCCACCAGAGCACCTGACCCGCGCGTGGGGGACGCGGGTCGGGTTGGGGTGGGCGAGCAGGACCTGTTCACGCAACAGGTCCTGCCACCCCAGATCTCCGAACACCACGGCTCCACCCGACCCAAAGGATGACGACACGTGGAACGGATAGCACGGGTTCTGCACCGCCTGGCCGGCCAGGACGTCGCACGCGGCAACGCTGCCGACGCCGCAGCCGACCTCAGGCAACGGCTCAGAGAACAAGAAGACGTCGACGACTACCTGGAACAACTGAGCTCCAGGTAGACCGCGCCTATCTCGTCACGTGCCCATTCCTGACTTCGTCGTCGACCTCCGCAAGCAGATCGGCCACGCCGAGCTGTGGCTGCCCGGGGTGACCGCAGTGGTGCGACGGGAGGAAGAGATCCTGCTCGTACGCCGCTCGGACGACCGCGAAGTGGACCCCGATCACGGGGATCGTCGACCCGGGTGAACAGCCGGCCGTCGCCGCGCAACGCGAGGTCCTCGAGGAGACCGGGGTGACCGCCGAGGTCGAGCGGCTGGCCTGGGTCAACACCGGCCCGAGCGTCGTACACGCGAACGGGGACCGGGCACGCTACCTCGACCTGTGCTTCAGCTGCCGCTACGTGGGGGGCAACCCGCACGTGGCCGACGACGAGTCGATCGAGGTTAGCTGGTTCCCGACCGACGACCTGCCCGAGATGCAAGATATCTTTCACGACCGGGTCCCCTGCGTGCTCAGGGACCGGGCGCACACCCGCTTCGAGCTCGGCTGAGGCTCAGCCGGTCCGGAGTGGCTGCCGTCAGGGTGAGGAGCTCACGTGCAACTACCCTTGGCTGCACCATGTCAGGGCTGGCTGCTCGTTCCATAACCAGGAGATCGTTGCACCGATGAACCCGCAGACCAAGTTCGCCGGGATTCCGGTAGCGGCGCTCGACTTCTACGACGACCTGGAGACCGACAACACGAAGTCGTACTGGGCGGCACACAAGGACGTGTACGAGTCTTCCGTGCGCGCACCGGTGACCGCACTCGCGACAGCGCTCGAGGCCGAGTTCGGCGCCGCGAAGATCTTCCGGCCCTACCGCGACGTGCGGTTCGCCAAGGACAAGACGCCGTACAAGACGCACCAGGGCGCCCTCGTCCCGCGTGGCCCCGCGACCGGGTGGTACGTCGAGGTCGCCGCGCCGGGGGTGCGCGTGGGAGTCGGGTTCTACGAAGCCTCGTCGACCAGGCTGTCCCGGATCCGGGAGGCGATCGCTGAGGAACGGCGCGGAAAGGAGCTCGAGGCGATCATCACCAAGCTCCAACGAAAGGGCTGGACCCTGGACGGTGACCGACTCAAGACGAGCCCACGCGGCTACGACGCCGACCATCCCCGAATCGAGCTGCTCCGGCATAGGTCGATGACTCTCGCCAAGTCCTATGGGTTCGCGCCGGTGATCCACACTCCTGAGCTGCTCGCCATGGTGCGGAAGGACTGGCGCGCGGCAGCGCCGTTCGTGCAGTGGGTTCGTGACAACGCAGGCGGCGATTGAGACTCCCGGACGTCACACCTCCTGCGACCTAGAGCGACCGATTCGGATGACGTCCCCGGATGACGTCCTGAGTGTTCAGGCGCCGATGGTCGCCATTGCCCGGTCAAACTCCCAGTGCGCGCGCATCGACTTGATCAGTCCCGCATCGTCGACGCGGTAGACGAAGACGCCTTCGGTATCCACCCGGGTGCCGTCCTGGAGGATGGTGGTGATCGTGCCGACGTTCGCGCACGAGTCGCCGTTGGCGAACGAGTCGGTGATCGTGAAGTGGAACTTCCGCACACCCGCGATCGCGACATCCCAGAACGCGGCGATGCCCTCGTGCCCGTGGTGGCCCTTGCCCTCGGCGTCGAACACCGACGGTCCGACCGGGTCCTCGACGACGCCGTCCGCGGCGAACAGCGCCACCCAGTCGTCCTTCACCCCTCGAGCCACGGTTGCGGCGGACCTCTGGGAGGCTCTACGCGCGGGGTGGTCGGAGTCCGGTGCGGTCCAGGTGATGGCGTCGCTCTCGATCATCGGAAAACTGTAACGTGTTCTTATTCTCGGGTAAACTCGGGCAAACCAAGGAGAGGCCATGCACGACGACTTCACCGACCGGCCCGGGGTGGCACTGGTGGTCGGGGGGACCGGAGGCATCGGTGCGGCGATCACCCGGATGCTGGTCGCGCGGGGGTGCACGGTGGCGATCACCTACCGCCGCAGCGCCGCCGAAGCACAGGCGCTCGTCAGCTCGCTGGGGATCTCTGCGGACCAGCTCGACGTGTCGGACGCGTCGGCAGCGGGCGCCCTGGTCGACACCGTCGTACGACGGGCAGGGGCGGTGCACACCCTCGTGCATGCCGCCGGACCCCATGTGCCCATGAAGCACCTCAGCGCCGTCACACCGGCCGAGCTCCAGGACCAGATGACCCAGGACACCTCCGGCTTCTTCAACGTCCTCGCGGCGACACTTCCTGCGCTGCGCGACAGCAGGGGGAGCCTGGTCGCGGTGACGTCGGCCGCGACGAGTCGCTACGCCGTACGCGACGGTCTTTCGATCGCCCCCAAGAGCGCGGTGGAGGCATTGGTCCGCGGGGTGGCGGCCGAGGAGGGAAGGTACGGCGTGCGCGCCAACTGTGTCGGCCCGGGGATGCTCACCCACGGCATGGCCGAGCGGCTGAGGGCATCGGGCGACCTGGACGACAAGGCGCTGGAGGCCGCGCGCGCCAACACGCCGCTGCGCCGGTTCGGATCAGCCGACGACATCGCTGAGGCCGTGTGCTTCCTCGCCTCGGACCGTGCCGGATTCGTCAGCGGCCAGAAGCTCGACGTCGACGGCGGCTACTCGGTATAGCGCCACGACACGACAGGGCGGCCCCTGAAGCTCAGTGCGGCTTCCATGCCTCTTCCCCCTTGGTTCTGGCAGTGATCTCCCTGGGGAGCTTGCCGTCAGCGAGAGCACGGATGGTCACCCTTTCGAACACATCACGCAGACTGCTACGCGCGGCGATCCACACGAGCTGCAGCACGTCGGCCGACTCGTTGTAGGTCACAGCCTCGGGTCGAAGCCCGTAAACACTCACGAGAGGACCGTCCACGGCGCGGATCACGTCGGCGACGGTGACCTCCGTCGGGTCCTGCGCCATCCGCCAACCGCCGGCCTGGCCTCGTTGGCTGATCACCACGCCGCCTCGGCGCAGGTCGGCCAGGATGGCCTGCAGGAAGCCATGCGGGATGTCCTGGAGCCGACCAACCTCCTCCGCGCTGATCGCGCTACCGTCGGCCCGGCTGGCAATCTCGATCAGCGCGCGCAGGGCGTAGTCGGACTTGGCGGAGACTCGCACGCAGCAAGTCTGTCAGATAACTAGGGATTCTCAGGCCAGCGCCGCCTGCTCTCGGGTGAACGCAGCCACGTGGCTGGTGCACCAGCGGGCGAGGCGACGTGGTCAGGCCCCAACAGACTCAGCCTCGGGCTCCAGGGCCCGCGCCAGCCGCTCCTGCTGGACCGCCCACACGATCAGAGAGATCCAGACGACGAAGACGGCTCCCGCAGCGACAACGAGAACCTCTCCGGAGACTCCCAGCGACCCGAGCACGGTGCTGCTGTTGGTCAGGATGATCAGACCACCTGCTGCCACACCGAGCACTCGGGGCGCCAGGTGCTTGACCAGCCAAGCCGCCAATGGCGCCGAGACCACCCCGCCCGCGAGGAGTGCGGCGACGTAGCCGAGGTTGATGCCGGCGCTCCCCAGCGCGAGCAGGAAGCCGATCGAGCCACCGACAGCCACCACGAACTCCGAGGTGGAGATGGAACCTACGACCTTGCGCGGCTCCAGTCGTCCCGATGAGAGCAACGACGTGGTGCCGACCGGACCCCAGCCGCCACCGCCGATCGCGTCCATCGTGCCCGCGACCAGCCCGAGCGGCGCGAGGAAGGCAGCCGAGTGCGTCCCCTTGAACTCCGGCCGGCGCCCGCCTAGCGCCAGGAAGCGCCACAACACGAAGACGCCGAGGCAGAACAACAGCGCAGCCACCCACGGCGTGGCCACATCGACGGGGAGGCTCACCAGGAACTGCGCCCCGAGGAAAGCACCGATGCCGCCTGGCAACGCGATGATGCTGACCGTGCGCCAGTCCACGTTTCCGAGCTTGTGGTGAGAGATACCCGAGACCAGGGTCGTCCCAACCTCGGCGAGGTGGATCGCCGCCGAGGCGGTTGCTGGGGCGATGCTTGCGGCGATCAGGAGTGAGGATGAGGTGATGCCGAACCCCATCCCGAGTGATCCGTCGATCAGCTGGGCGATCAGCCCCACGAAACCTAGGACGATGAGATTGCGCATCCGATGCACACCTTTCGAACCCGACAAACCCGGGTTCCGGATGCACCCGTAGTGTTTGTCTAGTGAGTTAGTTTGTTAATCGAATCACTAGACTAGATAGCCAGGGCTGCCAAAGTCAACCTCCTCAATCAACTCGGACGACTCTGGATGGGATGGGCGCTGTGCATGCACTCTGGTCCGGCATGGGCCCGGACCTGGCAGGTGGGCCCAGCGGAGCGTGCCAGCTCAGCCGGGGTTTCGGGGCGCGGTGCTTGCGTTTGCTACCGGCGAGTAGCATAATCAAGTTACTGACGAGTACGATCGTTCAGGACCGGGCCCCGCGTAGCCGGTAAACCTAGTCTCGAAGGTCGGACCGTGAGCCACTACAAGAGCAACCTCCGTGACATCGAGTTCAACCTCTTCGAGGTCTTCGGCCGCGACAAGATCCTCGGCAAAGGGCCCTTCGAGGAGGTCGACACCGCCACCGCGAAGTCGATCCTCGTCGAGGTGGACCGGCTGGCTCGCGAAGAGATCGCCGCCTCGTTCGAGGAGGGGGACCGCACCCCTCCGGTCTACGACCCCGCGACCCACTCGGTGACGATGCCCCCGAGCTTCACCAGGAGCTACCAGGCGTTCATGGACGCCGAGTGGTTCCGCCTCCAACTGCCGGCCGAGCTCGGCGGTCAGCCGGCCCCGGCCTCGCTCAACTGGGCGGTCGCCGAGCTCATGCTCGGCGCGAACCCCGCCGTCTGGATGTACGCCGCCGGGCCGAACTTCGCGCATGTGGTCTACCGCAACGGCAACGACCGCGACAAGCAGATCGCCCAGCACATGGTCGACAACTTGTGGGGCGCCACCATGGTCCTCACCGAGCCCGACGCCGGTTCCGACGTCGGGGCGGGCCGCACCAAGGCACACTTGCAGGAGGACGGCTCCTGGCACCTGGAGGGCGTGAAGCGGTTCATCACCGCCGGCGAGCACGACATGAGCGACAACATCATCCACCTGGTCCTCGCCCGCCCGGTCGGCATCGAAGGCGTCGGCGGCCCGGGCACCAAGGGCCTCTCGCTGTTCATCGTGCCGAAGCACGACTTCGACCTGGAGACCGGTCAGCTGACCGGTGAGCGCAACGGTGCCTACGCGACCAACGTCGAGAAGAAGATGGGCATCAAGGTGTCCACCACGTGTGAAATCACCTTCGGGGAGAACGAGCCGGCGAAGGGTTGGCTGCTCGGCGAGGTCCACGACGGCATCGCGCAGATGTTCCAGGTCATCGAGAACGCCCGGATGCTCGTCGGCACCAAAGCCATCGCAACCCTCTCCACGGGATACCTGAACGCCCTGGAGTACGCCAAGACCAGGGTCCAAGGCGCGGACCTCGCCGAGGCGTCGAACAAGGCCGCCCCCCGGGTCACCATCAGTCACCACCCCGACGTACGGCGCTCGCTGATGACGCAGAAGTCGTTTGCGGAGGCGCTGCGCGCGCTGGTGATCTACACCTCGACCTGGCAGGACAAGGTGCAGGTTGCCGAGCACGCCGGAGAGCGCGACGAGCTCGCTGAGCGGGTCAACGACCTGCTCCTGCCGATCGTCAAGGGCTACGGCTCCGAGCGTTCCTGGGTGCTTCTGGGAACCGAGTCCTTGCAGACCTTCGGTGGCTCCGGCTTCCTGCAGGACTACCCGATCGAGCAGTACGTCCGTGACGCGAAGATCGACACGCTCTACGAAGGCACCACGGCCATCCAGGGCCAGGACCTGTTCTTCCGCAAGATCGTCAAGGACCAGGCGCATGCACTGGGTCACCTCGCCGGAGAGATCGAGAGCTTCGTCACCGGCGAGGCAGGCAACGGCCGGCTCAAGCTGGAGCGCGAACTGCTCGCCAAGGGCCTCGAGGACACGCAGGCGATCGTCGCCACGTTGGTCAACCAGCTGATGTCTGCCGACCCGAAGGCTGAAGGTGGCGAGCAGCGCAACATCTACAAGGTCGGCCTGAACACCAGCCGCCTGCTGATGTGCCTCGGCGACATCATCTGTTCGTGGCTGCTTCTTCGCCAGGCCGCGGTGGCCCTGGAGAAGCTCGGATCCGACGTCAGCGACAAGGACCACGCGTTCTACGAGGGCAAGGTCGCCGCTGCGCAGTTCTTCGCGCGTAACATATTACCCAAGCTGGCAGCAGAACGGGCGATCGCAGAGGCAACAGATCTCTCTGTGATGGACCTTCCCGAAGCCGCCTTCTGAACAGAATTCCGGCGAGGCGGCGCACGCCTTTCGAAGATAGAGGAGAAGAGCATGGGCATCGGTTTGGGAGTTGTGCTCCTGGTCGCCGGACTGATCTTGGTCCTCGGCGTCTTCAACTTCGACATTGCTTCCGTCGAGGACGAAACCCTCGGATGGATCCTGCTGGGCGCCGGCATCCTTGCCATCGTCTTGGCTCTGATCATGAACGCGCAGCGTTCCAAGTCACGTCATGTGGAGGAGCGTCGTTAATGACGGTCCGCCGCGCACCTGACTGACCTCCCCCGGGACGTCATCCAATTTGGACGTGATTGCGTCCGATCATGATGACGTCCTGGGCCTACCGCCCGGCTTGCGACCAGCGGGGCTTCCTCGTGTGTGCGTTCGTCGCGTCCTCCCCGTTGCGGGGGCGTTCCGTGCTCCGGCCGTCCTGAGGCTCTGTGCGGCGGGGACGCTCGCTGCGGTCGGGCCGAAATCCACGTTCCCGGAAGTCGGGGCGTTCGGCGTTCTGAGGCCGCTCCGCGCGGGCCGACCACTCCGCCCGGACGGGACGGGCAGGAGTACGACGGTCTGCCGAGGTTCCACGGGAGCCACCTGAGCCCTTCGAGCCGCGGTAACCGGGCCGCTGGCCTCCACGCGACCCACTGCCACCGCGGGACGCACCACCGTGCGAGCCACCCCGCGAAGCTCCATCGCTGCGTACTGCGGGTCCCTGCTCACCAGAACCAGCGAGTGCCTCGGCGGTCATCGGCCGCGGAGCCGAGCGGATGTCATGGTGCCGGACCTCTACACCGGCCCGCTTCTGCAGCCGGACGATCTCGTCGAGCTGACGTCGCGTGGTGATCGTGACCACGGCTCCGGACGCGCCCGCGCGCGCCGTACGACCGGACCGGTGCAGGTAGGCCTTCGCGTCGGCCGGAGCGTCGTAGTGGATCACCAGACCCACCTGGTCGACATGGATCCCGCGAGCCGCAACGTCGGTGGCCACCACGACCTGCGCGCGACCGCTGGAGAACTTGTGCAGGTTGCGCTCACGCACCCGCTGGGACAGGTTGCCGTGCAGGTCGACGGCCTCGATGCCACCCTCCGTGAGCGAGCCGGCCAGCTCCGTAGCGCCTTCGCGGGTGCGCACGAAGATGATCGAGCGCGGATTGGCCTCGACGAGCGAGGTGGTGGCGGCGATCTTGTCGCGAAAACCCCCGACCACCATCACGTGGTGGTCCATCGTGGTGATCGAGCCCGCGTTGGGGTTGAGCTGGTGCACTCGCGGAGTGCGCAGGTGGGTACGAACCAGCTTGTCGACGTCGCCGTCCAGCGTCGCCGACAGGAGTAGCCGTTGACTGCCCTGCGGCGTCTCGCGGATCAGCTGGTCGACGACCGGGTAGAACCCGAGGTCGCACAGATGGTCCGCCTCGTCGAGGACGGTGATCGCGATGTCGTCCAGGCGGCACGAGCCGCGGTTGATCAGGTCCTCGAGGCGGCCGGGCGTGGCGACCACGATGTCGGCGCCGTTGCGCAGCTGCTTGATCTGCTTGTCGTATGGTGTCCCGCCGTAGACGGTGGTGAGCTTGAGGCCGACTGCATGTGCGAGCGGCTCAAGCGATCGTCGTACCTGTGTCGCAAGCTCGCGGGTGGGTACGACGATCAGGGCGCGCGGGTGCTTGGGGCGGCTGCGCTCGCCGAGCAGCCGGGACAGGATCGGCAGGCCGAACGCGAGGGTCTTTCCGGACCCCGTCTGAGCGCGGCCAAGCACGTCATAACCCTGCATCGCGTCCGGGATGACCGCGGCCTGGACAGGGGTGGGAGCGGTGATCTCCTGGCGTGCGAGAGCGATGATCACGCTGGCCGGGAGATCGAGGGACTCGAAGGTGGGCAAGGCAGACCGGACGTCAGTCAAGGAAGGTGCTCCGTGCAGAATGGTCGGGCGCGTCCAACCCGGATGCCACGGTGTGGGCCGGCGAGCCTGCGAGACGCAAGGCACCCGATCACTGGGTCTTGCGCGGCAATGCTGTTGCTGAGTTCCGCGCACCCACACCGGGCGACAAGTCAGGCCGTCTAAATCCACTACGCGCGAACCCCGGCGGCCTTGGCTAACCCGATCTTACCAGCGCAGAGTCGTGCCCCTGACCGCCGACAGCACGCCGCGCGGTGTTCTCTAGGCTCGACGTCATGACCTCAGACCAGGAACGGTTGGCGGGCTACATCGAGACATGGACGCACGCGGTCGACGACGTAGTGCGCCTGCTGCTTGACCTGACCGAGGAGGACTGGTCCCGACCCACCGACCTGGCGGGCTGGGACGTGCGTGCAGTGGCCGCTCACCTGGCCCACCTCGAGTCCGAGATCTCCGGAGTCGAACAGGAACGCGTCGACGTACCAGAGCTCGAGCACCTGACCGCACCGTCCGCGCGCTACACCGAAGCCGGCCGGATCGCGCGGGAGCCGATGAGCAACCAGGAGATCGTCGACGAGCTCGTCACCGCCGTGCGCGCGAGATCCGCCGAGCTTCGGGCGGACCCGCCCACCGACGGGTCGGCGCGTCCACCGATCACACCGGGTGGAGCGCCCTGGGACTGGGAGACCATGTTGCGCAACAGGCCGCTCGACATCTGGATGCACGAGCAGGACATCAGGCGGGCAGTGGGTCGTCCCGGTGGCATGAACAATCCGGCTGCGGCGCACACAGTGCGGGTGCTGACCATGGGCATCCCCTTCGTGGTCGGCAAGCGAGTGGCGCCACCTTCGGGTACGACGGTCGTGCTCGACGTCACCGGCATACACCCTGTGCACCTGGCGCTCGAGATAAACGAACAGGGCCGCGCGGTCCCCTCGACGTCGAAGCACGAGCACCCGACGGTCAGCCTGCAGATGGATGTCGAGACGTTCGTCCTTCTGGCCGGGGGCCGGCGAGCACCCGAGGAGCTTCCCGTCATCGTGGCCGGTGATCACGCGCTCGGGCAACGGATCCTGGCGGTCATGGGGGTGACCCCATGACCGGGGCGACGTGGACGCTGGACGAGATGCCGGACCTCACCGGGAAACGGGCCCTCGTCACCGGGGTCACCGCAGGGCTCGGTGAGCACACGGTGCTGGAGCTGGCCCGTTGTGGCGCCGAGGTGATCATGGCTGCGCGCACGGAGTCCAAGCTTGCCGAGGCCATCGGCGACGTCCGGCGCGCGCAGCCACTCGCCAAAGTGACGCCGCTGGTCGTCGATCTCGCCGACCTGTCCTCGGTGCGACGAGCGGCCGAGGAGGCTGCGGCGTACGGTCCCCTCGACATCCTGGTCAACAACGCCGGCGTGATGGCGACCCCCAACCGGCGTACGACGGACGGGTTCGACCTCCAGTTCGGGACCAACCATCTCGGCCATTTCGCGCTCACCGGTTTGCTCCTGCCGCAGCTCGAGGCGTCCGCGGAGGCTCGCGTGGTCACCGTGGCATCCCTGGCCCACCATCTGGTCAGGTCAGTTCCGGTGAGCGACCCGCGCGAACCGAAGCGGCACTACCGCAAGTGGATTGCCTACGGCGAGTCCAAGCTGGCGAACCTGTTGTTCGCTTTCGAGCTCGACCGCCGGGCACGCACGGCCGGGCTCTCGATCGTCTCCGTGGCCGCCCATCCTGGGTACGCCGCCACCGACCTGATGAGTGGGGGACTTCGGCTCGCCGGACGAACCCCGGTCGGGATGATGATCGAGGGCGCGACCATGCTCCTGGGGCAGAGCTCGGCGCAGGGGGCTCTGCCGTCGCTGATGGCTGCCACGCTGCCGGACTTGCCCGGGGGCAGCTACCTCGGGCCGAACGGCACCGGGGAGATGCGCGGGGCGCCGGCCATCGTGGGAACCACCAGGGCTGCCCGCAACGAAGAGATGGCGGCGCGGGTGTGGGAGATGTCCGAGAAAGCCACCGGAGTCACCTTCCTCAGCTGACCTGCCAGGACCTCTGTGGACAACCCCGCCGACCCGCCAGGACCTAACACCAGGAAGTGGCGGCTCGACGTAGTTATCCAGCTAGGAAGTGGCGGCTCGACTCAGAGGTGGCGGCGGGACTGGATCATCCGGAACCTGCTGGCCACGTAGGCGGTGTCGGTGTACGACGCGTTGGAGGCAGGGTTCGCACCAGTGCCGTGGAAGTCGGAGAACGCGGCGGACTGGTTCACGAAGACCTGTCCGGTGAGGTTCTCCGACAGCGCGACACCCGCATCGAGGGCAGCATCGCGGACGGATTCGACCACTTCGTTCGAGGTGCTGTAGACCGCCGCGGTCATCGCACCGTGCTCGATGACAGTGCGCCGGAACAGGTCGGTCGACTCCGCGGTGCTGGACGTCTTGATCAGGTAGGCAACCGGACCGAAGCACTCCGACTCGTACACCGATGCGTCCGATGCGGAGAGGCCGATCAGCGCCGGGGTCCGCACGATGGCGTCGTCATATGCCGGGTGCTTGACCTCGCGCGACTCCACGAGCACCCCACCCTGCGAGGCTGCGTGGGACAGCCGTGACAGGACCCCGTCGTTCACCACCCCGCCGAGAAGCTCGACGGCACGCGCGTCGTCGCCGAGGAGCTTGTCCAGGCCGACACCTATCCCAGCCGCGACCTCCGCGTAGGTCTTGTGGCCCTCGTCGGTCTCAATACCCTCGGCGGGCAGGTAGATGTTCTGAGGAGCGGTGCACATCTGCCCCGCATAGAGGGAGAACGAGAAGGCCAGGTTCATGCACAGCCCCCGGAACGAGTCCGTGGAGTCGACCACAACCGTGTTCACGCCCGCCTTCTCGGCGAACACGACCGCCTGGCGCGCGTTGTCCTCCAGCCAGTCGCCAAACGCGTTCGACCCGGTGTAGTCGATCAACCGCACCTCCGGGCGCAACGCCAGCGTCTTGGCGAGGCCGTCGGCCGGGTCCTCAGCGGCCAGGGTCACCAGGTGCGGGTCGAAGCCAGCCTCGGCCAGGACTTCCTGCGCGACCTGCGTGGTCAGTGCGAGCGGGAGTACGGCGCCCGGGTGCGGCTTGACGATCACCGGGTTGCCGCACGCGAGTGAGGCGAACAGACCGGGCCACGAGTTCCAGGTCGGGAACGTGTTGCACCCGATCACCAGAGCCAGGCCGCGCGGGACCGCGGTGAACGTCTTCTCCATCCGAAGCGGCTCGCCCTTGCCCGGCTTCTCCCAGACCGCGATCTTCGGGGTCCGGGTCATCTCCGCGTAGGCGTAGGCGATCGACTCCAGGGCGCGGTCCAGCGCGTGCGCGCCACCGGCCTGAAACGCCATCACGAACGCCTGTCCGGAGGTGTGCTGCACTGCGTTCGCCAGCTCGAAGATGCGACCATGCAGCCGGTGCAGGATCTCCAGGCAGATCCCTACCCGCACCTGTGGACCGGCGTCCCGGAAGCTCTTCAGACCGGCCGACGCGGCAGCTACGAGCTGCTCGACTCCGGCCTCGGTGACGCGCGGGTAGGAGACATCGAGGTCGAACCCGAACGGAGACTTCTCGCCCGCGACGGTTCCGTCAGCATCCGGCGTGGATACTTCGAACGTCATGCCGGCGTGGGCCTCGAACGCGGCCTTGCCCTCCGCCGCTGCGTTCTCGCCGTAGACCCGCGGGCTCGGGCTCTCGTTGAACGCGGAGAAGTACTCCCGCGAACGCGTGGCGGCGATGGCCTGTTCCAGGCTCTCGCGGTGGCGCTCGAACAGGTCGTGGCTCATGAGGTCCCTCACCCGGGCTCGCCCGTATGACACTCGACTGCAGATAGGCGGCCAGTGTGTCACAACTCGCTGGAGCGCTCCAAGAAGGCGCGTTTCGCGATCGCCCCAACCAACGCCACTCCAGTCCAACGGCACCATGCGCGGCGCGGAAATGGTTCCGTTGGGCTGGACCCGGGCGCCGCCAGCAAGGCGGCCTCCTCAGCAACGTCGCCCTACGGTCGCTCGGGTAGCTGCTGCAGCGCCCAGCTGTTGCCGTCGGGGTCGCTGAAGAACACGAACAAGCCCCAGCCGAGATCCTGGACCTCGCTCACCTCGACTCCCCGGTCCACCAGCTCGGCCCGTGCCGCCGCTGCGTCGGCGACGACTATCTGCATGCCCTTGACCGAACCGGGCGTTCCCTCGACGATCCCCTTCCCGACCGCGATCGAACAGGCCGACCCCGGAGGGGTGAGCTGGACGAATCGCAGATCCTCGTTGACCGTTGGTCGTGGTCCGGGTTGAAACCGACCTGATCGACGTAGAACGCCTTGGCGCGGTCCACGTCAGAGACAGGGAGTGAGACGAGTTCGATCTTCCAGTCCATCGTGCGACCCTTCGTTGACTCGAGAGCGCGGCTGCGGAAACGGCCACGTCGGAACGTTATCGGCGACAGCGGTCACAGCCTGTCCTAAATGCAGGAAGATGTTGCCGAAGCCGCGGCCTCCTACGGATCGTGGGCGTGCGAGGCTGGAAACATGCCGTTGCTGCGCCGATTGCGAGACGATGACGTCGAGCTCGTCCTCGACCTGAACCATCACAACGTCGAGGCCCTCGCGCCGATGGACGTAGACCGGCTCCGGGAGCTCGATGTCCTCGCGGACCGGTTCGACGTGGTCGACGTGGAAGGGGAGTTCGGCGGCTTCGTGGTCACGTTCACCGCGGGTGCGGCGTACGACTCGGAGAACTACCGCTGGTTCACCGACCGTTTCGGTGACCGGTTCTACTACCTCGACCGGATCGTGCTCAGTGACCGGTTCCGCCGCCGGGGGCTGGGCACCTTCGTGTACGACGAGATCGAGGCCATCGCCGCGGGACACGACAGGCTTGCGCTGGAGGTCAACCTCCTGCCCCGCAACGACATCTCGCTGGCCTTCCACGAACGGCGAGGGTTCAAGGAGGTCGGCCGGCTCGGCGACGAGAACCATCTGGTTTCGCTGATGGAGAAGGACCTGCGATGACACCGCGCGAGAGTGCCCAGCGGGCTGCCCAACAGACCGCCCAGGAGACTGCCCAGGAGACTGCCCAGCGCTGCGCCCAGATTATGTGGGAAGAGGACACCGCCAGCCGCTCGCTGGGCATGGAGCTGCTCGAAGTCCACCCTGGCCGGTCGACTCTCCGGATGAGGGTCACCGAGGACATGGTCAACGGGCACGGCATCGGGCACGGCGGTTTCACCTTCACCCTGGCCGACTCCGCTTTCGCGTTCGCCTGCAACACCTACAACCGGCGCACCGTCGCGCGGGAGTGCGAGATCTCCTACCTGGCACCGACCCACCTCGGCAACATGCTCACCGCCGAGGCGGTGGAGCGTTCCCGGGAGGGACGAGACGGCACCTACGACGTGACCGTGCGCAGCGGCGACCTCGTGGTGGCACGGTTCGTCGGCCATGGCCGAGAGATCCGCGGCATCTTCTTCGACGGGGACCACGGATGACGTTCGCGATCCCCGACCCACGAGCGAGCAGCTGCGCGACGCCCAGCTCACCCACCTGCGGGACACCCTGACCCGGGCCTACGACAACGTCGCGCACTACCGGCACGCCTTCGACGCCGGCCAGGTGACCCCGCGCGACCTGGTCACCCTGGAGGATCTCGCGAGGTTCCCTTCACCACGAAGGACGACCTACGGCAGAACTACCCCTTCGGGATGTTCGCCGTCCCGCGTCCACGCCTCCTCCGGTACGACGGGCAAGCCGACCGTCGTGGGATACACCCGCGACGACCTCGACACGTGGTCGGATGTGATGTCCTGACGCGGCCGGGCAACCTCGACGAGCCGACGGTTCAGGTGGAGGCTCACGAGTCGGTGGCGGCGGCAGATCGCGCCTCCCTGGGAGATCACCTACGCAACCAGGTGCAGGCGCGCGTCGGCGTCAGCGTCACGGTCGAGGTGATGGCCGCAGGGGCGCTCGACCGGTCCCTGGGCAAGGCCAAGCGCATCTCAGACCGTCGGCCCGGGTTGCGTGGCTGAGCATCGGGTAGACATGCAGGATGGCGCTCACAGTCGCGGTGACGGGTCCCACCGGAGAGATCGGGATATCAGCGGTGGGCGCGTTGGAGAAGGAACCGTCGGTCGAACGCATCCTCGGGATGGCCAGGAGGCCGTTCGACCCCGGCGCGCACGGATGGACGAAGACGGAGTACCGGCAAGGGGACATCCTCGACCAGGATGCGGTCGGCGCACTCGTCGCGGACGCGGACGTGGTGATCCACCTCGCCTACCTGATCATGGGCTCGCGCGAGGACAGCCGGCACATCAACCTGACCGGCACCAGGAACGTGTTCGCGGCAACAGCGGCGGCCCCGCGTCCCAGGCGCATGGTGTACACCTCCTCTGTCGCGGCCTACGGGTACCACGCCGACAACCCGCAACCGCTGACCGAGAACGTGCCCGCGCGTGGGTCCAGCGAGCACTACTACTCCGCGCAGAAGGCCGATTGCGAGCAGCTGCTCGACGAGACGACGGCCGACTCGGGGCTCGAGGTCTATGTCTTGCGTCCGTGCATCGTCGCTGGTGAAAACGCCACGATGATCGCCGACGCGATGCCGTGGAAGCGGCTCGCCGAGATGCTCCCGGACGCGGTGCGCAAGGGCGCCGCCGCGGTCCCGGGCCTGAAGCCGGTGCTCCCGGACCCAGGAACACCGCTGCAGCTCGTGCACCACGACGACGTCGCGAACGCGATAGCCGCCGCAGCGACCGGTCGCGGGGAGCCGGGGGCCTACAACCTGGCGGCAGACGGTGAGGTCACGTTCACCGACGTCGCTGGGGCAGTCGGCGCCGTTGCGGTGCCGATCCCACTATCTGCGGCGACGACAGCCTCCGAGGTGCTCGCCCGGCTGCCGTGTGTGCCCGCGATCGCGGAGTGGATCCACGTGGCCCGCACCCCCGTGCTGATGGACACCAGCAAAGCCAAGCGCGAGCTCGGGTGGCAGCCCGCGTTCACGAGCACCGAGGCACTCGCTGCGATGGCCGCCGCCCTGTGACGTCACCGGGCGCACCTTTGTGGAAGTGCTCGCCCCGGCGTTCCGGACACTTACACTCGACTCCTGCCACTCGAGAAAGGCGGTCTCCGTGCTCCGCTCCGTCGCCCCCCTCATCGCTGCGGCTCTTGTCCTTCCCCTGGCGGGTCCCGCAAGGGCTGCGCCGTACGACGACGGGCTGTCCAGCCCGGTCGAGGACAGCTACTACCCGGCCAAGGGCGACCCAGGCATCGACACCCTGCACTACGACCTAGAACTGACCTGGCTGCGCAGAGCACGGGTGCTCCGAGGCGACGCGCGCATCACCTTCCGAGCCGTGACCGACGACAACTCGTTCCCGCTCGACCTCTCCCCCGCGATGCGCGTGCGGCGGGTCGAGGTCGGGGGAAACAGGGTCCCGTACACGCACACAGGCAAGAACCTCGTCGTGGACATGCCCGTCGCCGAGGACAGCCGTTACACCACCCGGGTGGTCTACCGCGGCACCCCCGAACCGGCCGCCGGGCCTGCCTCACGTTCCGACATTGCCCGCCTCGGGATGCGGGTGACCAAGGACGGGCAGCTGTGGACCATGCAGGAGCCGTTCGGCGCGTTCACGTGGTACCCCGCGAACGACCAGCCCTCGGACAAGGCGTTGTACGACGTGCGTATCGACGCACCCGGTGACTGGGTGGGGGTCTCCACCGGCGAGATGACGAAGCGCAGGAAAGCAGGCTCGCGCACGATCACCGAGTGGACCAACGAGCACCCAATGTCGTCGTACCTGATGACGATGGCCCTCGGCCCCTACCGGCTCCGCAAGCAGACCGGACCGCGCGGGTTGCCGCTGACCTACTGGGTTCCCCGGGACCGGCCACACCTCGTCACGCCGCTGCTGAGGACCCCCTCCGCACTTCGCTGGCTCAAGTCGAGGCTGGGCCCCTATCCGTTCGACAGGGCTGGGGTCGTAGTAACGCCGTCCGACTCGGCGATGGAGACCCAGACCATGATCACCTTCGGCGCCAAGAACTACCGCTATGGCACCCGCGACGTCCGACAGACCATGGTGCACGAGCTGGCCCACTCCTGGTACGGCAACAGCGTCACCCCCAGCGACTGGCGCGACCTGTGGATGAACGAGGGCATGGCGACCTACCTCGACACCCGCTGGGCCGTCGACCAGGGCTGGTCGACGTGGCGCCGCTCGCAGCGCTACTGGAAATGGGACGACCCGTGGCTGCGCAGGACGTACGGACCTCCGGGCGCGTACAAGAGGGGCGAGTTCGGATCGTCCAACGTGTACGACTGCACCGCGCTGATGTGGGACCGGCTGCGGTTGCGCCTCGGCAACGCCGAGTTCGACCGGCTTGTGCGGCAGTGGCCGCAGCAGCACCGCGACACCAACCAGTCGCGGGAGTCGTACGTCGACTGGGCGGAGGCGTTCACCGGGGAAAATCTCGGCCGCTTCTTCGAGAAGTGGCTGACATCCAGGAAATCACCGACGCGGAAGCGCTGACACGCCGGCGCATGATCGAATGCAGAACATGACACAAGAGCTGCTCTCCGACCTCGTGGTGATCGACCTGACCAGGGCCCTCGCCGGCCCGCATGCAGGCATGATGCTGGGTGATCTCGGCGCCAGGGTGATCAAGGTGGAGGGCCCCGGGACAGGTGACGACTCACGTTCGTGGGGTCCGCCGTTCGTCGGCCCGGACGACGCACCCGAGTCGACGTACTTCATGTCCTGCAACCGCAACAAGGAGTCGGTCACCGCCGACCTCAAGTCCGAGGACGGCAAACACTTCCTGACCCGCCTGGTGGAGCGGGCCGACGTACTGCTGGAGAACTTTCGGCCCGGGGTCCTCGACCGGCTCGGCTTCTCGGTGCAGCGGCTGCACGAGATCAACCCGCGGCTGATCATCTTGTCGATCACAGGCTTCGGTCACGACGGCCCCGAGGGCGGACGCGCGGGCTATGACCAGATCGCCCAGGGTGAAGCCGGCCTCATGTCGATCACCGGTCCGACACACGACGAGCCGACCAAGGTCGGGGTCCCGATCGGCGACCTGCTGGCGGGGATGTACGGCGCCTACGGCATCCTCGCCGCGTTGCACGAACGACACGCGACCGGCAAAGGCCGGGTGGTCCGCACCAGCCTGTTGGCGGCGGTGGTGGGAGTGCATGCGTTCCAGGGGACGCGGTGGACCGTGGCCGGTGAGGTGCCGCGCGGGATGGGCAACCATCATCCCGCGATCGCGCCGTACGGCCTCTTCCACACCGCCGACGTCCCGATCCAGATCGCCTGCGGGAGCGAGAACCAGTGGCGGCTCCTGGCCGGGCTGCTCGGCATCGACTATCCGAGGTTCGCGAGCAACCGGGAACGAGTCGCCCTGCGCGAGAACCTGATCGAGACGATGGAGCAAGCGCTGGGTCAAGACAGCGCCGAGGTGTGGTTGGGCAGGCTCGACGAGACCGGGATCCCGGCAGGCAAGGTACGCACCGTCGACGACACCTACACCTGGGACCAGACGCTGTCGCAGGGGCTGCTGATCGATGTCGAGCACTCGAGTGTCGGAAAGATCTCGCTGCCGGGACCGCCGCTGCGTTTCGGCGACAACACGTTCGCAGGGGCACATGAGCAGCACCTGCCGCCGCCCCTGCTCGGTGAGCACAACGACTCCGTA
>Ga0209587_1000205_pt1 | contig 29182 bp, 29 predicted proteins | sample NGEPerD_2_FD_184512 | JGI IMG/M metagenome (GOLD analysis project Ga0209587, IMG submission 184512) | Arctic peat soil microbial communities from the Barrow Environmental Observatory site, Barrow, Alaska, USA - NGEE PermafrostL1-D... | ecosystem: Environmental > Terrestrial > Soil > Wetlands >...
TGCGGCGTTGCACAGGGGTGAAACCGCCAGCACGGATGGCGCGAACCATGTCCTCCACACCTACACGGAACGAGACCCCTGCCGCCGACACCACGTTCTCTTCGATCATGGTGCTGCCCAGGTCATTGGCACCGAAGTGCAGGGCGGTCTGCCCTATCTTGAGGCCCTGGGTTACCCATGACGCCTGGATATTGCGAATGTTGTCCAGGTACAGGCGGCACACCGCCAGCGTGACCAGGTAGTCGGCCGCCGTCGCCGGTTGCGTCCCCCCGGCAAGCGCGGTGTTCCCCTCCTGAAACGTCCAGGGAATGAAGGCCCTGAACCCTCCCGTCTCGTCCTGAAGGTCCCTGATCCGGCGCATATGCTCCACCCTTTCCTCCAGGGTCTCCACGCTGCCAAACATCATGGTTGCCGTAGTGGACATCCCCAGTCCGTGCGCCTCACGCATGACGTCCAGCCAGGGCTCTGTCCGTGTCTTCCGCGGAGCCACTTCCTTCCGGACCCGGTCCACCAGTATCTCCGCGCCGCCGCCCGGCAACGAATCCAATCCCGCCGCATGCAGTCGTATGAGGGTCTCCCTGACCGTCAGCCCACTACGGCGCGCTATGTGAATGATTTCGGGCGGAGACAGGGAGTGTATATCTATTGGATACTTGGCCTTGATGGCCGCGAAGAGGTCTTCATAGTAGTGAATATCCAGGTCCGGGTGGAGGCCACCCTGCATCAAGATCCCCGTCCCCCCAAGTTCCAGTGTCTCTTCTATCTTGGCGAATATCTCCTCCTGCCCGAGGAGATAACCGTCACCCGCGCCGGGGGGACGGTAGAAGGCGCAGAAGTCACACTGAGTCAGACAGAAGTTAGTGTAATTGATGTTGCGGTCAACAATGAACGTAACCTGCTCCTCCGGCACCGCCCTCCTCCGCTTCTCCATCGCGAGGGAGCCAAGGGTAAGGAGATCCCTGCTCCGAAGCAGTGCCAAGGCGTCCTGATCACTCACCCGGTCCCCGCTCCGCACGCGTTTCACCAAGACGTCAGCGAGTACGGTCATATGTCCGTCCCCGTCCCGCCAATCACATCCTCAAGAAAGCGGATCTCAGGCACTTCCAGGAGCTCTCCGGCTTGATAGGCGAGTTCATAGAAATGCTCCAAACCGCGCCGATATTCAGGGCCAAACCCGTACTTCAGCACTCCGAAATAACGGGTCAGGGCAATGGTATCGAAGGGCCAATAGTCTGAAGCGGCCCTCACCAACTCTTCCGTATGGGTACGGCTGTATTCAGTGGCGCAGACCAAGGCTTCCTCCACATCCAGCAGGTTTTCGGCCTCAAGGCCTTTATCCCCGGCCCGGGCCGCCCACACTGCATAGACCATGGGCAATCCCGTCCACTCCCGCCAAACGACACCCAGATCGTAACGAAGAGTGTCAGACTCCGGGTAGTACATGGCCTCTAGAGCTTCGTCGCCTATGAGAAGCACCGCATCATTGTCCTCCAGAGCCTGAGGCACATCTCCTTCCAGCTCCTCATAGCGCGGATGAATGCCGTAACGCAGGGAGAGGATCACCTTGAGCAGGACCACTGAGGTCGCGCTCTTGGGGGTCAAGGCCACCTGCTCCACCTGCTCCAGCGGGCGGCGCGTGACCAACTGGATGCTGTCCACTGCCCCCCGGGAGGAGATGGAAAGACGGCTGGATATGGCCATGGATCGGTGATGACGAGCATAGGCTATGGAGCTAATGGGGCCAAAATCGATGGTACCCGCTGCAAGCATCCGGTTTAGATCCGTGGGAACTCCCGGAACAAGCCGGATTCTCGTCCCCGTGCCAAGACTGAATTCCCCGTCCTCGGGCGGCTCCGTCGCCCCTCCCTCTCGCAATCCGTAGTAGATGGGATAGCAGTTCAGGAATCCTATGTGGCCGAGTCTGAAAGTCATCTGGCGTGGAGTCAGGCGCCGTAACGCCGCAACGGACGATACAAAGTGTCTCTCTCCACAGGAACCCGTCCCGCGTCCTCAATAATCCGCACCAACTCTTCGCGGCTCACGGCCACACCGGAGTCGGAGCCAGCCATGCGGGTGATGGTCTCCTCCACCACCGTTCCATCCACGTCGTTCGCACCGAAGAAGAGACTGATCTGCGCAAGTTTGATACCCGTCTGTATCCAATAGGACTTGATGTGCAGGAAGTTGTCCAGCATCAAGCGGGAGAGTGCCACCATTTTCAAGATCTCCACACCAGTGGGCGGGGCTATGTGGCTCAATTTGGTATTGGCGGGATGGAAGACCAGAGGGATGAAGGCCTGGAAACCCCCTGTTTCATCCTGCGCCTCGCGCAGCCGGATGAGATGGTCAACTCTGTCTTCCGGTGAATCCACATGTCCGTAGAGCATGGTGGCGTTGCTTCTCAGGCCGCATCTGTGAGCCAGTTTGTGTATCTCCAACCACCGTTCACCCGAGATCTTCCGACTGCACACCTGAGAGCGCACACGTTCCGCGAAGATCTCTGCACCTCCGCCCGGAAGACTCCCCAACCCCGCCTCCTTCAAGTCCAACAAGACCTCTTCCTCGCCCATACCGGTAGAGGCGGCAAAATGGGCTATCTCCGAGACGGTGAACGCCTTCAGGTGGACGCCCGGTGCAAAGGCGTGAAGGTCTACAATCATTCTCCGCACTTCCTCATAGGGAAGATCAGGGTGCTCCCCACCTACAATATGCAGCTCGGTCACGCCGTAGTCCAACGCTTCAGACGCCTTCTCCAGAATCTCTTCCGGCCTCAAGGTGAAGGCGCCCTCCTCCCCTACATCCCGGGAGAAGGCACAGAAGTCACACCGGTTCCGGCAGATGTTAGTGTAATTGATATGCCGGTTGCAGTTGAAATAGACGCTGTCGCCCACGATACGCTTCCGCTCGCGGTCCGCCAGATGTCCAATACGCATCAGGTCCGGGGATTCGAGGAGGGCGAGACCGTCGGCAAGGGATAGACGCTCGCCGGAGAAGACTTTGCTCTCTACGCCGGAGAGAGGGTCGTTGCGCGTCACGATGGGCATGGAATGAGTCTACCACAAGCCCCGGGAAGGCAGACCGCTGCACCAAGCCGTCTCGCAGCCCTGTCCACGGCTATGTGGTGGCGTGGTGAAGGGTGATGATCCCCCCGGCCAAGATTTCATATCGGCAGTTGATCAACCCCACGTCCTGCATCACCTCACGAAGCATATCCGGATCTCCAAACCGACGTACGGACGCAGGCAGATAGCTGTAAGCGAAATCGTTCCGAGAGGTGACCCTTCCCAGCAAGGGAACCACTTCATCAAACCATAGGTTGTAGAACTGCTTGAAGCCGATTATCTGCGGGCTCGCTATCTCCAGGCACACCACACGCCCGCCGGGCCGACACACACGGGCCATCTCAGAGAAGGCCTGGCCAACATCCGGGACATTCCGCACACCAAAGCCAACAGTGCAGGCATTAAAAGAGTCGTCTGGGAACGGCATCTCCAACGCGTCCCCTATGACAAAATCCACCCAAAGCTGATTCAGGCCGCACTTCTCTCTGGCTTGATCCAGCATCTGATTGGAGAAGTCCAGCCCCACAACCTGACCCTCCTCCCCCACCGCACGCTTCAGGGCGAAAGCAAGGTCTCCCGTACCCGTGCACACGTCCAGAACCGAGTCACCCGGCTCCACCATGGCCAACATGACTGCCAGGTCACGCCAACGATGGTGAAGACCCGCACTCATCAGCGAATTCAGACGGTCATAGGAACCGGAGATACCGTCAAACATCGCCCTGATCTTGGTAGGTTCGGGGCTTGCGTCTACCGGTGACACCCTAGGAGGTACCGACGACCGTCGCCACGGTGGTGAAGAGGAGGAAGACAACACTCACAACGCTGTTCACCGTCATGAAAGCGAGTCCCAACCGAGAGAGATCCTCATCCCTCATGATCCAACTCTCATAGGCCAGGAGCAGGCCGCAAACCACGACACCAGCATAGTAGATGACCCCCATGCCCGCCACCCATCCCGCTACAGCCAACAGCAGAACAGACCCTAGATGAAAGAAACGCGTAGTCCACAGGCCGGATGTAGTTCCGAGATCCGCCGGGAGAGAATGTATGCCATGCTCTCGGTCAAAATCCCGGTCGGCGAAAGCATATATTATGTCAAAGCCCCCGATCCAGAAGGTAACGGCAGCACCCAGCACGAAAGGTTGCCAGGTGACCTCCCCGGTCACCGCGACCCAGGCTCCAACAGGTCCAAGCCCTATGGTCGCCCCCAGGAATACATGACAAAGCCACGTCCACCTCTTGGTCAGAGGATAAAGCACAAAGGCCACCACCACTACCGGCCAAAGGTATCGCGTGATGACCGGCAGGTTGAAGGTGGAATACACAAGCACCGCCAGCGAAAGCAAGGAGAAGACCCAGGCCTGCACACGTGTCAGCCGCCCGGCCGGGATCTCTCGCTCCATCGTGCGAGGGTTAAGTGCATCCAGGTCCGCATCCAGCAACCGGTTCAAGGCCATAGCCAGACTGCGGGCAGACACCATGGCCACGGTTATCCAGAACATGCGCCAGAATTCCGGTATCGCACTCTCTGCCAGAAATGCCCCGGCGTAGGCGAACGGCAAAGCGAAGACCGAATGCTCTAATTTGACGAAGCGAGAGAAGGCCCTCAAGTACCTGGAAGCGGTACGAGGTCCCAGATTCTTGATGGCGGGAAGCAACCTAGGGGTCCGCGAACCACCGGCGGCCTTGACTCGCCCTACACGGGTCTGTTGGAATCCCATCAGAGCCCACTCACCTCAATTCAAGCCAAGCGCCGACCATATCTTGTCTATTCTGGCCTTGACCTCAGGCGACATCACGATGTCCTCGGGCCAACCACGCCGGTGACCTTCTGCAGACCACCTGGCCGTGGCATCCACGCCCATCTTGGCTCCCCACGCCGTGGTGGGCGAAGAATGATCCAGTTCATCCAAAGGTCCCTCACTCATAAGTATGTCACGTTTCGGATCCACGTTGCTGAAGACCCTCCAGGTCACCTCCGAATAGTCGTGCACATCCACCTCGGCATCTACCACAACTACGAACTTGGTGAACTGCATCTGACCCGTTCCCCAAACCGCGTGCATGACCTTGCGCGCGTGCATGGGGTAGGCTTTGCGTACCGAAAGGATAGCGCAGTTGTGGAAGACACCCTCCTGAGGCAGATCCATATCCACAACCTCCGGCAAGGTCATTTGCAGAAGTGGTAGGAATATACGCTCCGTGGCCTTGGCCAGGAAGCAATCCTCCATGGGTGGCTTTCCTACGATGGTGGTGGAGTAAATAGGATTCTCCCGATGAGTCAGCGCGGTGACGTGAAATACCGGATATTCGTCGGCTGGAGAGTAGTAGCCGGTGTGGTCCCCAAAAGGACCTTCAGTACGCAGCTCTCCCGCTTCCACGTAGCCTTCCAGCACAATCTCAGAATCGGCGGGAACCTGGAGATCCACGGTCAAGCAGCGGGACATCTCCACCGGCTTCCCGCGCAAGAATCCGGCAAAGGCCATCTCATCTATCGTTCCGGGCAAGGGCGCTGTAGCTGCGTAGGTGACGGCGGGATCGGTTCCTATGGCCACAGCCACTTCCAATTTCCCCCCGGCGGACCGGTAGTGCTGCGCCCCGTCCTTGTGCCGATGCCAATGCATTCCGGTGGTGCGCCGGTCAAAGACCTGCAGGCGATACATCCCCGCGTTCCTCGCTCCGCTCACGGGATCACGTGTGAACACCACAGGAAGCGTCACAAACCGACCTGCGTCCTCAGGCCAACATTGCAGGACGGGGAACTCATCCAGATTCACCTCATCACCCTGCTGCACGACCTCCCGGCAGGGTGCGTTACGCACGACCTTAGGCCCGTAGGAAGCCAGATCCTTCAGCCTGTGGAGCGTCCGGGCCTTATCTACGACCCCCTGGGGCACATCCAGGGTAATGAGATCCTTCACTCGACCGGACAGGGCCTCAAGCGACTCAGCCCTCAGTGCGGTAAGCGTCCTCTCCTCACTGCCGAACTGGTTGATGAAAACGGGAAAGGACGATCCATGGGGATTACGGAACAGTAGAGCGGGCCCCCCGGACTTGACCACCCTGTCCGCTATCTCAGTGATCTCCAGAACCGGGTCCACTGGTTCGTCTATCACGGCCAGATCCCCCCGCTCTCGCAGGAGGCTGATGAAATCACGCAAGTCCCTCATAAGGCAGGTTCCTGATCAGCCAGGTCCCCCATCCGGAAGGACCTGGAGTTCATTCGCATCCCTGAGAGAGATAGAAGGAGAGGACCATGAGCTCCGTAGACATATCCACCTGACGTACCAGCACGTGGCTATCCACCTCCAGCCGCACTGGCGCGAAGTTCAAGATCCCTTTGACCCCACCCTCCACTGCCTTGGTTGCCACTCTTTGTGCAGCATACGCAGGTACCGTTATTATGACTATGTCCACTCCGCTGTCACGGATGAAATCACCGAGAACAGTCTGTGATTGCACTTCCATCCCGTCCACAGACGTACCCACCAGGTGCTTGGAGGAGTCAAAGATCCCGACCAGGTCAAACCCCGCTTCCTGGAAACCACGATACCGGGCCAAGGCGCCTCCCAACTTACCCGCACCGACTATCGCCACTTTCCAGTCCTGCTTAAGACCCAGACACCGGGACAACTGCTCTATCAGATAGCCAACCTCATACCCGACTCCCCTCACTCCAAACTCACCGAAGTAGCTGAAGTCCTTGCGAATCTGAGCAGCGTTGGCCCCGAGGCGGTCAGCTAACTCCTTAGAGGCTACCTTGTCCACGCCCTCCTCCTCCAACTTGTGCAGAATCCGCAGGTACCGAGCCAGGCGCGGTACCGTGGCCGGCGGAACGTTGGCCTTGTCTAAGAAACCAGCCATGCATCTCCCCCCTTAGTTGAGTCCGCCCAGAACCTTGCCCGCCGCCTCCACAGTCTCTTCAATATCCCCGCTACTGTGCGCGGTGGACAGAAACGCACACTCGAACTGGCTGGGGGACAGATATACCCCACTCTCTACCATGCCCCGAAAGAAGGCTCCGAAGCGCTCTGCATTGCACTCCTTTGCGGCGGCGAAATCGCGGACCGGACCTTCACGGAAAAAGGCCGTCATCATTGCGCCCACTCGCTGAATCTCCACCGGGACAGACGCCTCATTCGCCGCCGCTTTCAAACCCTCCTCAAGCTGTTTCCCCCGCTCCTCCAACACCTCATAGGCATTTCCCTCACGCAAGACATCCAAAGTAGCAACGCCCGCTGCCATGGCCAGAGGGTTGCCGGACAATGTGCCCGCCTGATAGACGTTACCGGCGGGAGCCACCTGTTCCATCACGTCCCTGCGTCCCCCGAAGGCCCCCACGGGCAAACCACCACCTATCACCTTCCCCAGGGTGGTCATGTCTGGAGTCACGCCAAACCTCTTCTGCGCGCCACCGTAGGCCACGCGGAACCCAGTCATAACCTCATCAAAGATCAGCAGCGAACCGTACGCGGCCGTCACCTCCCGAAGCCCTTGCAAAAAACCAGGCGCCGGAGGAATACACCCCATGTTACCCGCCACCGGCTCCACTATGACGGCCGCTATCTCCTCCCCTGCACTGGAGAAGATCTCCTTCACTGACTCCAAGTCATTGAAGGGTGCGGTCAGTGTGTCCTGCGCCGTGCCCTTGGTCACCCCCGGACTATCCGGCAACCCAAAGGTGGCAACCCCAGATCCCGCCTGAACCAGCAGAGAGTCCGCGTGCCCGTGGTAGCAACCCACGAACTTGAGCACACGCTCGCGCCCGGTAAACCCGCGCGCTACCCGGAGGGCGCTCATGGTGGCTTCTGTGCCGGAATTTACCATCCTTACCATCTCTACGGACGGGACGGCCTCCACCACGCGGCGGGCCATCTCACCCTCCAGAGCCGACGGAGTGCCAAAACCGGTTCCCTTGGCCAGTGCTTCCTCCAGCGCTGTGACCACCTCAGGATGACGATGCCCCAGGATCATGGGTCCCCAAGAGCCAACGTAGTCTATGTACTCATTCCCGTCCACATCCCACATGCGGGATCCCTGACCCCGCTCCATGAAGATGGGACTCCGCCCCACGGATTTCATTGCCCGAACCGGACTGTTAACACCACCCGGGATATAAGTGAGGGCCTCCCCGAGTAGCTCTTTGCTCTTGGCGTCTTTCACTAGCTATTCACCTCAGTCCGCGCGAAATTTGTCAACGACCCTGGTTGAGACCATAGCGGAACAGCGAACACGCGCTAGCCCCCTACGCACCGGCCCCCACCAGCAAAATGCAATCTACCACAAACTTTGTGAAAGATTAAGCAAAGTGTCCACCTAATGCTCACCTTTGAACCTCTTTTCAAAACAACGCCCGCATCTGCTAAGATGAATGAAATCAGGGGTTAGGGTCGAGTTTGTGCGTTCTCAACTGCAGGGAGGGATCGGGTTCTCATGCCACGTAAGGACAAGGATTTTCTGGGTCTGGAGGTCATCAGTCTGAAGGACGCCTCCGTCATCGGAGAGATAGATGGTCTGATCGTTGACGAGACCAAGGATTCCGTGGCCGGTCTTGTGGTGAATATCGGCATCAAAGAAGCCAAGGTCCTCTCCTTTGCGGATATCGCCAGCATCGGGAATGACGCCGTGATGGTGGAGTCGGAACAGGTGGTATGCCTTGTGTCAGGCCACGCTGAGTTGCAGGAGATAGCAGAGAGGAACATCTTCCTCAACGGATCTCTCGCCTTGACCGACTCAGGTGACATCGCGGGTGCCGTGGCGGACTACTATGTGGACCCCAAGACCGGTGCAATCACAGCTATAGAGATAGTCCCCGCCGATGAGGACTCCGAGGAAGACATCATGATACCGGCCACGGAGATAGTGCGCATTGGGCCAGACCTGGTGATGATAACCAGTGACTACATGTCCAAGGCCGTTTCCTCAGTGGAAAACCTGTGACAGAAGTCCCGCCGGGAGTAACCATCTCCGCACCATTCAAACCCGCAAACGCAGGCGCGTGAACCAGGCATGAACGCAGTAGTTTTCGTTCTCGCAGGTATGTTTGTCCTTGCCGGACTTGTGCTGATTGTGCTCTCTTTCTTCGTATTCCGCAAACGAAAATCCACGGAGGTTCAAGAAGAATCGTTCTCCGCAGGCGTTTCCGGTCAACTTGAAAAAGCAGTGCAGCACTCGGTGACTGGACCACAAGCAGAACATGTCCCCGAGGAACCGAAGATTCCCACCCTCCCAGACCTCAACAAAATCGTAGATCAGCTTCACGAATCCCCCGCACCGACAGCAGATATCAGCCGACGTAACAACTATGATCTGCGGGTGACACTTGGCTTCCGTTTCCTCCTGGAGAGCATGTTCGAGGAGGCAGTAGTAGAGTTCCATAAAGCAACCACATTCACAGACCGAGAAGAAGACTTGGTCAAACTGTATGTGGAGATAGGCAATTCATTCAAGGCCCGGGGGATGCTTGATCCCGCCCGGGCGGCATATTTCCAAGCCAGTGAGTATACCGACAATCCCCAGCTGCAGGAGCATCTGGAGAGGTCGGTTCAGGAGTTGGCGGAGCCAGAGAGCAAAGATACGCTGGATGTAGACGGTCACCCCAATCGGACCGGATGACAGAAGGAGGAGTAACCGCATGCCAAGAATCGACACGGACCTGCTGGGTCTCCAGATAGTTAGCATGAAGACGGCCACTGTGGTGGGTGAGGTAGACGCCCTTGTCATCGAAGACGAAACCCTGAAGGTGGTAGGCTTCCTGGTGGACTTGGGACTCAGGGAGGCATCCGTCCTTCCGTTTGGAGACGCCCGCGCCGTCGGCGAAGATGCCATTATCATTGCTGACGCCGACGCCATAGTCCCCATATCAGCTGTGGGCCCGCTGGAAGCCCTTGCGGAGAAGGGGATCGTCATCTCTGGAGCCACGGCCATTACGGAGTCCGGCGCAGACGTGGGGGCCGTTGGCGACTTCTACGTGGACACGGAAACCGGTGCAGTCACTGGGCTGGAGTTCCTGGCGGAAGACCAGGAAGTCTACCCCAAGGAGTCTGCAGTCCTGCCTGTGTCTACGGTGCGGAGACTGGGCGTGGACCTGGTTATCCTCAGGCAAGATTATGATCAGCACCTGCTGAAGGATGGTTCTTCCCTGGAGCGGGTGGGTGGCACGCAGCCTGCATCTACTCCACCTCGCACGGTCGCACCAGAACCTGCACCTGAACCAGAACCTGCACCTGAACCAGAACCGGCACCTGAACCAGAACAGGCACCAGAGTCGGATCTAGCCGCCGAGCCGGAACCGGAGCTGACACTTACGCCGGAACCAGAACCTGCACCCGAACCCACGGTGGAAGTAGAGAGGGCTCCGGAAGAACCCAAGCTGGAGACACAATTAGAGGAACCGGATGCGGAAAAGGGCGAAGAAGAGGAAGATACCTTCTCATCGCAGCAGAAGCACTTCCTCATAGGCAAGAAAGTCCTCAGACGAATAGAATCTCCATCTGGCGAGGTAATAGCCGAAGAGGGCACTGAGGTAACCAGCGAGATGATCAAGAAGGCCAAGGCGGCCGACCAACTCTTGATCCTGTCTCTCAACGTGGAGTAGATACTCACTCCGGCTCACAGGCAGATAGAAGAGTCGGCAAGATGGTGGGGGAGGCGGTAACCAGACAGACGGGCCGCCTTCCAGGCCACTAAGAAGGCCTGCGCATCGGCCCGACACGCCTGGACGCCTCCCTGCGCAACGCCCAGACGGCAGCCACCACCGGACGACACACCGCCCCTTACACTGCTCCCCTGCCCGTCAACACAACCTGTATCGTGCGCACGAGGATGCTCAGGTCCAAGGCGAAAGACCTGTGGTAGATGTACATCAGGTCAAACCTGATCTTCATTCTGGGAGTAGTGGCGTAGTGGCCGCTGACCTGGGCCAATCCGGTGATCCCCGGCCTGACCTGGAGCCTCTCCATGTAGAGCGGATCCTCCCCGGCGAACTCGTCTACAAACTCCGGGCGCTCCGGGCGCGGTCCCACAAAACTCATCTCTCCCCGGAGGACGTTCCAGAGCTGAGGCAGCTCATCCAGCCGTGAGTTCCGGAGGAACGCACCTATACCGGTGACCCGATGGTCGCCGGAGACGGCCAGCACGGGACCGTTTCGTTCCGCATCAGGGACCATGGTACGGAGCTTCACCAGATTGAAGTGCTCCTCATCCTTACCCACCCGCACCTGTCTGTAGAAGATGGGTAACCCGCTGAAGATAAGCACGCCTAAGGCCGACGCGGCCAGGACCGGTGACAACACCAGGAGCAGTAGACCGGCAACAATCCGCTCCACCCACATCTTGAAACCGTACTGCCAGGCCGGTCCGGGAGGGGCGGTAAGACGTATGAGGGGCAGATCCTGAATGAGCCCGAAGCTAAGCTCACCCAGATGAATCTCATACAACTGCGGGAGCACCAGCACCTCTCCGTGGAAGCGCGGACTGCTGGCGATGTCCTCCAAGATAGCGCGATGTCTCTCGGGGGTGGTTACAATAACCTGATCCGGCTCCAACTCTGCAACGATCAGCGGCAAGTCCTCAGACTCTTCATCCAGCACGGCCACAACCCTGTAACCCCAGCGTCGGGATCGCTCCAAACGCTCCATGACGATGTCCGCTTCCTTCCCACTCCCCACCAGCACCACCCGACGTTCCGGCCACTGCACGTGAAGAATACTGGCTGCCGCGCGGCGCCACCCCCAGACCAACACCAGCGCCGTGATCAATCCCACCAAGACCACGGACCGGGGAAAGGCGAAGGCCCTCATCACAAAACCGAGAGCTACCAAGGCTACCGACCCCAGCAGAAGCCCTTTGAACACCGTCCCCAGCAGCTCAGGCCCAGACCGCTCCGCTGCCGGGTCGTACAAACCCACCAGGAAGAAGATAAGCAGCTGACCCAAAGTCAAGGGTATGACGATGGTCTCATAAGCCGCCAGATTAGTCGGAGGGAGCGGCCACCCGAAGCGCAGGACAAAGGCCAGGAGGACCGCCGCATTGTAAGCCAGCCCGTCCGCAACCACATTGAGAGCCAGCCAACCGCCCCTGCTCACTGCACTAGCTCTCGATAGATACTCAATGTCCGCTCAGCCGAATTCTCCCAGCTGAAGAGTCCGGCCTGTTTCAGGCCCTCCCTGTGCAGGCGCTCCCGCAAACCGCCATCCGTCAGAACCCGATGCGCACCTCTCGCCAGTTCGTCCGGCGACGTAGGATTGAACAGGGACGCTGCTCTGCCCGTTGCTTCTGGCAGAGAAGATGAGTTGGAGACCACACAGGGTGTCCCACAGGCCATGGCCTCCAACGGCGGTAGTCCAAACCCCTCGTAGAGCGAAGGAAACACAAAGACTTCCGCCGCCGAATAGAGGGCGGGGAGATCATCCTGTCTGATGTAGCCGGGAAACCACACCTTGTCCTCGAGCTTCCGCCGTTTGACCTCTCGCCTTATCTTGCGAAACTCCCCATCCTGCGCCCCCGCCAACACCAAATCGGGGGGATCAGCCATCATGGACTGCAGTCTTGCCCACCCTTTGACCAGGGTCTCAAGATTTTTCTGAGGACGGAACTCCCCAATCCACAGAGCGAAACGGTTGGGTAGATGGTAGCGACCCCGGATCGAAGCCAGGGTCTGCTCGTCACCCACCGGGCAGAACTGGTCCGAAACCCCGTTCTGAACCACCCGTATGCGATCCGGGTTCACACCAGCGTGGGCGATGAGCGCAGACCGGCTTATCCTGGAGACAGTGATGACCAGCTTCGCATCCTGGAGAGTGGCGTCCAGCTGTCTACGATAGCGCATGCGTGCCACCGGGTTGCGCACGCTGCGTGGGAAGATGAGAGGGATGACATCGTGGATAGTTGCCACCACTGGGAAAGTAGTCGGTCCTGGAGACATGTACATGGGGACATGCAAGACGTCCACACCGGCCGCCCGTGCCAAGGTGGCGAAACGCATCTTGCCGGATCGAGACTGAGGGTTGATGTTGGCCGTCACCAAGGATATGCGGTCTGAGGAAGGAACCGCTGCCTTGCCCCTATCTGTGCAGAAGACCACCAAATCCAGGTCAAACTGGGTCAGCTGGGTCAACAAGTTCCGCGAGTACGTGCCGACTCCGCTGCCCTCTATTATCCGAGCATCGAATCCTAGTCGCAACCTTGCCCCCCGGCGGCGTAATGGTCAAGATCCAGGGGGACCAACGTATCTGGCACTCTGCCCCCGGACTTACCTGATTCTACCAGAAGCTTCCTGACCGTCCTCACCTTCGCACGAGCCAGGTTCTCCCAAAGCCGGAGAAGATGCACCCGAATCCTGCCCGGCAGTTTCGCGTAAGGGCAATACGGGAGTCAGTGGCTCGACGTCGGAAGTATTGTTCCACACGAGGAGCCCCATCTCCGCCAGCTCACACAGCACACCCAGGGTCTCCGTTGGGCTCAGGGGGGAGGCGGCCGCCACGTCCATAGGCGTCTTCCCTCCATCGACGTGAGCCAGCACTTCAGCGCGACGGTAGTTGACCCCGTTGAGGGAAGTGGCCAGGTCAAGAGCGGGGTTCAGCGTCACAACACCATCACCAGGAATCATGATCGCACGTAACCTCTCCAATTCATCCACCGCGGAAGTAATCTCCATCAGGAAGTCCATGATAGGGAAAGTCACAGAAGTTTCGAGGACTGGACCCAGGTTGAGCTCAAACTCACCTGAAGATTGATTCTCCACTGCATACAAGAGGGACTGCATGGTCAGGCGGCGCAAGAACTTTTCCGTCTCCTCCCTGGTGATGAACTCCTCTTCCAACAGTAACTGCCCCAACCGCTTACCGCGGGTGCGGCAAAGACGGAGTAGCCGTTTCTTGTCCTTTTCAGAGATCTTTCCCATGCGCCCTAACAGATCTCCCAGCTGCCACACCCTCCCGGAGTCCGCCACACCGCTCAAGTTTCCCTCTTGAACATAGACAATGATGACCCTCCCTGATTCAAAAGCGAAACGCAGGGAACCCATTTTCCGATATAGAGCGGCCACCTGAAGTAGCTCAGGGACCCCCAATGTACTAAGTGAACCATTCACTCCCATAGTCTACATTTCGGCAAGATAGACTGATAGCCTTAGCTCTGTGGCCACATTCTTCCCAGAAACGAGGAGGACAACCTTTTGCTGAGGATAAATGGATTGCATCTTCTACTCTATTCTCTTATAGTTAGGCTACGGATTCTACTCTGGGTGCAAGGGATACAAGACTGTGGCCATACGGGAGGGTAACAGTATGGATAATAATGGGGGACACGACGGCGGATACAAGGATTTGTCCGCTTCCGAACGCCCACTGTTCAACAAGACATGCACTCTTCTGAGAGAAAACAAACTAGAGGTGACCAAGAAGTGGTTAGCACGCTTGATCGCACAGATTGAGGATCTCGGAACACTGGAGAGCTTCCCTACCCAGGAGAGCATACGCACATCCGCTGACTTGATTGAAGGATTGGCAACGATTCTTCAGGACAACGGCGCTATCGATGACTTCCGTCCAGGAGGGAAATACTACCAACGGGCCTCATCCCTGGGTACCGTAGCAAGTGATCATCCTTCTGCTGTTCCCGCCTTGATGGACAGTCTTCTGGCGCTGGAACAATCTATCTGGCAACTCCTGTCTGATGCCCTGCGCAAGGAGGACCGGGAGTTGATCGCTCTCGTGATGTCGCTGCGTACCGGGATGCAGGGAATAGCAACCGCATGCCTTGAAGGCTACCACCAGCACTCCAGCACTGAACTGGACAAACTGGCCCATACGGATGTGCTGACCGGACTTCGCAACCGCCGCTACCTGATCCAGGAGCTGGAAAGGCACGTGGAGTTGCATAAACGGTACAACCATCCGTTTGCACTTCTCATGTTGGATCTTGACAACCTCAAGTGGCTGAACGATACACATGGCCACCAGGCGGGGGACACCGCGCTGAACCATCTGGCCACTTTGATGCGCGCATGTATCCGCGACGTTGATATTGCCTGCCGCTACGGCGGCGACGAGTTCATGATCTTGATGCCAGAGACTCCCAAGGAACAAGTCCGGTTAGTAGGCGGACGCATCTCCGACGCGCTTCAGAAGACTAAGCTGAAAGTGGAAGGTTCTCTGGTGGCCTTAACCGTCAGCGTGGGAAGTGCCGCCTGCCCGGAGGATGGGGTGGAGATAGAACAGCTGCTCCAGGAATCTGATTCCACGCTATACCAATCCAAGCACGGTCATGTTCGAAATCCCACCCCAGAAGACTCAGCAGGTGGGGAACTCGACACCAAGATGCACCACAATGTGCGGCGAGAGCAGGGCCAAAGACTCTAGATCTCCGGCACCGGATCTGCACATATCGACCAGATGCAAGCTCAGAGAACGCAAGTCGGGGCGGGCGCAAGCGCCCGCCCCGCTGCATTTACTACTATCCTCGGCCACTCTGCTTGCGCTCCCTAAAATCTGGCCCGGAGGCCTGCAAGCGACCGACCTTGACCCAATGACTATCCAGTCGGCTCCAGATTCATGTTCAGCTTCCCTGTTACATGACAGTGCGCGCACTGGATTGGGTTATGACATGTAAAGCAGTCCTCAGCTCCACCTTCCTTCACCAAGGGCGGATGCTGATTACGCCACGGTGTATCACCAGGCTTGTAGCCGGTATGGTGACAATCGTTACATATGTAGTCCTTCGGATGACAGGTGATACAAGCAGATTTGCCCAAGCTGTTGACCTTCTGCGAGTGGGCTTTCTCCCAGTCATCACTGTGTGGCATTTCCGTACGGTGACAGCTCAAACAGAAGCTGCTTTCATGACACATTTCACAGTACGCTCTATCTTCCAAGGCCTCGTCGGCATGTTTTGCGGAGACCACCTTCACCAATCCGGGATCACCAGATGGCAACCAGCCAGTCCCGTGGCTAGAGGGAACTAACGGAAAATCCGCAGGGTGACAAACTCCACACCCGCCAGGAGCCAGAGCATCCTCCTCCTGCCCGTGACAACTGAAGCAGGCAAGCATGCCAGGTTTGGCTATGTTGTCAGGTTGATGTGTAGGAACCTCATGGCAACTCTCACACTTGAAGCCCTTGTTCAGATGCACCGCGTGACTGAAGTTGCTGGTGAGTACTGTGCTATCTTTGAGGAAGATATTGAAATCACTGTGGCAATCTGTACATATCTTGAATTGTTCAGACACCGCAGCCACAGACTCCGTACCGCCGGAGGTAGCATCTGTCTGTCCTTCTCCACCCTCGGTGTCGCTTGTGGTCTCAGTGCTATCTACTGTGTTCCCCGTTTCGGTCGTCCCCGTGGCCTCTGTACTCTCAGTGGTGTCGTCGGCCGGTTGACAGCCTACCGCCGTGAACGCACCAACGATCAGTATGCAGGCAACAAGAGCAGTCAATACAATCCTATTCCGCTTATCACGCATCTTTTCACCTCCTCCCTTTGAAAAACCGCATCGTTTGATTGTCCAATATTTCACAGTTGGACGCAAGCGCTGCTACGCCAGCCTCTACATCTGGGGAGCAATCTCTCCGCGCCTATGACACTGGAGACAATAAGCCTCTTCGTGGCAGGCGAAGCAGTTGCCCGCCACCTCTCCGCTTGCAACAACTTCGCCATGCTGGCTCTCCGCCCACCGATCCGTCGGGGAGAAACCGGCGTGGTGACATTCATTACAGTATTGAGGGGCCCGCACGTGACACCGTCCGCATACTGTCTCATCACTGCGGGCTGCCTCTCCGTGCCCCGAATACCAATAGGCGGGATGAGGCATTCGCACACCGTGACACCGCATGCAGAATCCCTCATCCCGCGATTGGTGGCACTTGGCGCACATGTCGCTTCCCTCTGACCGGACGTGACGCCCGTGCGCATTCCTCCAATCCGAAGGGTGAGGCATCTCCAGCCCATGGCAGCGCTCACACCATATTTCCACATCATGGCATTTCTTGCAGCTCTCTCGCGTGACCGCATTGGGGTTGAGGTGGACCACAACTTCCTCCAGCCCCGGAGCTATCTTCTCAATATGACGATGGCAATTGTCACAGTCTTTGGGCGCCGTCTCCCCCTGATGGCATGACTCCAGGCAGCGCATCATCATAGGAGCGGGATCGCCAAAGTGCCCCAGGGGAGGCTCGTGGCAGGTGACGCAACCTATCTCTTTTCCCAGGTGGACGGGGTGAGAGAAGACCAGGTCCTGGGTAACATCCGGTTTCTCCAGAAAATCTGGATGGCAAGTTTCACACAACCGGAAAGGCTCGCCCCCAGACTCTTGAGGAGCCGCCTCCCCTCCCCCCACATAGCCCGCGGGAATCCCCTCCAGACTTTGAAGATCCGCAGTACTGGTGGTTTGGCCAACCGTACCGGAAGGCTGTTCCTCACTCTTGGTGAAAAATGAAGGAGCAACGAACAGAAATACTGCACCCACTAGTACCACCGCCGCTCCTATTCCAACCACCATACGCCGTAGCTTCGGTTCTTGCCAGAGTGTTCGCCAAATACCCACTACTCCAATCCTCCTCCCCCGTGGGTACGGTGGATCTCGTGGCACTCGGCACAGTCTTCCCGTGCGTGACAAAGCATGCATTCGCCACGTTTCTGCATGGCCATCGCCGAATGTTCAGTACTCCAGTTCCCGGGATGGGGCATGGGCATTCCATGACACACGGTACAAAGCTGCGGTTCGTGACAGGTGCGACATGCCGCAGAACTCTGTTCAGCAACATCCATCCCGTGTGTCCGTATCCACTCGAGCGGGTGCGGCATTTTCACCGGATGACAGCGGAGGCAGTACTCATCTGAATGACACCGGGAGCACACCTCCATCAGCGAATATGTAAGCTCACCGTGTTTCTCCGCCCAGTTGGTGGGGTGGGGCATCTGCAAGCCGTGGCACTCCTTGCAGTGCAGATACACGTTATGACAGCGCCCGCATACCGCATCGCCCCCTTCCCGCACCCCCTCACCATGAGTCGTCTCATAGTTTGGCGCGTGGGGCATTGGAATGCCATGACACTCCCGGCACACCTTTCTGGGAGGCGCCGGCTTCCCCTCGTGACCAACGCTCCCATGACACACCACGCAGTCAACAAGTCGCCGCAGGTGAAGACTATGAGAAAATTCGTCCGGGTGCTCGCCTGTACTGATCTCAGCAAGATCGTGACACTCAAGACATGTTTCATTGGCCAGAGGAAGCGTCACAAACTCCTCCCACCTACCCTCCGCCCCAGCTGGCTCACCCCGGTCGGCCACAGACTCCGTGGTCTCAGATTCCACGGTTCCGGGTTCAACGATCCCCGCTTCTCCCGGCTCTCCGTTCTGCTCCTCCCCGCATCCAGTTATCACCGCCACGGAGAAGAGGAAGCACACAAGAAGTACCGGCACAGCCAGCCACGGGCTCAGGAAAGCGACTTTGCACCCCGCCCGAGTGTACCGCCGTCTTCCCCGGGGTCGGCGGGACAACTGCCCGCTAAGGTCGTCTTGATGTCCGGCTAGTTGCTCCATACACCCCGCTCTCTGCTGGTCGCCATGTGACACTCCTCGCACGACGGCACTGAATGACATTCATAACAGGAATCAGCGCCGTCACGCCATACTGTGGCCCTATGACCCGCCCGCCAATCAGGAAGCTCCGTGTACCCCGCATGGTGACAGTCATTGCAGAAGGAAGGGTCCGAATGGCACATGGAGCAGGCCGCACGTTCCTGTGCGTCCGTTTCCCGATGTGAAGCCCCTGTCCAGTCCTTGGGGTGAGGCATGAAAACCCCGTGGCACTCGAGGCAAGACTCATCTTCATGGCACATTCTGCAGAACAATGGTCGGTCCAAAGCCTGCCGACCGTGCTCTGCTTTTTCAGAGCCAGCAACCAGAAGCCAATCCTCGGCTGCATGCGCCGGAGTAGTTTGGGCAATGTCTGAGGTGTGGCATACGTCGCATCCAGCCGGAGCAAGTTGCCCTTGGGAACCGTGCATCCGACCGTGACAAAGGAAGCATGTCTCCACGGCAACGTGAATGGTACGCCCCGGTCTGTGGGGAAACTCATGGTGACAGGCTGCACACCGGATGCCGTTCGCAAAATGGACCTGATGATTGAAGACCAGTTTGCGCTGCCTTCGCCAATCCAGCTCCCGGTCAAGTCTGTCGTGACAATTCACGCACAGGGAGATGAACGTGGCAGGATCCTCCACCAACTCACCTCCACTTCGCTCCGCCTCAGAGATAGTCCTCTCCAGCCCTTGCGCATCTGTACTCACCGTCTGCTCCGCATCTCTTGACGTACACGCTGACACCGAGAGAGCCAGGAGTACGAGCACCCCGAGAACCGCCGAAAAATGCAGGAGCGCACCAAGATTGCCGGAAGCACGAAACGTGTCGCGTTCTCGACAACACTTGCTCTCGCGATCAGCAGCGGAGGGCTGATGATTCCTCTTTGCTCTGGACGGATTCATGATCAGTCCGCCTCTATTTTGCCTTCCCGGACCAGGCGGTCGTACCAATCCCTCTTCTCATGCTTGAGATGTTCAATTGGCATTCTTCCGCTAAAAATAACCGGATCCAGTGGAAATACGTTCATCCTGAGATGCGAGTTATACAGGTGGACAAACAGGATCCAGCCGATAGCCAGTATGGCCTCGTCCCCGTGAATGATCCGAGCCACGTTCAGGAAGATACCGGAAACCACCTGACTGGTTGCGGTGGGAAACCACAAGGCGAACCCCGAAGTTCCAATCATGGCGATTCCCCAGAACACCGCCCAATAGTCGAACTTCTCCCAGAATGTGAAGCGCTCCAACCTGGGCCGCTCACCACGATCAAAGAACCACTTGAACATGGCGATGAAATCGAGTAGATCCTTCTTCCAGAACCAGATGGAATTCGGACCGGTTATCTTCTGCTTGCGGACCACGATACAGAAGGCCAGGAATACCGCATGGACCACGAAATCCCCAACCATGAATCCGGCAGAGATCCGGTGAATGAGGCCTGCGTTCTCCACTCCCCCCCAGAACGACATGAGACCCTGCGCCCAGAAATCATAGCTGTATTTGAGCGGTGGGCCGGTTAGAGCACACATTATGAACGTGGTCATCATTATGAAGTGACTTATCCGATGATACGGAGAAAAACGAACATAGTAGCCCTTCTCTGCCTCAGACATCTATTCCACCTCCTCATCTTCGCCAGAGGGCTCGGTGTGATCCGCTTCCCCGCCAGCACTTTCACCTTTCCCGTTCGAGCGCACGGATTCCTCCTCAAGCGACCGGATGAAGCCAAAGATCCTACCGAGACCCCGTCCTACCCGACCCAAGATCAATCTCAATTCCTTCTGTAGGTGAATGGTCGTATATGCGATACCTATCACCAATACGACAATTAGGAGCCCGCTGAAGAACAGATAGATCATTCGCACGCCCCACCACGCATCCCGGAAACTCTCCTCAAGATGCATCTGGAAGAATGTGAAGCCCTTGTTGGCACCAGGGTGACACTTCCGGCAGACTTCTACCGTCTCCTCTTCCCCGGAATGCAAGGCCAGGTTTTGGTGCCATCCATGACAGTCGAAACAGGTGGCTGCCCGCGCATATCCCAGGGATAGCGCTTTGAAATGAAATTCGTGCCGAGCCGTCTCAAACTTGTCCTGATGACACTTCCCGCACGAATTGCGAGCCATACTCATCTTGAAGTCTGCCGACTCTTCTCCCACCCTAACTCGTCTGATCTGGTGCGAGCCGTGACAAGAGATACAGATGGGTCCCGCGGTATCCTGGTAATAGAAGCGCGCATGGCTTGACGTTTGATACTCCATGTATTCAGCTTGGTGACACTCCTCACACGCCTCAATGACCACTTGCCGCCAGTCTTCTTCAAGGTTCTGTTGGTGCTTGGGAATCGTGAGCAGGAAGCCTCGGTGGCAACTCGTGCATTCCTGACCTGCGTGCACGGACTGCGCGAAGTCGCTGGGGTTCACGTAGAGAGAGGCACCCTCACCCGGATCAGGATTGGGTCGTACAAAATTAGGGTCCCCGTGGCAAATCAAGCAACCCTCCGGGTCCACAGCCCAGCCGGTGGCTGGAAACAGGCCCAGCATCACGCATGCGAAGAGCAGGATCACCAGCGTTCTCAGCACCTGGCCAAGCAGGCGGAGCCCCCCGATGCCCCCAAAATGCGATCTCCGGACGACTATCATGTCTCCCTCCCTGCGGGCATCATAAGGTGTGGACCTCCTAGAAGAGAAGCGGCCATAGGATAAGCAGAAGGGTGTAAGTTGCTGCAGTGAAGGCAAAGATAGTAGCCGCGCCGGTGACCACGGAGAATAGCCTTCTCCGGCCCTCTGGTGGAGCCGATTGCACCACCTCTTCCAACGTTCCACTCTGCAAACGATTCTGGTATTCAGCCGGGCGGTCTTCCGCACAGTGCTCCACGGGCAGATATCCGGAGAATATGACCTGATCTGCTGGAAATGATTCCGGGCGCCCGTGGGCGCTGAAGAAATGGACAAATATAAAGATAACACCGGTCGCCAAGAAGGCTTCATTGGAGTGAATCACAAGTGCTACATTCAGTGTCACACCGGGCAATATGCTGGTGGCCTCCTCTGGAAACCACATCATCAAGCCTGATCCGCCTATGAGAATTGTCCCGGCAAAGAGAGCCCAGTAGTCGAATTTCTCCCAGTAAGTAAACCGGTTGAACCGTGGCTTTGGACCCTTGCCAAAGAACCAGCGGAACATCCCCCGCATGTCTCGCCAATCCTTCCAGCTGGGGACGATGCTGTCCTCCCCAAAGATCGGACCCTTCCGCGCTAGGACGTAGTACACCATGTACCCGGACTCAAGTAGGAAGTATGTGATGTTGGCCACCGCCATGACGCGGTGAATCAGTCCCGCCATCTCCACACCGCCAACGGCGTTGATGAAGAGCTGGGACCAGAAACTATCCTGGAACTTGAGGGGCATCCCGGTCAACGCCAGCCCAAAAAAGCTCACCATGACCAGATAGTGGTTGAAACGATGGAAAGCACTGAATCGACGATAGACGAGCTGGACGCCCTTCTTGGAATCTATACCGCGCGGCATCAGTGCTCTCCCTTCCCAAAGTATAGTTTATCCTTTAGTCCACGATAGATATAGAGGAGAGTGTGGACTCCACCAAAGGAGAAAACTAAGATTATCAGCGCCAAGTAGAACACCGCCACCAGGAAAACCACAAGTGGAGCGCTTGGAGAAGTGGGGGTGATATGGACCAGGTACGTGGTAAATCCTTCACTCGCCTTGGGATGACACAGGCGACAGGTCTCAAGAGCGTTCGCCTCCGAGAGAGTGGATTCGGGGTTGCTGGGAGGGAGTATGGAGTGAGAACCATGACAGTCGACGCAAGTGGCCGCAGCTTGACGGCCGAGATTGACGGCTTTCCCGTGGTAGGTGTCCAGATACGTCCGATCCGACCCTTTGTGACACTTCCCGCAGACCAGATGGATATTCTGCTTGTACTCCAGCCCGCCCACCTTGTGAATGGCGTGCGTTCCATGACAGTCAACACACACCGGCGGCTTCTCTTCCGCGGGGCGGGGTGCTTCTGCGTACTCGCGCGTAAGCGTACCGTGGTAGCTCTGCAGGTACATCTCATACTGATCGTCGTGACAATTACGGCAGGCCTCGCGAGCCATCTCAGCAAAGGACTCGGCATTCGAGACCATCGAGTGCGGATCAGTGCTGAATCCAATGTGGCATGAGTTGCAAGGGAGAAGGCCATGAGCCGTTTCCTCGTAGAGCTCTGGATCAATGTATAGGTTCTTGGTCTGACCTTCTACTGCCACTCTGCCCAAATACTCTTGACCGTGGCAGACGAGACAGCGTCCACTGAAATCAGCGGTCTGCCCCTGCCCCACCGCGTCAGCCGGAACAAGAAGAAGGAAAGCCACGCAAGACAGGATGGCTACAAACGCACGATAGCAGCCACTACTAGTGAAAACTTTCTCTAGTGCAGACAGCAAATATGGGCCGCGCACATCCAACACATCCCTCCTCTACTGGCTCCCTATCTGTTCTGCCTCGTGACACTCCTGACAAAACCCGGGCGAATGACAAACGTAGCACGGTTCCCCACCACTTTGGGCGAATTGCCGGTGACTCTTGACCCAGTTTGGTGGATGCTGCACCGTGTGGCAACGATCACAAAACTCTTGCTCATGGCAGCCGTTGCATCCGCTGCGTCCTTCCTTCTGCACCGTCTTGTTGTGCATATACCGCCAATCTTGAGCTGTATGGCTCTCCGGCGGTTTCTTATGACAGTCCTCACAGAAACCAGACCGTTCGCTGTGGCACCTGAAACAGTCCTCAGTCCGGTCGCGGGCAAGCTTCCCATGGTTCTGAATTGCACCCTCAGGATGCACCTTGTTTTCGTCCGGGGGATCACGGTGGCAAGTGCTACATGCGTTTGGTGCCCTATCCCCGTCGTGACACATATAGCATACGTCCATGGGCGGTGGACCTCCCGGTTCTCCTCTCCGGCTATGCACAACGTTGAAGTGGCAATCTGCGCACATCAGATCCCTCATCTCTACATGCTCCCTGTGCGGAATCTTCAAGTCACCCCCCGGTGACACCTCGCGATCTAGATAGTGACACTGGAGGCAAGACGCATTCGTAGGAGTATGTATATCTTCCGGCATATGACCTCCACCGAAGAACTGAGCGTATATCTCCTTATAAGAAAGGATCTTGTGCTCAATCTCGCTGACAAAACCGGGATTGACGTGACACTCTACGCAGTTGACATTGGAGTGCGTGGATTCCTTCCACAGCTCGGCCGGCTCCACCATGAGATGGCAATTGTCACAGAAGCCGGGCACCGAGGTCATGGCAACGGGCAAATAGACGGCGGAGAACCCCAAGAAGCCAACAGCCACGAGAAGAAGGACAAGATACCGCACGCGAACACGCACCGCCCGGCCACTCTCATCGTATATCCGGAGAACACGGGGCCACCAGCGCAACATCCTAGTGGAACCTCTCATTCATCGTCTGCTCCTCAATAATCTTCTGGAAGGCATCCGGGTCATGGCAGCCGGAGCGGGCGCAGAAACGCTGGTCGCTGTGGTGACAGCGGAGACAATCCCGAATCCGTCCCACCGCGATGTCAGCGTGACTCTCCAGAGCCAGAGTCGGATGCTCTTCTTCGGCGGTGGGAGGCGTCTCATGACAGGTAGAGCACTCGTTGGGCGCGCTTTCCCCATCGTGGCACATGGCACATACTCCCATCGGGGGTATCGGTGTACCACCCTCCGAAGTGTGCACAACATTGAAGTGACAGTCCTTGCACTGTAGATCTCGCAGGCGGACATGTTGACGATGAGGAATCTTCAAGTCACCTGACGTAGAAGCCGTGCGGTTGAGACTGTGACATCCGTCCTGTAGACAATTGCGGTTGGTCGCAGACCTTATCTGTTCGGGCATATCAGCCTTGCCAAGTAAATTCAGGTACACGTTCTGGGTCACCACGAGCTGATTCACAATTCTGTTCGTAACGCCCGGCCGTACGTGGCACTCATCACATCCGAATTTGCGGTGGGCCGACTGCTCCCAGGAATCTACAAACGGCTCCATAACGTGACAGTTGTAGCAGAAGCTGGGGGTTGTAGTAACGTAGAATGGAATTGACACGAGACCAATCGCGACCAACACGATCCCTGCCACCACGAATACCAGGTACCACTTCTTCACGCGAACGGTACGGCCGTCCACGTCCTCAACACGAAACCTGAGGGGTCCACGCCTAGCCAAATCTCAGTCCTCTCACAATCAGCGCGTGCCTTCCTCTGCGGCATGAGAAGCCGTGTCGGCTTTGAGGCCTATCGATTTCGATAAACACTTTCCAGAACAGCGCGCAAGTTTTCACAAGTTCTTGCGATTTGCTACTATAGCATCCAAGCGGAGTGTGTAAAGTCCCCACGGGAAGAGATAGAGGGAGGAAGGTCTTGGGATCACGGTTTGATTTCGCCAACTTCGTGGGACTCCTGTTTCTGCTGGGCGGTATTGTTTTCTGGACTCTCGCAGCATTCGAATTCCTGGACTTTCAGTTGGTAAACTTCCTGATTTACACCGTCCTGGGTTTTGTGATGGCGATTTCAGGAGGCCACCTGCTCAAGCCCCCGGGCTCACGATAACTCGCGCAACATGACGGAAGCTTACATGACGGAAGCTTCCTCGTCCCGGTCCACGTCTACAGGGAATACGGGAAAAGATCCGCGCCTCGACACCACAGCCTGGCGAGTATTCGGACGCAGGCTCCCACGCCGTTGGAGCGTGTACGCACGCATTGTGGGTGCTGTCCTCCTCATCCTCTTTCTTACCTGGTGGTTTACCCAGGATGTGACTTATGAGAACAACGTCAAAGTCTCCGGATTGGGCTCCTCTCCCGCTGAGTATCAAGACTCCTTGCGAGAGATAGCCAGGGACTTCGCAGCACTGGTCAATATTCTCGCGGAAGACGGCTACGGATGGCGTTCCGGGGGGCTCCCCTCTCTTCGGGCCGGTGACTCCCTGACCGCAGAAGAGAGAGGCACGGTCGTTGCACTGGCATCCGTGCGCTTAGGGAACAACGCAGAACGACTCTCAACCGACCCACTCCCCGACCCCTACAGGGAGTTCCTCAGCAGGCGAAACTGGACGCTGGTGAACGGAGAAACAAGGGGACTTGATGGTTTCGGTAAGGTCGCGGGGCCACTCAGAGCTTTCATCCGCCTGAGCGTTCCGAATAGTGAAGGAGCAGTGGGCTCCCCAGAACTCCGCATAGAGGTAAGGCCGCGCTGAATCAGCCGCCCTGGGCAGCCTCTATCTGCGTTCTGCTCCCCCGGGTCAGGTCCCGGAACTTTGCGCTAAGGATTTCTCCATCTCGGCTATCAGCTCCCTGGCCCCCGCCACAGGAACCCGGCTGTCCCCTGCTTCTGATAGACGGATAGCCTTCTCCAAAGCGCTTATAGCCTCCGCCAGATGATTCTGCGAAGCCAGCGCCACTCCCAGGTTATATTGAGCCAGCCCATGCGTGCTATCACGCTGTGTAGCCTGCCGAAAGGCTTCCGTAGCCTCCCGCACCTGACCCATGCGTAGAAGTGCTATCCCCATATCTGTGCGGACATCCGCATCCGCCGGCTCCACGGCCAAAGCGTCCCGATAAAAACCGACCGCCTCCAAGTAGCGCTCCTGATCAAAAAGCAGATTCCCCATGTCAACCAACGCGTCCAGGTCCCTGGGGTTCTCCACCAGCTGACCCCTGTACCTGTCCTCCAGTAGGTCGGGACTCACTCCCAGTGCCATCAGGATAGCTGGATCGTCAGAGATGGGCAGCCCCGCCAAGTCGTCCTTCGGCCGAGTGACGAACAGAAAGAGGGAGAGCACTGCAAAAATCACCGCCAGTGATCCCAGACTTACAGACAGCCGATTGTCACGTAGCTGGTCCAAAAACGTCCGCTTGCCTCGGTGGAGGGTCTCTAACTTGCCCTCGAAACGGTAGGAGCCCAGACCCAAAGATCCACCCCGCAACAACAGATTCAGATCATTCGAGACCAAGGTAACCCGGACGGCAGGCCTTCTGTTAAGACAGGCGCCCAGTGCCAGAATCTGATCATCTCCTCGGCTAAGATCAAGCTCAGGAGGAGCGTCCTCAAAATCGCGCCCAGGATCAACACGGAGAAGCGAACCGTTAACCAGAGTCACACCGTCCAGAAGGCGGCCACCGCGAGAAGCCTCAAAAAGCATCCTGGTGGCTTTTCTCCCGTGATACCGAACACGACGGTCAGTGCGCTTCCGTTTGAGTTGATCCAGCTCCCGGAGGACTACCTCCGGAATAACCACTTCCGCCCCGGAGAAGGCATGGATCACTTCCGGGTCGTTCAGAAGAGCGTTCGTATCCAGGATGTATATCTTAGAATACCTGTTCATCAGGCCTAACGCTTGGGTTCATACACGCAATACGGCTCTTCCGCCAAATAGTCTCCACTTATCTCATAGGCGCGGGCGCGACACCCACCGCAGACACGTCTATACTCACAGACACCACACTTCCCTTGCAGAAGGGAGACATCCCGCAGGTTCTTGAACAGCGGAGAATCTCTCCAGATTTCGGAGAAAGGCTTCTCCTTAACGTCACCCGCCTCAACATCAAAATAGCCACAGGGCTGGACCTTGCCCACGTGGCTGACGAAACAGAACCCGGTCCCGGCCAGACACCCCCGGGAATGAGAATTCAGATCCCCCCGCTTCTGCGCCTTACCCACCTTGCCGGCCATAGCCGCGTGAGAGTGGGGATGCATCTTCAGCTCGGACAGATCCCTTCCTTCCTCCCGCGCCCGCTGGCGCATGATGCGGTGATAGTGGGGAGCGTCCGTGGGTTTGAAGAATATGTTGGAAGTCTTCTGCCTCTCATACACCCAGTTCAAAGTGCGCTCGTATTCTTCAGGCGGAAGCTCCTCCGGCCCCAACTCCTTTCCACGCCCAGTGGGAACCAGAAGGAAAGGATGGAATGCGACAGCGTCCAGCTCCTCAGCTAGAGCGAGGATGTCATCCAGGTAATCCACATTGAGCCGGGTGATGGTGGAATTTATCTGCACCTGCACCCCTGCTTCCTGCGCGTTCCTGACGCCCCGGACAGCACCCGCGAAGGCGCCCTCCACCCCACGGAACTCATCGTGGAGCTCGGCGGTAGGGAAATCTATGGAGATGGATATCCGGGGGATCCCCACCTCCTTCATCTTGCGGCCAACCTCAGGCGTAACCAGAGTCCCGTTGGGAGACATGACGGTGCGCAGACCCTTCTCGGAAATCGCATACTCCGTGATGTCCCATATGTCCTCCCGTATCAGCGGGTCCCCACCCGTAAGTATGATCACCGGATCGGAGAAGGTGGCTATGTCATCCAATAGAGCTCTAGCTTCCTGCAGATTCAGCTCACCCGGATAGGGTCCCTTCTCCGCAGAAGCCCGGCAGTGCCTGCAGGCCAGATTGCAGGACCGCGTCACCTCCCAGGCGATCAGCTTGGGTAGGTATTGAGCCTCCTGGATGTCCTGCTCCGACGCGCCGTTGCCTTGCCGTCCGTGGTCAGCCATTGTCCTCCTCCAACCACCTGGCCACGTCCTTGGCGTGATAGGTGATGATAACGTCCGCTCCCGCCCGCTTGATGCCTAGCATAGACTCCAAAACCACAGCACGCTCATCCAGCCAACCTTTCTCCGCAGCCGCCTTGATCATCGCGTATTCTCCGCTCACACTGTAGGCAGCCACTGGAAAACGGGTCTCAGTCTTCAGTCTCCATATCAGATCCAGATAGGGAAGGGCGGGCTTGACCATCACCATATCCGCCCCCTCCTCAATATCCATCATAGCCTCCCGGACACCCTCGTCAGAGTTGGCGGGATCCATTTGATAGGAACGGCGGTCTCCAAAGCCGGGAGGCGATTCCGCGGCGTCGCGAAAGGGACCGTAGAAGCTGGAGGCGTACTTCGTACTGTAGGACATTATTGGAGTCTCGACAAAACCCTCCTGATCGAGCGAACCCCGTATGGCGGCGACGCGCCCGTCCATCATGTCCGAGGGCGCAACCACGTCCACACCCGCTTCAGCCAGGCTCACAGAGGTCTTGGCCAGGAGTTCCAGGCTCAGGTCATTGTCTACCTTGCCATCTTCCCCCACTACTCCACAGTGACCGTGATCCATGTATTCACAGAGACACACATCAGCTATCACGGTCAGTTCAGGCACCTGATCCTTGAGCGCGCGGACAGCCATCTGCACGACACCCTCTTCGTCGTAGGCACCGGAAGCGGCGGCGTCCTTTTCGCTGGGGATTCCAAACAAAATTACGCTCTTCACTCCCAAAGACGCAACTTCCCTGGCCTCTTCGACCAGGTGGGTAATGGACAGCTGGAAAACCCCAGGCATAGAAGGCACGGGGTTCCTCACATCCTCGCCAAAGATCACAAAAAGAGGATATACCAGGCAATCCGGGTGGAGCCGAGTCTCCCGAACCATTCCGCGCAACGTCTCACTTTGGCGCATGCGCCGCGCTCTGAATTGAGGGAAGTACAT
>Ga0209587_1000206_pt1 | contig 29175 bp, 29 predicted proteins | sample NGEPerD_2_FD_184512 | JGI IMG/M metagenome (GOLD analysis project Ga0209587, IMG submission 184512) | Arctic peat soil microbial communities from the Barrow Environmental Observatory site, Barrow, Alaska, USA - NGEE PermafrostL1-D... | ecosystem: Environmental > Terrestrial > Soil > Wetlands >...
ATCAGCGACCAACAGATGAAAGAACTCCCGATCACCCGCAACGACTGGCACGGCGAATGGAACTACTCCCTCCACCCAACCCACGACACGCCCGAACCAGACTGACTTGATTGAGTACGAGGCCTTGCGTGAACCGACGCGAGGACGAGGATGACCACAGCCGGACGCCACCTGCACACCGTGCTCGAACGGGTACATCAAGCCGACGACGCGAACGTCCGAGTCCGGTGCCAAGGCGTCCTTGAAGCCGAACCCTTCTCGACAACCTTCATCCTTCGCCACGCCGCCGTCACGTCCTGTGGACAGAGACCGTCGGAGTCGTCCAAGCCCCTCCCCGCGTCAGCCAGCCGAGACCGGCGACTCTCCTACGCCGACTCTTGGTGGAGGGCGATCGTGATGCCCGAAGTCCGCTGGGTGACAACCCGCCGCACCAGATCATCGACCAAGCCTCCCTCGAGATGCCTCGACACCACCGCCGAGTACCTCGAACGGCTCTGTTGGGTTGACGCAGAGAGCCCTCGCTCGGCTGATCCACGGGTGTGCGCGACTCGGGCCAATGAACGCGCGGCCGGGCCGCGCAAGCCGGAAATCTAGGCGGTGCGGCGGGCTCTGCCGCGGGCCCGGCGGGCGTTAGCCACCTCGTAGATCGCCTGCAAACTGCGGATGTCAATCGCGGGGGTCGCCGGCGACGAGGGGGCCAGTGCGTTGAGCGCCTCGGCGAGGACCAAGCCGTCCGCGAGGCGCTGGGTGAGCCGGTTCCATCGCCAGCTGGTGGCATGGGTGGCGTCAAGCTGCTCCAGCTCACGTGCCCGGGCGATCACGCTGTGCCGCCGAGCATCTCCGAGCAGGTCGTCGCCCGCGGGCACGCAGCAGTCGGGGAACGGGCACACCAGTCGTGCCCAGACCTTGCGTTTCCTCCTGGCCAGTTGCAGGCGGGTCTTGGGGACGCCGCGGCCGAGCTCGGCGATGTAGATAGGGCGTGCGGCGGGGTGGCCGTCGTGGGATGGCGATGTTGAGACATCCTGGTCTGCAGGTCGCACTTCTCGCGCCAGCCGATCCCGCACTCGTAGCCCGCAGCACCCTCGATCACGCACGCTTCGCCGAGCAGGCCTTGCTGCCACATGGTGACCTTGTAGGTGCGCGTGAGGTGGCGTACCAGCATCAACAGCTCGGCGATGCGGTCCTCAGGCCGGGCGCCCATGTGCACCTTCGAGGCCGCGAGCGCCACCTCGCTGGGTTCGAGCGCGGCGAGCGCGTCCCACATGTCTGACAGGTGAGGGAGTCCTTGCAGCGGGTGGAGACATCGCCATCCGAGCGCCACGACCGCGATGACGGGGAGGTGGATTCCCGAGGCCGTGGCGTGGGCCTTTGTGCGTCGCCACAAGCTGGCCTGGATCGGGATCCACCCGCTGTCGGGACGCTCGATGTGGAGGTACGGAGCAATGACGGCGGTTGCGCCGTGCTCGACCTGGTAGTCGACCACTCCCTTGATGAGCGCGTCTTGGGCGGCTTGATTCCCAAGGTCGGCCGGTGTCTGGACCGCGGGCACGGCGTACGGCACGCGGCACCAAGTGGCGGAGGGGTGCTGGAGGTCCTGGAGGTAGATCGTCTCGGGGTCGATCAGGAAGGGGACTCCGGCCTCGCGGGCAGTGGCGGGCAGCGCGGGTCCGTTGGCGGCCAGCGGAACGTGCGCGTCGACGACCAGGCGGTCCGGCAGGCCCGGAGCCGGCCGGCTCCCGCGGGCGAGGCCGTAGAGGCGACGCACGAAAGCCTCGTCGACGGAGCTGACCCGGACGGTCAACTCGGCGGGACCTTTGTAGCGAGGTGCCCTAGACATCTGCTCCTCCCTTCCCTTCACCGCCGACAGTAACACTCCCCGCAACCTATGGTGCAATCTAGAGCGCATTCAGACACGCGGTCGCACTGCATTCGACTCTGAGGTTTAGGGTGTATAGACTGCTGCAGTAACCACCCAACCCCGAGGAGGACCATGGCGCTGCGCACGCACAAGGGACAAGCGCGTGAAACGGACGCGTCAGGTGCGATGACGTACCTGCGCATCCTCGAAGAAGTCGCCGACTCGGGGATCACTCGTAACGAGCTCAGCAAGGCGGTCGGAGCCGCGGAGCGCACCGTCCAGACCTGGGCCGCCGGAACAAGCAAGCCCAGCGGAGTCCGCGTCCAGCGGCTGCTGGACGTGCAGCTCATCGTTCGGCTGCTCAGTGACACCTACACCCGAGAGGGCATCCGGATCTGGCTCAACTCCCGCAATCGCAACCTCGATCTCGAACGACCGATCAACCTGCTCGAGAGCGGAGAGATCGACGCTGTGCTCGAAGAGGCGAACAGAATCTCGGGAGGTATGTGAGACGCCATGAGCTCCCTCGCCAACGCCGTCGCCGGCCAAGACCCCGCGACCGTCTCGGGGTCCTGACTTCGGCATCTTCCGGCTCGGTTCCGCGATCGGGCGATGGAGGGTCGCACGGCATACTCCCGGTGGGGGCGCGACCCGGGGTTCCCTGTCCTGTACTTCGGCCGCCCGGAGGACTCGGTCGTCGTCGAGGCCTACCGGCACTTGGTCGACCCGGTCGAGGACCCCGACATCGCCAAGCACCTCGCCCCGAGGGTGCTGGTGACCGCCGAGGTGTCGGTCACCGAGGTCCTGGATCTGAGGCGAGCGACCACCCGCATGGAGCTCGGGCTGAGTCTCGCGCAGATCCAGTCGGCAACCGACGACAAGGCGGCCTACGCCGCGTGCCAAGAGGCGGCGGCGGCGGCCCATCAGCAGGGATTCCACGGGCTCGTCACCCCGGCTCCAACGCAGGTCGGCGAGACGCTGGCACTGTTCAGCAGTCGGCTCCCTGATGGCGAAGTTCCCGTCGTCTCCGAGGAGGTCTTCTGGGACCAACTGCCCGAGGACCCGCGGCTGCAGGCCAGGCCAAACCTCCGCGTCATCCAGGACGACTAGTTAGCTGTCTGGCCCTGCCTGGCGAACTACGAGCGGATGCTCGCGCGGTCTTCCAGCCGCTGTCGAGGGCGAATGGTCGAGGGTTCTCGCGCGAGGAGAGGTAACCCAGCATCGACGAACTCGAACAAGTCGCAGCGGTCCAGACGGTCAGGGTTACGGGCGACCATCTCCACCCGGGAGCTCAGGGCCGCGCGGCCACCGGAGACCTGGAACCATCCCGCCCAGCCGGACGAAGCGTCCACCACGTGGAGTAGATCCCGCCGTCCGTGCCGACAACGAACAGATCCAGGTGGTTCGGGTTCCTCGCGACACAGGTGATCGGTGATCCGAGCGCGGCGCGGCCGCCGGAGACGCTGAATCAGCCTGCCCAGCCGGACGAGGCGTCCCACCACGTGGAGTAGATCCCCCGTCGGTGCCCGTGACGAAACAGGTCCAGATGGTCAGGGTTGCGGGCGATACACGAGATCGGGGAGCGCACAGCGGCCCGAAAATGTGAGGTCGGCAACGGCTGGTGCTTCCCCGGCGAAGCGGTTGTCGGTCAGCTCCTCGAACCAGCAATCGATCAGATTGGCCCACGAGCTCGCAGTTAGCCCAGAGACTCAGCGTGCCACGGCGGACACGGTCGTGGACCACGCGCTGGCGTTGCCGACCGCGTCAACGGCGCGCACGCCGTACCAGTAGCGCTTCCCCTTGCGGAGGCCCGTGTTGGTCCACGTGGTCCCGGTGACGGTGGCGACCTGACCGAAGCCGGTGGTCGCGCTCTGCGTGCTGCGCCGGACGGTGTAGCCGGTTACCCCGACGTCGTCGACGGAGGTGGCCCACGACGTTCGCACCGAGCGGGTACCCGCCACGGCCGTCAACCGGGTCGGTCTGGTGGGCGACGTCGTGTCGGCAGGTGGAGGGCTGCTGCCAGATATCCGATCGGCGACGGCCTTGCGCAACGCGGGAAGGGTGGCGTAGAACGTGCCACCGGGACACTCGGTCGCACCGTAGTCGCGGTGCGCGGCGATGTTCGGCGTTGCCCTGGTGGCTCCGTTGACCGGGTTGACGAAGGTGTTCGTTGCGCTGGGGTCGATGCCGTTGCGGTCGGCCTCCCACGCAAGGAAGGACGTGAGCGCGTCCCGTGCGGCCGAGGTGGCGTCACGGTCGGCCAGCGTCCCTAACAGGGCTATCCCAACAGTCCCGGAGTTCCACCCGCCGGTGTGGGCACCCGTGACCCCGTTGCCGTTGACGTCATCGCCGCTCGGCGAGACCCCCGGCGGGTACTCGCGCGAGTGACGGCCCTCGTAAATGCGGCCGCTCTCATCGACGAGGAAGTTGTATCCGATGTCGCCCCACCCCTGGATGACAGCGTGGTAGTAGTAGATCGACCGGATCGTCGCGGCCGGGTCGGGGTCGTCGTTTCGGCCGGCCGTGTGGTGCACGATCAGCTTCTTCGTCGGGTAGAACGCCGTCGGGAAGATCTCGTTGCCGTTGCTGTCCATCCGCAGGCTCTCGTCGGCGCCCCACGACGACCGGGCGACGACGCTGGGTTGCGCGACCGCGGCGGCAGCGCTCGGGGGCCGTCGGACGGTGCGAACGGTGCGGGCACCATCCGCGAGAGAGACCACCGTGACGTCGCGCAGCGGCCGGTCCGAGGTGATCCGCACCGCGACTGCGCCCCGGGCAGGGACAAGTGCGCCGTAAGTGCGCCCGTCAGTGAGGTGCTCGCCCACCTCGTCGCGGCCGGCATCAACCGGACCGGTGAAATGCCTGCCATCCGTGCTGAGCCGTACCATGACGCGGGCGTTCGGTCCGCCCGACCAGTGCAGCGCGACGTCGTGCGCGGGTGAGGCGAGTCGCAGGGTCTCTGGAGCCCTTGCCGCAAGTCGGGGCGACCTCACCTCGTTGGCCACCGTGTGCACGGAGACCGTGGTGGTGGCGGCGGAGGTGGGCAGGGCGAGCGCGAGCGGAGCGGCTAGGCCGGTGGCGAGGGCGACGAGCAGGCTCCGGCGAAACAGGATGTGCATGCGGTGTGTCTGGTCCCCCGTGTAGTCATGGTCAGGCTAGGGAAGGGTACGCCGCGTGTCGACAACCCGGTATGGCCTAGAATGACCATCTTTCCCGGCTCGGTCATCGAACGGTCGAGTTCGAGGACGCGGAGCGAGGAGCGAAACCCAGCACTGCCAGACCAGCGCCCGTTGTTGTGTCAACATCGGAGACATGTCCGTTACGGCAGCTGGGGACGGCGCGAGGGTGCACTTGATCCGCCTCGGTGGGCTGGCGGCGCTCCTTGGTGGGTTGGCGTGGACGCTGAAAGGCATCGTGATTCTCCTGGGAGGTGACCAGCCGCCACTGCTCTTCGAGGCTGCCCCAGTGCTCTTTGGCGTCGGTCTCCTGGGGGTCTCGCACTCGACGATGCACCCGAGCCGACGCCGCGTCTCTGTGCTCGGTTTCGCTGCGCTCTCGTCCATGGCGGGCCTTGCGGCACTGACGAGCGACCTCGTGGGTGAGGTCTGGGGCGCAGCCCTCGCCGTCTCGTCCCTGGGGCTACTGGTAGGGCTCCTGACGCTCCCAAGGCGCGGCCCACGGCCGGCGCCGTTGGGGTGGTGGATGGGGTTGGCCATGGTTCCGGCGATCGTCGTCGGCGGCGCGCTGTCGGAGATCGAGGAGCGGCTGCTGGAGATTCCGTTGACCTGCCTCGGTCTGGCCTGGATGGTTGTTGGGTGGGCGGGGTTGAGCTCTCAGACGGTTGACTCGAACGCATCGTGATCGCGTCGAGCGATGCAACCTCCTGCCGGTCGTGCGGATCCGTCTCAGATGAACACCTCCGCATAGGAGACGACGTTGAACAGCACACCGAGCACACCGATCACGAAGGCGGCTTGCGAGAGCTTGCGGCCTTTCGTCGCGTGGATCCCGGCCCAGCCGAGCAACGCACCGCCGGCGGCGAGTCCGGGAGGGAACCCGGTCCAGAAGCCTGGGGACAACAGAGCGCCCAGGATGGCGAGTGCTAGGGCCAATCCACCGGAACTCTCCCCGACGAAGTGCCCTCGGCAGGACCAGCGCGAAGACGACACCGGCGGTGACCAGGGCGATGCCGGCATAGACAAGGAGCATGCCAAGACCGATGTCCGGAGGGGACGGTGGCGGGGCGAAGTCGTTGGCGGGGTAGGAGACAGTGAAGAGGAAGACCGCGACCGCGGTCGGCCACAGCAACTTTCGAGCCTGAGCCTGAGGGCTGCGGTTGCGGTCGACGGTCTGTGAGTTGCTCATGGGCGTGGAGCCTCCAAGAGTAACGGCAGAGGGTGCCCAACGTGTCCGAGCGGTACGCGCCTTTTGCGGCAAGACTACGAGGCGAGGGGCGTGCGCGGAAGACGACCTCTCATCGGTGCGGGTTCAGGCGTTTGCCCGTCCCGGGCGACCCACATGAGGACGTTGCTCGCCAGTTCCTCGCCGGCTATCTGGACACGATCGTCGAGCACGACATCGACGAGATCCCCGCATGGCACCCATCGCTGCGGTCCGCGTCAAGGCTCACCTTGACCGAGAAGAGGCTCTCCTGGCGGACCCGTCCTCGTGCGCGGCCCTGCTCGGAGCTTCCTCGCAACGGCTACTCACCGATCTGAACACGCTCGGGTTCCTGTTCGAGGCGCTGGCCGCACACGACATCAGGTCTACGCCGGAGCTGGGGACGCATCGCTCTATCACTACCGGGAACGTGACGGCCGGCTCGAGGTCGACTTGGGTGTGGAACGTCCGGACGGGAACTGGGCCGCGTTTGAGGTGAAAGCTCGGAGCCACCGGCGAGGACGCCGCCGCGACGTCGTTGCTACGGCTGGCCGAAAGGGTCGCACGAGAGGCCGCAGCGCTGGTGGTCGTCACCACCGGCGAGTACGCGTACCGCCGCGAGGACGGTGTGTACGTCGTACCTGTCGGACCGCTCGGCCCGTAGTCAGGGGCCGGGAGCTGGAAGGTTGGGTCGAGCTGGACCTCTCCGTTCCAGACGACATCGAGAACTCGCCGTCGTAGCCGGTCCGCCCCTACGCGGCAGGCGGAGGGGACCGCAAGTCTGGAAAGGCGCCAGCCACCGGGGCTTACCGGGGTGTTCGCCGTGGACGGTATGGAGCCGCCGGGGTCCGCAAATGAGGCATGCCCTGCCCCGTCCCGGGAGCGTTGATCGTTACTGACCGCATCCTGTTATCCCAGCGTGGCGTTGGGCGGGTCATCCGGGTTCGCGCGCTCTTCGCACTCGACGTCCGGTCGAAGCAGTGGCATGTTACGAACGTGATGCTTCCACCTCCTCCGGTTCTGGCGATCGCCGCGGCGCTCGCGCAACGTGCGCTGACAAGGGGCGCACAGCCGCCGACTGCGGCCCGTGCTGCGACGGCAAGTGCGACCGCAGCTGTCTCCGGGACGCTTGCGGCTGCATCGGCCCGACAGTTCCGTCGTCAGGGCACGACGGTCGAGCCGTTCCACCCTGCGCGGGCCTCTGTCCTGGTGACGACGGGCGCGAATGCTGTGAGCCGGAATCCGATGTACGTCGGCCTGGCGGGACTGCTCGTCGCGAACGCGGTGCGACGCGGGTCCTGGATGGCGGTTCTCCTGGTGGCCGCCTTCACCCTCGTGATCGACCGGCTGCAGATCGCGGCGGAGGAGTCTGCGTTGCTCGCGAACTTCGGAGCCGACTACGAGGCATATCGCGAAACTGTGCCGCGGTGGCTGGGTCCCCGTGGGGGATGAACATCGTGCTCGCGGGAGGACACCAAGGGTGAGCTGCGCGGCACAGTGCGCGACGACCGGTGTCATCTGAAGATCGCGGCGCGTGTGGGGTGTCGGGAACCTCTCGTGACAGCCGGAGTGCCCAGATGGAAAACTGGTAGGCAAGGCGGATCGACCGCCCGGAAAGTGAGGGATCGTCGTGACGGTGAAGGGTCGCTGACCCCGGCGGCCCCATCGAGGCCGCCAAGGAGTCGATGGCGATGATCAGGACCGCCACCAACCCTCCCAGCCGTGAGCAGCTCCTGACCGAGGTGGCGCTCGACATCCAGGCCCAGACCCAGGCGAAGCACAGCCCGCTCAAGGGCTACAAGCCCACGGGCACGTCGGCGCTAGGCGAGCAGGTCCTCGCCGAGCTCAAGGAAGTGCAACGCATCGTCGCCACCCGGGCCACGACCGAGGAGACGGCAGCGTTCGGGCAGTGGCTGATCGTGATGGCGCAGGCGGCGGCCGAGGCGGCGAAGGACGGCGGCTTCATGGGATTCGGTGCCCAGCAGGTCAGCGATCGCGAGGAGGCGATGCTCGACCAGGTACGGGCGGCCGTCTCAACGTGAAGCCGCCGTAGCGCCGGCCCAGTTCGACCGAGGCCTCCCAGCTGTATGCGGACCCGCCCGGGCACCCGTCTTGTCTCTGCCCCAGCCCGCTGACGGATTGACCAAGCACTGCGAGCTCCGCGTCTTACAATGCACTCACATCCGTGCCAGATGCGGTTACCTATCTGCGGCTAGATGCGGAATCGTTCAAGGGCGATGGCCCATGCAGGGGTGGGCCACTTTTCTGATCGAGAGGGCTAGGCCCCGATGGGATGACCGTGGAGGAACGACTTCATCGCCGCCGCTACCTGTGCAGCGTGAGTGAGCGCCAAGGAGTGGTCAGCGCCCGCCAGCATCACATCCTGCGCGTGCGGAAGCCATCCCAGGACAAGTTCCCGGACCTCCGCGAACCACGTCCCGCTCTCGGCACCCCCGATGTACAGGACGGGCTGGCTGATCCGCCGGGCGTCCTCTTGCCCGAAACGCCAGCTCAGCAGCGCGGGTATGTCGGTGGCGAAGAAGGTGTCGGCGTCTCGTTCGACCTGGGCGGTTCCGTCCGGAAGGTGCCGTTCGATGTCCTGCCGCCAGTCGGGTCCGACAACGCGGACTAGGAACCGGTCGAGCGCTGTGGCGGAACCATGCAGGCGGTAGTCCTCAGCGAGCTCTGCGTTTGCGGCGAGGAACTCGTCGGCGCTGGGAACATGCAGCGGTGGCGGCTCGATGAGACAGAGACTGTGAACACGGCCCGGGGCCGATGCAGCCAACTGCATCGCGACCGCGCCGCTGTACGAGACTCCCGCCACATGCGCCCGGTCGATATCGAGCGTCGTGAGCAGCTGCTGGCAATCGAGGGCGTCGCGCTTGATCGACCCCGGTCCCCGGACCGGGCTGCTCCCCGCGTAGCCACGACGGTGATACAAGAGCACCTGGAAGTTGTCGCGAATCTCCGGTTGACGGGCGACGGGCAAGAACTCGTCAGCCGTCAAAGCAGTCTGAATCAGCACAACCGGCTCACCAGAACCGCGGATCTTGACCTCCAAGTCCGCGTCTGGCAGCGACACGCGACGCCACTCTGCGCTGGACATCCAGTCGCACTCCCTCACGGCCCCGAGTCGACGGCTCTAAGGAAGGGTCTACCACCGCGCAGGTCCCGCGGCCACAACAAACCCCGGCCGATATGGCCAAGGCCAGTGATCGTTCCGAGGTCGTCAGAACCAACTTGCGGGGGTCGCTTGCCTGTGTGATGGGACTTGCTCGCGGTGTTCGATCCCTATCGACCGGACAAACTCACCGCCGGTGCGGCGGAGCAGCCCTTCGGACCAAGGTCCGTGATGGCGAGTTCCGCGGCGACCTCGACGCCTAGATGACCGAACCCCGGAGGGCTACAACGTCGAGGATGCCGCCGAACTCGTGATCGCGAATGTGCGTCGCATGTTGTGGCCGGCTCGTCAGATGTTTGCTGCCGGCAAACACTGGTGGCTCGAATCAGCCCGGACCCTAGGCTTGTGTGGGTGTCGGATGAATCGCGCCTAGCGGATACATCGGACCTGGCCGTCGAGTTGGCCGGGTTGCGTCGAGAGCTGTTCTCCCTGCGCAGGGAGAACGCGCGTCTGCTGAAGCTGTTGAAGCTGACAGAGCAAGAGGCGCGGCTGCCCAGGTCGGCGCAGACGGCGCTGTTCGAACGGGCCCCCGGACCGGTCGATGCGGGGTCATCCCCGGAGACAAAGGTCGCGTTCTTCGCTGCACTGTTCGGCGCCCGCGCAGATGTGTATGCCGTGCGCTGGGAGAATGCACGCACCGGTCGCTCCGGGTGGATGCCAGCGGTTGCCGGCGGGTGGCGCAAGGGTGCACGCGCTGGGGACCAGACCTATCTCCCGCTGACACGTGAGGTACTGACCGGACACCTGTTGGGCTCGGTCAACATCGGTCTCTACCCACTGCTGGAGGGAGACCGATGCAATTGGCTCGCTGCAGATTTCGACGGCCCCCCAGCGATGCTGGATGCCCTGGCCTACCTGAAAGCCGCGAGAGCCGTGGGAGCGCCGGCGGCCTTGGAGATATCCCGGTCGGGGACTGGCGCACACGTCTGGATCTTCTTCACCGACGCGGTCCCCGCAGCCACCGCCAGGCAACTGGGGACGGGGCTGGTGCGTGAGGCAATCATGCCTGCGCGGACGAATGGACCTGGCCGGCTACGACCGACTGTTCCCCTCCCAAGACGTGCTGCCCACCTCGGGAATCGGGAACCTGATCGCCGCTCCGCTGAACGGCAGGTGCCGCCGCGACGGGACGACGGTGTTCCTCGATCTGGCTACGATGGAACCCCACGAGGACCAGTGGGCCTACCTGTCGTCGCTGGACCGGCTGACTCCACGCCAGGTCGCCCGCATCGCCCGCCAGGTCGTCGCGCCTGTCGTCGGTCTCTCGGTCGACCGTCTGCAGGTGCCTCGCTCGACGCGGACACGGCCACTGCCGGCGCCGGTCGTAACAGTTCGTCTCGGAGCCACGCTCACCCTCGCAGGAAGCGACCTGACCCCGTCACTGCTCTCGGCGCTGAAGCATGCCGCGGCGATGCCGAACCCACTCTTCTACGAACGGCAACGGCGCAGAGTCTCCACCTGGGACGTCCCGAGGTTTCTCCGTTCGTACGACGAGACTCTCGAAGGCGGACTCATCCTTCCCCGGGGACTGCTGAACACAGTCGAGACTCTGGCTACCGAAGCCGGCAGCCGTATCGAGCTGATCGACGAACGCGTGACTGGTGAACCACGAGATCTCCCGTTCACCGCCACCCTCAATCCAGACCAGCAAGCAGCCTTCGACGCGCTGACGCCCCATGATCTCGGTGTTCTGGTCGCTCCACCGGGCGCAGGGAAGACCGTCGTCGCGTGCGCTTTGATCGCGCAACGAGCCACCGCGACGCTCGTGCTGGTCGACCGTAAGACGCTCGCGGATCAGTGGCGCTCCCAGGTGCACGACCTGTTGGGAGACAAGGCGGGACAGGTTGGTGGCGGCAGGTCGAAGGCCCGCGGAGTCGTGGACGTCGCGATGTTGCAGACGCTCTCGCGTCGTGAAGACATTCCGGAGTTCACCGGCAGCTATGGCCTCGTAGTTGTCGACGAATGTCACCACGTGCCCGCCGTGGCGTTCGAGCATGCCGTGCGCCAGATCCCCGCGCGCAACTGGCTGGGGTTGACCGCCACGCCATACCGCCGGGACAAGCTCGACGACCTCATCGGCCTCCAGTTGGGATCCGTCCGTCACACGATCGGCAATCCAAAGGCTGGAACCCTCGACCCGTATGGCGCGCACTCGGTGCCTTCGCCGGACCCTGTGCTCCTCGTGCACCCCACCGCGTTTCGGTACTCAGGGGAAGCGGACCCGTCGGCGCCGGGAGGGATCGCGGCCGTGTACCGCGACCTTGTCGCTGACGAGGCGCGTAATCGGCAGATCATCGACGATGTCTTGTCCGCACTCGATCGCGGTCGGAACTGTCTGGTTCTGACTCAGTGGACCGCACACGTCGACCGGTTTTCTGAGGCCCTCGCGTCACACGAGCTCGAGCCCGTCGTACTCAAGGGCGGGATGAACGTCAAATCCCGGGCCGCGGCGTTGGTGCGCCTGCAACCAGCGGAGGGTCGACCGCTCCTTGCGATCGCCACCGGACCCTACATCGGAGAAGGCTTCGACTGCCCGGCTCTCGACACGCTCTTCCTGGCGGCGCCGATCGCATTCAAGGGCCGAGTAGTCCAGTACGTCGGACGCGTCCTGCGGGCGTACCCCGGCAAGAAAACGGCCGAGGTTCACGACTACCACGACATCGCCACTCCGGTGCTGGCCGCGTCCCTCGCCAAACGCGCACCCGGCTACACCAGCCTCGGGTTCGCCGATCCTCGTCGCCGGTCATGATCTGCACACATCGCACACATCAGAGTTCCGACACGCTTTGGCCTGTCATCGCGGCTCGGGGTTTCCCCTTGGGAGCCGCTCACCGAGTTGCCTGTCGGCGACCCGAGGACGGTAGCCAGGCTTGCTCATCGTTCCCGCCGCGAGGTTGCCGGCAGAGCCGAATCAACAATGTGCACATCTCAGAGCCAACAGTCCGCACAACGACGGCCTGGCTGCTGAGTCTCACGGCGTTGTCCAGGCCTGACGCCAGCTCGACCCGACGCTAGCCCTCCGGCACCCGCATCCGGATGAGTCGTGAAGCTTCCAGGTCCAAGGCGCGAAGAGGTCGACAGCGGTCAACCGTGCGGAGTTGCCGAAGTGGAGGCGACCCCGGGCCGGATCAGGAGGCTCGCCCGCTGGCGTTGTCGTTGATCCATAGGTCGATGAGCCCCTTGAAGTGGGCGACGAACTGCTCCTGCTCGTGGGCTGGGTAGGTCGCCTGCACCGTCTGCCGCAACAACCGGTCGAAGTCGTCGGAGGACACCCACTCCCAGACCTGTTCATCGAGGTGCGGCAGGTGCTCGGCGCACCACTCCCAGTACCTCTCGCTCTCGAAGTACTCGTCAGCGATCGCCAGGTATGCCCTCATCTTCTCCTCATAGGAGGGTTCCGGGTCGTCGGCGATCGCAAAGTAGCGAGAGGTCTCCAGGTCTACGTTGGACTTCCGACCGGTCACCACGCAGTACGTCGACCAGCGCACCAGTGCCTTGATCGCCCACGGGAAGTAGTAGTGCAGCGAGGTCAGCGCCACGTCCGGGCACGCGTTGGCGTAGTCGATCGGATAGACCTCGTCACCGACGACCAGCATCTCCGCCGAGTTGAACTCCCACTGGAAGAACGCGTTGACGATCCGACTGACCGCAGCCGTCTGCCATCCGGCCGCCTCGGAGAGGAAGTCGTGGGACACTGCGTAGCGGTTGTGCATCGGCTGGTCGGGCCGGAAATCCATCACCATGGTCTCCGGGCCGATGGACAGGGCACGGGCGAAGTGCTCGAAGTCGATGGTCGCCTGGAGATGCATCAGCATCTCCCCCGACTCGTCGTAGGCGCGGTGCAGGTCCCCGCGGTCATTGATGCGGGAGACGCCGCGCCAGCCGCCCCCGTCGAATGGCTTCATGTAGAGCGGGTAGCCCAACTCGTCGGCGATCCGGTCGAGGTCGAAGGACTGGTTGTATCGATCCGAGGTGTAGGCCCACCGCACGTTGTCCACTGGGTTCTTGTAGGGCACCAGCGTGGTGGCCGGCACCTTCAGGCCCAGCCGCACCATCGCGCAGTAGGCGCTGTGCTTCTCCATCGACTGAAAGGTGAAGGGGCTGTTGAGCAGATAGGTCCTGTTGACCAGCGATGCCTTCTTCAGCCACTCACGGGGGTGGTAGTACCAGTGGGCCAGCCGGTCGATGACCAGCGGTGTCCGCACGGGGTCGTCGAGCCGGAACGGCTCGATCGTCATCCGCTCGCTGGTGACTGTGTGCTCTGCACCCTCGTGGGTGACCCGCCCGACCATTTTCTGGATGGTCTCGAACGCCCGAGGCCAGTCCTCCTCGGCACCGAGCAGTAGCCCGATCAAGTGGCTGTTCACCCACATCCTCTCCTTCCGGCCCGCCCGGGCCTCCACCCGATGTCGCCTTGACCTTGCCGTAGCGCTGGCCGGATGTCCACGATGACCTTGTGAAGACTATCGATCGTTGGTTCTCAGACAGGCTGCAGCAGGAGCTCACCGTGGCACGATGGGGCCACTTCGGCGTTCCGGTGCTGGTCTTCCCGACCGCCGGCGGCGACGCCGAGGAGATCGAGCGCCACAAGCTCGTGGACGCCTGCGCGGGGCTGCTCGAGGCCGGTCGAGTGAAGATCTACTCCTGCGACTCCGTCGCCGGCAGGGCGATGGCGAGCGCCACCGGAAGCCCGGAGCACCGCATGTGGCTTCTCAACCAGTTCCACCACGCCGTGCGCCATGAGATCGTTCCGGCCATCCATGCCGACCTGGGCGGCTCCGCGCAGCGGATCGTGACCGCCGGCGCCTCGATCGGTGCGTTCAACGCGGTCGCGTTGCTGTGCCGGTTCCCCGACACGTTCGAGGCCGCGATCGGGATGAGCGGCACCTACCGGCTCCAGCGGTTCCTCGAGGGTCGCTGGTCCGAGGACCTCTACTTCGCCTCTCCGCTCGACTTCCTCCCCGGCCTCGGCGGCGACCACCTCCAGGTCCTTCAGCAACGCCGGGTGATCCTCGCCTCCGGCGAGGGGGCTCACGAGGACATCGACGAGTCCTGGGCCGTTGCGGAGGCGCTCGGGAGGAAGGGCGTGCCGAACCGCGTCGACTCCTGGGGTCCGGAGACCATCCACGACTGGCCCACGTGGTGGAGGATGCTGCCGCAGTATCTCGAGGAGATCTGTTAGGCAGCGCAACTCCCGAGGCTCACAGCCTTACCCCCAGCCGCTCGAGGAGCAGCGCCTCGGCCAGGCACGCAGAGGAGAAGTCGGCCAAGTGGAGGCTCTCGTTCGGGCCGTGGGCGCGGGTGTCGGGGTCCTCGACGCCGGTGATCAGGATCTCCGCATCGGGGAAGGCATCAGCGAACGTTGCCACGAACCCGATAGACCCGCCGACCCCGATCTCGACGACCGGTTCACCGAACGCTTCGGGGTATGCCGACCTGGCCGCCGTGTAGGCCGGACCTGTTGTTGTTGCCGTGTACGGCGCCACCGGCCTCTCGGCGCTCACCGTGACCTGCGCACCCCACGGGGCGTGCGTGCGCAGGTGCGCGACGAGGGCCTCGCGGGCAGCCACCGGGTCGTCGCCGGGGGCGATCCGAAGGGTGAGCTTGGCCCGTGCCCAGGGCACCAGCAGCAGACCGGCATCGTCGACCCGGGGCGCGTCGATCGCAACGACGGACAGTGCCGGGGCCTTCCAGAGTCGTGAGGTCAGAGAGCCGCTGCCGAGCAGCGCAACGCCGTCGAGGACGCCCGCGTCGGCGCGGAACTGCGCCTCGGTCAGGTCCAGCGGGTCGGCGGTCCCACGCCCCAGGCCCTCGACGGCCACGTCCCCTGCCTCGGTGTGGCACGTAGCGAGCAGCCGCGACAGCGCCGTGAGTGCGTCCGGAGCCGGCCCGCCGTAGACCCCGTTGTGCAGCGCGTGACGCAGGGTGCGCACCTCCACGACGACGTTGACCCCACCGCGCAGCGAGGTGGTCAGGGCGGGCACCCCGACCCTCCAGTTCGTGGAGTCGGCGAGCACCAGCACGTCGGCGTTCAGCCGCTCCCGGTGCTCGGCGAGCAGGGCGGGGAGCGTCGGGGAACCGATCTCCTCCTCCCCGTCGACCAGGACGGCGATCGTCACGCCGGGGTTCGCGCCCAGTGCACGCACCGCAGCACAGTGCGCCGCGATCCCGGCCTTGTCGTCGGCCGCGCCCCGACCGTAGAGCCGCCCGTTGCGCTCGACCGGCTCGAACGGCTCGCTGTCCCATTGGCCGAGGTCTCCGACAGGCTGCACGTCGTGATGGGCGTACAGCAGGACCGTCGGGGCGCCGGGAGCGCCGGGCCGATACCCGATCACCGCAGGGAGCCCACCGTCGGCGGTCACGATGTCGACGGCGGGCAACCCGGCCTCGCCGAGCTGCCGGGCCACCTCTTCTGCGCTTGCCTGCAGGTGTAGCTCCGCTGACGGATCCGCCGAGACCGACGGGATGCGGACGAGGCTCTCCAGGTCCGCCCGGACTGCGGGCAGGACGGACGCCACAACGTCGCGGATCTGGTCCGCGGTGCGCATCAGCAGCCTCCGTCCGCGGGGCCCATCACTGGGCGCATCATTGGGCGCATCACTGCACGCATCACTGGGCGTGCAGCTGCAGCTCGGCAGCGAACCGTTCGGTCATCTCGATCACTCGCTGCAGTTCGGGATGCCGGACCATCACGAGGCCGTCACCGACGGTGGTGGCGCGCCAGTCTCGTCGTGGGGAACCGATCGGAAGCAGGTCGACGAGCACCACATCCGAGCCGTAGTCCGCCATCAGCCGGTCCATCCCGGTCACGGCGGTGATCCTGCCGGAGCCACGTGCCCGCTTGCTGACCATGCCCACGTTGTACTGGTGGCTCAGCGCGGGCATCCGGCCGTGCACGACCGCCTCCGCCCACCCGACGTACAGGTCGCCTTCGGTGTTGAAGTTCATCATGTCGACGACGCGCACCCCCGGGGGCCGGGCACCGATCTCCCCGAAGACCACCTCGCCGTCTTCCTTGCGGTACCACTCCAGGTGGGTGAAACCGGTCTCGAACCCGAGTGCCGCAAGCACCTGCTGGCCCATCGCCCGGCCATCGGAAAGGTGTGGCACGGTCAGGTCGCGGAACGAGATTGCCGTGGGGCTGACCCACTCGTGCATGCGCATCTGCAACGGACGCGGGCGGTACCACAGGACATGCTCGAAGAGGATTCTTCCGTTCGCGCACACCGTGTCGTGTGTGAACTCCTCGGCATCGACGAACTCCTCCACACTGACCTCCGGCACGTGGCCCAGCATCGGCAGCACCTCACCGAGCTCGGCAGCCGAGTCCACGCGGTAGGTGTCGGCGGAGCCCGCACCCGCGATCGGTTTCACGATGAGCGGGTAGCCGACCTGCTCGGCGGCCTCCCAGATCTGTGCAACGCTGGTCGCGCGGACGTGCCAGGGGGTGCGGATGCCCGCGGCGTCCAGACGGCGCTTCATCTCCTCCTTGTCCCGGAACGGCAAGGTCTGCTCGACGGTCATCCCGGGCAGCCCGAACGTCTCGCGGATCCGGGCCGCAAGATACATGTAGGGCTCCCAGAGACACTCCACCTGGTCGATCCGCACGTGTTTGGCAAGGCCGTGCAGAGCAGCCATCACGGCGCCCTCGTCGGAGAGCGAGACGTGCTCGTAGTGAGCCAGCGCGTTGCGCGCGGTCTCGGGTACGACGTGCGGAGGCTGGTCGCCGATCCCGATCACCGTCGCACCCACCGCCGCGAGCCCGCGGGTGAAGTAGCTCATCTCGACGGGGTAGCCCGGAGAGAGCATCACGACATTCGTGCCGCTCCCGGACCCGTTCACAGGGCCTCCACCAGCTCAACCCGGACTCCGCTGACGATGTCTCGGAGGGCCTCACGCACCACCTCAGTCTCGGTGTCCCGGACCATGACATAGCCCTCCCCCAGATAGTCAGAAGCGGCAGGCTGGCCAGGCTCGGGCAATCGCGACTCCACCACGAGGTGACCGAGGTGCCGCCGAAGCTCCTCGACACCGTGCACGGTGCGCACCCGTCCCCTGCCCAGACCGCGCAGGTACGCCGTCCCGCTGGCGTAACGGCGCTGGGGCGGATCGAACCGGCCGAGCACCACCAGCTCTGCCCAGGCCTGGTAGAGGTCGAAGTCGTGGGAGTAGCCATGCATGGAGGTCAGCTGAGCTCCGGGGGGCCGCGCCGCCACCTCCGAGACCGCCACGGAGCCGTCCGGCCTGCGGAACCACTCCATGTGGGTCAATGCCTCGCGGACACCGAGGGCACGCAGCGCGGCCGGGCCGACCTGGTGGATGCCGGCGTACTCGGGTCCGGAGATGTCGCGCGGGAGCATCACCGTCCACTGGATCCAGGGGTTGCGCAGCACCTCGAGCGGCGGTGGTTGGTAGTCGGCGATCGAGGACCACACGGTGTCGCCACCGAGCGTGACGCTGTCGAAGGTGTGCTCTTCGCCGACGAGGAACTCCTCGAGTAGTGCTGGCTCCTCGGCGCTGGGTGGCACAGCGCGCAGCCAGCCTTCGAGCGACTCGGCGTCGTCGAGGCGGTAGGTCGCTTGCGAGCCGGCTCCGGCTGGCGGCTTGGCGACCAACGGGAAGCCGACCTCCCGCGCGAACCCAGTCGCGTCGGCGGCACCTGTTACCAGAGCATGCGCGGCGCAGGGCACACCGGCTTCGCGGAGCACGTTCTTCATCCGCGACTTGTCGCGCACATTGTGGGCAGTCCGCTCGTCCATCCCCTCGATCCCCATGGCTTCGCGCACCTGGGCAAGCGGCACCTGGAGCTGTTCGAGCGCGCCGACGAGGCGCTCCACGCGGCCAATCTGACCATTGAGCCCACTCACCGCCTCGGCTATCTGACGCGGATCAACGGCGTTCTCAACTCGCCAGTGCCCGGAAAGCTGGTCGCGTAGCGGTGGTTGGATCGCTTCGATCGGGTCGCAGGTGATCAACCCGAGCCGGACGCCGGGGAGCGCGGCGGCGTGGGTGACGAAACGCGCGGTTGCTTCCATCAGGTAAGGCGCGACGAAGGCTGCGGCGACCATGAACCGCACCCTAGCGCGGCGCCACGGCCACACGGCTAGCATGTCTGCCGTGCGCGTGATCTTCGTCGAACCGTCCTTCCCCAGGAACCAACGAGAGTTCGTCCGGGCGCTGGCCTCGGTCGGTGCCGAGGTGATCGGCATCGGCGAGTCGCCGCAGGAGGCCCTCGACGACGAGTTGCGGGGCTGGATGCGGCATTACCACCAGGTGCCCAGCGTGGTCGACGTGGGTGCGATGACCGACGCCGTGCGGTGGGTGCAGGATCGTGCTTGGGTGGACCGTTTGGAGTCCACCATCGAGACGCACATCCTTCCCGTCGCCCAGGTGCGTGAGACTTGCACCATTCCTGGGACGTCCCTGCGCACGGCGTACCTGTGCCGCGACAAGCCGTCGATGAAGGACGCGCTCCGCGCCGCGGGGGTGCCGACAGCCGCGTCGACCGCGGCCGACAACGCCGAGCAGGTCCAGCAGTTCGCGAAGGCGGTGGGGTTTCCGCTCATCCTCAAGCCACGCAGCGGCGCCGGCGCATCGGACACCACCCGAGTGGACGACCACGTCCAGCTTGGCCAGGCGTTGGCGTCCTTCGGCGGCAAGGGTGACGACTCGATCGCGGTGGAGGAGTTCGTCGACGGGCACGAGGGGTTCTACGACACCTTGTCCATCGACGGTGCCGCGGGGGCCGACTTCGTGTGCCACTACTACCCCAACGTGCTCGAGGCGATGCGGACCCGCTGGATCTCCCCGCAGTTCATCTCCACGAACCGGGTCGAGTCGGTGGCGGAGTACCAGCAGTTGCGTGAGATGGGCCAGCGGGTCGTCGAGGCGCTCGGGATCGGCACGAGCGCGACGCACATGGAGTGGTTCTTCGGACCCAAGGGGCTGAAGTTCTCCGAGATCGGCTGTCGCCCGCCGGGGGTGGGCGCCTGGGACCTCTACTCCGCCGGGAACGATCTCGACCTGTATCGCGAGTGGGCGAGCGCGATCGTGCACGGCGCGGTGTCCGGCCAGCCCTCCCGACAGTTCGCCACCGGCATCGTCGCCTTGCGGCCCGAGCGCGACGGACATATCGGCGGCTACTCCGGCGTGGAGGCGATCCAAGACCGGTACGGCGAGTGGGTCCTCGACGCGCACCTTCCCGACCCTGGGACGCCGACCCAGGGACCCGAGGCCGGGTACATGGCCAACGCCTATGTCCGGATGCGACACCCCGACTTCGACGTACTTCGTCAGATGCTTGACGACGTTGGCCGGACCATCACCGTGCACGCCACGTGAGCCTTCAGATCACGCTGCTGGGTCCCCAGCCCCGTTCGAACCTGGGGCAGGCCTTGGCGGACCTCGATTCAGAGGCAGTGGTGGCCACCGTGACCGCGGGGTGGCAGGAACGCGAAGTCGACGACGCCGAGCTGCGAGAGCTGGTGGGGCTCAGGACCGTGAATCTGGCTCTGCACGCGCGCTGGTTGGCTGTGCACGAGGAGGACCGCGAATACGCCCATGCCGAGCGTGAGCACGAGGCTGCGTTGGCCGAGCTGCGGCAGCTCTACCTCGTGCAGCTCGACCATGCGCTGAGTGCGGCGTACGACGTCGCCCGTCGCTCCGATGCGAGGCCCCGGCTGCGCAGCCGGGCACTCACCGATTCGCTGCGTGTCGTGCAGCTGTTGGACGAACAGCACATGCAGCGCGTAGGTGAGTTCCAGCAGGCGTTCTATGACGCCTGGCGCCCGCAAGAGCGAGCGGCGGTGGCCCGACATCGTGACGAGATCCAGCACATCCTCCAGGGGTCGTCGGCGTTGGCGATCGCCGGCGGGCACGTCGGGGAGCTTGCCAGAGTGCTGCACCTGTTCCATGTTGCGCCGCATTTGCCGCCTCTCGTGGTGGCCTGGTCGGCGGGGGCGATGGCCCTGACCGAGCGAGTGGTGCTCTTCCATGACTTCGTCCCACACGGGGTTGCCCAGACCGAGGTGTTCGGCGGAGGCATCGGCGTGGTGCACGGCGTCGTAGCTCTCCCTCATGCCCGGCGTCGACTGCGGGTGGGCGACCCGATCCGGATGTCGGTGCTGGCCCGCCGTTTCGCGCCCGCCCGCTGTCTGGTGCTCGACGACGTCACCCGGGTGCCGCTCGACGAGGAGGGCGGGCTGCCCCCAGATGCGCGAGTGCTGGACCTCGAGGGGCACATCGCCGAACTCGAGGCGGCATGACCTCATCCGCCCCGAAGCGCAAACTGGCGATCAACCGGCTCAGGGACCGCAAGCCACTGGACCGACCGGCGGTCGATCGGTTCCTGGCACGCAACGAGGCACCGATCGTCGAAGGGGCTCGCTGCACGTTCCTGTATCGCGGCGACGCCGACGAGGTGCTGCTCGCGCAGCGCGTGGTGGGGCTGCCCGAGCAGATCCCGATGCGCAAGCTGCGGGGCACGGACCTGTGGTACCTCGTTCTTGAGCTGCCCGAGGGCTCCCGGGTCAACTACCAGCTCGAGGTACGCCGCGGAGAGCAGGTCGAGCAGCTCAACGATTCCCTCAACCCCAAGCTCTCCCACAGCCCGGTGGGCACGTCCTCGGTGTGTTTCGGGCACGGCTACGAAACCCCGGAGTGGACGGAGCCTGACCCGGCGGCACGCCAGGGCACTCTCGAAGAGATCGCGGTGCCGAGTCGGGCTTTGCGGCGCGACTGCCCGGTGACCGTGTACCTGCCGGCACGGTTCCGCCGCACGTCGACGTACCCGTTGCTGGTGGTGCACGACGGCCCGGACTTCCTTCAGTACGCCGCAGCCAAGACCGTGTTCGACAACCTCATCGACCGCTTCGAGGTGGCCGAGACTGTGGTCGCCTTCCTACACCCGAAGGACCGGCTGACCGACTACACGAACTCGACCGCCCACTCGAGGTTCTTGACCCAGGAGCTGGTTCCGCGCCTGGAGACCCAGCTGCCGTTGATGGGCAGGCCGTCCGGCCGGTGCCTGATGGGCTCGAGCCTCGGAGGCGTCGCCTCGTTGTCTGCGGCAGTGAAGTCCCCGGACACCTACGGGTCGCTGATCCTGATGTCGGGGTCGTTCGTGTTCACCGACATCGGCAACGACCACGGCGGCGGACCGGTCTTCGACCCGGTGGTCAAGTTCGTCAACCGGTACAGGGCGAGGCCGACGCGGGTCGCAGACCGGGTTTTCGTGAGCTGCGGCGTCTACGAGCCACTGATCGCGGCCAACCGCTCGATGGTGCCGACGTTCGAGTCCGCCGGGATGACCATGCGCTTCGTCGAAACCCGTGACGGGCACAACTGGGAGAACTGGCGCGACACGCTCCGCGACGCCCTGTCGTGGGTGTACCCGGGTCCTCAGAAGTTCGTCTACGAGTGATTCCGGTCTGCCGCTTGCAGGAGCCACCCCCTCGCCGTCCGCCCGTTTTTTGGGGGTTGCCAGGCGAGGGGGTTCCCGCAGTTCGTGGGGAGTACGTGGGGAAGTTTGGCCGGCGGGCCCTCCGTCGGGTCTCCAGGGCCACCGTCGAACGACCCGGCCGGACTCATAGACGAACCTACTCGGACGAGCCCAGTGCGTCGTCGATGCGGCGCTCGCAGCCTCGTCCTGGCCGTCGATGCCCTTGGCGTAGACCTTGAGGAGCACGTTGACGCTGTGGCCGGCCCACTCGGCGACCTGGGTCGTCGGGACGCCCGCGTTGAGCCAGGTGGACCAGAAAACTCGCCGCGCGTCGGAGCGCGGAAGCTGCGAACAACCCCCTATGGGTCAGATGCCGAAGGGGCCCGGGTACTGGATGGTGCCGGTGGGAGTCGACTGGTCCGGGTTCAGGCTGAGGGCCATCATCGCCTCGTCGGGGACTTCGAAGGGCGCACGAACGCCGAGGAGTGAGGCTGGGGTGAAGCCGAACCGGGGGTAGTAGTCGGCGTGCCCGAGGACCAGGACAAGGTTCTCGCCGATGGCGCCGGCGGCCTCCAGCCCGGCGCGGATGGCGGCCGATCCGGCGCCCTGGCCCTGGTGAGCGGGCCGGACCGCGCACGGAGCGAGAGCGAGTGCCGGCTGACCGTCGACGTGGCTGTTGTCGTCGGCGTGCCGGATCTAGCCGGCGTAGGTGTGGCCATGGCTGCAGGAGCATCTCGCGCAGTGCGCGGGAGCGGCCGGGCAGGTTCGGGTAGGCGTTGATGATCGCGTCGAAGGGTGCCGGAACCGGCGCGGGTGGGTCCCCGAGCCGGACCAACATGCGTCCTAGGGATCGACCGGTGGCAGAATCACCCAGGTAACCATCTGACGGCGTTCGTCGAACTCACACTGGTACCACACGTCTCCCACGGTGTCGTAGACCAGCTTCCCCACATCCTCCGCGCATTCGCAGTCCGATGGGTGCGGCGGCCCAGTGATCTCCGTCATTTAGCGCAGGTTAGGAGAACAATGTGTCGTCTTGCGGGGAGGCGCCGGGACCGGGCTTTTCGGCGGACGAGTCCGGTTCGTCGAGACCTGACGTTGGGATGCGAAAGTGCTTGCCAAGTGTCTCTGTCTGGTGCTGATAGTTCGAGCCGATCGAGCGTCCGTAGAGCATTGTGGGAGGTTCCAGCATGTGCTCGAACGTCAACTTGCAGACGTGCTGTCGGTGCTCGATCATGAAAGGTACGTCATGTGCCCGCACCTCCAGCGCGGCGGTGGAACCGGCGGATAGTCCGCCGGCTTCGAAGCCGAAGCCAGGGTCGAAGAAACCCGCGTAGTGCGTCCGCAGTTCCCCGCTGGTGGGGTCATAGGCGGTCATCTCGGCGGCGAGATTTGGTGAAATGGTGACAGCCTCGTGTGACATAAGCAGGTAGAAGTCCTTGGGCGTGAGCACGATCCGATCACCTTCCTCCCGCAGCACCGGCTCCCAGAACTGCTCTGGGTCAGCAACGCCCACCAACGACATGTCCAGCAGGGGTGCGCTGCCGCGAGCTCGGTAGCCGACCCGCCGATCTAAGGCTCCCCGGAGGTCAAGGCCAAGAAACAAGCCAGCCGACAGCTCCAACTCGGCCACAGGGATCGGACGTCCATCCACGAAAAGGAGCGGCCGCACCTGCTGCTCCGTACGGATCTCTTCATCACTCAACCGCGGCCGGCCAACGGAGAGGCGCAGCTGGTTTAACGCGAGATCCTCCTTCACCCGGATGGGGAAGGACAGCGGGACGACTTCAAGGTACAGCTGCCCGTGGTACCCCGGCGAAATCTCATCGAATCGTGAGCCGTGATCCGTGATCACCCGGGTGAAGACGTCCGCGCGTCCGGTTGAGCTCTTTGGATTCGCTTTGGCCCTGACCGAGGGCGGCAGTTCCAGCCGTTCCTTGAGTGGGATGAGGTATGGCCGACCCGTCTCCAGGACCGCACCATCCTTGTGTAGGTCGAGCACATCGACGATGTACTCCTTCATCCGGTCCTCGACTCGATTGACGCCCGGCAGGAAACTGCAACGAATGCGGTATGCGATCTCGCCCAGTCTTAGGTCCAGGCTGGCCGGTTGGACGTTCTCGGGAGGAATCGTGTACCCGCCCGCGTTCAGAATTCCCTCGTCGATCGCCGCCTTCAGGTGCTGATTCGGCAGGACGCCGGAATGCCCGGGCGGCAACTTCAACATCGCTCACGTCCTCACCTTAGGCTGGCTGGTGACAGTCTAAACACCGCCGCCGACGATCCGAGGGGTGGCGGCTCAAGCGCCGCATGGCGCGTCGTGTGACGACCTCGAGAAGGTCTGAGGAGCATCCCCTCGGCAACGTCGACGCGGCTGTCAACGATGGCTGATCGCGGCTACTCAGGCCCAGCCCGTGCACCAACCGCGGGCGCCGTGCTCGTCGCGCTCCCGGTCGTGGTCTTCTACCTGTTTGCCCAGCGGCACTTCATCCGCGGCATGGTCGACGGCGCGACGAAGGGTTGAGCGTCCTTTCGGGAGGAGCACTCGGGGTCCGGTTCACCAGCGTGGATGGACCGCCTCGTGCAGGTGTTTGTCGTAGATCCGGTGGACGCCTTCATCGAAGGACCTGCCCAGCGGCGGCACTCGTCCGGCCCGTGCGTTCGAGCGCACCTGTTCCACGTTCCGGGCGCCGGGGATGACGCTGGACACCTCCGGGTGCTGCCACAACCAAGCGATCGCCGCCTGCGCAGCGGTGGTGCCGCGCGGTGCCTCGGCCTCCACGAGCGCAGTGAACTCCTGCGCGGCGAGCACACCCACGGAAAAGTCCACTCCGGAGAATGTCTCCCCGACATCGAAGGCACTCCCGTCCCGGTTGAAGGTGCGGTGATCTTGCTCGGCGAATGTGGTGTCAGCGTCGTACCTGCCCGAAAGCAGACCCGAGGCCAGCGGAACCCGAACGATCAGGCCGGTACCGGCCGCCGCGGCGGCTGGGAAAACCTCGTCGAGCGGCTTGAGCCGGAAGGCGTTCACGATGATCTGCACGGTGGCCACGTGCGGACGCGCGATCGCGCTCAGCGCCTCATCGACTCTCTCTGCGCTCACCCCGTAGTGCGAGATCGCACCTTCCTCGACCAGCAGGTCCAGGGCATCGAAGACTGCGTCGTCGGAGTACACCGCCGAGGGCGGGCAGTGCAGCTGCACAAGGTCGAGTGTGTCAACGCCGAGGTTGCGCCGTGACCGGTCGACCCAGCTGCGGAAGTTGTCCAACGTGTAGTTCTCCGGGACCTGGTCAACGCGGCGTCCCATTTTGGTGGCCACGGTGATCGCGGACGCAGCGCTTGGTCCTGGCCCCCGCAGGAACTCGCCGATCAGTTGCTCACTGCGGCCGTCGCCGTAGGCGTCGGCGGTGTCGAAGAACGTCACACCTTCCGCTGCCGCCTCCTCCAGCACGGCCAGCGCGTCCTGCGTGGAAACGTCTCCCCAGTCGGCACCGAGCTGCCACGTTCCCAGCCCCACCACCGACACCGGGCGACCCGTGAGACCCAACGTGCGCTGTTCCATCAACGTCTCACCTCTCCTCCACCGATCCTATGCTGACACGGACGGCAGCCACCGAGAGGACGAGACAATATGACCCTGACCAACGACGTTGCCCTGAGTCACGCCGTCGCAGCAGTCGCCGAGGGCTGCCCGTTTCCCACCAACCTTGACCGTCAGACGCAGTGATCCAACGGTGACGGAAATGCTAGGAGAGCAGAATGTTAGAACAAAGTGTTGACTTCCCGAATGGCAACGGGAAGACTCGCACCGGTCAGCCCTCAGTGTGACCCTCACCACGGAAGGATCTGCCTCGTATGCGCCTCGGATTCGTCGGCGTCGGTCGGATCGGTAGCGCGCACTCGGAAGTCGTTCGCCGCCACCAAGATGTCGAGAGTTTGGTGCTCGCCGATGACATCCCGGGGCGGGCTGCAGACGTTGCACAGCGCTTAGGCTGCGACAGCGCCACGGACGTCGACGAGATCATCGCCTCTGGTGTCGATGCGCTCCTGATCGCCAGTGCCACCGACGCTCACGCGGAGCTGATCCTCGCCGGGGCACGGGCCGGGCTCCCGGTGTTCTGCGAGAAGCCTGTGGCGCTGGACATCGAGCAGACCCGCCGTGTCGCGGAGGAGGTACGCCAGGCCGGCGTGCAGGTGCAGATCGGGCTCCAGCGCCGCTTCGACCAGGGGTACGCCGCCGCCAGGCAGGCGTTGCGCGAGGGCAAGGTCGGTGACCTGCACCGCGTCCACCTGGTCACCGGCGACGACAAGCCGCCCCATCCTTCCTACATCCCGACCAGCGGCGGGCTGTACCGCGACTGCCACATCCACGACTTCGACATCCTGCGCTGGGTCACCGGACGCGAGGTTGTCGACGTCACCGCGTTCGGGTCCAACCGCGGCGCGAGCTTCTTCCGTGAGGGCAATGACGTCGACAACTCCGCCGCTGTGCTGCGCCTCGACGACGACACGTTGGTCACGCTGCAGGGTTCGCGCTACAACGGGGCCGGTCATGACGTGCGCATGGAACTGGCCGGCACGGAGGCCACCTACGTCGTGGGCCTCGACGAGCGCACCCCGATGACCTCCGCGGAGCAGAACGTGTCCTTTCCTGAGGGCGAGCCGTGGCCCAACTACTGGGTGCGATTCACGTCGGCCTATGTCGCCGAGATCAACGCCTTCGTCGAGGTCGCCAAGGGAGCCGCTCCCAGCCCGTGCGACATCGATGAGGCACTCGCTGCGGCCTACGTCGCCGAAGCGGCCGACCTGTCCATGCGCGAGGATCGACGCGTCGAGCTGGCGGAGGTCTCAAAATGATGGGCACCGCTCACCCCCTGGTCGATGACCAACATTCTCCCAAGCAGTCAGACCTCAGGGTCACGTAGCCGAGAATCTGGAGCCGACCATGGCTGAAACCACCGTCCAACACCGCGAGCAGGCCGCAAGCGATGATGTGAAGACCCGCTCTACGCTGCACAAGCTCCTGCTCCGACCGGAGTTCGGCTCTCTGCTGGGCGCGATCGCCATCTTCATCTTCTTCCTCGTCATCGCTGACCCGTTCCGGGGTGCGAACTCACAGCTGACCGTCCTCTACGCCAGCTCGACTATCGGAATCATGGCCGTTGGGGTCGCCCTGCTGATGATCGGTGGGGAGTTCGACATCTCCGCCGGCGTTGCCGTGACAACCTCTTCCCTCACCGCCTCCATGCTCGCGTACGAGCTGAGCGCCAACGTGTGGGTCGGCATCTTCGCCGCACTGCTGCTGGCCTTGTTCATCGGCTTCATCAACGGCTACATCATGATCAAGACCGGGATTCCGAGCTTCCTGGTCACCCTGGGCACGTTCTTGATGCTGCAGGGAATCAACCTGGGGGTCACCAACGTCGTGACCGGCCAGGTCGCGAGCCCCTCGATCAGCAACATGGACGGCTTTGCAACCGCCGAGCTGATCTTCGCCAGCGAGCTCGACGTAGGGGGGGTGTCGATCGAGCTCACGGTGTTCTGGTGGATTCTCTTCGTCGCGATCGCGACCTGGGTCCTGCTGCGGACCAAGGTCGGCAACTGGATCTACGCCGTCGGGGGGGACGCGGAGAGTGCTCGCGCCGTCGGGGTTCCGGTCGCCATGACCAAGATCGGGTTGTTCATGACGGTGGGTTTCTGCTCCTGGTTCAGTGGCATGCACCTGCTGTTCTCGTTCAACACGGTGCAGTCGGGCTCCGGTCTCGGCAACGAGCTGATCTACATCAGTGCAGCAGTCATCGGTGGCTGCCTGCTGACCGGCGGTTATGGCACCGCGGTCGGCGCCGCGATCGGCGCCCTCGTCTATGGGATGGCCAGCCAGGGGATCGTCCTTGCCGGTTGGGATCCCAGCTGGGTCCAGTTCTTCCTCGGAGCGATGTTGCTGCTCGCCACGGTCCTCAACACGTGGGTCCGTAACCAGACCCAGCGGAGGTGACAGGCATGACCACGAACGACACTAGCTCGACCTCGACCGGCAGCCACGACGGTGACCCGGCCCCGTTGATCCAGCTCGAGGACGTGGGAAAGCACTACGGCAACGTTGTCGCCCTCGAAGGCGTCAACCTGACCGTTCGGGAACACGAGGTGACCTGCGTGCTCGGCGACAACGGTGCCGGCAAGTCAACGCTGATCAAGATCATGTCCGGCCGGCACCAGCACACGCATGGGACGATGCGGGTCCGCGGCAAGGAGGAAACCTTCTCCTCGCCCAGGGACGCACTCAACCGCGGTATCGCAACGGTCTACCAAGACCTCGCCGTAGTGCCCCTGATGCCGGTATGGCGCAACTTCTTCCTGGGGTCGGAGAAGGCGAAGGGTCCCTGGCCCGTCCGTAGGCTCGACGTCGACTCGATGCGTGAGGTGGCGACCGACGAACTGCACAAGATGGGCATCGACCTGCCCGACATCGATGCGCCGATCGGCACGCTCTCCGGTGGTCAGCGGCAGTGCGTGGCCATCGCACGCGCTGTCTACTTCGGGGCGAAGGTCCTGATCCTCGACGAGCCCACGGCCGCCCTCGGTGTGAAGCAGTCGGGGGTGGTGCTGCGATACGTGGCCCGCGCCCGCGATGCCGGCCTCGGCGTGGTTTTCATCAGCCACAACCCCCACCATGCCGACCTCGTCGGGGACCACATGGTGTTGCTGAACCGGGGCCGGATGACCCTCGATTGCCGCAGCGAGGACATCTCGCTCGACGAGCTCACCCAACAGATGGCGGGTGGGGACGAGCTCGACGCCCTCAGCCACGAGCTCAGACGGTGAGCCAGAACCGTATCCAGGAACAACACATAAGGAGAACGAGATCATGAGGAAAATGACTAGGGGCCTTCGTGCCCTGGGCGTCGGCACGGCACTGGTTCTGGCAGCGGCGGGCTGTAGCGGCTCCGGCGGCCAACAAGAGGAGGACCCGGCGGAATCTTCCGAAGTCGGCAGCGCAGACACCGAACCCATGACGTTCGCGATGATCACGCACGGCCCGCCCGGTGACACGTTCTTCGACATCATCAGAGCAGGCATGGACGACGCCGCGGCGAAGGACAACGTCACCGTCAACTACTCTGCGGACGACGACCCGAGCCAACAGGCGGTCCTCGTGGAGAACGCGATCAACGCCGAGGTCGACGGAATCGCAGTGTCGATGCCCAACGCGGACGCACTGTCGGGGGCGTTGAAGCGAGCTGAGGCGGCCGGGATTCCCGTGGTGGCATTCAACGCAGGATTCGACAGCTGGGAGGACGTCGGGGCGCAGATGTACTT
>Ga0209587_1000207_pt1 | contig 29100 bp, 32 predicted proteins | sample NGEPerD_2_FD_184512 | JGI IMG/M metagenome (GOLD analysis project Ga0209587, IMG submission 184512) | Arctic peat soil microbial communities from the Barrow Environmental Observatory site, Barrow, Alaska, USA - NGEE PermafrostL1-D... | ecosystem: Environmental > Terrestrial > Soil > Wetlands >...
CGATGCCGGGCGCCGTCGCATGCGCGCGGCTGAACGCGACGATGGGCCAGGTCCATGAGGGTGATCTGTACGAGGGTCTGCCGCTGGATCTGCGTGGACGAGTCGACCTCCTGCTGGTGAACGCGCCCTACGTGCCGACCGACGAGGTCAAGCTGATGCCTCCAGAGGCGCGCCTGCACGAGCACCACCTCGCCCTCGACGGCGGAGCGGACGGCCTCGACCTGCATCGTCGGATCGCCGCGGCTGCGGGGGAATGGCTCGCGCCCGGAGGGTCGCTGCTGATCGAGACCAGCCCGCGGCAGGCCGCAAACACGGCACACTTCTGCATCGAAGCGGGTCTGACCGTGCAGATCCTGGGCGGTGACCCGGTCCGCGTGGTGCGAGCGATTTCATCCGGGTCGGGGTCGTCTGGCACAATGACGGGCTGAGTCGTACGCCGACCGGACCCTCTCATCCGGACTGCGAACGCCCACCGGGTTCTACCGCACCTGGCCCCACCGGGTCGCGCGGGACCCAATCACTACACACTTTCAAGGAGACACCACAAACGTGGCCGTCAAGATTCGTCTGAAGCGCATGGGCAAGATCCGTCAGCCCTACTACCGTGTCGTCGTCGTGGACGCCCGCAAGAAGCGGGATGGCAGGGTCATCGAGGAGATCGGCAAGTACCACCCCAAGGAGGAGCCCTCGTTCATCGAGGTCGCCTCCGAGCGGGCGCAGTACTGGCTCGGAGTCGGCGCACAGCCCTCTGAAGCCGTCGCAGCGCTCCTCAAGATCACCGGCGACTGGCAGACGTTCAAGGGCCTGCCCGGCACCGAGGGCACCCTGCGCACCAAGGAGCCCAAGCGCGACAAGCAGGAGCTCTTCGCCGAGGCTCTCAAGGACGTCGCCAACGAGCCCAAGGGCGACGCCGTGACCAAGAAGGCAACGGCCAAGAAGATGGCACAGGCCGAGACGAAGCGGGCCGACACGGCGGACAAGACCGCCGCTTCCGAGAAGCCTGCCGCTTCCGACAAGCCCAAGGCCCCTGCGGTCAAGAAGGCAAAGTCCGAGGCTCCTGCGGCTGAGGCCAAGCCTGAGGCTCCTGCCGCTGAAGCCAAGCCCGAGGCTCCTGCCGCTGAGGCCCAGCCCGAGGCCCCTGCCGCTGAGGCCAAGCCCGAGATTCCTGCCGCTGAGGCCAAGCCTGAGGCTCCTGCCGCTGAGGCAGCCCCGGAGGCCCCGGCCGACGAGGCGCCGGTGACCACCGAGGCCGACGCCGAGAAGACCGAGGCCTGATCGGATGCTCGCCGACGCCCTGGAGCACCTGGTCCGCGGGATCGTGGAGCACCCCGACGACGTCGTGGTCTCGGACAAGCAGCTGCGCCGTGGGTCGATCCTCGAGGTGCGCGTGCACCCCTCGGACCTGGGCAAGGTCATCGGGCGTGGTGGCCGTACTGCGACCGCGTTCCGCACGGTGGTCGGCTCGCTGGCGGGCCGTGGCGGCGCCCGCATCGACTTCGTGGACGTCGACCGAAAGCGCTAGCCGCCCTGTCGACGTGCCACGAAGAATTCAGCAGAGCGTGGACGTCGACCGCAAGCGCTAGCCAGCACCATCGGTGGTTGAGGACGAGCGAGGCGAGCGTCTCGAAACCACCACAGCATTGCGCATCAGGGGCACCATCTCCCGCGTGGAGAATGGTGCCCCTGTCGCATCTCATGAAGGAGCAGGTGTGGAGGACTACGTGGTGGTCGGCCGGATCGGTCCCGCCCACGGGCTGAAGGGCGAGGTCTTCGTGGAGCCCCGCACCGACGAGCCAGGTCGCCGCTTCGCCGCAGGCCAGGCGCTCCGGACCGCCTTGGGGCCGTTGACGGTGGTGAGCTCCCGCTCACACTCGGGAAAGCTGGTGGTCCGCTTCGAGGAGATCGACGGTCGCAATGCGGCCGAGGCGGCCCGCGGCACCGAGCTCACCTGCCTCGTCGACCCGTCCGAGATGCCCGAGGACCCGGAGGAGTTCTACGACCACCAGCTCATCGGCCTTCGCGTGGAGACGATTGAGGGCGAGCTCGTAGGCGAGCTGGAGCGCGTCCAGCATGGTGCCGCTCAGGACCTCCTCGTCATTCGTACGCCGGAGCGCGAGGTCTTCTTCCCGTTCGTCTCCGCGTTCGTGCCCCAGGTGGACGTCGCTGGCGGGCGGATCGTCATCGACGACAAGCCTGGACTTCTACGAGCCGAGCTCTGAGATGCGCATCGACGTCATCACGATCTTCCCGGAGTACCTCGGCCCGCTCGGTCTCTCGCTGCCCGGCAAGGCGCAGGGGAGCGGCCTGCTCGACGTACACGTCCATGACCTTCGCGACTGGACCCACGACCGCCACCGCACGGTCGACGACACCCCCTACGGCGGGGGCGCCGGGATGGTGATGAAGCCCGAGCCGTGGGGAGAGGCACTGGATGCCGTCCTGGCAGCAGGTCGACCCGCGTCGCGACCCACTCTGGTCGTGCCGACGCCCTCCGGTGTGCCGTTCAGCCAGGCAGTCGCCGCAGACCTGGCCACGCGAGAGCACGTGATCCTCGCCTGCGGTCGCTACGAGGGCATCGACCAGCGGGTGATGGACGACGCGACGTCACGGATGGAGGTGCGCGAGCTCTCGATCGGTGACTACGTGCTGAACGGTGGCGAGGCCGCGGCACTCGCGATCGTCGAGGCCGTCGTACGTCTGCTGCCGGGGTTCATGGGAAACTCGGAGTCGCTGGCCGAGGAGTCTTACGCCGACGGCCTGCTCGAGTACCCCGTGTTCACCAAGCCCGCGACCTGGCGGGGCCACCAGGTGCCTGACGTGCTGCTCTCAGGCGATCACGCCCGCGTAGCGGAGTGGCGCCACACGGAGTCCGTACGACGAACCGCTGAGCGTCGCCCCGACCTCGCCCACCCCTCGAGCGCCGTTGACATCGGTGACCTCGCCGGAGAGATCCGGTTGGCGGTCCCGTCTGATGCCGGTGAGCTGCTCACACTGCAGCTGGCCTGCTGGGTCCAGGAGCAGCGGGCCAATCCCGGCGTCCACATCCCGGCGCTCCACGAGGATCTGTCCGAGGTGCAGGCCTGGATGCGGGAGTGGACCACACTCGTCCTCCGGTCAGAGGGGCGTCTCGTCGGTGCCGCCCGCGGACGTCGCGAGGGCGAGGACTGGGACATCGGCCGGATCATGGCGGCCCCTGACCTCCAGGGCCGAGGTCTGGGCCGCCTCATGCTCGCTGCGATCGAGGAAGCCGCTCCGCCCGACGTCACGGGCTACCTGCTGTTCACCGGGACCAGCAGCAAACGAAACATCCGGATGTACAAGAAGGCCGGCTACCGCCTGCGCGGCGACGAAGTCGGGGTGCCTGGCGCAGTACGGCTGACCAGGCGCCGCCGAACAGATCGTCCCTGACGGCGAGCTCGTCGAGTTGTTCTCACTCGTCGAGGAAGCCGTCGAAAGTAACCCCACGGAAAGCGGCCAGTCGCTCGGCCTGTTCGGTGAGGTCAGGCAGCGGGGACCAGGCGTTGACCGCGAGGCGCAGCTTCTTCCCCGATGCCCGCGGTCGCCAGGTGCCGTGGATCTCGTGGCCGACGAGCACTCCACCGGGTCGGCCGAGGATGCGCCAGAGGTCCTTGCGATGCGCCTCGTCGGGTACGACGAGCTCGCGGTCGCGGCCCTGCAGGAACAGGTCGAACGGTCCGAGCAGCCGGATCACACCGCTGACGTCGGCAGGGGAGGACAGCGCCTCGGCGTCGGAGACCAGGATGTCGCGCGACTCACCCTCCACGGTGACGCGGCGTACGTCCTCCGGCCAGTGCTCGCGTACGTCCTTGACCGGGGCGTCGAGGTAGGTCGCGACCTGCTTCGGCGTCGCGGGGCTCAGGAGCCGTAGCACCGCTCGCACGGGGTCGAGGGATCGCTCGACCCTGGCCGCCATGCCTCGCCACCCGGGGATCCGTCGCAGGACGGGCGGCGAGGTGCCCGGCGTCAGCTCGAGCCCGCCGCGCAGCGCCGCAAGCCGGAAGGGCTGCTCGTAGACGTGCACCGTGTCGCAGGGTCGGCAGAAGCGTTGGAACGGCGCCGGCAGGCGGCGGTGGAGCTCACCGGACAGGTCGCCCTTGGCGGTCGGCTCAACCACGATCGACCGCATCTCCTCCGCGATCCGGTCCAGAGCGTCGAGCACCGGGATCCCCGCCTGCTTCAGTGGACGAGAGGCGTCGAAGACACGCTTGGCAGCGTCCGCCTCCGAGAGCGGAGCGACCGCGGCTGCCACACCTGCCGCCTCTGCTCGACGGTAGACGTGTGGCGCGCCCCGGATCGTCCAGGCCGTGAACAGGTCCGCCGGGTCGGGTACCGAGCCGCGCAGCTCCAGGGCCCAACGTGACCCGTCCGGTCCGGTGTCCTGCACGCCTAGGTCCAGTAGCGCCGCGCCGGTCGAGACCTCACCGGACCGCTCACGGTCGAGCTGCTGCGCGTGCACCCGGAAGCGCAGCACGTGCTCGCGGGTGATGTCCATGAGCTTGTTCTAGCAGCCGGGTCCGACAGGCTCAGGTCCGATGCCCGCCGCACCGGGTTTCGAGACGCTCGCTTCGCTCGCTCCTCAACCACCGACCGGTCAGGCTCAGGTGCGATGCCCGCCGCACCGGGTTTCGAGACGCTCGCTTCGCTCGCTCCTCAACCACCGACCGGTTGCGAGACCCTCGCTCCTCAACCACCGACCGGTCAGGCTCAGGTCCGATGCCCGCCGCACCGGGCTTCGAGACGCTCGCTTCGCTCGCTCCTCAACCACCGACCGGTTGCGAGACGCTCGCTCCTCAACCACCGACCCGGTTGCGAGACGCTCGCTCCTCAACCAGCGAGCGGATTTCGCCGTACACCCTGGCCTGTGGCAAAATCGACCTTTGGCTCAGCGAGCCAGAACAGCCGGTCCGACCTCGTGTCGCTCGGTGCTCACGGTCCACCTGCCACAGGGGGCGGCCCGTACGGCGTACCCGCTGACCACCCGAATGATCAACCACCATCCGTGGGTGACCTGTGGCAGTCACGAGGAGACACCATGTCGAACGTCATCGACGAACTGTCCGGCGCCACCAGGCGCGACGACGTGCCCGACTTCCGGGCCGGCGACACCATCAAGGTGCACGTCAAGGTCGTCGAAGGCAACCGCGCTCGACTCCAGGTCTTCCAGGGCGTGGTGATCAGGGTCCAGGGGTCCGGCGTCGGCCGCACCTTCACCGTCCGCAAGGTCTCCTTCGGCGTCGGTGTCGAGCGCACGTTCCCGATTCACTCGCCCATCTTCGACTCGATCGAGATCGTCACCCGCGGGGACGTGCGTCGCGCGAAGCTGTACTACCTGCGCAACCTGCGCGGCAAGGCGGCCAAGATCAAGGAGCGTCGCGAGGGCTGAGCGTTCGGCCCGGTTGAGCCCGGTCGATGGGTGAGTCCAAGGCGCGTGCATGCGAGCAGGGTGCAGCGTGCGACCCCTTGGACTTGGTCATCTAGGCTCAGGGCGTGACGAACGTGGACGAGGCCGTGGGCTCCGGTGACCGATCCGGTGACAAGCCCCCGGAGGAGTCCAGGAAGAAGGCTATGCCCCTGTGGCAGGAGACGATCCTGTTACTCGCGCTCGCGCTCATCCTGGCGGTCGTCATCAAGAGCCTGTTCGTCCAGGCTTTCTACATCCCGTCGCCCTCGATGGAGCCTCTGTTCATCAAGGACGACCGGATTCTGGTGCAGAAGGTCTCCTACTGGGGCAGTGCCTCCCCGAGCCGAGGCGACATCGTGGTCTTCGAAGACCCGGGGAGCTGGCTCGGCCAGGACGAGTCCAAGACTCCCCGTTCGCCGGTCACGCGGCTGATGGAGAAGATCGGGCTGTACCCGACCGGCGGCCACCTCGTGAAGCGCGTCATCGGGATCGGCGGTGACCGCGTCGTGTGCTGCGACGCCAAGGGACGCATCACCGTGAACGGCCACGCGCTTAACGAGAAGGCCTACCTGCCCAAGGGCACGGCGCCCTCCCAGATCAAGTTCGACCGCACCGTCCCCAGGGGCCACCTGTGGATGATGGGTGACAACCGCGGGTTCTCCTACGACTCGCGCGGTCACATGGGCGACGCCGGCGGCGGCTTCGTCGACGGCGACCTCGTCGTGGGCAAGGTGTTCGCACTCATCTGGCCGGCGAAGCGGGCCGAGATCATCGACCGCCCCAAGACGTTCGAAGGCATCCCCGACGCCCGGTGACCCGATGCCAGTGACCCGATGCCCAGTGACCCGATGACCACGCTGCCCCGCGGATCGACCGTACGCCGCGATGCCGGCCTCTACGGCTACGAGCGCGCGCTTCGCCGGGCCGGGCTGGCCCCGGTAGCCGGCGTCGACGAGGCGGGCCGCGGCGCGTGTGCCGGCCCTCTCGTGGCAGCGGCGGCGATTCTGCCCGAGGGAAAGGTGGGCCTGGTCCCGGAGCTGAACGACTCCAAGCTGCTCACCGCCAAGGCGCGCGAACGCTGCTATGAGCAGGTGCTGCGTCGGGCACTGGCCTGGTCGGTGGTGATCATCGAGCCGGGGGAGTGCGACCGTCTCGGCATGCACGTCGCCAACGTCGAGGCGCTGCGCCGCTCCCTCGCGAGGCTCGAGCTGCGGCCCGCATACGTGCTCACCGACGGCTTCCCCGTCGATGGCCTCGAGGTGCCTGGCCTGGCGATGTGGAAGGGCGACCGGGTCGCCGCCTGTATCTCGGCCGCGTCGGTGATCGCGAAGGTCACCCGCGACCGGATCATGTGCAAGCTGCACGAGGAGTTCCCGGCGTACGACTTCGCCACGCACAAGGGCTACTGCACCACCGAGCACACCGAGGCGCTGGACAAGCACGGTCCGAGCCCGGTGCACCGGATGAGGTTCGTCAACGTACGGCGTGCCGCCGGGATCACTGACGTCCCACCCCTCAGTCTGGAGCCCCAGCTGGAACTGTGGGACCCAGAAACGAACACAGACGTTGCCGAAATGCAGGAGGCTCTGCGATGAGCACCGAGGATCTCGAGAAGTACGAGACCGAGATGGAGCTCAACCTCTATCGGGAGTACCGCGATGTCGTGAGCATCTTCAAGTACGTCGTGGAGACCGACCGCCGCTTCTACCTGTGCAACCAGGTCGACGTGAAGGCCCGCACCGAGGCCGGCGACGTGTTCTTCGAGGTGACGCTGACAGACGCGTGGGTGTGGGACATGTACCGTCCCGCCCGCAGGCTCGCGAAGAACGTCAAGGTGCTCACCTTCAAGGACGTGAACGTCGAGGAGCTCAGCCACGCGGAAATCGAACCACCGAAGGCCTGACCTACCTCGCGCGATCAGAGCGGTAAGTACAAAACGCCCCGAATCGGGCACATTCCGTCTAATCTTCTCGCAGCGGGCCTCTGGCGACCCGCCTGGTCCGATTGAGCAGAAGGCGGGGCCCGTGTCCATATTCCGGACGCGCGACACACGCGGAGCGGCTGCGGTCGAGTTCGCGTTCGTGATGTTGCCCATGCTCTATCTCGTCTTCGGGGTCATCCAGTACGGGTTGTACTTCTACGCACGCGAGTCAGGCACCCAGGCCGTTGGTGACGCAGTCCGTCGTCTCTCCGTCGGCGACTGCCAGGACTCCACAGCCCTGAAGGCATTCGTCGCCAACCGGCTGGGCAACGCGACCATCACCCAGCCCGCCAGTCTGAACACGACCCTGGTGTACAAGAAGGCTGACGGGACACCGGCTGCGGCACCTGGAGTGGTGGGCGGCAGTGTCCAGCTGACCGTGACCTTCAGCTCGGTCAACATGCACTTTCCGTTCATTCCCTTGCCCAGCAGCGGCTCGATCGACTCGAGGGTGTTCGCCCGCATGGAGGACGTGACCGCCACGGCGGGTGGCTGCTCATGACCAACAAGAAGCGTGGCGAGTCCGGGGCCGTAGCCATCATGGCCGCGGTGATGGCGGTGATGCTGGTCAGCATGGCGGCTCTCGCGGTGGACCTCGGCGGTGCGTTCGTGACCAAGCGTGAGGTGGCGAAGCGCACGGACTTCGCTGCGCTGGCCGGTGGTCACGGCAACAACCTGCCGACGCCCTCCACGACCGGAACATGCGCCTACGGGCCGAAGGGCAGTGACTCGGACCAGGCCGTGAAGGACGTCGCCGCCTACTACGGCTCCCAGTCGACCAACTCGGCCGTGACGGCCCTGCAGCTCGTGGACTGCAGCACGAGCAACGGTGAGGTGCTCTACGGCAGCTTTACCTACAACTCGGCGAACTCCACCGGCATCGTGCTGAGCTATGACAAGACCAAACTCACCGTGATCAGCCCCAAGAGCCACGTCGACTTCGGCTTTGCCGAGGTGATGGGGTTCAGCAGCGTGGACGTCGGCTCGGTCGCTACGGTTCAGGTGGGGTCGCAGGGCATCGCCACGCTACCGCTCTACGCGTTCACCGGCTGCGACTTCGGCGCCCAGACCATCGCCCAGCCGAACAACGGGCACGCCGCGGCGGACGTCCTTCTCTCGCACCCCAGCGAGATGAACCTTTCGAGTCTCACGTCCCTGGTCACCAACCCGGCCACGAGTCCGGCACAGGTGCCGCTTGACGTGGCCGCGCCCAACGACTCGCTGGTGATCAACGGCAGCGCTTTGGTCGGCATCACGAAGGTGGGCTTCTTCGAGTCTGGCACCTCGGGGGCAGGTCCGGAGCCGGTGACCATCGACAGCAGCAAGTTCACGGTCACTCTGGAAAACAAGATCACGATCCCGGCCCTTCCGCTGGCGGTGACCGGCGTCCAGTCGTTCTGGTACGTCCGGGTCTACAACGGCACGACCAACACGTGGTCCGCGGTCACGACCGGTAACGGCAACAACGTCACTCTCGCGGCCTTGCCCCTACGCGTCGGCGACCCCACCCTGACCTGCGGCCAGGGATCCAGCGCCGGCAACTTCGGCACTTTGCTCCTGCCTCACAGCCAGGGTCCGGCCGGTCAGGCCGCCAACATCGCCTACAACATCGCCGTCGGTCTCGAGCACACGCTTGGGATCTTTCCCAACGCCGCGTCGAACTGGCTGTGCACGGCCTCCTCCACCGGCGCGAAGCTTTGGCCGGCCGACGGCACCAACTGCACCGACACCAAGACCGGTCTGGACCTCAGTGCGGCCCAGGACGGTTTCATCAACGGTGTCAGCGGCAAGCCGGGGTTGCTGACCAAGACAGGAGCGGGCACTGGTTGTGCCGCGAGCGGCACCCCGGTGACCAAGGTGTTCGGCAGCTACACCATCAACAACGACACCCTGTCGTGCTTCTTCACCGACGACACGACCAACGTCGGCGACATTGTCGACGCGAGCTACACCGGCGCGCCGGTGTTGTCCGCCACCATCTACAAGTCACCGCGCTTCGTGCGCGTGGCGGTGCTCGGCGTCCAGCCGAGTAGCGGTGGCAGCAACAAGTACCAGATCATCGGCATGCGGCCTGGATTCATCACCGACCAGTCGAATGCGGCGACGCGCACCACCGCGGCGACGTCGACGAACGGGATCACCGGCACCAGCGGCAACGTCGCCTCGATCCAGGTGGTCTTCATCAACGGTGGGGCGCTGCCACCTCCTCCCGACTCGGGAGGCGCCCTGACCGCGTACACAAGCGGTGAGAAGGTCCTTCGCATGGTCAACTGAGCACGTGCTGTACGCCAGATGTGGCGTCACGGCGTCAGTGGACCGTCCCCAACCTCTGCCTGCTACGCGCCGCCCACCACGCACGCCGGCTGTGTTGCGGTGAGTCCACGGAACGGGCAACGGGCCCGCCCTGCTTCAGGCGCCCTTGCCATCGCACACGTTGGAGGACACCCGCGGACGGCAGTCCTCGGCAGCCGCGGGAGTGGCCGAAGCTCACCTGCCGGCGTGCGGCGATTCACGCCCTCGTGGTCCCCCGGCCCGGCACCCTCGGGCCAGTGCGACGACCATTTGGTGTGCACAGGTTGCCCGTATGCGGAGAGACTCCACATCCTCCGGGCGTGGTCGCCCGGAGAGAGGCTGGCTCGGGTCTGCTGGCGCCATGAGCAGTGGTGCACGCAACAGCAGCCTCGGGTCCTACGGCGAGCGGGTCGCCGCCCAGCGCCTGGTCGAGCAGGGCATGGTCCTCGTCGACCGCAACTGGCGCTGCGACCTCGGGGAGGTCGACCTGGTCCTGCGTGACGGCGACGTCCTCGTGTTCTGCGAGGTAAAGACGCGCAGCTCAGCGGCGTACGGCCACCCGCTGGAGGCAGTCGGACCGGCGAAGGGTGCGCGGCTTCGGCAGCTGGCCGTGCGCTGGGTGGAGGAGCACGGCGTCCACCCGCACGACATCCGGATCGATCTCGTCGGGGTCCTGCTGGCCGAACGCGGAGCGGCCGAGGTCGAGCACGTGCAAGGTGTGGGCTGATGGTCGCAACCACCCGCACAGTCTCGTTGCAGGGAGCCATCGGGCACGTGGTCGACGTCCAGGTCGACCTCTCCCAGGGCCTGATCGCCACCGCCCTCGTCGGCCGCCCGGACACCTCGATCAGCGAGGCAAGAGACCGGTGCCGGGCAGCGGTGAACAACAGCGGTTTCGAATGGCCGGTGACCCGTCGGGTCACGGTGCTGCTCTCGCCGACCGACCTGCCCAAGCGCGGGCCACACTTCGACCTGCCCATCGCGGTCGCGGTGCTCGCGGCGTCGATCAAGGACTTCCCGCAGGAGGGCCTCCCTGCCGCGGCGATGATCGGCGAGCTCACCCTCGACGGGCGGGTTCGTTGTGTGCCGGGTGTCCTGCCGATGACCATGGCGGCCGCCGCGCGTGGCCTCGACACTGTCTACGTTCCCGAGCCGCAGACGGAGGAAGCGGCGATGGTGCCCGGGGTTCGGGTCTTCGGCATCCGGTCGCTTGCCCAGGTGATCGCGCTGTTGAGAGGTGAGGAGGTGCCGGAGGCGCAGGAAGTGGAACCGCTCACGGGCTCTCCCCTGCTGTCGTGGCGCGGGGAGGAACGTCTCGAGGACCTCGACATGGCCGACGTGATGGGGATGGCCGACGCCCGTTACGCGCTCGAGGTGGCGGCCGCAGGTGGCCACCACCTGTTGCTGACCGGCCCCAAGGGATCTGGCAAGACCACGCTGGCCGAGCGCCTCCCCGGTCTGCTGCCCGACCTCAACGACGACGAGTCTCTCGAGCTCACGGCAGTTCACTCGCTCTCCGGGTCACTCCCGGCCGGCGCCGCGCGCCTGACCCGCCCTCCCTTCCGCGCGCCGCACCACTCCGCCTCGCGCACCGGGATCCTCGGTGGCGGCACCGGTCGGGTGCGACCCGGTGAGGTGAGCAAGGCACATCTCGGGGTGCTGTTCCTCGATGAGTTCCCACTGTTCCCCACCGACGTGGTGGAGGCTCTGCGGGAGCCGCTCGAGGCCGGCGAGATCTCAATCTCGCGCGGCGAGGAGGACGCGGTCTACCCGGCGCGCACGATGTTCGTCTTCGCCTGCAACCCGTGTCCCTGTGGCGAATACCACCCCTACAATCGCGACCACCATTGCACCTGCCCGGAGGTCAAGAGGCGCGCGTACCGCCGCAAGATCTCCGGCCCCATTGCCGACCGGATCGACATCACCCGGTTCGTGGAACCCTTGCGCCCCTACGAGCGGACGTTGCCGTTCGACCGCCCCGAACCAAGCGTCGTGATCCGGCGCAGGGTCAGCGAAGCGCGTCTGCGCCAGCACAAGCGCTATGCCGCGATGCCCTGGCGGCTCAACGCGCACGCCCCCGGACCGCTGCTGCGAGAGCAGTGGCCGCTGACCGGTCCTGCTGCGCTGCGGCTCGACGCGGAGGTGTACGCCGGGCGGCTGACCCGGCGCGGAGCGGTGCGGGTCCATCGGGTGGCGTGGTCGGTGGCCGACCTCTCAGACATCGACCGTCCTGGTGTGGACGAGCTCGACGTGGCCCTCCGGCTGCGCTCGGCCACCCCACTCCTGCTGAGCAGCCTGTCGGGACTGCGGGCGGTCCCCTCCGACGAGAGTGAGCCGGCATGACCGGGGTGAACGCGACCGGCGTGAAGGAGTCCGAGCGGCTCGCACGTGTTGTGCTGTCCAGGATCGGGGAGCCGGGCGATCCTCGGCTGACCGACCTCGTCCATCAGCTGGGTGGCGAGATGGTGCTGGCGAGCCTGCGGCACCAGGCGGCTGATCGGGAGCTTGGTGCCGATCTCGCCGAGCGCCTCGAGTCGGCCGACCCGGTTCTCGAGCTCGAGCGCGCCTCGGCGCAGGGGATCAGGTTCGTCGTACCAGGGGACGCTGAGTGGCCCGCGGGTCTGGACGATCTCGCCCATGCGCCACACCTGCACGAGCGTGGCGGGGTGCCCGTGGGTCTGTGGTGCCGCGGCAAACCGCGGCTGGACCAGGTGACCGAGCAGGCTGTGTCGGTGGTCGGTTCACGATCGGCGACCACCTACGGCGCTGACGTCGCCGCCGACATTGCCGGCACGCTCGCCCGCGCGTCCTGGACGGTCGTGTCCGGGGCCGCGTTCGGCATCGACCAGGCGGCGCATCGCGGCGCCCTCGCCAACCGGGGGCCGACCCTCGCAGTGCTGGCGTGCGGAGCAGATCGCGCCTATCCGGCTGCGCATCGCAGCCTGATCGACTACATCGCCGACTTCGGGCTGGTCGTCTCGGAGGCGCCACCCGGGTGCGCGCCGACCCGGATCCGCTTCCTGGCCCGCAACCGCGTCATCGCCGGCCTGACCCGTGGGGCCGTGGTGGTCGAGGCGGCGGTGCGCAGCGGTGCCCTGAACACGGCGAACTGGGCGGGTGGACTCGGCAGGACCGTGATGGCGGTGCCCGGCCCCGTCACCAGCGCGCCGTCTGCGGGCGCCCACCAGCTGATCCGGGCGAGAGACGCGCTGCTCGTGACCTCGGGTGAGGAGGTCCTGGAGGCCGTGGGCCCGATCGGCTCCTTCACCCTCGAGGACCCGCGGGAGCCCGAACACCCCCGTGACCGGCTGCCGCGACGTGAGCGGCAGGTGCTGGATGCCGTGCCACTCGTGCAGGCTGTCGACTCGTCCTCGATCGCTCGCACGGCAGGTATCGCCCACGGCCGCACCAAGGACGCTCTGCTCGTCCTGCACCGTGCGGGGTTGGTGGAGCACTCACTCGGCCGCTGGCGGGTGGTCACGGACCAGGAATCACCGTGACAGTGTGTATCCTGTGTGTATGGCGCGGGTGAACATCTACCTCCCCGACGAGCTCGCCAAGCGGGCTCGCGAGGCGGGCCTCAACGTCTCCGGTGTTGCCCAAGAGGCGCTCGAACGCGAGCTGCGAGTCCAGGACCTCGGCCGTTGGCTCGAGCGAGTCCGGTCCGACCCGCCGCTCAAGGGCTGGACGCACGCCGACACGATCGAGGCCCTGGACGCCGTACGCGCCGAAGCGGGCGATGAGTTCCCGCCCGGCTACGACACGAGCAACCCGTGAGTGCGAAACGCGTGGTGCTGGATGCCTCAGCAGCGGTGGACCTGTTGACCGGCGAGGGAGATGCGGCATGGGTCAGTGGAATAATTCGGCAGCACGAGCTTTGCGTGCCTGCTCATTTCGCGGCGGAGATCCTGTCGGCCTTCGGTCGACGGTTTCGGTCAGGGGCGTCGAGCGAAGTAGAAGTGTCCGCTGCCCTGGGGGACCTTGGGGGCCTGCCCGTCAACACCCACAACGTGGAGCCTCTGATCCGGGGCGCGTGGTCCCGCAGGGACGAGTTCAGGCTGGTCGACGCCCTCTATGTCGAGCTGGCCGACCAGCTCGACACGGTCGTCGTGACGACGGACCGGCGCCTGGCGCGAGCGACCGCCCTCGCGGTCGCGCCTTCGAAGTAGCCGGGGCCTGACTTTGTAGTCTGGCGGGATGGAGGACCTCCCCGAGGAGCTGGCCACCGCCCTGGCGGCCTACGAGCGACATCTCACCGCCGAGCGCGATCTCTCCGCGCACACGGTGCGCGCCTACATCGGCGACGTACAGGGAATGCTCGAGCACGCAGCCGCCCTGGGCCACGACGACCTGCGCTCACTCGACCTTCAAGCCCTCCGCAGCTGGCTGGCCAGGCAGCAGACCCTCGGCAATGCCCGCTCGACCATGGCCCGCCGGGCCACCGCCGTCCGCGTGTTTACCGCCTGGGCGCAACGCACCGGCCACTCGGCCTCCGACCCGGGAGCGTCCCTTGGCAGCCCCAAGGCGCGCAAGCCACTGCCGCCAGCCCTCGACGCCGCCGAGGCGCGAGCGCTGCTCGAGGCAGCGGCGGTGCACGCCGGCGACGGCAGCACCGTCGGACTGCGTGACGTGGCGATCCTCGAGCTGCTCTATGCGACCGGCATCCGGGTGGGGGAGCTGTGCGGGCTCGACGTGGACGACGTCGACCGCGGGCGGCGCGTCGTGCGCGTCTTCGGCAAGGGACGCAAGGAGCGCATCGTACCGTACGGCGTCCCCGCCGATCGCGCCATCGGGCTCTGGCTCGAGACCGGCCGACCCGCACTGTTCAGGACAGGCGCAGGCGCAGCGATGTTCCTCGGGGCTCGGGGTGGCCGGATCGACCAGCGAGCGGTGCGCACCCTGGTCCACGCCAGGCTTGCCGACGTGCCGGAGGCCCCAGATATGGGACCGCACGGGTTGCGGCACACCGCCGCCACGCACCTCCTCGAGGGCGGGGCAGATCTGCGCATGGTCCAGGAGATGCTGGGTCACGCGTCGCTGTCGACGACGCAGATCTACACGCACGTCACCACAGATCGGCTGCGCCAGGCCTACCGGCTCGCACACCCACGCGCCTGACGCGGCGTTCTTGGGCGCCAGCTGGTGGACGGGGTACTGGGCCCGGACCGAGCGTCAAGACACTCACACGGGCACCCTGGCCCCGGGTCCGCCCGGCCGGCCGTGGATCCGCGCCGGTTCCGGCAACGCCGGGAAGCGGGCGACGGTGCCACCCATCGCCACTCCGGGGCTCCCGCCCGCCGTGCCGTCGAGTGGCAACAGCCGGATCGGCCCGGCGCCCACAAGAATGAGTGGGTTCAGGTAGGTCTCACCCCGCAACAACCCCCAGTGCAGGCAGGCACCTGGGAAGCAGTGGCTCGAGGCGCGTTGAAGGGCGCCGATGATGCCTCCGCGACTGACAGAGTCTCCAGCGTGCACGCTCGCGCTGACCGGTTCGTACGTCGTCCGCACCCCGCCGTGGTCCACCACCACGACCCCACGACCGGCGAGCCGGGCCGCGAAGGTGACCGTGCCGTCGAGCGACGCGTGGACGGGCTGACCCAAGTGGCCGAGGAGGTCCACCCCCCGGTGGCCGGCGCCCCATGCCTGGTCCGGTGGGTCGAACCCCTCGGCCACCTGCGGTCTCGGCGAGAGTGGCCACACGCCGTCCCGGTCCGGTGCGGGAACGGTGGCTGCCGGAGCGGGGCCCGCGAACGCCATCAGGGACACGGCAAGGACCAGGGAGATCAGGAGTCGCATGCCGCGACGCTGCCCCGCTTCCGGCTCAGGCGGGAGTCGCACGCCCGGGGTTGTGGATCGAACGAGGCCTGAGAGTGCCTGTGCACGCCAACCGGTCCTGCCGGTGGCCGCGACCTCTGGCGACCCGGTGACCGGCCACTGACCGCGTTTCGACAAGCCTGCCAGCCCGCGGATATAGTCAGGCCAGCAACCCGCACGGGTTGACTTCGCACGCTCGTTTCCGTGCCGTCCAGCTCAGTTCCTGAACTTGGCGGAGTCACGCGGGCGAGGGCTCCAAGTCCCTGGAGACAGGGTGGGTCCCGCGCGAGCGTCAGGGCAGGAAACCCCAGCAGCATCGGGGTCCATCTGCAACGAACTGAAAACCAGTTCGTGCTGGCCAGTGATGTACAGGGCCGTGCACGGACACAACAGGAAGAAACAAAATGGCAGTCGTCACCATGCGCCAGCTCCTCGAGAGCGGCGTCCACTTCGGGCACCAGACCCGTCGCTGGAACCCCAAGATGAAGCGCTTCATCATGACCGAGCGCAACGGCATCTACATCATCGACCTGCAGCAGTCGCTGTCCTACATCGACACCAGCTACGCGTTCATCAAGGACACCGTGGCCAAGGGCGGCACGATCATGTTCGTGGGCACCAAGAAGCAGGCCCAGGAGGCGATCGCCGAGCAGGCGACCCGCGTCGGGATGCCCTACGTGAACCAGCGCTGGCTCGGTGGCATGCTCACCAACTTCCAGACCGTGCACCAGAGGATCAACCGTCTCAAGGAGCTCGACGACATCGACTTCGACGACGTCGCCGGTTCCAGTCGCACCAAGAAGGAACTGCTCCACATGCGGCGTGAGCAGATCAAGCTCGACAAGACACTCGGTGGCATCCGCGAGATGGGCCGTACGCCGTCCGCGGTGTGGATCGTCGACACGAACAAGGAACACCTCGCGGTCGAAGAGGCGCGCAAGCTCAAGATCCCGATCATCGCGATCCTGGACTCAAACTGCGACCCCGACCTCGTCGACTACCCGATCCCGGGCAACGACGACGCCATCCGCGCTGTCGGCCTGCTGACCCGCGTGATCGCCGACGCCGTCGCCGACGGTCTCATCGCCCGCTCGGGCGCCAAGACCGAGGGCGACGCCAAGGGCATCGGCACCGACGAACCACTGGCCGACTGGGAGCGCGACCTGCTCCAGGGCGACGCCGACAAGGCAGCTTCGGTGGCCACTGGTGCGGATGACAAGCCCAAGCAAGCCGCGGACGCTGCCGAGGCGCCCAAGACTTTAGCGGTCCCTGAGGCTCCCGCCGTCAAGGAAGCCGCTGACGCTGCGGAGGCCGTCGAGGCACCCGTGGTTGCTGACGCCGCCGCCGGGGCGCCTGTCGAGGCAACCCCCGAGGCGCCCGCCGCCGAGGCGACGCCGAACGAGGCCCCGGCCACCGTGGAGCCGGCCACGAAGGAGACTCCCGAGTCCCCGGCCCACGAGGACGCCGTGGCAAAGCCGAAGGAGAACTGAGCGTGGCGATCACCGCCGCCGACGTCAAGAAGCTCCGCGAGCACACCGGTGCGGGCATGATGGACTGCAAGAAGGCGCTCGAGGAAGCCGATGGCGACTTCGACAAGGCGACCGAGCTGCTCCGCATCAAGCTGGGCAAGAAGGCCGCCGAGCGCGGTGCCGAGCGCACCGCTTCGGCGGGCCTGGTGGCTACCTCCGGCACTGCTCTCGTCGAGCTGAACTGCGAGACGGACTTCGTCGCCAAGGGAGACGACTTCATCAACACCGCCCAACAGATCGCTGACGCTGCGGGCGAGGCCCTGAGTTCCTCTGGGCAGGCCGACGCTGAGGCTCTCAAGGCCGTCAAGATCGGCGACAAGACGGTCGAGGAGATCGTCAAGGAGCTCGCGGTTCGCATCGGCGAGAAGATCGAGCTCGGCCGCGTGGCCGTGTTCGACGGTCCGGTCGTGGCCTACATGCACCGTCGCGCCTCCGATCTGCCGCCCGCCGTGGGTGTGCTGGTGGAGTACGACGGCTCCGACGAGGATGCCGCTCGCGGCGCCGCCATGCAGGTGGCCGCCATGCGTCCTCAGTACCTGACCCGCGATGAGGTTCCTGCCGACATCGTGGAGAAGGAGCGCGCGATCGCCGAGGCCACCTCGCGCCAGGAGGGCAAGCCCGAGCAGGCGATCGCCAGGATCACCGAGGGGCGCCTCAACGGCTTCTACAAGACGGTCGTTCTCCTTGACCAGGAGTCGGTCACCGACAGCAAGTTGTCGGTCAAGGCCGTCCTCGATGCCGCCGGTGTCCAGGTCAAGCGGTTCGCCCGCTTCGAGGTCGGAGCCTGAGTCACCTCGATCAACTAGGTTGTCGCCAGACGTACACGTGGGAGGCCGGTTCGATGCAGCACACCGCAGCATCGGGCCGGCCGGCCTTCGGCCATCAGCGCGGCAGGAGGGGATGACATGAGCGGCTACAAGCGGGTCCTGCTCAAGCTGTCCGGCGAGGTGTTCGGCGGCGGCCAAGTCGGTGTCGACCCTGACGTCGTACAGAAGATCGCCCAGGAGATCGCTGTGGTCCAGCGCTCCGGCGTCGAGGTCGCCGTCGTCACCGGCGGCGGCAACTTCTTCCGGGGCGCCGAGCTGCAGCAGCGCGGCATGGACCGCGCCCGTGCGGACTACATGGGCATGCTCGGCATCGTGATGAACTGCCTCGCCCTCCAGGACTTCCTGGAGAAGGAAGGCATCGAGACGCGGGTGCAGACCGCGATCACGATGGGACAGGTCGCCGAGCCCTACATGCCGCGCCGCGCGATCAGGCACCTCGAGAAGGGCCGCGTGGTCATCTTCGGTGCCGGCGCGGGCATGCCGTACTTCTCCACCGACACGGTCGCCGCGCAGCGGGCTCTGGAGACCAAGTGTGAGGTCGTACTCATGGGCAAGAACGGCGTCGACGGTGTCTACAACGCCGACCCGCGCACTCACCCCGACGCGATGAAGTACGACGAGATCACGTTCGTCGAGGCCCTCCAGCAGGGCCTGAAGGTGGCCGACGCGACCGCCTTCGCGCTGTGCATGGAGAACCACATGCCGATGATCGTCTTCGGGATGCAGCCCGACGGCAACATCCTGCGGGTCGTACAAGGTGAGAAGATTGGCACGCTCGTCAGCGCCGGTGAGACCGCGTCGACGCTCGGCGACCGCGACTAGTAGCTTCCGACGAGGAGAGATGCGTTGATCAACGACATCCTGAAGGACGCCGGGCAGAAGATGGCGAAGGCACTCGAGGTCACTCGGGAGGAGTTCGCCGCCATCCGTGCCGGTCGTGCCAGCCCTTCGATGTTCTCCAAGCTGACCGCTGACTACTACGGCACTCCGACCCCGATCCAGCAGCTCGCGGGCTTCACCGCCCAGGAGGCCCGGATCATCCTTGTGCAGCCCTACGACGTGGGCGCGATGGCAGCCATCGAGAAGGCGATCCGTGACTCCGACCTCGGCTTGAACCCCTCCAACGACGGCAAGCTCATCCGGTGCGTGTTCCCCGAGCTGACCGAGGAACGTCGCAAGGAGTACATCAAGGTCGCCAAGACCAAGGCCGAGGACGGCCGCATCGCCGTACGCAACATCCGTCGCAACGCCAAGCAGGCGCTGGAGAAGCTGGAGAAGGACGGTGAGGTCGGCAAGGACGACGTGACCGGCGCAGAGAAGAAGCTCGACTCGACCACCAAGAGGCACACGGACCAGATCGACGACATGCTCAAGCACAAGGAAGCCGAGCTGCTCGAGGTCTGAGTTCCATCCCATGACTGAGACCTCGTCTGCTCCGGCACAGCCAGAGAAGCCCCCGAAGACGGGAAATACCGTGCCCCCCCAGAAGGGCGGCCGGGCCGGCCGCGACCTCCCGGTAGCGATCGCCTCAGCGCTCGTCCTCGCGGGGGCCATCGTGCTCTCGCTCGCCTTCTGGGAACCCGCCTTCATGCTCATCGTGGGTGCGGCGGTGGTCGTGGCGACCTGGGAGATGCACAAGGGGCTGAAGTCCCGCGGCATCGACATCCCGCAGGAGCCGTTGATGCTCGGCGGCGTCGTGATGGTCTTGGTGGCCTTCTTGTTCGGTGCCCCGGCCCTGGTGACCGCGACGGCCGTGAGCGCACTCGTGACGATGCTGTGGCTCCTCCGGCGCGGGGTCGATGGCTACGTGCAGAACGCCACCGCGTCGGTGTTCACCCTGATCTACATCCCCTTCCTGGGGTCGTTCGTGGCGTTGTTGCTCGCCGAGGACCAGGGCACCAAGGCGATCCTCACCTTCATCATCGTCACTATCGCCTCCGACATCGGCGGGTACGCCGCAGGCGTCCTGTTGGGCAAGCACCCGATGGCCCCGGTGATCTCGCCGAAGAAGTCGTGGGAGGGCTTCGCCGGCTCGGCGATCGCCTGCATCGCGGCTGGCTACCTGCTCGTCGTCTACCTGCTCGAGGGTGACTGGTGGGTCGGGGTCGCGCTCGGCGTGATCGCGGTCGTGATGGCCACCCTGGGCGACCTGTGCGAGTCGGTGATGAAGCGCGACCTCGGCATCAAGGACATGAGCCAGATCATTCCCGGCCACGGCGGCCTGATGGACCGGCTCGACTCCCTCCTGGCGACCGCGCCGCCGATCTGGCTGGTGCTGCACTACCTGGTCTTCTAGGTCGGGAGACGCTCGCTGCGCTCGCTCCTCAACCACCGAGTCAGGGGTTGCCGCGGCGGCCGTGGGTGCGCGGGGGGTCGTAGCCACCTTCGGGCGCGACCATCTCAACGCGCAGACCGAGCAGCCTGATCGGCCGGGTGTCATCGAGCCTGCGGAACAGGTCGAGCGCAGTCTCGGTGATCACCCCGGCGTCGGACGTGGGCTCGAGCAGCTTGCGGCTCCGGTTGACGGTGAAGAACGGCGCGAACCGCACCTTGAGGTGCACCCGTGTGCAGGGGCGGTCCTCGCGGGCGATGTCTTCGACGACCTGGTCGGCCAGCACCCGGAGCGCGGTCGCGATCTCCTCCGGTGCGGTCAGGTTGTGCTGGTAGGTCGTCTCGCGACCGTGCGCGCGGGCAACCCAGGGCGTGTCGTCCACGGTGGCACTGCTGACCCCGCGGCCGAGGCGGCCGAAGTGGGGGCCGGTGTTGGGACCGAACTCGGCGATCAGCGGCTCGTCCGAGGACTCCGCAAGCTGGCGCACGGTCTCGATGCCGAGGCTGGCGAGGCGCTGCGAGATGCGGTTGCCGATTCCCCAGAGGTCCTTCGTCGGCCGGTCGCCCATCACCGCGAACCAGTTGTCCCGGGTGAGCCGGAACGTCCCGCGCGGCTTGCCGAAATCGGTGGCGATCTTTGCGCGCACCTTGGTGTCGCCGATGCCGACCGAGCAGTGCAGCCCGGTGGCGGCGAAAACGTCAGCCTGCGCCATGTGCGCCACAAGCTCCGGGTCGTCGGTGTCGACGCCGACGAACGCCTCGTCCCAGCCGAGCACCTCCACCACCGCACCCGGGATCGCCCGCAGGGTGTCCATCACCACGACCGACGCCGCGTCGTACGCCGGACCGTCCACGGGCAGCAGCACCGCCTCGGGGCAGCGACGCACGGCCGTCTTGAGCGGCATGCCGGAGTGCACCCCGAACTCACGCGCTTCGTACGACGCGGTCGAGACGACCGCCCGCTCCGTGGCGTCACCGCGACCGCCGACGATCACGGGCAGCCCGGTCAGCTCGGGGTGGCGGAGTATCTCCACCGCCGCGATGAACTGGTCCATGTCGACGTGCAGCACCCAGCGCGCCATGCCCTCATCCTGCCGCCCCTGCTCCGAGACGTCATACGAGCAGGCTGCTCCGGCCGCCAAGACGTATGACGTCCCACGGAGGTCATGCGTCTGGGCGCCTACAGCCACCAATTCGTACGACGCACCGGGCGGATGGGAGGATGGGGCGGTTGTGACTGAAACCGTGAAGACCCTTCCCCTCGTCTTCGAGGAGCCCAAGGGGCCTCGGGGACCCAAACCGAAGCCGCCGCGCCACCTCGCCGACCTGACCCCCGCCGAGCGCAGGGCGCGGCTCGAGGAGATGGGTCTGCCCGGCTTCCGTGCGCGCCAGCTCTCCACCCACTACTTCTCGCGGCTGGTCGACGACCCCGGGCAGATGACCGACCTCCCGGCCGCGCAACGCGCCGAGCTCGTGGAGGGGTTGCTGCCCCACCTGATGACCGCGCTGAAGACTCAGGAGGCCGACAAGGGCACGACCCGCAAGACGCTCTGGAAGCTCTTCGATGGTGCCCTCGTGGAGTCCGTGCTGATGCGCTACCCGAGCAGGGTGACGATCTGTGTCTCCAGCCAGGCCGGCTGTGGCATGGCCTGCCCGTTCTGCGCCACCGGCCAGGGTGGCCTGGAGCGCAACATGTCGACTGCCGAGATCGTCGAGCAGGTCATGGCCGGCGCGCGCGCGCTCGCCCGTGACGAGGTCGCCGGCGGGCCCGGGCGCATCTCCAACGTGGTCTTCATGGGAATGGGTGAGCCGATGGCCAACTACAAGGCCGTGATCGGTGCCGTACGACGACTCACCGACCCCACTCCCGACGGGCTCGGCATGTCCGCCCGCGGCATCACGGTGAGCACGGTCGGCCTGGTCCCGCGCATCAACCAGCTCGCGGCCGAGGGCATCCCGGTGACCCTCGCGCTCAGCCTGCACGCACCTGACGACGAGCTGCGCGACGAACTGGTGCCGATCAACACCCGCTGGAAGGTCGGTGAAACCGTCGAGGCTGCCTGGAACTACGCCCAGGTGACCAGGCGGCGGGTCTCGATCGAGTACGCCATGATGCGCGGCATCAACGACCAGGCGTGGCGCGCCGACCTGCTGGGCGACGTACTCAACTCCTACGGCACTCTGCCGTCGGGCGGGGGCTGGGTGCACGTCAACCTGATCCCGCTCAACCCCACGCCCGGTTCGAAGTGGACCGCGAGCGACCCGAAGGACGAACGCGAGTTCGTGCGCCGCCTGGAGGCCAAGGGCATCTCCACGACCGTGCGCGACACACGCGGCCGCGAGATCGACGGTGCCTGCGGCCAGCTCGCCGCCCAGGACGATGACTGAGCGCTCACCCAGAGTTTCGACAACCTAGCTTCGCTAGACCCCTCAGCCGGGCTCTATCCACGCGCCTGCGCATGATGTAGGAACAGGGAATGACGGCGCCCGCACCGGAACAGGCTTCGCTGAAGTCCGACGCGATCGGGTTCGTGGACGCGCTCGTGATCGGGCTGGCGGCCACCTCGCCGGCGTACTCCCTGGCCGCGGTGATCGGACCGATCGCCGCGCTCGTCGGGGTCTACGCGCCGGGCGTGCTGCTCGCGTCGTTCGTGCCGATGATGCTGATCGCGACGGCGTTCCTCTACCTCAACCGGGTAGACCAGGACTGCGGCACGACCTTCAGCTGGGTGACCCGCGCGATGGGGCCGTGGCTCGGTTGGATCGGCGGGTGGGCGATCACGATGACCGGCGTGCTGGTGATCGGGTCCCTGGCCGATGTCGGGGTGAGCTTCACGCTGATGATGTTCGGAGCCGACGACGCGGCTGCGAACGCGTGGATCCGGATGCCGCTGGCCATCGGGCTGATCCTGCTGATGACGTGGATCTGTGTGCTCGGCACGGCCCTCTCGGCCAGGGTGCAGAACGCGCTGATCTTCGGCCAGGTGGGCGCTCTGCTCGTGTTCGCGGTGGTCGCGATCGTCAAGGCGGCGAACGGATCCAGCCCGCTCGACGAGATCACGCCTTCGCTTAGCTGGCTGAACCCCTTCGGCGAGGGTGGCGCGGCGCTGTCGTCGGGACTGCTGCTCGGCGTGTTCGCCTACTGGGGTTGGGAGTCCGCAGTCAACCTGAGCGAGGAGACCACCGACGGCGCCAGCGCCCCTGGGCGCGCCGGGCTGTGGTCAACGTTCATCCTGCTGGGCACCTACATCGCGGTTGCCTACGCGGTCGTGGCCTTCGCCGGCACCCAGTGGCTGACCGACAACGCCGGTGAGGAGGAGTTCGTCTTCGCCGAGATCGCCACCGAGGTCATGGGCGACTGGAGCTGGGTCGTGCTGTTCGCGGTGGCCACCTCCGCGATTGCCTCGACCCAGACGACGATCATCCCGGCCTCGCGTACGGGGTTGTCGATGGCCCGCCGACACGCGTTTCCGGCCAAGCTCGGCAGGATCCATCAGCGGCACCAGACACCGGACGTGAGCACCTGGTGGGTCGCGGGGATCGCGATCGTCTGGTACGTCGGCATCTACCAGGTCTCCGCCAACGCGCTGTTCGACTCGCTGACGGCGCTGTCGTTGCTGATCGCCTTCTACTACGCGCTCACCGGGGTGGCCTGCGCGATCTACTACCGACGACACCTTCTGGAGAGTGCCAGGAACCTGTTCCTCATCGGGGTCGGTCCGCTGCTGGGATCAGCCCTGCTGGTCTGGCTGCTCGGGCTCTCGATCCGCGACATGTCCGATCCGGCCAACTCCTACAGCGGCCAGTCCTGGCTGGGCGTTGGTCCTCCGCTGGTCATCGGCGCCGGCATCTTCCTCGTCGGCGTCGCGCTGATGCTCTTCTGGCGAACTCAGGATGCGCGCTTCTGGCAGGAGCGCCCGGGAGTGGCCGACCCCGACATCGTGCACGGCCGCAAGGCGGCACACCTCGATCCCGACGGATTGGAAGGCTGAGCGCGATGACAGTGGTCCTGGGGTACGACGAGTCGCCCGGCGCCGACCAGGCGCTGCGAGTGGCGATCGACGTGGCCTCACGGTTCGGGGAGCCGCTCATCCTGGTCTACGGTGTCGCGCCGCCAGGTGGGATCGGCGAGGAGTTCGGGGCACACCGGGACGCGCTGGTCGAGCTCGGCACCCGGGTGACCTCCCCCGCCCTCGAGATCGCGCGGGCCGCTGGGGTCGACGCGCGCGTTGAGCTCGTGCAAGCCAGGCCCGCCGAAGCGCTGCTCGGTGTTGCCGACGAGTGCAACGCCACCGTGATCGTCGTCGGCACCTCCGGGGAGAGCCCGGTCAAGAGCGCGATGTTGGGCTCGACCCCCCACAAGCTGCTGCAGCTGAGCACCCGCCCGATTCTCTGCGTGCCCCCTGGGGCCTGAAGCGTTTCGGCCCCGGCGTTCGGTGGTCAGCCGTCCGGCGCCGACCATTTTGGGGCCGCTCAGCCCGCGACCAGCTCGGGGGTTCGTTGCCGAGAGACCGCCCCGCGCCAATGCAGAGTTCAGCGGGTTACGAGGCCAGCTCCAGGTGTGTGAGGACGAACTCAGGGGTGCTGACTCACCTCTCGAATGCCGCATTCCGGTAGACAGCGCCCATTGATGGCGGGAAGATGCTGAGCAGCAACCGCCTGTGATGAGGAGTGCAATCGATGGCCGAGAAGCCGCAGCCGGAGATGCTCAAGCGGCTCAACCGGCTCGGGGACCTCAGTGACAAGGACCTCAAGACGGTGATCGACAAGGGGCGTCAGGTGCACCTGCCGGCCAACTGGTCGCTGATCTGGGAGAAGACCGGGGGCGACAAGGCCTACCTGATCGTCGAGGGCGAGGTCGCCGTTCGCAAGGGCAAGGAAGAGATCGCCCGCCTCGGCCCCGGTGACGTCATCGGGGAGATGGCCATCGTCGGACACAGGCTTCGCTCCGCCAGCGTGGTCAGCCTGACCCCGGTGGAGGTCGTCCACTTCACCAAGGAGTCGCTCGAGGAGCTCCTCGACGAGGTGCCCGCGTTCGGTCAAGCGCTCCGAGGCACCACCTCTGACCGGCTGGGCAACCCCAAGGACTGATCCGTGGCACAGCGCCGCGACCACCGCGAGCTGATCGACCTGCTCGAGGTGTTCCTGCTGGGTGAGGAGCCCTCGCTCACCGGCAACCAGCTCGCCGAGGAAGTCGGCATCTCCTACGAGGAGGCCGCCCTCCGCTGGCGCTCGTTGGGGTTCAGTGCGGTCGGGCCGCAGATCCCGGCGTTCACGCACGCCGATCTGGAGGCGCTTCGGCTCACCCAGCGTTTGGTCGAGATCGGCGTGATGGACTCCGAGGACGAGTCCGCGCTGGTACGCACCCTCGGTCGCAGCTTCGCCCGGCTCGCAGAGTGGCAGATGGGCCTGCTGGCCAAGGTCGTCGACCCGGACACGATGGACGTCGACGAGCTCCGAGCGGTGATGGGCGAGGTCACCCCGGCGATCGAGTCGCTGCAGAGCTTCGTCTGGCGCCGGCACACCCTCGCGGCCGCGTCGCGGCTGCTGCTCGCCACCCCCCGCCACGAGGACGAGGAGCTGGTCATGGGCGAGGACGGGACCACGATGGGCGTGGGGTTTGCCGACATCGTCAACTACACCCGGCAGAGCCGCTCACTGACCCGCAGCGAGATCGGACGGATGGTCGACCACTTCGAGGAGCGGTCACTTGCGGTCATCTCGGCCCACGACGGCCGCATCATCAAGACCATCGGCGATGAACTGCTCTTCGTCGCCGACGAGCCAGAGGCCATCGCCCGGATCGGGCTCGAGCTGACCGAGGAACGCCTGCGAGACGAGGACTTCCCCGAGATCCGTGTCGGACTTGCCTGGGGACCGGCCCTGTCGCGGCTCGGGGACGTGCTCGGCCCGGTCGTGAACGTCGCGTCCCGGCTGACCTCGACGTCTCGCCCCGGACGGGTGCTGGTGGACCGGTCGCTGGCCGACGAGCTCGAGGAGAACGACAGCTTCAGGCTGCGCCGGTTGCGTCGGATGGCGGTGCGGGGGTACCGAAAGCTAGAGCCGTGGTCGCTGCGCCGGCCTCCCGACGAGGATCCGGAGATAAGCGAGGACGGGAAGCTGCCCGGGCCTGCGTCGTCCTTCCTGCACCAGCAGAGCACTGACCTCCGCCGTGTGGTCGATGAGATGGCCTCCCGACGCGACGGCTCGCCCGCGGCGTGAGCACCGACCAGACCGACACGACCGACCACTCGTGAACGGGCCACTGCCTTCGGGCAAGACCACGAACGTCTGCTACGCCATGCTCGACGCCGCTGTGATCGGCGGACGTGGTGAGGACCCCGTAGTCGGCGTGATGACGCATGCGCGGCTGCTCGAGGAGGTGGCGGCGCTCGGTGGGGTGCTGAACCACCTCGGAGTGGGGGTCGCTGTTCCGGCGATCATCGATCTCGAGTCCGACCTCGATTCCGTGGTGGCGGCACTCGCGGTGGCCCGCGTGGGCGGGGTGGTGACCACGCGGGACCACCCGGATGCGCCAGTCGTGGTCGCGTCGTCCGGCTCAGCGGTCCCGGCCGCGGGCCGGGTGCGCGTCGTGCGCGGCGACGACGTGGGGGAGCCCGATCTGGAGTGGGATGCGATGATCCGTGCCGGGCGCACGAATCCGGCTGCGTGTGAGGTGCTGGACCCTGGCTCGGCGTACTCCCCGGAGCGGAGCGTCGCCGAGCAGATCGAGGTGCTGGCGGGCTCGCCTCCGCCGTACACCGCGGCCGGGCTCCGGCGCCTGCTGCAGGTCTGAGCTTGAGATGGTTGAGGAGCGAGCGCAGCGAGCGTCTCGAAACCCTTGGGTTGAGGAGCGAGCCCCCGGCGAGCGTCTCGAAACTCTACTGCTGGACGCAGCGAGCCAGCCATCAAGCAGCAGCGAGTCAGAGCTCGACGCCCTCTCCGAAGCGGCCGCGATGGTCGTGCGGGATCAGGGGCTTCTCGGCCCGGACCTTGAGCTGCTGTACCCCCCAGGTGTTGCCATCGGGGTCGGCGAAGCCGAAGAAGGTGCCACCGTCGCGCTCGTCGAACACCGTGATCTCGCTCGCCTCGATCCCTCGGGAGAGCAGTTCCTCGCGCGCGGCCTGCGCGTCGGAGACCACCAGCTGCAGACCGTGCATCGACCCTGGCTCCATGGCCTGCTGCGCAGGCAGGTCACCGACGACGATGGAGCAGCCTGACCCGGGCGGGGTCAGCTGGGCCACGTGCATGTGTTCGTTGCGGGTGTCGTGGTCGAGGTTGAAGCCGACCTGGTCGCGGTAGAACGCGATCGCGCGGTCGAGATCGCTGACGGGCAGGAGTACGACTTCCAGGGTCCAGTCCATGGGCCTTACCCTCGCAGGTCGTGCCGGGCACGACCAGCGACAATGGGCGGGTGAGTCAACGCCGCGACATCGTCATTCTCGGGTCGACCGGGTCGATCGGCACCCAGGCGCTCGATGTCGTCCGGGCGAACCCCGACCGGTTCCGGGTGGTAGGACTGACCGCAGGTGGCTCTCGGGAGCAGTTGTTCGAGGAACAGGTCGCCGAGTTCGCGCCGTCGTACTCCGGCCTGGGGGAGGATGCCTCGACCGAGGCCGCCGCGATGGCCTGCGACGTCGTGCTGAACGCGATCACCGGCGCCGTCGGCCTGCGTCCCACCGTCGCGGCGCTCGACTCCGGAAACCTCCTCGCGCTGGCCAACAAGGAGTCGTTGATCATCGGTGGCCCCGTGGTCACCGCCCTGGCGGCGCCGGGCCAGCTCGTCCCGGTCGACAGCGAGCACAGCGCACTGGCGCAGTGCCTGCGCGGCGGCCGGGCCGACGAGGTACGCCGCCTCGTGCTCACCGCCAGCGGTGGGCCGTTCCGCGGCCGGACCCGTGCCGAGCTGGCGGAGGTCACACCGGACGAGGCTCTCGACCATCCCACCTGGGACATGGGCCCGGTGGTGACGATCAACTCAGCCACCCTGGTGAACAAGGGCCTGGAGGTGATCGAGGCGCATCTGCTCTTCGACATTGCGTTCGACCGCATCGAGGTGGTCGTGCACCCCACCAGCGTCGTGCACTCGATGGTCGAGTTCACCGACGGCTCGACGCTGGCCCAGGCGAGCCCGCCGACCATGCTCATCCCGATCGCCCTCGGCCTCGCCTGGCCCGAGCGGGTCGCGGACACGGCGCCACCGGTCGACTGGGCGAGCCCGCAGACCTGGGAGTTCTTCCCGCTCGACGACGAGGCGTTCCCCGCCGTACGGCTGGCCCGGCAGGCAGGTGAGCGGGGAGGCACTGCCCCCGCGGTCTACAACGCCGCCAACGAGGTGTGTGTCGAGGCGTTCCGCACCGGTGGCCTGGCCTTCGTGGACATCGTCGACACGGTGGCCCTGCTTCTAGAGAGGCACCGTCTGGACAAGCACAGTCTCAACAGCCACGACGTAGGCTCGGAGCGAGATCTCACCGTCGACGACGTGCTGGCTGCCGATGCCTGGGCGCGCGCGCAAACCCTCAACGAGTTGAAGGAACCCACTGGATGACCGCGCTGACGTACACGCTCGGTGTGCTGCTCTTCGCCGTGGGCGTCGCCGTCTCGATCGGGCTGCACGAGATGGGGCACCTGGTCCCTGGCAAGTTCTTCAACGTCAAGGTCACCCAGTTCTTCGTCGGTTTCGGCCGCACGATCTGGTCCACGCAGCGGGGCGAGACCGAGTACGGCATCAAGGCGATTCCGCTGGGTGGCTACTGCAAGCTCGTCGGAATGCTTCCGCCCGCCGCAGACCACGACCAGAGCACGGTCCGCAACACCAAGTCGGGCATGTTCGCCCAGCTGATGGACGACGCCCGGTCGGCCGAGTACGAGCACGTCGACGAGGCCGACCGGGCGTCGTCCATC
>Ga0209587_1000208_pt1 | contig 29075 bp, 26 predicted proteins | sample NGEPerD_2_FD_184512 | JGI IMG/M metagenome (GOLD analysis project Ga0209587, IMG submission 184512) | Arctic peat soil microbial communities from the Barrow Environmental Observatory site, Barrow, Alaska, USA - NGEE PermafrostL1-D... | ecosystem: Environmental > Terrestrial > Soil > Wetlands >...
TCTCGGAACCGCTCATTTCGTACGAAGAGCAGAGGAACCGGACTGTCCGGCGACCAGAGGGGGATCGTGGGAGTCACGAGCAAAGCGCTGACCGAGCGAACGGCAGGACGCACCGTGCCGCGCGCGTTCCTCGACCAGGTCCGCAAGCGTCCCGAGGGCGTCGCGCTCCGCTGGCTCGACGGCGAGGCCTGGCGAGAGTGGACGTGGTCGGACTACGCCGATCGTGCCGCCCGTCTGGCCGGTTCGCTGGCCGAGGGTGGCATCGGCCCCGGGGACCGGGTCGTGCTGATGCTGCGCAACAGTCCCGAGTTCCACGTGGCCGACATGGCCGCGCTGCTGGTGGGAGCCACCCCGGTGTCGATCTACAACTCGTCATCGGCCGATCAGGTCGCGTTCATCGCGGGGAACTGTGGTGCGCGGGCCGCGCTCGTCGAGGACGCGGGCTACCTCGAGAAGGTGTTGACCGCGCGCACGTTCCTCCCGGAGCTCCGTCATGTTGCCGCCGTCGACGGCGCAGCGGTCACCGGCGACGTGTTGGCCTGGGACGAGCTGGTCGCACACGATCCCATCGACCTGGAGGCCGCGGCCCGGGTCGCGCGACCGAGCGATCTCGCCACGGTGATCTACACCTCCGGCACGACGGGTCCGCCGAAGGGCGTGATGATCGATCACGCCAACATCGCGTGGACCGTGTCGAGCTTGCGGCTCGCGCTCGGCGATCTCGATCCCGAGGGTTCCCGGGCGGTGTCGTACCTACCGATGGCGCACATCGCGGAGCGGATGACCAGTCACTACATGGGAATCGAGCTCGGCTACGAGGTCACGACGTGTCCAGAGGCGAGCGCGGTGTCGCAGTATCTGCCCCAGGTGCGCCCGCAGATGTTCTTTGCGGTGCCGCGGGTATGGGAGAAGATCGAAGCGGGTGTTCGTGCCGCGCTCGGCGCCGATTCGGATCGGGCGGAGGCCTTCGAGCAGGCGCTCGACATCGGTGGTCGCGTCGCGGAGCACCGAGCGCGCGGCGCCGAGATCCCGGCGGAGCTTGGCGCGGCATTCGAGCAGGCTGACGCCGCCGGGCTCCGACCTGTGCGCGAGCTCCTCGGGCTGGACCAGCTCATCTCGGCGATCTCCGGCGCGGCGCCGATCAGCCGGGGCGTATTCGAGTTCTTCCGCGCGCTCGGGATCCCGCTGTCGGAGATCTATGGCCTCTCCGAGACGTCAGGTCCGATGACTTGGGACCCGTCCCGCGTCCGGTCCGGCACCGTCGGGCGGGCTATCCCCGGCGAGGATGTCCGCCTCGCCACCGACGGTGAGGTGGTCTGTCGCGGCGGCAACATCTTCCGTGGTTACCTCGACGAGCCGACCAGGACGGCCGAAGTCCTGGACGCCGTCGGCTGGTTCCACACGGGCGACATCGGCGAGCTCGACGAAGCCGGCTACCTCAGGATCGTCGATCGAAAGAAAGAGCTCATCATCACCGCCGGGGGCAAGAACATCTCGCCCGCCAACCTGGAGGCCGCGCTCAAGTCGCACCCGCTCGTCGGCCAGGTGTGTGTGATCGGCGATGGTCGGCCGTTCATCAGCGCGCTTCTCGTGCTCGACCCCGAGGCCGCGCCCGTTTGGGCGTCTACGCACGGCGTCGAAGTGGCGGCGGCCTCGGAGCTGGCCGAGCACCCGGAGATCCGAGCAGAGCTCGAGCGTGCCGTCGCTGGGGCGAACGAGCACTTCTCCCGCGTCGAACAGGTCAAGCGCTTCGTGGTGCTCTGCGATGAGTGGCTGCCCGACTCCGAGGAGCTCACACCGACGATGAAGCTCAAGCGCCGCGGCGTCCACGCCAAGTACGCCGACGAGATCGAGAGCATGTATCGGTGAGGTGTGGCCGCGCGCGGTGCTGACCGGCTCGCCTGTCGTCGGCCCGGTCGCGCGCGGGTCAGTCGGCTTGGGCGATCTCGACGTGATCTCGGCCGTGCTGTCGGGCGGTGTCGAGCGCTCGGTTGGCCATGTCCATGAGCTCGCCGCCGCTCAGCGCGTGTGACGGGTAGCACGCGATCCCCGCCGAGACCGTGAGGGAATCGCCGACCGGGCTCCCGTGGAGTGCGCCGCGTACCCGCTCGGCGGCCCACGCCGCGCCGGACTCCGCGGTGTCTTCGAGCACGGCGGCGGCGCGGGTCTCGGTCAGTCGACACGCGGTGTCGCACTCGCGCAGAGTTCGGCGGATGACATCGCCGAGCACGCCGAGAGCCTGCTCTTGGGTCTGCGCCGCGGCCGCGGCGAGTCCGTCCAGCTCGAACAGGACCACCGACATCGGCTGAAGCTGTCGACGTGCAGCCGCGACGCGCTGCTGCACGATGACGGGGAAGAACTGCTTGTCGAGCAGACCCGACACCGAGTCGAAGACGGGTTCACGCATGCCACTGGTGCCTGCGTGGTCACCGAACGTCGACGCGGCACCGTCCGAGGCGTCGTCTGGGCCGCCGGGCGCGCCCAGCGGTCCGGGAGCCCCCGAGTGCGCCACCTCGGAGCTGCGCCGCCGTGCGCTCTCCTCGGAGAACACCGCGGCGAGGGCATCGAGCTCCCGCCGGTGCCGACGGCGCTCGTCGCGGGATTGCTCCAGCTCGTCGGTCAGGGCGCGGGCGTGAGCCGAGATCGCCGCGGCCGCGACCGCGGCAACGGTGCCCAAGACGCCGGCCACCACACCGAGGAGCGCGGTGTCCAGCACGACGCCAAGGACGCCGCACACCAGCGCGCCGAACCCGGCCAGCAGAGCGAGCACGAGCCGGCGGTCGATCATGGTGAATCCATCGGCTCACCCGGTCCCTGACGTGAGCCGTTTCGCGTTTTCCTTCGCTGGGAGATCCCGAGCTCGGCGACGTCGGCCATGATCGTGGCCAGCTCGAAGTCCTTGGGTGTGTACACCCGAGCGACGCCCGCCTCCCCGAGGCGTGTCCGGTCGTGCTCGGGGATGATGCCCCCCACGACGACGGGTGTGTCCAGGCCCTCGGCTCGCAGTGCGGCCAACGTGGCCGGAACGAGCTGGAGGTGTGAACCGGACAGGATCGAAAGGCCCACCACGTCCACGTCCTCGTCCCGGGCGGCCACGGCGATCTCGGTGGGGGTGAGACGAATGCCCGGATAGACGACCTCCATCCCGGCATCTCGGGCCGCGACCGCGATCTGCTCGGCACCGTTGGAGTGACCGTCGAGGCCGGGTTTGCCCACGAGCAGCCGCACCGGTCCACCCAGCTCCGTGGCCGCGGCCTGTACCCGTTCGCGTACATCGAGCATCGCCGGCCCGGGCGCGGCGGCGACCGCGCCGACTCCGGTCGGGGCGCGGTACTCACCGAACACCTCACGCAGGGCCGACGACCATTCGCCGACCGTCCCGCCGGCGCGGGCCAGCGCGATCGTCGTCGGCATCAGGTTCGTGGAGGTGGCTGCGGCGTCACGGAGCCGCTCGAGCGCGGTCTCGACCGCTCGCGTGTCACGGTGGTCGCGCCAGCGCTCGAGACTGTCGATCTGTTCCTGTTCGGCCGCGGGATCGAGCACGAGGATGTTTGCATCACCCTCGAGCTCGCCGACCAAGGGCGAGGGTTCGGTCTCGGTGAAACAGTTCACACCGACGACCGAGATGTCTCCACTCTCGATCCGTCGGAGCCGTTCCGCATGGCTCTGCACGAGTCGACCCTTGATCTGGTCGATCATCTCGAACGCCCCGCCGCCGTCGAGCACCCACTGCAGCTCAGCGTCGGCCGCGTCCATGAGCTCGGTGGTCTTGGCCTCGACGACCTTCGAGCCGTCGAAGATGTCGTCGTATTCGAGCAGGTCGGACTCGAACGCGAGCACCTGTTGCATGCGCAGTGACCACTGCTGATCCCACGGGCGAGGTAGTCCGAGCGCCTCGTTCCAGCACGGAAGCTGAAGGGCGCGGGCGCGGGCGTCGCGCGAGAGCGTGACGCCGAGCATCTCGAGCACGATCCGCTGCGCGTTGTTCTCGGGCTGGGCCTCGGTGAGGCTCAGCGAGTTCACCTGCACGCCGTAGCGGAAGCGGCGCAGCTTCTCGTCGGTCACGCCGTAGCGAGTGGCGCAGATGCGATCCCACAGTCGTCCGAACGCACGCATCTTGCAGATCTCCTCGACGAAGCGCACGCCGACATCGACAAAGAAAGAGATGCGGCCCACGACCTGCGGGAACTCGTCCGCCGTCACCTGGCCCGACTCGCGCACCGCGTCGAGCACACCGACCGCGGTGGCGAGTCCGTACGCGAGCTCCTGCACAGGAGTCGCGCCGGCCTCCTGGAGGTGGTACGGGCACACGTTGATCGGGTTCCAACGGGGGATGTGTGCCACCGCGTGGGTGACGAGGTCGACCGTGAGGCGGCGCGACGGTCGGGGACCGAAGATGTACGTACCGCGAGAGAGGTACTCCTTGACGATGTCGTTCTGGGTTGTGCCTGCGAGCCGTTCCGGGGCGATCCCGCGTTCCTCGGCGAGGCAGACGTACAGGGCGAGCATCCACATCGCGGTCGCGTTGATCGTCAGCGACGTGTTCATCTCCTCGAGCGGGAGCTGGTCGAAGAGTGCTCGCATCTCACCGAGGTGCGGCACCGGGACGCCGACCTTGCCGACCTCGCCGGCCGCGAGGGGGTCGTCGGGGTCGTAGCCGGTCTGGGTCGGGAGATCGAAGGCGACGCTGAGACCCGTCTGGCCCTTGGCGAGGTTCGTCCGGTACAGCTCGTTCGATGCTCGTGCCGAAGAGTGTCCGGAGTAGGTGCGCATCACCCAGGGGTGATCGCGTGGTCGATCTGGGGTGACCTCAGCGTCGCTCACGACGACCATTCTCCCCGCGTCGGTGGACATCTGTCACCACCGGCCTGTCACCACCGGCGCCGATCGCCGGTTTGCCGCCTACCTGGCGTAGTCGTAGAACCCGAGCTTGGTCTTGCGGCCGAGTCGCCGGGCGCTCACCATCCGGCGGAGCATGGGCGCAGGCGCGTAGTTCGGGTCCTGGAACTCGGCGTAGAGGGCCTCGAGGATTGACAGGCTTGTGTCCAGGCCGACGAGGTCGAGGAGCTCGAGCGGTCCCATCGGGAAGTTGCACCCGCCCTTCATCGCCGCGTCGATGTCGTCTCGGGTGGCGACCCCGCCGTCCAGGAGCTTGACCGCGTTGTTCAGGTAGGGGAACAGCAGCGCGTTGACGATGAACCCGGCCTGGTCCCGGACCGCCACGGGGCTCTTGCCGCAGGCGGTCGCGAACGCGGTCGCCGCCTCGGCGGTGGCGTCCGATGTCGTGATCGCCCGGACGATCTCCACCAGCGGCATGGCCGGGGCCGGGTTGAAGAAGTGGATTCCGCACACCTGATCGGGGCGGCCGGTCTCCATCGCCATCTCGACGACCGGCAGGGTGGAGGTGTTCGTGGCCAGGATCGTGGCGTCCTGACAGACGCGGTCGAGCTCGCCGAACAGCTCCTTCTTCACGGCCAGGTCCTCGACGACCGACTCGAGCACGAGGTCGCACTCGGCCAGCTCCGCCAGATCGGTGACGGCGCGCACCCGGCCGAGGACAGCGTCCCGTTCGGCGGCCTCGAGCCGACCCTTGTCGAGTTGACGGGCGAGGGACTTGGTGAGACCGGCGATCATGGCGTCGGCGGTGGATTGGCTCCGGCTGCGCAGCACGACCTCGATCCCCGCCTTGGCGGCGACCTCGGCGACGCCCGAACCCATGATTCCCGAACCCACGATTCCGAACCGCTTGATGGCCATGTGCCCGTCTCCTCGTTGTTGCCGACCGACCGAGGACCCGACGTTACCGATCAGTAGGTTGCGACCGCCACCGCAGCAGCAGTGAGCACGGGGGTTGGCGGGTTCAGCGGGAGGCGAAGACGAGCAGCGGTTCGATGTTGCCGCCATCAGCCTGCCTGAGCGCAGCGAGGTACTCGCCACGGAGTCCACGATCGTCGGCGAGGTCGCGTCCTCCCCACGAGAGCCGTGCCTTCTCGATGCTCTGGAGATACGCGTCAGCCATCAGTCTCGAGTGGCGTCCGTTCCCGTTTCGGTAGGGATGGATCGAAACGAGTCGGTGGTGGAGCCGAACCGCTCGTTCGGGCGGCGGGAACGTCCCGTGCTCGTTCCAGGACCGGGCGTCATCGAAGAGCTCGATCATTGCGACGGGAATCTCGTGCGGGTCAACACCGATGTTCGTCTCGCGTAGCCGGCGCGCCCCCGCCCATCTCCAGACATCGCCGAACATTCGACGGTGCAGGTCGTTCGCGAAAGCGGTGGTCAGCAGGCTCCCGGGATCGAGGGTTCCACGCCGACGGAAGAGCCAAGCCGATGCCATCTCGATGTTTGCTTGTTCGACGCGATTGAGGTCGCTGCGCTTCGCGACGAAGGTTGGGATCAGGCCTTCGAGGTCATCCTCGGTGAGAGGTGTCGATCCGGGAGGCTCACCGTCTCCCAGTCCCTCACCCACTCGATGCAGCCGATCGATGCTCGTCCCAGAGGCGACCCTCGACCACGAGGTGGTCCGCATAGTCCCGGACACGAGCCTCGAGCTCGTTCTTCGCCAGACCCTGTGCTTCGAGCCGCATGCTCCGGTCGACGCTCTGGATGTCATCCCTTGCGAGTGCGAGCGCGCGCCGTTGCACGATGTCCTCGAGACTCGAACGCGGTACGAACGCGTAGACGAGCTCGCAGTCCAGAGCGTCTGCAGCGCGCCGCAGGGTCTCGAGGCGCGCCGAGTCGGCGATCTCGGAACGCTCGAGCTTGGTCACAGCCACCTGGCTCACGCCGAGGCGAGCGGCGAGTTGGCCGCTTGTCATACCCAGCGCGTCGCGGACGGCTCGGACCCACCCCCGTGTGGGTCTGTCGCGGAGTAGACGCGGGTCGGCTTGGCTGAATCTCTCGTCAAGCGTTCGTCGTGCCAGTGCTGCACGCTCTGTACGGCGCATAATCTTCAGGTTATCACGAAGACACAGTTCATAATCTAAAAGTTAGAATCTGAGCGAAGCTCATAACCGGGGCCTAATAAAAGACGTCCGTGGGCCATTCGCGCCTAGGCTCGCCGATCCGTATGGGAGCGACGCGAACGACAGGGACCCTGGCGCTGCTGGGCGGTGGTGAGTGGACGGCCGAGGCCCGTCCGCTCCACGAGGAGCTCATCACCGCGGCCGGGGCCGGCGAGATCGTGCTGCTGCCGACCGCCGCGGCCTACGAACAGCCGGAACGCACGATCGAACGGGCCGAGGCGTACTTCGCCGAGCTCGACCTTCCCGTGCGGGCCGTGCGCGTCCTGCACCGGGCCGAGGCCGAGGACGAGACCTTCGCCCGCGCCGTGCGCGACGCGCGCCTGGTGTACCTGACCGACGGCTCGCCGCTGCACCTGCGCTCGGTGCTGAAGGACTCGACGCTGTTCGCCGCGCTCGCCGACGTGTACGCCGACGGTGCCACGATCGTCGCGTCCGGCGCCGGTGCCACCGTGGTCTGCGATCCGATGGTCGACCCGCGCGGCGGCGCCTACACCGTCGGACTCGGTCTCGTGACCGGGCTGGCGGTGTTTCCCTACCACGGGACCGCGGCGGACCACCTCCGGGAGCGTTCGATCGATCTGTTGCCCAAGACCGCGGTCCTGGCCGGGATCGACGAGGGGACCGCGCTGGTTCGTGATCCCGACGGCGCCTGGCGAGCGGCCGGGGCCGGTTCCGTCACGCTCTACCGACGAGGTACAGAGCCGGCGGAGCGCCGGGCGCCGAGTCGCCTCGACCTGCTGACCGCGTAGCGGCGGCCGCAGGCGGAGATCATGGTGCCGAAGAGGTCGTGGTCGAGGCGACGCGGGCGGACTCATCGATCGTGATCTTGATGATCGTCACGTCCGTCGTCGGTTTTCCGTCACCTTCGGTGGGCGCGAAGGACTCGATCCGCTGCGCGACGTCAAGCCCCGATGTCACGGAGCCGAAGCGCGCGTAATCATTCGGCAGGGTCGCTCCCTGCGAGCCGGTCACAATGAAGAACTGCGATCCCATCGTTCCGGCCGCCTCGTCCGGTGCCTTCGCTGCCGCGAGCGATCCGACCGCGTAATTGTCGGTCGGCGCCTCACCTGGGACCGAGTATCCCGGACCACCTTGTTGATCACAGGTCGGCGAGCCGCCCTGGATCATGAAGTCCATGGCCGCCCGGTCGACGCAGAGGTCATCGTAGAAGCCCTTCCGGGCCAGCGTTACGAAGTTGTTGACTGCGATCGGCGCGTGTTCCGTATCGAGGCTTGCGACGATGTTGCCTTCGCTCGTCTCGATAGTCGCGGTGTAGTCCATGTTGGCCTTGATGACGCGCTTGATGCCGCCGAGCTGTGCCGTCGCCTTCTTGTCACCGCCGCTGTCATCGCCCTGGATCAGATTCCACGCGAAGGCGACGCCGCCGAATACCACCGCGACGATCACGACGGTACGGACCGTACGCAGGATTCGGGCGCGCTTGGCGGCCCGGATCTGGGCCGCCCGAGCGGCCTCCCGGTTCTGGCGCTGACGTTCGCGCTTCGCTGCTTTCGACACGGCGGCGCAGTCTACCGATGGTGCTGCGCTGGTCCCGATCGAGACGAGACGGCCCAGCGGATTTCGCCGAGCGCGAGGCGATGTCGCCGGTACCATGGTCGGCCGTGGGCCTGGTCGTGCAGAAGTACGGCGGAACCTCGGTCGCCGACCCGGACCGTTTGCGGAGCGTCGCCGAGCACGTCATTCGGACTCGTGAGCGAGGCGACGATGTCGTCGTCGTGGTCTCGGCCATGGGGAACACGACCGACGACCTGCTGCGGCTGGCGCACGAGGTCTCGCACGCCCCGGCGGCCCGTGAGCTCGACATGTTGCTCACCTCCGGCGAGCGCATCCCGATCTCGCTGTTGTGCATGGCCCTGATCGATCGAGGCGCCGCCGCCCGGTCGTTCACGGGCTCCCAGGCCGGCATCGTGACCGACGCGGCGCACGGCCGGGCCAAGATCGTCGAGGTCCGCGCCGATCGGGTCCGTGAGGCACTGGCCGACGGCAGCGTCGCGGTCGTGGCCGGGTTCCAAGGGGTGTCGACCGACGCCAACATCACGACGCTCGGCCGAGGTGGCACCGACACGACAGCCGTTGCGCTCGCCGCCGCCCTCGGCGCGGACTCGTGCGAGATCTACACCGACGTCGCCGGCGTGTTCACCGCCGACCCGCGCGTGGTGGCGGACGCCCGCAAGCTGGCCCACCTCTCGTTCGAGGAGATGCTCGAGCTCTCCGCGACCGGTGGCAAGGTCCTGGCGCTGCGATCGGTCGAGCTGGCCCGCAATCACGGGGTACCCGTTCACGTTCGCTCCAGCTTCACCTGGGCGCCGGGAACATGGGTCGACAGAGAGGACTCCACGATGGAGCAGGCGATCATCTCCGGTGTGTCGCACGACGTGTCCGAGGCCAAGGTCACGATCCGGCGCGTGCCGGACCGTCCCGGCGTTGCCGCGACGCTGTTTCGCGCCCTCGCGGATGAGGGCGTGAACGTCGACATGATCGAGCAGAACGTGTCGTTCGATGGCTTCACCGACATCTCGTTCACCGTGCCCCGCACCGACGTGAATCGCGCCACGACGGTGATGGAGAAGATGGTGGACGAGACCGGGGCGAGTGGCTACTCCTACGACGACGCGATTGCGCGCGTGTCGGTGGTCGGCGCCGGGATGAAGACCCACCCCGGCATCGCAGCCGAAGTGTTCGAGATCCTCGCCCGTGAGTCGGTGAACATCGAGATGATCTCGACGTCGTCGATCCGTATCTCCTGTGTTGTTCGTGAGGCCCACGTCGAACGCGCCGTGCGCGCGCTGCACGCGGCCTTCTGCGTCGCAGACGAATCATGAGCGGCGCTCGCGTCGGCCTGGTTGGAGCGACCGGTCTCGTCGGTACCGAGATGCTCCGACTCTTGGACGAGCGCGGCTTCCCGCTGAGCGAGCTCCGCGCCTACGCGTCGCCCCGCTCGGAAGGCCGGGCCCTGCCGTTCGGCGACGGGGAAGTCGTCTGCGAGGTGCTGCGCGAGCGATGTTTCGACGGTCTCGATCTCGTCGTTGTCGACGTCGACGACCCGCTGGCCGAGGAATGGGCGCCCCGGGCGGTGGCTTCGGGTGCCCGCGTGGTGGACAACTCGGCCGCGTTTCGCATGGAGCCCGACGTGCCGCTCGTCATCGCCGAGGTGAATCCGGACGACCTCCACGTCATGGGCCGGGGTATTGCGTCGTCTCCGAACTGCACGACGGCGATCCCGATCACCGCCCTCGCGCCGTTGCACCGAGCCGCGGGGATCGAGCGGATGGTCGTCTCCACCTACCAGGCCGTGTCCGGCGCGGGCCAGGCCGGCATGAGCGAGCTCGACACGCAGTGGTCGAAGGGGGTCGGTGCGTCGGACCAGCTCAGCCGGGCGGGCGCGATCGACGGGCTGGTGACACCGGGCGAAGTCTGGTCCAAGCCGATCGCCGGCAACGTGGTGCCGCTGGCCGGCTCGGTCAGGGAGGCGGGCTACACGTCGGAGGAATGGAAGTTCATGCGGGAGACCCGCAAGATCCTCCACGACGAGTCGATCCGTGTCACCGTCACGTGCGTGCGCGTGCCCGTGTACGTGGGCCACGCGGTGTCGGTGAACGTCCAGTTCCGCCGCCCGGTGAGCTCCGGTGAGGCGGCGGAACTGCTCGACGCGGCCGCCGGGGTCCGGCTCATCGATGGCGGCGACGGTTATCCGACTCCGCTGGAAGCCGCCGGCATCGATCCTGTTCTCGTCGGCCGGCTCCGTGAGGACCCCTCACTGCCGGGCGCGCTGGATCTCTGGATCACCGGGGACAACCTGCGCAAGGGCGCGGCGTTGAACTCGGTCCAGATGGCCGAGCTCTTGCTCGACGGATGAGGCTGCTGCTGAACCTGGACCGCTGAACCCGGGGGCTACAGCGAGCGGCCGCGCGTCGTGGCGTCGGGGGACGCGCTGGCCGGGAGACTGGTGCCGTCGGCGTAGTTGGCGACGACGCTGAAGGAGTAGATGGTCTGGCGTTGGAGCCGCCGGATCTTCGCTCGATCCGCGTCGGGCCCGACCGTGAGTGATGCTCCGCCCGGGCTCGCGGTGACGGTGTATCCGGTCAGGGTGCGTCCCGGGGGTACGGGCGCCGGAGACCAGAGCACGAGGGCGCCATGACGGCGGGTCCGGACGTGGACGCCGGTGGGTACACCGGGCGCGATGTAGGTCCGACACGGCTGGGCGCGCAGCGACGGGCACGGCGCCGCGTCGGCCGGGAGGCCGACTGTCGGAACCACCGGCAGGACGACGCGAGACGGTCGGGCCACCGAATGAGCGATCGTGTTGGTCTCACCACCGGGGGGCGTGACGAACGCCCACTCCGGTCGGTCCCCGCCCGGAGCGGAGACGCTGATCCGGAGCCGTGATCCGGCCCGGAAGGTGTGGGCGAACGGGAACAGCTCGACCCGGATCTCCGAGAACTCCCCGGCGGGCAGCGGCGCCGAGTCCACGGCGTAGCCCGTGTGGCGGGGTAGCAGCTCCGTGGAGCTCGAAGGGTCGAGCGCGCGAGCGTTGGCGCGCAGCCATCCACTCTGCACGTACCGCTCGTTGCCGTCGGGCCGGACCTCGGTGAGGGTGACCTGGAGATCCGTGTCGGGGGCGGTGGAACGGAGCCAGAGGTCGACGCTCCCGTTGCCGACCATGGACAGCGGCGAGTCGAGGGGCGCCGAGAGGTACGCGAGCGCCGTCCCGTCGACGAGGGGGGTCCAGTCATAACCAGGCAGTGCAGCCCAGATACCCGGATCGCCGGGAAGGTCGGTGCGCGGGCGCGCGTCGGGCGTGACGACGTAGGACTCCTCGCCCCGCGGGGAGTCGTCGGCGATGGTCGGAGCCTGGGGATCGAGCATGCCGTCGGGTTGGAAGTACCACGATGTCGGGGTCGTCTCGGGAACGGGCCACGCCGAGTAGGACGATTCCGTCACCGGTACCGGCGCGCCCGGCGGGATTCCGGGCGCGGCTCCGGTCTCCCACAGGACTCGGATCGGCGGCTCGGCTTCGAGCGTGGCGCGCGCGGCGGCGGGGTCGGTGATCCCGGTGAATCGGTCGGGCGGGAGCTGCACGCCGGGAACTCCGGTGATCTGTTCCCAGATGGCCGGCGCGATCGCACGCCCGAACGCGTTGGTGGCGGGTACGCGCTCGGCGACGTAGATATCGAGGAACTCGGTCAGGCGAAGCAGCACCTCGGGGTCCAGGGACTCCACGTGGACGCCATTGGTCGCGGTCACCTTGAGCCGGCCGGGCGGGACCGACGTGAAGTGCTCGAGCCCGTCGGGCCAGCGTCCGCCGGTCTGTTCGTCCTGCCACGCACCGGCGATGAAGACGGGCACGTCGATCTTCTCGACGAACGTCCAGGGGGCGAGCTGGTCACCGCCTTCGGGGTACGCCTCGTCGCCCTCGACGGGGTAGTGGTCGATCTCGTTGATCGCACTGAGCGCGTCTCGGTTCTGCTGGCGAAGTTGCATGTTGTCCGAGCACTGCGTATCGCCGTCGTTGATGCGGTCGACGACCCAGCCGGCCCCGATCGGGTCGGGCCAACGGTTCTGGTCGACCCGCTGCTGGACCCAGCGCACGGCGAATCCGTCGTTCTTGATGCCACCCGGCGCCAGGATCGATCGCAGGAGGTCGTCGGTCGCTGACAGCGGTGCGATGGCCGACAGGCTCGGTGGCCGCGTCTGAGCCACGAAGAGCTGGCTGATCCCCGGATAGCTGATCCCGACCATCCCGATGTGGGCGGACCACGGTTGCGCCGCGATCGTCTCGACCGCGTCGTAGCCGTCGAGTGACTGGAGGTACTCGAACGCGTCGAACGCGCCGCCCGAACATCCCGTCCCGCGCATGTTCACGCCGACGTAGGCGTAGTCGTACAGCGCGGCGATGAGCCGCCACGGGCTCGTGCCGCTGCCGGCCGGGTTCGACGGGTCGTAGCCGGAGTACTCGAACAGCGTCGGGTACGGGCCCGCGTCGGCGGGACCGGGAAGCTGTACGAACGCGCTGAGCAGAGTGCCGTCACGCGTGCGGAGATAGGTGAAGCCACCGCTCTCGGTCGGCGGAACGAGCTGCTGGTCGGTGTAGAGCGTGTCCGGCGGCACGACGTCGCGGTCGGACACGAGGACCGGCTCGGACGTGGCCGTGTCGGACCCCACCGTGGTGACGACGCGGTAGCCCTCACCGGCGTCGATCCGGCGGAACAGGTAACCGCCGAGCGAGTCGGTGGTACCCGACGCGATCGTGGTCCCGGCGCTGTCGATGAGGGTGACCGCCGCGGCCGCGGGCGCCTCGATGACCGAGACCTGGTTGACGCTGCCGGTCACGAGCGGGTCCGGCGGGAGTCCGCCGGGACCGGGTGGCGTGCAGGCGATCAGCCCTCCGGCGAGGAGCAGCGCGGCGAGGGTTCCGATCAGCGCTCGAGGGCGTCTGGCGCCGGGTCGATCCCTGATCATCCATGCCCCCGCTACCCGCGCCGGGCCCGTCTCCGGCGAGAGCCGATCATCGTAGGGGACAGTGGAACCCGAATACCCGCGCGGTGCCCTCGGGAGGTCGGAGTGGCCGGCCGACCCGATGAGGGCGGGCCGGCCTCCGACGCGTGGTCGGGATGCCGGGATTCGAACCCGGGGCCTCAGCGTCCCGAACGCTGCGCGCTAACCAAGCTGCGCCACATCCCGAAGGTCGTCGAGTGTAGCGGGGACACTGCTCGCGGCTCGGCTGTCGGTGGGCGGAGGGCGGAGCGCTCGCGGCGACCTCGAGGCGCTCGGCCCAGCCCGCGCGCCCGGGCCTCAGTCGACGAGCTCGGAGACTTCCTCGGCTTGGTCGGCGCCGGGGCCGCCCAAGACGGGCTGTTCGAGCAGTCGCTTGGCGGCTCGGCGCAGGGTGCCCGCGTCGACCGGCTTGACCAGCTCGGCGTCGGCATCGGCGCGCCGGGCGAGGAACCGGTCGGCCGCGCGGTCGAGAAGGAGGAGGATTCGAACCACGGGGACTCGGTCCTCGGCGGCGTCGAGGCGTAGATCGATCGCGACCGCGATCCCGCCCATGTTGCCGATCTGCATGTCGAGGATCACGAGATCCGGTTCGTGATCGGCCACGGCGGCGAGAACGTCTTGGCCCCGATCGACCTCCACCACGGTCTGGCCCGGGGCGACGAACGCGGCCCGCACCTGCTCGCGCACCCAGGTGGCTTCCGCAGCAACGAGGATCGTCGTCGAACTGGCTGTCACGACCGAGACGCTAGCAATCGTCGGCGCGGAAGACCCGATCCCCGATCTCGGAGAGCGCGGCGAAGTCGTGCACGTCGTGGGCGAGGAACGGAACGGTCGACACGGGTGCCGTGCCGATCCGAGCCCGGATGGCCTCGAGATGGTGATGCTCCCTCGCGGCGATCTCCTGAAAATCGGCCAGGTTCTCGTACTGCGCGGCCAGGCGGGTTGCTGCGGCCTTGGCTCGGCCGCTCCCCAGCTCCGTTCGGAGATGCTCCGCACGGGCGCGCAGCCCCGCGGCCTGCTCGTCACCGAACTGCGGGTGCACGCGGTTCACCACCAGCGCGTCGACGCGCAGGTCATGGGCGGCGATCTGTTCGGCGAAGTACACGCTCTCCTCGACGGCATCGCGCTGCGGTGCGGTGACGAGCACGAACTGGGTGCCGCCGTCCTCGAGCAACGCGAGCACGGTCGCGGCGCGTTCGCGAAACCCTTCTTCCATTCCTTCGAAGGCTCGGAAGAACGCCAACACGTCGTCGATCACCGCGGTCCCGACGACGCGCCCGACGGTCTTGAGGAACGCCTGCACCGCGACACCCGCGACGCGCAACGAAGCTCGGGTCGGCAGCATGAGCAGGCGGAAGATCCGGTTGTCGAGCAGCCGCGTGATCCGTTTGGGGGCGTCGAGGAAGTCCAACGCGTGGCGAGTCGGCGGTGTGTCCACGACGATGAGCTCGAAGCCTCCCTCTTCGTGGAGCTCGTGGAGCTTCTCCATCGCCATGTACTCCTGGGTGCCACCCAAGGCGCTGGAGACGTTTCGATAGAAGCGGTTGTCGAGGATGCGGCTCGCCTGCTCCTCGTCGTTGGCGTAGCGGGTCACGAGCCCGTCGAACGTGGTCTTCGTGTCGAGCATCAGGGCGGAGAGGCGACCCGATGCGGTGGGGTCGTCCGGACTCCAGCGCTGCCGGTCGATCTCGTGCGCCGTGTTCGAGAGCGCGTCGAGGCCGAGCGCGTTCGCGAGCCGCTTCGCGGGGTCGATCGTGACGACGACGGCGTTGCGTCCGCGCCGCGCCCCTTCGAGTGCGATCACCGCCGCCGAGGTCGTCTTGCCGACCCCGCCGCTCCCGCAGCAGATGACGACGTGGCCCTCGGATACGAGCTCGCTGAGCCCGCCGGCGGGGGGCGCGGTCACGCGGGCGCGTCGATCGACTCGATGCGGTCGCTCATCGCGTCAGCGAGCAGGTCGATCTGGGTCGGTCCGAGGTCGGTGCTGAACAGGAACGGCAGACGAATCTGCGGCAGTGGCAGCGCAGCCGAGAGACGCTCGATCTGCGCGGCCTGGATCTGTTGGCGTTCGGTGCGAAATCTTGCGGCGTCGCTGAGGTGGCCGGCTTCGCGGTGCGACACGAAAACTCCGGCGGCGTCAGCATCGGCGAGGACCTTGTCGACGTCGGTTTCGAGATCGAGCTGCGGGTAGCAAGCGTTCATCACGACCGGTGCGAGGGAGATGCCCACGCGATCCTCGATGGCGAAGGCGGTGTCGACGAGCTCGTTCACGGGCGTCTCCTCGGGGATCGTGACGAGCAGCACCTGGCAGCGTCGTGGATCGGCCAGGAGCTCGGTCACGTCCGCCGCCTGCTTGCGGATCGGCCCGACCGAGACCGCATCGAGGAGACCACTCGGCGACAGCAGGAAGCTGATCGCGTGGCCCGCGGCGGGCGCGTCCACGAGGATCAGATCTGCCGCCCGGTCCTGCTCCAGGGACTTCACCTTGCCGAGCACGAGGATGTCCTTCATGCCCGGCACCGCCGTCGCGATGACGTCCAGCGTGCCGGTACTGCTGAGCCGCTTGGAGATCCGCCGCAAACCGTGCGACTCGAGGTAGTCGACCAGGGCCTGGTCGGGGGTCAGGGTCCGAGCGCGAACCCGGGGCGCGAGCTGGGTCTCCTCGTAACCGAGATTGGGTTGGCCGAACGCCGCGGAGAGCCCCGATTTGCCCTCGACCTCGACGATCAGCACGCTCATACCCGCCCGGGCCGCGATCGTGGCGACCGAGGCGGTCACGGTTGTCTTGCCCACGCCACCCTTGCCCGCCACGATGAGCACCCGGGAGGTGGAGCAGAACTGTGCAAACTCCATCGAACCTCATGCTACGGGAGCGTCCATTGCCCACCCGATCTCGAATGCTTCTCGCGCTGTGCCCGGTGCTGCTCGCGGCTGTGCTGGCCACCGTGCAGCCTTCCGGAGCGTCGGACACCCGGGCCGCGACGAACGCGCCTCGCCGCGGCGGCATCGAGGTCGCGCAGGTCAACGGCCTGATCGACCCGACGAACGCCTCGTTGATCAAGGACACGATCCGGGGCGCCAACGAGCGGGAGGCCGAAGTGTTGGTCATTCAGCTCGCGTCGGGCGGCGCCGTCGGCGTCGACGTCGACGAGCTCGTTCGTGCCGTTCGGGAGTCGCGTGTCCCGATCGCAGTGTGGGTGGGTCCGTCCGGCGGGAAGGCCAAGGGTGCGGCGGCGGTGCTGGCTCAAGCCGCACCGGTGGTGTCGGTGGCAAACGGATCAGCGATCGGGCCGGCCTACCCGGATTCGCTGGATCACCCCTCGGCGCGATCGCGTCGTCAGCTCGGGCGGCGCCTCGAGACGCTCGCGGCGGCGAACGACCGCCGCCCGGCAGGAGCCGCTGCGACGCTGAGTCGCACGCTGTCGGCCGGGCGCGCCCTCGAGGTGGGTGCCATCAACCAAGTCGAGGCGACACTCGGTGGACTGATCGTGTCACTCGACGGTCTCGAGCTGACCACAGCGGCGGGAACGGTCGAGTTGTCGACCGCGCGGGTCGTGGGAGAGGGAGAAGCTCGGCGACGTACTCCGAACCAGACGGTCCGTTTCCGCAAGCTGGGCCTCATGGAGCAGCTCGAGCACACTCTGACGAGTCCGTCGATCGCCTATTTCCTTCTGCTGGCAGGGCTCTGTCTCGTCGTGTTCGAGTTCTTCACCGCCGCGATCGGGCTGGCGGGCGCCACCGGGGCGGTAGCGATCGTCGGCTCGTTCGTCGGGTTCTCCCACCTTCCCGTCGAGTGGTGGGCAGTCGCGCTCTTGATGGTGGCCATGCTCGGGTTCGCGGTTGACGCGCAGGCGGGCGGAACCGGCGCGTGGACCATCATCGCCGCGGTGTGTCTCGTGGTGGGTTCGATCTTCCTGTACGGAGGATCGTCCAGGCTCGATGTCCGTTGGTGGGCGATCCTGCTCGTGATCGTGGGCACCATCGTGTTCATGGTGTCGGCGGTTCCCGCGGCGATCCGGTCTCGGTTCTCCACGCCGACGGTCGGGCGTGAAGGCATGATCGGCGAGATGGGCACCGCGGAGGTGGACGTCAATCCTGATGGTGTCGTGCGGATACGAGACGCGCTGTGGCGGGCCCGCACGAACCGCGCAACCCCGATCACGGCGGGCGAGCCTGCCCGAGTGGTCGAGGTCGACGGGTTGATCCTCGAGGTCGAACCGGAGGAAGGCGGCGCCCGCGACTACCGGGAGCGTCGCGGCCGACCTGACCCGGGATCCTGAACGATTCGTCCGAAATCGCCACTTGTCGAAGATCGCCGACGACGGATAGCTTCGGAACGAGTGGGGCGTGACCCGAGGAGGTTGCGTGGGCGTACCCAGCGTGTTGGACCGCAAATCGTGGCAACTCCAGGCGAGCTGTCGGGGTCCTCTGTCAAGATTCTTCTTTCCGCCGACCGTGTCTGAGCGTCGGGACGAGCGCGAGGAACGCGAACGGCGAGCCAAAGCCATCTGCGGGGAGTGTCCGGTCCAGACGTCCTGCCTCGAGTACGCGCTCGAGATCCGAGAGCCCCACGGCATCTGGGGTGGGTTGACCGAGCACGAGCGTCGGGCGATGCTCACCCGCGAGGTCGGCTGAGGCGCGACCCCGCGGTTCGAGCCGGTGGGCTCGACCCGTAAGCCTCCTACACTGACGGCGTGGGAGTCGTCCGTGACGCGGCCACGGTGATGCTCGTACGCGATGCCCCTGACCTGCACGTGTTCATGTTGCGGCGGAACCTTCAGAGCACCTGGGTTGCGGGCGCGCACCTCTTCCCCGGGGGAGCGGTCGATCCGGCGGACCGGACCCGGCAGGCGGCGCAACGATGTCCCGGGCGCAGTGACGCGTCGGCGAGTGCATTGCTGGGCGTGCCGGCGGGCGGGCTCGGCTTCTGGGTTGCGGCGGTACGGGAGTCGTTCGAGGAGGCGGGCGTGTTGTTGGCGCGACCACGCGCCGGCGAAGATCTGGACCTCTCGAGCCTTCACGGGGCGCGCCACGCCCTCAACCGCGGCGAGCACAGCTTCCTGGAGCTCATCGAAGACCAGGATCTCGTGCTCGACGTCGACCGCCTGCACGTGTTCTCGCATTGGATCACCCCAGCCGGTTCACCCCGCCGGTACGACACGTGGTTCTTCGTGGCCCAGGCGCCCGAGGGGCATGCCTACCTCCACGACGACACCGAGACGGTGGAGTCGATGTGGATCCGTCCGGCCGATGCGCTCGCCGCGGCCGATCGAGGAGCGATGGACCTGATCATTCCGACCCGCAAGAACATCGAAGCGCTCAGCCGCTTCCGGCGCAGCGCGGACCTGCTCGCCCACGCGGAGGCGATCTCTGCCGTGGCATCCTCCTCCTCCCTGGGAGCGAGCGTCGTCGCCGGCGAGAGCGGCGCCCGGATCGCGCTGCCCGGTGACCCCGAGATGCCGGCCGCGGACGCGAGCTGATGCCCGACCTCACGCCGGGGGTGCCGAGCGCGCTGTCGCCGCTCGTGCGCCGCATCGTGGCGCCGAACCCTTCTCCGATGACCGGGCCCGGGACGAACACCTATCTGGTCGGCATCGACGAGGTGGCGGTCATCGACCCGGGGCCGGACGACGCGGGTCACGTCGAGGCCATCGTCGGCGCGTCGATGCGAGAACGCGTGCGATGGGTGCTGCTGACCCACACCCATCCCGACCACGCTCCGGCCACCGAGCGTCTCGTCCGGGCGACCGGCGCCGAGGTCCTTGCCCACAACAAGGTGCCGAAGCTCGACCAGCCGGTCGTTCCTCCCGATCGTGTGATCAAGGACGGCGCGGCGATCCAAGGCACCGAGTTCCGCCTCGAGGTGCTCCACACGCCGGGTCACGCCCCCAACCACCTGTGTTTCCTGCTCGACGAGGAGCGGGCCCTCTTCACGGGCGACACCGTGCTCGACGGCACCACGAGCGTCATCTCGCCGCGCCGCGGCGGGGACATGGCGAAGTACCTCGCGACCCTGGAACGCCTCCGCGCGCTTCGCCTCTCGATGATCCTGCCCGGTCACGGCGACGTCATCGAGTCGCCGCGCGCGCGTATCGACGAGTACCTCGCACATCGCGCCGAGCGCGATGTCCAGATCACCGATCTCCTGCGGTCGGGACCGAAGAAGGTCGCCGGGATCGTCGCGGTGCTCTACGTCGACACGCCCGAGGTGCTGCAGGAGCAGGCCCGGGCGATGGTGCACGCCCACCTCATCAAGCTCCGCGCCGATGGTCTCGTGCGCGGCCGCGACCGGAGGAGTCCGTGGTCGCTCGTCTGACGATCGGCGGCTCTCGGTCGGGGGCATCACCGGAGCGCTGATCGCGCTGCGCCGGCTCCGCTGGAAGCCGCGCCGCGGTTCGCCGTTCTTCGGTCAGCCGCTTGTTTGGTCAGTCGGCGCCGCCGCGAGGTTGGCGGCCGCGGCGTCCAGGATCCGGGCCGTGCAGCCGGCCATCTCGACCGGCGGAAGCACGGTCTCGGCGATCTCAGCGGCCAGCGCGTGGAACACGGAACCGGCTGCCGAACCAGGTTCGGTGATCGCGACCGGTCGCCCGGTGTCTCCACCGTCGGTGACGGACGGCTGGATCGGCACCGACGCCAGGAGTGGCGCGCCGATCTCGGCCGCGAGTGCCGCGCCGCCGCCGGTCCCGAAGATCGCGTGGTGGTTGCCATCGGGCGCGACGAACTCGCTCATGTTCTCGACCACGCCGGCAACCTTCATGTACGAGCGGCGGGCCATGTCCGCGACTCGCGCCGCGACCTTCTGGGCCGCCCGAGCCGGAGTCGTGACGACCAGCATCTCCGCCTGGGGCAGCAGGCGCGCCAAGGCCATCTGGATATCGCCGGTTCCCGGCGGCATGTCGATGAGCAGGTAGTCCATCGGTCCCCACTCCACGTCGGTGAGGAACTGCTCGAGCGCGCGGGCGAGCACGAGACCGCGCCACATCAGCGCCGTCGACTCGTCCTCCACGAGGAAGCCCATCGAGACGACCTTCACCTGACCGACGGATCCGTCCGAGCCCCGGTCGGCGGTCACCGGGACCAGATTGGGGTGGATCTTGCCTTCGGCACCCCCGAGGCGGCCTTCGACCCCGAGCATCCGGGGAACGCTGAACCCCCAGATGTCCGCGTCGAGCACGCCGACGGTGAGGCCGCGCGCCGCGAGCGCGACCGCGAGGTTCACGGTCACCGAGCTCTTCCCGACGCCGCCCTTGCCGCTCGCCACGGCGAGGACGCGCGTGGTCGATGGGACCTCGGTGTCGGATGCGCGCTCGCGCGCGTTCCAACGGGCCCGCTGCATCGCCGCGGTCTTCTGCTCCGCGGTCATCTCGCCGTACTCGACCTTCACACCCGCGACACCAGGGAGCCCCGAGACCTTGGACTCGACGTCGCGCTTGATCTGGGCTCGCAGTGGACAACCGATGGTGGTGAGGGCGATCCGAACGGTGACATCACCGGTTGTCGCGACCTGGACGTCGTCGACCATGCCGAGCTCCTCGATGTTGGCGTGGAGCTCCGGGTCGATCACGCCGCGCAGGATGAGCCGGACTGCCTGGGCGTCCGGAGGTGGTCCCGAGGGAGCCTGAGGGTCGCGGGGGTCGATGTTGGTGTCCATCACAGAAGAAAACCGGTGTCCTTTCATAATAAAACACGTGGACGTGTTGAAAATATGCCACAAACTCGCGTACGGTCGCGGATCGTGGAACTCGACCTCGAGATGCTCAAGGCGCTGGGCGACGAAACTCGCTACGCGATGTACCGCGAGCTGGCCTCATCGACGGCACCGCTGTCGGCCCAGGATCTCGCGGACGCGATCGGTTTGCACCCGAACACCGTGCGTCTGCACCTCGATCGTCTCCGAGACGCCGGCGTGGTCGAATCCGAGACGGTCCACCGGGGCACCGTCGGCCGACCACAACATCGCTATTCGCTCGCGCCCGGTGCACCCGGCCTCGGATTCGACCCCCCGGCGCACGCGCTGCTCGCCGGCCTGTTCGCCGCGCTCGCCGAGCGGATCGGGGCCGACGCCGACGACGCTGCCGACACCGGGTTCGCGTGGGGCCTCGACGCCGGTCGGCGTACGCGATCGCGAAGCTGTGCCCCCGCACTGGTCGCCGAGCTCTCACGACTCGGATTCGAGCCTGTCGCCACCGACGCCGTCGGTGACGCGACGCCCGACGAGCCCGCCCAGGGAGCGTCGGTGCGTATCGATTTTCTCCACTGCCCGTTCCGCGAGCTCGCCGAGGCGTATCCCGAGCTCGTGTGCAATCTCCACCGTGGTCTCTGCGAAGGAGTTGTGGAGGAGATCGGCGGGGGAAGCGTGGAGGACTTCTCGACGTTGTACGACCCGGAACCGTGTCACGTGGCCGTTTCCGTCGGATATCCTGAAGTGTCTGGATAACCCGCCTGAAGTGTCTCGATAACCCGGAGGACATCGATGCTCACCGTCACCGACGCCAAGTCGCAGTTCATCCTCACCGATCAGGCGGCCACCAAGGTCGCCGAGCTCATCGCGGCCGAGAGCGACCCGGGGCTCGCCCTGCGGGTGGCCGTGCGTCCCGGTGGATGCTCCGGTCTGAGCTACGAGATGTTCTTCGATGGCGACATCGCCGAGGACGACATGAAGACCGTCCGCGGCGACGTCACGGTCGTGATCGACCCGGCGAGCGCCCAACATCTCGGCGGCGCGACGCTCGACTACCGCGACGGCCTCCAGGACTCAGGTTTCTCGATCAACAACCCCAATGCGGAGCGCACCTGCGGCTGCGGCGAGTCCTTTTCCTGACCTACCGCTCTGCCCGCGTGTGGTCACTCCACGCACATCATGAGCGTCGAGTGACCAAACCGGGGTGGCTCGGGGTCGGCCTGCGAATGGGTCGGGCGGCTCAGGTGGATCGGCGTTCGCGTCCGTACGCTCGATTCGGCTCACGGAAGAGCTGCAAAGCCCTTCATGGATGAGTACACGGTGGAGGCCCGGATGCCGGACCGATGGTGTCCGGGCCTCGCCGCGTCCGGGGCACGCTCACCGCAACCGATCAAGCAGACCGGTCACCTCGTCGCTGCCGAACGCGCCGTCGAGGCGGCTGACCACGGCGCCCGCGCCGTCGATCCCGAACAGCCACGGCTCGCCCGGCAAGCTCCACGCACCGGGCTCGAAGCCGATCGTCGACACGACCTCGTCGGTCGTCCCGTTCTGGTAGATCTCGACGTGCACGAGCTGGATCTCGTCCTCGTAGGGACCCATCACGTCGAGCAGCTGGGTGAGCACGGGACCGCAGTACTCCGTTTGACAGCGCGCCGGGGTGGCGAACATGACCGCGACGGGCTTGCCGTTGCCGATCGCGTCCGCGAGCGAGATGGTGTGGAGCGGGCACGGGGGGACCTGGGTGCAGATCGGATCCACACCGAGGGTCTCGGTGAATGTAGGTGAGGGCGCACGCGGCGCGGGCTGGCCGGGGATGACCACCTCCGACGTCGGTGCGACCTGGAACGCCACCTCGACCCGCTTGTCTTCGATGGTGAGCCTGGCGTACCAGACGCCCGCCGCAGCCAGCGCGGCCTCGATCACGTACACGCCGCGGCGGTCGGCGAGGCCCTCCTGGTGGAGGTCCGCGGTCACCGGCGTCGCGAAGCGCGCCTCGCCGGGAGCCTTGAGTGCCACGGTGGTCGCCGGGCCCGCCGCGAAGTCGCCGTTGTTCCGGAGGACGACGAAGCCGAGGCGCTGCGGCTCGGTTGACTGGTACGGGTCGATCGACACGACACCCGCGGTGAGCTCTTCGGACCCGGAATAAGCCTGATCGGCCCCGTCGGCTCGATCTCCTGCGCCCCGCCGACCGCCAGACCCACCTTCGGACCCGGAAAAGGGCTGATCGGCCCCGTCGGTGCTCTTGGCACAGGCGGCGAGCACGAGGCCGCCGCCGACCGCGAGGAAGGAACGTCGGGACAGAGAGCGCATGCTTCTATTCTGCCTGTCGGAGGTGGGTGTGTCCGATCGGGTGGCATTCGTGTGCAACGGCCGCGAGGTCGTCGTCGAGGTGATGTCCGGCGAGTCCTTGCTCTCGGTCCTGCGCGAGCGCCTGGGTCTGATGTCGGTGAAGGACGGCTGTGCCCCGCAGGGACAGTGCGGCTGCTGCACCGTGCTCGTGGACGGCGACGCCCGCGTCGCTTGCGTCACCCCGGTGGGCCGGATCGAGGGTCGCTCGGTCGTGACGCTCGAGGGGATCGATGCCGGCCGGGTCGGTTCGCTCGCCGAGGATTTCGTGGCGACCGGGGGTTCCCAGTGCGGCTTCTGCACGCCGGGAATCCTCGTGCGAGCACTGGGTGCTGTGAGCAAAGGGAAGACCTCGCGTGTCGATCGCGATCGCTCGCTCGCCGCGCACGTCTGTCGCTGTACTGGTTGGCAGACGATCTACGAGGCCCTCGACGCGCCGTCCCGGCCCACCGGGCGAGATCTCGATGCGGCCGCCCGGCGGGCCGAGCTGGAGGGCGGTACGACCCAACACGTGGCCGCGGGAGTCCCACTCGGCGCGGCCGGTTTCGCTGACGATCTCGCGCCGCGCGACGCGCTCGTGGCCGTGCCGCTCCCACCCGGCAGTGACGCCGAATCGGTCGAAGCGGCGGGCTTGGCTTGGGTCCTCGGTGAGTCCCTGCTCGAGGCGCGCGCCCTCGCGGCGAAGGTGCCGGGGCGTCGCACCACGGCTGAGCCTCGGGCTCCGCTCTCGCTCCCACCGTGTCCGGACGGCGGCGTTCGGCTGGCGACCAGTTGGGTCGAACCCGGGTATCTGGAACCGGACGCCTCGTGGTGTGAGCCAGGGGGCGAGCCCGCTTCGCCGTTGGCGAACGGCGGCGCCTTCGGGGCCAAGCTCGATTCGGCCGTCGCGCGGGCCGCGCGGGAGCTGGCCGATCGTTTCGGCCGCACGACACGGACGGCCTTCTCGCGAGAGGACGTCGTGCGCCTCGGTCCGAAGCGTCCACCCATCGCGGGTTGCGCGGTGGTCGTCGACGGCGAGCTCATGCTGGACGTCACCGCGCTCGCCGATGTTCCGCCGACGCCGGTTCCGTGGCCGTACGGCGCGCTGCGCCGCGTCGGGGGGTTCACGGTTCAAGCCTCGGCGCCCGGTGGGATCACGACGTCGTGGAGTGGGCGCGCGGCCGGGTTGGCCGAGGAGACGGTGCTGCGCGAAGGCGCGATCGACGCGGCCGGGCTCGACCGCGCCGTGCTCGGGCTCGGCGATGAGGTGGGTCGTGTGTTGCTGGACACGGTGGCGTGCCACGCGTCGGGTGCGTGCGCGGGCGCACGGGTCGAGATCGACGAGGCCGGCGGCGCGATCGAGCTCGTGTCGGTGAGGGTCGCCGCCGGCGATCCGCTCGACGAGGTGGTACTGCGGTCCTACGTGATCGGCGCGGCGCACATGGCGCTCGGCTGGGTCTTCACCGAGGGGCTCGCGGTCGACGCCGACACTGGCGCCATCGGCGATCTCACCATGCGCTCGTTCGGCATCATCCCGGCCCGCAACGTCCCGTCCATCGACGTGACGATCATCGCCGACGCCGGGCCGGCGCGCGCCGGTGCTTCCGATGCCGCGTTCGCGGCCGTCGCGGCGGCGGCATGGAACGCCCTGGCGCGCGTCGACGGCGTCCGATCCGAGGTCTTCCCGGCGTCGGCCACGCGCACGTCCCGTAGGCTCCGACGATGAAGACCGCCGAGCCCGTCCCGACCCCGAACGCACCGCCCGTCGGGGGGCCCTACAGCCCGGCCGTGCGCGCCGGCGATTGGCTGGTGCTCGCCGGTCAGGTCGGTATCGATCCGGCCATCGGAGCACTCGCAGCCGGTGGGATCGGAGGTCAAACGCGCCAGGCGCTGGCGAACGTCGCGACCGTGCTCGCCGACTGCGGCGCGTCGATGGCCGACGTCGCCAAGACCACCGTCTTCGTGACCGACCTCGGGGGCTTCGCAGCAGCGAACGCCGCGTACGCGGACGCCTTCGGTGACCACCGTCCGGCCCGGTCCACCGTCGAGGTGTCGGCGCTGCCGATCGGTGCCGCGGTCGAGATCGAGGTCTGGGCGTTCAAGCCCGCCTCATGACGCGTCGGTAGGCTGGCACCGTGGTCGGAATCGTGCTGATCGTGATCGTGTTGGTGCTCGCCGTGCCCATCGCCGTGATGATCGGTGGCATGGCGTGGAGCGCGCTCATCGGAACGGCGCTCGTCGACGACGCAGCCGAGCGCGCCGAAGGTCAGCCGACCTAGCGTCGGCTCAGCTCTCGGCAGTGGTCTCGCGGAATCCGGGGAGGCGGCTCTGGCCGAACCGGTAGCCGACGGACCGCACCGTCTGGATCAGGTTGGCGTGCTCTTCGCCGAGCTTGGCGCGCAACCGGCGAACGTGCACGTCGACGGTGCGGGCTCCGCCGTAGTACTCGTATCCCCACACGCGTGACAGCAGCTGCGCGCGGGTGAACACCTTGCCGGGGTGCGTGGCGAAGAACTTCAGCAGCTCGTACTCCATGTAGGTCAGATCGAGTGGCTTTGCCGCCAGTGCGGCTTGGTAGGTCTCGAGGTTGAGGATCAGCTCCCCGTACTCCACGATCTCGGGGCTCGTGCCTCGGCCGGTGCGCCAGAAGAGGTGGCGGAGGCGGACCTCGAGCTCCTTGGGGTGAAACGGCGAGAGGCAGAAGTCGTCGAACAGATCTTCTCGGAGGTCGAGCTCGGAGAGCTGCGCCCCGCTGACCAGCAGCAGCGTGGGCGGCGCCGACGCGTCGCGCTTGCGCAGCTTGCGACAGATGCCGAAGGCCCCTTCAGGGTCGTCTTCGGCGCACACGACCGCGCCGGCCCAGCCTCCGGGCGGTTCGTCCTGGGCTGCAACCGCCGCGTTGGCCACGGCCTTCCACGCGTGACCCGCCAGGTCGAGCGTCTGTGCGAGCAGCGGGGGCGGAGGATCAGGGAACACGACGAGCGGCTCGTCCATGGCAGGCCTAGAGCACCCCGAGGTAGCGATCGAGCTCGAACGGGGTCACGTATGACGTGTACTCGTTCCACTCGGCGCGCTTGTTGCGAAGGAAATACTCGAAGACGTGCTCGCCGAGCGTCTCGGCAACGAGCTCGGAGTGCTCCATGACCTCGACCGCTTCGGCAAGTGACTGAGGCAGCGCCTGGATGCCTTCGGCCTGGCGCTCCTCCGCGGTCATCTCGTAGATGTTGGTTGTCGCCTCGGGAGGGAGCTCGTAGCCCTCCTCGACCCCCTTCAGGCCCGCCGCGAGCATCAACGAGAACGCGAGGTACGGGTTGCACGCCGGGTCGGGGGAGCGGAACTCGATACGAGTGGAGCTCCCCTTGCCGCGCTTGGGGATCGGCACGCGCACGAGCGCCGACTCGTTGTTGCGCGCCCAGCACACGTACGCCGGAGCCTCATAGCCGACGATCAGGCGCTTGTAGGAGTTGATCCACTGGTTCGTGACCGCGGTGATCTCACTCGCGTGGCGCAGGAGACCGGCAATGAAGTGTTTGCCGACCCGGGACAGCCCGTGCTCGTCGTCCGGGTCGTGGAACGCGTTCACGTCACCCTCGAACAGCGAGAGGTGGGTGTGCATCCCAGACCCGAACGCGCCTTGGATCGGCTTCGGCATGAAGGTCGCGTACACCCCTTGGGTCTGCGCGACCTGCTTCACGATGAGCCGGAACGTCATCACGTTGTCGGCCATCGTGAGTCCGTCGGTGTAACGGAGGTCGATCTCGTGCTGGCTCGGGCCGAGCTCGTGGAAGCTGTACTCGACCGGGATGCCCATCGCTTCGAGCATCAAGATCGTCTGCTTGCGCAAGTCGCTGGCCATGTCGGTGTGGCTCAGGTCGAAGAAGCCGGCGTGGTCGAGCGGCTCCGGCGAGTCCGCCGACCGGAAGTAGAAGAACTCCATGTCGGGGCTCGCGTAGAACGTGAAGCCCTTCTCGCGGGCGCGGTCCATGTTGCGCTTCAAGACGTAGCGAGGATCGCCTTCGAACGGTGCGCCCGAGAAATTCTGGATGTCGCAGAACATTCGGGCCACCGGCGCGTCGTCGCCCCGCCAGGGGACGATCTCGAACGTGGCCGGGTCCGGTACCGCGAGCATGTCGGACTCCTGGACGCGCGTGTAGCCCTGGATAGCCGATCCGTCGAAGCTCATGCCCTCTTCCAGGGCGACTTCGAGCTCAGCCGGCGTGATCGCGAAGCTCTTCAGGAAGCCGAGGACGTCGGTGAACCACAGCCTGACAAACCGGACGCCTCGCTCCTCCACCGTTCGGAGGACGTAGTCGAACTGTTGTTGCATCAGAGGTGCTCCATCCACGGGGAGCTTGGAGCGTGCTCGGGCGCACGCGCGGGCTCCCGGCACAGTCTAGGAAGCCGCGCCTAGGATCCCGGCGGCCGGGGAGCCCTGGACACACGGCGTTCACAATGCAGCAATCGGTAGGAAATCGCGTTTCGAGATGCTCTGGAGGACACCGGCCGGCGGAACGCTCGCTCTGGGCTCGCAGATGCGAGCCGGGCTCGCATCACGAGAGCCGCACTGTCAGTTTCGAACGAACACCCCCACGAGGACGAGGAGCAGACGTGGCATTCAAGGCGGAGTACATCTGGATGGACGGCACGGAGCCGACCGCGCGATTGCGGTCGAAGACCAAGGTCCTCGCCGATGGTGCCGATCTGCCGATCTGGGGCTTTGACGGGTCCAGCACGAATCAGGCCCCCGGCAAGAACTCGGACTGCGTGCTCCAGCCCGTCTTCTCCTGTCCCGACCCGCTGCGCGGCGGCGATGACAAGCTCGTCATGTGCGAAGTGATGCTGCCGGACATGACCCCGCACCCGACGAACACGCGGGCGCGGTTGCGTCCCGTCGCGGAGAAGTTCGCCGGCCAGGAGCCGCTGTTCGGCATCGAGCAGGAGTACACGCTCTTCAAGGACGGTCGACCGCACGGTTTCCCGCTGGGCGGCTTCCCGGCGCCGCAGGGCTTCTACTACTGCGGGGTCGGCGCAGACGAGGTGTACGGACGCGATCTGGTCGAGATGCACCTCGACGCGTGCCTCGAGGCGGGCCTCGGGATCTCCGGCATCAACGCCGAGGTCATGCCCGGCCAGTGGGAGTTCCAGGTCGGGCCGCTGAGCACGCTCGAGGTGTCCGACCAGCTGTGGATCGCTCGGTGGCTGCTCTACCGGATCGCCGAGGAGTTCGATCTTTCGGCGACGCTCGACCCGAAGCCGGTCCAGGGTGACTGGAACGGCGCCGGCGCGCACACCAACTTCTCGACCGAGGCGATGCGCGAGTCCTACGAACCGATCATCGAGGCCTGCGAGGCGCTCGGCAAGCGCACGGATGAGCACGTGGCGGTCTACGGAGCGGACATCGAGCACCGGCTGACGGGCTTGCACGAGACTGCGCCCTGGGACGAGTACACCTACGGCGTCTCGGACCGTGGCGCGTCGGTCCGGATCCCGTGGCAGGTCGAGAAAGACCAGAAGGGCTACATCGAGGATCC
>Ga0209587_1000209_pt1 | contig 29037 bp, 25 predicted proteins | sample NGEPerD_2_FD_184512 | JGI IMG/M metagenome (GOLD analysis project Ga0209587, IMG submission 184512) | Arctic peat soil microbial communities from the Barrow Environmental Observatory site, Barrow, Alaska, USA - NGEE PermafrostL1-D... | ecosystem: Environmental > Terrestrial > Soil > Wetlands >...
GAACTCGGGGTTGCCACCGAGCATGATGTCGGTACCGCGACCAACATGGCCGGTCGCGGTACCGACATCATGCTCGGTGGCAACCCCGAGTTCACCGCCGTCGCCTCGCTCAAGCAGCAGGGGCTGGACCCGGTCGAGACCCCCGAGGAGTACGAGGCCGCGTGGGTCGGCGCCCTCGCCGCCGCGGAGAAGGCCGTGGCCGCCGAGCACGACGAGGTCACTTCGCTCGGAGGTCTGTACGTTCTGGGCACCGAGCGCCACGAGTCGCGCCGGATCGACAACCAGCTCCGCGGGCGGTCCGGTCGTCAGGGCGACCCGGGCGAGAGCCGTTTCTACCTCTCGTTGCAGGACGACCTGATGCGGCTGTTCAACGCCGCGATGGTGGACCGGTTCATGACCACGGCCAAGATGGAGGACGACGTCCCGATCGAGTCCAAGATGGTCTCGCGGTCGATCCAGAGTGCGCAGACCCAGGTCGAGTCGCGCAACTTCGAGATCCGCAAGAACGTCCTGAAGTACGACGATGTCCTCAACCGCCAGCGCGAGGTCATCTACGGCGAGCGCCGGCGCGTGCTCCAGGGCGAGGACCTGCACGAGCAGATCCGGCACTTCGTCAACGACGTCGTTGCCAGCTATGTCGACTCGGCCACTTCAGAGGGCTTCGTCGACGACTGGGACCTCGAGCAGCTCTGGACCGCGCTGAAGACCCTGTACCCCGTCTCGATCAGCGTCGCGGAGATCGAGGAAGCGGCCGGCGGACACGGCAGCATCACCGCCGATCTGTTGCGCGAGGAGCTCACCTCTGATGCCCACCACGCCTATGACGCGCGCGAGCTGGCGCTGGGTGAAGAGGTCGCCCGAGAGGTGGAGCGGCGTGTCGTGCTCTCCGTGCTGGACCGCAAGTGGCGCGAGCACCTCTACGAGATGGACTACCTGCAGGAGGGGATCGGCCTGCGCGCCATGGCCCAGCGCGACCCGCTCGTGGAGTACCAGCGCGAGGGCTACCTGCTCTTCGAGGCGATGAACGACGCGATCAAGGAAGAGTCGATCGGCTACCTGTTCAACGTCGAGGTCGAGGTCAACGCCGAGCAGGCCCAGCAGGTCACGGTCGATGCAGCGGCTGTCGAGGTCCAGGCCGCAGTCCAGGCCGCGCCGAAGGACGGCTTCGAGGCGGCCAAGGCCATCCGGGCCAAGGGCCTGGAGGCTCCGGTGGCTCCGGCGCGACTGCACTACTCGGCGCCCAGCGACGACTACTCGGTGCAGGAGCGCGATGAGGTGACGTCCGAGAGTCAGTCGGCACGCAAGCCCGTGGACCCGCGGGGTGGCAGCAAGAAGAGCAAGGCCAAGAGCAAGAACAAGCGCCGCTGACCCCGTATTTGGTCGGCGCAAGCCCGGTACTTCAGGTCCGGGATAGCTGCTTGAGCTGCGCCGCCGACCTGGTCAGCCGACCTGTAGCTCGCTGACCACCCACCGGCGGTCGACACCGGTGAGCCGCATGGCAATCGCCCGGACCCGGCCGTTGTCCACGACCACGGCGCACGCCTCGACGACGCCGTCGGCCGGTTCGCAGATCCTGACCCGGCGCACCAGCGCCCGTCGGGCGACCGTCGCGCGTCGACCCGAGACGGCATTGCGCCGAGCGAGCACTGCATAGACCTCGGGTGTGGTCCAGCGGATCACCTGCGGGGCCGGGCGAGCCCCGGACATCACCTCGACCAGGGCCTGGGCCATGTGCGTGACCCAGGCCTCCGGCTCGGGAAGCTGGCGCGAAAGGGTCCGTTGCGGCCCGAAGTAGTCCCGGCCGGCAGGGTCCTGAAGCGTGTCGTATCCGCGGTTGAAGTCGACGGCGAGCGTCCCCTGGATGAAGGGGCTCGGGTCCTGGATGACGGCTGTGCGTGAGTCGATCACCGGTGGCGAGATGTCTGGGATCGGCCGGACGATGAGCTTCACGACGTGCTCCGCCCCGGCACGGGCGGGCGCAGGACCTGACCTGGCGTGATGAGGTTCGCGTCATCGCCGATCACGTGCCGGTTGGCGGCAAACCATCTGTGCCACTCCGCGCTGATCTCGGTGGTGGTGGCCGCCGGGCCGAGATGGCGCGCGGCGATCGACCACAGGCTGTCACCGCGATGCACCACGATGTCGGCTGGTCCGTCCGTGCTGTCGGCCGACACCGCTCGCCGGTCCGGAGACCATGAGGGACCCGGCGCTGCGTCCTCGTCCTCGCTGGTGTGGGTCGTCCCGGCCACGTGCGCGAGGACTCCGACGGCGTACTGGGCCGAGCTGACCACCGCCTGTCGCGGTGTCTGATGTGCGCTGCCGGCAACGGCGGTCCCCGGGACCAGCGCGGCGGTCAGCGCAGTGCCGAGGACGAACGCGACGACCTTGCGGACCGCGGTGGGGGCCACCCGACCTGCCAACAGGGTGCAGGCCTGCCCCAGCGCGCCGGGGAGTGCGGACAGCGCCGACAGCGCCATGCCCAGGCCAACCCAGAGCGACAGAACCACTCCGACAAGCGCAACCATGACGAGTATGCCGTCGGCCGGGCTTGCCGGGCCGGCAGCCGCCAGCGCGGTACGGGCATCGCGTGCGGTGCTCAGGAAGATCGACCCCACGGCGACGGCGGCCACGAGGCTGGCGACGGCCAGGGCGACTGCGGCGAGGGGGCGCGCCACCCCGTGACTGAGACGAATCGGCATACCTGCTCCTTGGCCTTGCTGTCGTTGTTGGTGGCAGGTTAGTGCAGTTTGCATGTGGTTGCCAATGCTTGCCACGATTAGCAACCGACAAGGGTGGACAAGAGGCTGTGCGGCGGGGTGTGATCAAGGCCGGGCACGACGGAGGGGAGGCGCCATGCGGTGGGATCGGCTGTTCGATGACCTGCAGGCGCAGATGGACGCGGACGGGCAGCGCGAGCTCGATCTGGAGGTCTCGGACCGCACCCGGCGCGAGCGCGCTCAGGTGGGGCTGCACGAACGGTTCATCGCCCATCGGGGCTCAACCGTCGGGCTGCGGTTGGCGGCCGGCGTGCAGGTGTCCGGCCGGATCGCCGACGCCGGCTCGGACTGGCTCCTGGTCCACGACCATGGTGAGCGGGGGAGCCTCGTCCCGTTCGGCGCGATCGTGGCGATCAACGGCCTGGGAACCCGCGCGGCCGCCGGCTCGGGCACCGCGACGGCGAAGAGATTTGGCCTGGGTTATGCCCTGCGCGGGCTCAGCCGCAACCGATCGGTGGTGTCACTGGTCGACATCGGCGGCCTGGTGACCACGGGCACGATCGATGCCGTGGGCGCCGACGCCCTCGACCTCAGTGAGCATCCGGTGGACGTGGCACGGCGCTCAGAGAACATCCTGTCCCGACGGGTGATCCCGTTCGCGGCGATCGTCGTCGTCCGTCACGGGTGAGGGCCTATTCGGGGGTCTCCGCCAGCTGGCCGAACGGGTGTGCCGCGACGAAGGTCTTGGTCTCGGAGTACATCCGCTGGATGTAGCTCTCCAGCTCGCTGGACTCGACCCGCCACTGGCCACGCCCCCCCACCTTGATCGCTGTGAGCTCGCCGGAGCGCACCAGCGCATAAGCCTGCGCCGATGAGATGTCGAGGATCTCGGCGACGTCAGCCAGTTGGATGAAGCGCTGTGCCATGCGATCTGCTCCTTGGGGCGCGAGGGTTTCGTGGCGCAATGTTTTCGTGACGCAATGTTTGTCTACCACAGACGTGCGGGGTCATGTGGATGATCTCTCACGAATCACGCAGAATCCACTTGCGTCGGCATGCATGAGTTTACCCCCGCTGTGGATGGGATGCCATGTGATCAGCCCCGATGAGCGATGATGCTTGCGGAACATCCGCACCCGGACACCGAGGGGACCGAAATGGCCGAGCTGCCCAGACCGACCGCAGCACGTCTGCGCCAACCGTCGTGGCGCGACACCCGGCTCGTGGTCGGCGTGGTGCTCGTCCTGCTGTCGATGGCCATCGGGGCCAAGGTCGTCGCCGCCGCCGATGACACGGTGCCGATGTATGCCGCGGTGGCCAGTCTGGTGCCCGGCCAACCCGTGACCCAGCGTGATGTCCGACGGATCGAGGTACAGCTCGGCGCGGACCGCAGCAGGTACGTGGTCGCCGACCACGACATCGCGCCGGATACGTTCGCTTTGCGCGACGTTCGGCCAGGCGAGCTGCTCCCGACCTCGGCGCTGGGCACCAAGGCCGACATCAACCTCAAGCCGGTGTCCGTGCCCGTTGACAGTGGCGCCGCCGCGCAGATCGCCACCGGCTCGATCGTCGATGTCTGGGTCAACGCCAAGGACCCCTCGTCGGCCGCGGAGAAGTACGGCAACCCGGTCAAGACCCTCGAGGCCGCCCCCGTGTCCCGCGTACCCGAAGCCAGCGGCAATGGCCTGGGCTCGGCATCGGGCAAGACCGCCGTGCAGATCATGGTCCCGGAGGCCGGGGTCCAGGCGCTCATCGCGGCCATCGACCAGGGCGCCAGGATCACGTTGGTCCCGGTCCCGGGGTCGCCCCACAAGGTCGGCGCGTGAGCCGATCCGTCGTCACGGCGGTCAGCGACCGCTGGGAGAGCGTCCTGGTCACCACACTGGAGAGGGGCACCGACGCCCGGATCGCCCGGCGATGCCCCGACCTGGCAGATCTGCTGGCGGTCGCGGGTTCGGGCCTGGCCGAGGTGGCACTGGTCTCGGCCGACCTGCGCTCGCTGGACCGCACGGCGCTGGACCACCTGCGCGAGTGCTCGGTGGCGGTGGTCGGCATCTACCCTCCCGGCGACGAGCAGGCCGAGCTGCATCTGCGTCAGCTGGGCATCTCCACGGTCATCCCGGCCGATGCCAGCGCCGAGGTGGTGCAGGACGCCCTCGATGCCCCGTACGCCGTGCCCGACCCCCTGCTCGACGCCGAGGCGACGTGGTCCGCGCGAGGGGAGCAGCGCGAGTCGGGTCGACCCGATGCCTGGCCGGACTCGGCAGGCCGTCATGACGCGGGGTACGGTGAACCCCCCGCACCTTCTCGGGCATCTGACCTGGCCGACGCCAGTGACCAACCCGACGTCGCGGGGTCGCTCGGCACCATCGTCGCGGTGTGGGGTCCCGCGGGCGCCCCCGGCCGGACCGTCGTGGCCCTCAACCTTGCCAGCGAGCTTGCCCGGCTGGGCCAGCCCACGGTGCTCGTTGACGCTGACACGTACGGCGGATGTATCGCGCAGTCGCTCTCCTTGCTCGACGAGGCACCCGGGCTGGCTGCGGCAACCCGGTCGGCGGACCAGGGCACCCTCGACCTCGCCGACCTGGCCCGTCTGGCGCCCGAGGTCTCGGCCGGGTTGCGGGTGCTCACCGGCATCCCCAAGGCCGAGAGGTGGCCGGAGCTTCGCGCCGCCGCCCTTGAGCACGTCCTCACCCTCACCCGACGGCTTGCCCGCTTCACCGTCATCGACTGCGGGTTCAGCCTCGAAGACGACGAAGAGCTCAGCTACGACACGCTGGCCCCCCGACGCAATGCCGCCACGCTCACCTCTCTTGCGGTTGCCGACCAGGTCCTGGCCATCGGTGCGGGTGACCCGATCGGGCTGCAACGACTCGTCCGAGGGCTGCAGGAGCTCGGCACCGTCGCCGGTCCGGCGCCCACCGTGGTCATCAACAAGGTCCGGTCCTCGGCCGTGGGCATCCGGCCGGAGCCGCGCATCCGCGAGGCCCTCACCCGCTTCGCCGGGATCGACGACCCCCGTTTCCTCCCCGATGACCCCACCAGCATGGACAGCGCGCTGCTGGCCGGGCAGTCGCTGGCCGAGGCGGCCCCCGACTCGAGCGTGCGTAAAGCACTGGTAGCGCTCGCCGCCGAGGTCTGCGGCCTGCCGGCACCAACCAGCGGCCGTCGTCGTAGGCTCGCCTGATGCAGGGACTGATCGTGGACTGGGGTGGCGTTCTCACCATGCCGATCCACACCGCCATCGCGAGCTGGCTCAAGGTCACCGGCGTCGACCGTGACCACTACGGGGCCGTGGTGCGCCGTTGGGTCGAGCCCTCGCCAGGCGACATCTCACCCGTCCACCGGCTCGAGCGTGGAGAGATCGCCGTCGAGGACTTCGAGCACCTGCTCTCCGCAGCGTTGGCGCAGGAAGGCTCCACCGTCGAGGCCCGGGGCCTGATCGCCCAGATGTTTGCCGACCTGGCGATCTACGAGGACTCGATGACCTCGATGGTCACCCGCGCCCGTGCGGCGGGGGTCCGCACCGCACTGTTGTCGAACTCATGGGGCAACGACTACGACCGCACCGACTGGGACGAGATGTTCGACGCGGTCGTCATCTCCGGCGAGGTCGGCCTGCGCAAGCCTGAACGCGAGATCTTCGACCTCGCCCTCGATCGCATCGGCTTGCCGGCAGCCGAATGTGTCTTCATCGATGACGTCCCAGACAACATCGAGGCGGCAGTCGGGGCAGGGCTCGTCGGCATCGTGCACCGCACCTTTGACGAGACGGCCAACGAGCTCGCGGCGTTGTTCCCAGGCGCCGGCTGGATCCATCGGCGCACTCACTGAGTCGATCGGACCGGTGAGGTCCCGCGGCTGGCCGTCCTTGACCAGCTTCGCGATGCCGAACCCGTGTGCGTCGGCGATCATGCAGCGCTGCCGCTGGGGCGTGTTCGTCACGATTGGGAGTTTAGGCGGCTTTGTCTGACACGATGAGGACGTGTCCGACCGGCTGACCTCCCTTGATGCGTCCTTCCTCTATCTGGAGGAGTCGACGACACCCATGCATGTGGGCTCGGTCATGGTATTCCAGCCACCGGACCAAGGATTCGACTACGACCGCCTGGTTTCGTTGATCACCAACCGGATTGCCTTGGTGCCCCGCTACCGGCAACGAGTTCGCGAGGTCCCGGGGCGTCTCGCCAACCCGGTGTGGGTGGACGACGTCGACTTCGACATCGCTCATCACGTTCGGCGTTCGGCCTTGCCACGTCCGGGCAGCGACGACCAGCTGCAGGAGTTCGTTGCGCGGGTTCAGCCCAAGCGGCTGGACCGTGGAAGACCGCTCTGGGAGGTGTACCTCGTCGAAGGGCTCGCCGAGGGCCGCTTCGCCCTCGTGACCAAGACCCACCAGGCCCTCGTGGACGGCATCAACGCCGTCGACATCGCTCACGTCATCGTTGACGGCGGTTCCGACCGAGAGGAGCCCGTCAACGACGCGTGGCGTCCTGCCCGTGCGCCCAGCGACGTCGAGCTCATCACGTCCGCCCTCGCGGAGGCTATTCACCGCCCCAGCCAGATCGTCGACAACGTGCGTGGCGGCATCGCCGATGTCAAGGCTGTTGGTGGACGGGCGTTCTCGGCGGTCGGGGCTGTCGTCTCGACCGTTGCACGCACCGCGGCCCGACCGGCGCCGATCAGCCCCCTCAACGTCGAGATCGGCGAGGCGCGGCGCTACATCATGGTCGGAACCGACCTGGAGGACTATCGCAAGGTCCGCAACCGGCTCGCCCTAGGCCGCTACGCCGACGACGTGACGATCAATGACGTTGTCCTGGCAACGATCTCGGGAGCGCTGCGGGCCTGGCTGCTCACGCGCGGCGAAGCGGTCCACAGTGCGACAACCGTCCGTGCGATGGTGCCCGTCAGCGTCTACGACACCGATGACGCCACGCGGCTCGGCAACCGCGTCACGGCATGCTTCGTGGATCTTCCGGTGGGAGAACCCAGCGCGTCGATGCGACTGCACCAGATCGCCTTCGCCATGCGTCAGCAGATGGAGGGAGGGCAGGCCGTCGGCGCCGAATCCCTTGCCGGGCTGGCCGGATTCGCCCCCCCGACGCTGCACTCCCTCGGAGCTCGACTTGGCATGGCGATGTCGCGTCGGCTGTTCAACGTCATCATCACCAACGTTCCTGGTCCGCAACAACCCCTGTATGCCGGCAACGCCCTCCTGCTCTCCACCTACCCCGTGATGCCGCTGGCTCGCTGGCAGGCGGTGTCGATCGGGCTGACGTCCTACGACGGCGGCGTGTACTACGGGCTGAACGGTGACCGCGCGGCCATGCCCGACCTGGACGTCCTCGGCCAGTGTCTGGTCGACTCGCTGGCTGAGCTGGTCGAGAGCAGGGACGCCAGCCGGGACGCACGCCGATGACCGGGGCACCCCGTCGGGGGCTGGTGCTCGGCGGCGGGGGCGTTCTCGGCGCGGCATGGATGGTTGGCGCCCTCCAGGCTCTCCAGAACGAGACGGGGGCCGACGTGCGTGACTTCGAGGCCTTCGTCGGCACCTCCGCGGGCTCGGTGCTGGTCGCCCTGCTGGGTGCCGGAGTCTGCGTCGAAGATCTCGTCACCCACCAGCGCGAGGGTCAGCTCGAGTCAGGCCCGTTGGCGGGTTTCCATTTCGACTATGAGAGCGCCAGCGGCGGCGACCGGCCGATTCGGCCGCGCTCGGGGATGGGTTCGCGAGAGCTTCTGCTTCGCAACGCTCGTCAGCTGCGCCAGTTGCCGCCGACGACTGTCTTGGCCGCTTTCCTGCCCGAGGGTCGCGGCAACCTGGCCGCGGTCGGGGCTTTGATCGCCCACGTTGTCCCCGACGGTTGGGTAGCCCGCGACGGCGTGACCGTGGCCGCCCTCGACTACGACACCGGCGAGCGGATGCCCTTCGGGAGACCGGGTGCCCGACCGGCTGCACTGCACGACGCGGTGATGGCTTCGTGTGCCATCCCGGGGTGGTACCAACCCGTGCGGATCGGAGAACACCGCTTCATCGACGGGGGTGCCTGGTCCTCGACCAACCTCGACCTGCTCGCAGGACAGGGTCTCGACGAGATCTTCGTGCTCGCCCCGCAGGTCACTTTCGACGCAGACGCACCGACACAATGGGCGACTCGTCTCGAGCGGCAATGGCGCGCCCGGGTCACCCGCAGGGTCATCCGGGAGGTGGCCACCGTTCATCATCATGGCACCGAGGTCACCGTGCTCGGCCCCGGGCATGCAGATCTCGAGGCCTTTGGTGGCAACCTGATGGATGTCTCGCGCCGGCCCCTGGTCATCGAGACCTCGCTGCGCACGTCCGCCCGTGCCCTGCGTGACCCTGCTCCACTGCCTGACGGCAACGACTACCGGGATGTCGAATGACCTTGACACGGATCTACCTACCTCTCAACGCCGCGGGGCTGCGCCGTCTGGATACCGATCGCGCCGTCACGGGGGCGCCCTTCCTCGCCTATGCCGTCACCGACGCCGTGCGTGCCTCGGCCCCGGCCGCTGGACAGGACGGGTGGGAGTACTCCGCCCTCAGCGATGCCGTCCGTCGTTCCGCCGCACTCCTCACTCCTGGCGAGAAGCGTCGCCTCGTGGCTGCGGCCGATGTGTCGCCCGAGCTGGTTGGCCCGGCGGTGCCAAGCGACTCCGGAGACTTCATCGAGGATTCTGCGGTCCTGATCCTGGATTCTGTTGCGCTGAACCGGATTGCGTCCTTCGAGGTGGACGCCGACGAGGCCTCTGAGGACGACGAGCTGCTGTGGTACGACGTCACGGAGCTCCCCGTGATACTCGCCCTCCTGTGACGCGTGGCACCATGGGCGGTGACCTCAACGCCCCGAGACCTCCAAGGAGATGTTCGCCGCAATGGACGCCGTAACCCGGGTTCCCGCCCCCATCAACGAGCCAGTTCTCGACTACGCGCCGGGCAGTCCCGAACGCGCTGAGCTCGAGGTGGCTCTCGCCCAGCTGGGCAGTACGCGCATGGACCTGCCGCACACGATCGGCGGCAAGCGGGTCACCGGCACGGGCAAGAAGATCGACGTGCGCCAGCCGCACGCCCACAAGAAGATCCTCGGGACGATGCACGAGGCCACCGCGACCGAGGCCGAGGCCGCCGTTGCCGCGGCCACCGCGGCGGCACCCGCCTGGCGTGCCCTGTCCTTCGACGACCGTGCGGCCATCCTGCTCAAGGCGGCCGACCTGCTCGCCGGGCCATGGCGGGCAAGGATTGTCGCCGCAACGATGCTGGGCCAGTCCAAGACCTGCTACCAGGCCGAGATCGACGCCGCCTGCGAGCTGATCGACTTCTGGCGCTTCAACGTGCATTTCGCACGGGAGATCCTGGCTGACCAACCCGTCGCGAACTCCAAGGGCATCTGGAACCGCATCGACTACCGTCCGCTCGAGGGCTTCGTCTACGCGATCACGCCGTTCAACTTCACGGCCATCGCCGGCAACCTGCCGACCGCCCCGGCGCTCATGGGCAACACCGTCGTCTGGAAGCCCTCGTCCAGCCAGCAGCTGGCAGCGCAGCTGACCATGGAGCTGCTCGAAGAGGCCGGAATGCCGCCCGGCGTCATCAACATGGTGACCGGCCACGGTGTCAACGTCTCTCCGGTGGTGTTGAGCTCCCCGGACCTTGCCGGCATCCACTTCACCGGCTCGACCCCGCTGTTCCAGACCCTCTGGCAGCAAGTCGGCGCCAACCTCAAGAACTACAAGACCTACCCCCGATTGGTCGGCGAAACGGGCGGCAAGGACTTCATCCTGGCTCACCCCTCTGCCGACCCGGATGTGTTGCGAACGGCCATGATTCGCGGCGCGTTCGAGTATCAGGGCCAGAAGTGTTCCGCGGCCTCACGCGCCTATGTGCCACGCAGTCTGTGGAAGGTCATCAAGGATGACCTTGCCCGGACCACCAATGGTCTCGGCCAGGGCGACGTCACCGACTTCTCCAACTTCATGGGCGCTGTCATCGACGACCGCGCGTTCGGCAAGCACCGCGCCGTGATTGACAGGGCTAACACCGACAAGGGCGTCAAGGTCGTTGCCGGTGGTACGTACGACGACTCGGTCGGCTACTTCATCCGCCCGACCATCCTGGAGATCGCCGACCCCGCCGACGAGGCGTTCAGCACCGAGTACTTCGGCCCCATCCTCGCCGTCCACGTCTACGCCGACCGTGACTACGACAAGGTGCTCGACCAGATGGAGTCGATCGCGCCCTACGCGCTGACCGGTTCGATCATGGCCCAGGACCGCGCCGTCATCGCCGACGCGCAGGAGCGCCTGCGGTTTGCGGCCGGCAACTTCTACGTCAACGACAAGCCCACGGGCGCCGTCGTCGGCCAGCAGCCCTTCGGCGGCGGCCGCGCGTCGGGTACCAACGACAAGGCCGGCTCGCCGCTGAACCTCATGCGTTGGACCAGCGCACGCTCCATCAAGGAGACGTTCGTGGCGGCGAAGACGCACGAGTACCCGCACATGGGCTGACACCAGCCAGACGATCCGCCTTTGCTCAGTTCAGGCTCCGGAACCCGATTCAGGAGTCAGGAACCGGCCTGAACTGAGCAAACGTCTTTCTACGTCATTGTCGCCAGCCACAGCATTCGGCTGGCTCCGCGGTCGCTCCGATCCTCGCTCCGCTCGATCCGCACTCTCTTGTCGCCAGCCAAGCCTGCCCGATCTCCCTCTCAACGTTGATCGCCGACTCGATGGCTGGTGCCGCGGCCTGCTCGATCTTGCCGCCGATCAGCGGGATCCTGGCCCTGAGGTCGCCCAGGACCGTCTGGACCGAGCCGTGACCATTCGGTGCCAGCGACAGGGTGCCATCGAGGTCGATCGGTGCCCCTGCGATGTCGACGGTGATCACCCCGTGGCGAGCCCCAGCGGTGTCGGCCGGGCCCCAGTCCTGGGTCTCGGTGATCGCCAGTGTGGCGCCGACCAGGCTCTGGACGAAGGAGGGGAACTCGGCTGTGGGCAGATCGCGGCTGCTGACGATGACGGTGCGTTCGCCGTGGGCGCTGATGGACACGCTGTGGCTGAGGGCGCCGGTAGCGATGCATTTGCGGGTCTGGAAGATCTCGTCGGCAAGCATGGCGAAGACCGCGTGGGGCGTGGCGGCGTAGTTGAGGCTTGCGCTGATCTTCATCGCCACAATCTACGGCGTATCCGGAGGTCTCGCTAAAGCCTGAGCCGCGAAAGCCTGAGCCAGCGATGCCATCTGGCGCGCAAGCCGGCCTCGGGCACGACCGACATGAGCGGTTGCCAGGTCGACCCTGGCCTGGACCACTGGCACCTGGCTGCACCGCCGCTCGGACTCCTGCGCGCTGGCCGGGCCCCACGGCTCGATGACCCGAGTCCCGTCCAGGATCAGCCCGGCCCTGTGGACGCGCAGCTGCGCTCGTCGTCCGAGCTCGTGACCCTCGGCCAGGTCCGTCGCGTAGCGCTGCAGGGCCGCCCCCGCCTCGTCCAGCACGTCGGCGGTAGCCCGTAGCGCCTCCCACGAGGCGACGATGGCAGGTCTGGCGGCATCGGCTCCGGGCCCGTTCCACACGACCAGCTCACCGATCGCGTCCTCGAGGGCCCGCGCGTGTTGGCGCAGCCGTGAGGCCTCGCTGCGCATGCCACCGCCGACCCGCGAGCAGGAGACGTAGTCGCCGTAAACCAGGGTCGCGGTCATGCGCCCTGGAGCTCGCGTGAGGTATCGGCGAGGCACTCTGACAGCGCGCTCAGGGTGCCAGCAGCTTGGTTGACCAGGGCTTCGAGCGCACGCTGGGCCGTCGCATCGCCGGTGTCGCCGTAGTGCGCCAGCAGCTCGTGGGAGGCCTCGAGCGCCGCACTGCTCGACCGGGAAAGCTGCGTGGCCACGACATCGAGCCAGGTCGGGTCGATGCGGTGTTCAGCGGGCATTCGGACAGCCTATGGCCGGGCGCCGAACGTTTCGGGGTTACGCACAGCCCGGTTGGGCCATGCCGGCCATGACTGCCAGACGGCCAGGACCCGCACCGCCCGCCCAGAAGGATTCATTCGCACAGGGATAGGCTCGGTTACGGTGCACAAAGGCGTGCATCACGGCACACCTCGATAAGGATCTCAGTCATGTCTGCGTCGCTCGACCAGTCCCGTTCTCAGGTCATCCACTCCGCTGCAGAGCTGGCAGTTGAGGCCGGCGGTGAGACGCTCGAGCCGTTCTTGCGCCACTACTACCGGCACGTCTACACCGAGGACGTGGTCACGCGCAGACCCGAGGATCTCCTGGGAGCAGCCTTGTCGCACAAGGCAACTGCCAAGCACCGCCCCGTCGGTACGGCCAACGTGAACGTCTTCGCGCCGACGATCGAGGAGCAGGGGTGGTCCTGCGATCACACAGTCATCCAGATCGTCACCGACGACATGCCTTTCCTCGTGGACTCGGTCAATGTTGAGCTCGCGCGGCAGGAACGGGTCGTTCACCTGGTCATCCACCCGCAGCTCGTCGTTCGCCGCGACGCAGCCGGCGAGCTCCAGGACATCCTCGGCGTCGATACGATGACCGAATCCGAGTTCGGCGCTGGCATCGAGTCCTGGATACACGTCGAGATCGACCGCCAGGGCGGAGACGCCGAGCGGGAGGCCCTGGCGCAAGGCTTGCGACGGGTCCTCTCGGACGTGCGTGATTCGGTCGAGGACTGGCCGAAGATGAAGGCCGAGTGCCAGCAGATCACCGCTGAGCTCGAGGCCAGCCCGCCGAAGGGCGTTGACCCCGAGGAGGTCGCCCACGCCCAGCGCTTGTTGTCGTGGCTGGCCGACGGCCATTTCACGTTCCTCGGCTTCCGCGAATACGTCCTCGAACGCCAGGACGACGAGGACGTGCTGCGCGCGCTCCCCGGCACGGGCCTGGGCATCCTGCGATATGACCAGCAGCAGTCGGGCAGCTTCGGGCGGATGAGCGCCACGGCTCGGGCCAAGGCCCGCGAGCCGCATCTGCTGATCATCACCAAGGCGAACTCGCGCGCGACCGTTCACCGAGCGAAGTACCTGGACTACGTCGGCATCAAGGTGTTTGACGCAAACGGCGAGGTCGTGGGGGAGAAGCGCTTCCTCGGGTTGTTCACGTCGACCGCCTACACCGAGTCGGTGTTGCGCGTCCCGATCATTGACACGAAGGTCCGCAAGGTCCTGGCGGCAAGCGGATTCACCCCTGACAGCCATTCCGGCAAGGACCTGTTGGAGGTGTTCGAGACCTATCCGCGTGACGAGCTCTTCCAGACCAGCGAGGACGAGCTGTATGAGCTCGCGACCGCGGTGCTGCATCTTCAGGAACGCCGCAAGAGCCGGCTGTTCCTTCGCAAGGACGAGTACGGCCGGTTCGTGTCCTGCCTGATCTACATCCCCCGGGACCGCTACACCACCGCCGTCCGACTGAAGATGGAGTCGATCCTGCGCAGCGCCTTCCACGGCGCCAACGTGGACTACACGACGCGGGTGTCGGACTCGGTGCTGGCCCGGCTGCACTTCGTGGTCCGGGTGGCGCCCGGAGGGGTGATCCCGGACGTCAACGAGCGCGATCTGCAACAGCAGCTGATCGATGCCACCCGGACGTGGGACGAGGACCTGGCCGATGCCGCGCTCAGCGACTACGGCGAGGAGCGGGCGGCTCGCCTCGTCGGGCTCTATGGGAAGGCCTTCCCCGAGGCCTACAAGGAGGACTTCAGCGCGCGGGTTGCGATTGCCGACCTTCGCCACATCGAGGCCCTCGACGGCGAGGACGCTCTCCGGCTGAACCTCTATCACGAGCCTGGCACCTCCTCGGCGGAGCGTCGATTCAAGCTGTATCGACGCGGCCCCCTCTCGCTGACCTCGGTGCTGCCGCTGTTCAGCCATTTCGGGCTGGAGGTCGCCGATGAGCGTCCCTACCAGATCCATCGCTCCGACGGCGTAGGGGTGCACGTCTACGACTTCGGGCTCAGGGGCGCCGGACCCCAGACGTGGGTCGGGAGCGGGCGCGGGGGACTTCGGGAGCTCTTCCAGGACGCTTTTGCTGCTGTCTGGGACGGTCGTGCCGAGAGCGACGGGTTCAATGCCCTGGTCCTCGGCGGTGAGCTGACCTGGCGGCAGGTCGTGATCCTCCGGGCCGTCGCCAAGTACCTCCGTCAGACGGGCTCGACCTTCAGCCAGGTCTACGTCGAAGCGGCGATGGTCTCGAACGTCTCCATCGCGGCGCTGCTGGTGTCGTTGTTCGAGACGCGGTTCGACCCTGAATACGGCGCGGGCGCCGCTGGCGGCGGACGCGAAGCCGCCGCGACAACGATCACCGATGCGATCTCGGCCGCCCTCGAGGAGGTCCCCAGCCTCGACCACGACCGGATCATCCGCGCCTTCCTCGGCGTCATCATGGCCACACTGCGCACGAACTACTACCAGCGCGCGGTGAGCGCGGGCGTGAACGACCCCGCCCTTGCCGGTGCTGCCTCGTCAGCCGGCGATGCGGCACACAAGTCGTATGTCTCCTTCAAGCTGGACCCGCAGAAGGTCCCGGATCTGCCTGCCCCGCGGCCGATGTTCGAGATCTGGGTCTACAGCCCTCGGTTCGAGGGCGTGCATCTGCGCTTCGGCAAGGTTGCCCGCGGCGGTCTGCGCTGGAGTGATCGGCGCGAGGACTTCCGCACCGAGGTCCTCGGCCTGGTCAAGGCGCAGATGGTCAAGAACGCCGTCATCGTGCCGACCGGCTCCAAGGGTGGGTTCTTCCCCAAAGCCCTGCCGGATCCGGCGCCGGACCGTGATGCCTGGTTGGCCGAAGGCGTCGCGTCCTACAAGCTGTTCATCTCGGCGCTGCTGGACGTGACCGACAACCTCGTCGGCACCGAGGTGATCCCGCCGCCTTCGGTCGTGCGTCTTGACGGCGACGACCCCTATCTGGTGGTCGCGGCCGACAAGGGCACCGCAACCTTCTCCGACATCGCCAACGCGGTCGCCCGGTCCTACGGCTACTGGCTTGACGATGCGTTCGCCTCCGGGGGCTCGGACGGTTACGACCACAAGGTCATGGCCATCACTGCGCGCGGAGCGTGGGAGTCGGTCAAGCGCCATTTCCGGGAGATGGGTGTTGACACCCAGACGACCGACTTCACGGTGGTGGGTGTCGGTGACATGACCGGTGACGTGTTCGGCAACGGCATGCTGCTCTCCGAACACATCCGTCTGGTCGCCGCCTTCGACCACCGCCACATCTTCCTGGACCCCAATCCCGACGCGGCCACGTCGTTCCCGGAGCGCAAGCGGCTGTTCGAGCTGCCGCGATCGTCGTGGGCGGACTATGACCGCACGCTGATCAGCGAGGGCGGTGGCGTCTTCCCACGGTCGGCCAAGTCGGTGCCGATCAGCCCGCAGGTCGCCGTAACGTTGGGCCTGCCCAAGGGCACCACGGCGATGACACCTGCCCAGCTGATGAAGTCCATCCTGACCGCTCCCGTCGACCTGCTCTGGAACGGCGGTATCGGCACCTACGTCAAGGCATCCTCCGAGGTCAACGCCGAGGTCGGTGACCGAACCAATGACGCCGTCCGGGTCGACGGAAAGGCCTTGCGCGCCAAGGTCGTCGCCGAAGGCGGCAACCTCGGCTTCACCCAGCTCGGGCGTGTCGAAGCCGCCTTGGCCGGCGTGCGCATCAACACCGATGCCATCGACAACTCCGCGGGCGTGGACACCTCGGACCATGAGGTCAACATCAAGATCTTGTTGACGGCCATGACGCGTGAGGGCGACATGACGCTGAAGCAGCGCAACCAGCTGTTGGTCTCGATGACCGACGACATCGCGCGTCAGGTCCTGCGTGACAACTATGAGCAGAATGCCCTGCTCGGCAATGCCCGCGCCCAGGAGCACACGATGCTGGCCGTGCACGAGCGCTTCATGCACTGGCTGGAAGAGCACGGCGACCTTGACCGGGCGCTGGAGTTCCTGCCCAGCGACAGTGTTCTCGACGCACGCCACGCGGCAGGTCAAGGCGTGAAGAGCCCTGAGTTCTCGGTGCTCGTGGCGTATGCCAAGCTCGCGCTCAAGAAGGACCTGCTGTCCAGTGCGTTGCCCGACGAGCCCTGGTTCCAGGCAACCCTGACCAAGTACTTCCCCAACCCGATCCGCGAGAATTACCAGGACAAGCTGGCCAGCCACCCTCTGCGGCGCGAGATCATCACCAACGCCGTGGTCAACTCGATGGTCAACAGGGGTGGCATCACGTTTGCCTTCCGCGCTTCGGAGGAGACTGGGGCCACGCCGGAGCAGGTGACCCGTGCTTTCGTGGTGTGCCGCGAGGTGTTCAACATGGTCGGCTACTTCGCCAGCATCGAGGAGCTCGACAACGTCGTGTCCACCGAGACGCAGACGGCTCTGTACCTCGAGTTCCGACGGCTGCTCGACCGATCGGTGCGCTGGTTCCTCCAGAACCGTCCGTCCACCCTCGACGTTGCAGCCGAGGTCGAGCGCTTCAGCGCGGTGGTCGCCGAGCTGAGCCCGCAGATGCCCGCGTTGTTGCAGGGCGGCGAACGCAACCGCCTCGACCGTCGTGCCAAGGAGCTCGAAAAGCTCGGTGCCCCCGTGCAGATGGCCCTTCGGGCGGCGAGCCTGCTGGACCAGTTCTCGCTCCTGGACGTCGTCGAGATCAGCGCTGACACCGGGCGTGAGTCGTCCGAGGTCGCGCCGGTCTACTTTGCCGCCTCCGAGCAGTTCGGCATCGACTCGATGCTTACCAGGGTGACCAAGCTGCCTCGCGACGACCCGTGGGACGCGCTCGCGCGCGGCGCCCTGCGCGACGACCTGTATGCCGTGTTGGAGGCACTGACCAAGTCGGTGCTCGACAGCAGCAGCAGCAGCTCGACCCCCCAGGGCCGCATCGCGGCCTGGTCCCAAGCCAACGCCGAGTCCCTGAACAGGACCCGGATGGCGCTCTCCGGGATCGAGCGGCTCGAGAATCCCGGTATCGCGGCCCTCTCGGTGGCATTGCGCACCTTGCGCGGAGTCATCCGCAGCGGGGCGGCCACCATCTGATCGCACTAGGCTCAGCGCTGTGTCGACCCTGAGCGACGATCTGCGCGACCAGACCGACCTGGGCGCTGCCGAGATCGAATGGTTGCATCTGCTCGTCGGGGACTGGCAGCTGCTCTCGGACCTGTCTTTCGCGGACCTGGTCCTGTGGGTTCCCGCGAAGGGTGGCGGGTGGTACGCCGCCGCCCACATCCGACCCACGACCGGTCCGATGGTCTTCTTCGAGGACGTCGTCGGCCGGCGTCTGGACCGGGGACGCCGCCAGGCGCTGGACCAGGCCTTCGCCGACCTGCGGATCGTCAGAGAGCGCGATCCCGACTGGCGTGACCACATGCCGATCCGCGAGGAAGCCATCCCCGTCGTGAGCGAAGGACGCGCTCTCGCGGTGCTTACCCGGCATACGAACCTGGCCACGATGCGCACCCCCAGCCGCCTCGAGCTGACCTACGTGGCGACCGCGGACGCGCTCGCGCGGATGATCGCCTCGGGGGAGTTCCCCAGCCTCGCCGCCCCCACCGGCCAACGTCGCGGCGCGCCTCGGGTGGGCGACGGCGTGATCCGCCTCAACGCCGATGGGACGGTGACCTACGCGTCCCCGAACGCCGTCTCGGCCATCCATCGCCTGGGTCACATCAGCGACGTCATCGGGACCTCGCTGGCCGGGATCATCTCCGAGGTTCTACGCGACGAGGCGCCGGTGGACGAGAGCCTCGCACTGGTCGTGACCGGGCGGGCGCCGTGGCGCACCGAGGTCGAGGCACGTGGCGCGAGCGTGTCAATGCGAGCCATCCCGCTGACAGAGGGTGGCCAGCGCACGGGCGCGATCCTGCTCCTGCGCGACGTGAGCGAGCTCCGTCGGCGCGAGCGCGAGCTGCTCACCAAGGACGCGACCATCCGCGAGATCCATCACCGGGTCAAGAACAACCTGCAGACGGTCGCGGCGCTGCTGCGCATGCAGTCACGCCGACTTCCTGACAACGAGGCGCGCGCTGCGCTGGACGAAGCGGTACGTCGGGTGGGCACCATTGCGCTGGTCCACGAGACCTTGAGCCAGGGCTTCGATGAGACGGTCGACTTTGACGAGATCGTGGCCCGCGGGCTGGCTTCGGTGGTCGAGGTCGCCACCCGAGACGTGCCGGTGCGAGCCGAGCGGTTGGGGTCGTTCGGCCGTTTGCAGGCTGAGGATGCGACGGCTCTCGCGATGGTGGTCACTGAGCTGGTTCACAACGCGGTCGAGCACGGACTTGCCCGGACAGGGGGAGTCGTCATCGTCCAGGCGGAACGCAGCTGGGACAAGGACGACGAGCTGCTGACGGTGACGGTGACCGATGACGGGACCGGCCTGCCGGAGGGGTTCGACCCTGCCGGCACCGGCCTGGGCACCCAGATCGTCACCTCGCTGGTTCAGGACCTGCGAGGCCGGATCACCTGGACGAACGCAAAGCCGCGCGGAACCACGGTGCGGTTCGTCGCACGACTTCGACCGACCAAAGAGGCCAAGGACGGGATGTGACCGCGCTCGCTGGTCAGCCAGCCCGTCGGGCGCGGGCGTTGCGGCGCTTGAGAGCGCGTCGTTCGTCCTCCGACAGCCCGCCCCACACCCCAGCATCCTGACCAGACTCGATCGCCCATTTCAGGCAGGTCTCAACGACCTCGCAGCGACGGCATACGGCCTTCGCCTCTTCAATCTGGAGGATAGCCGGGCCAGTGTTCCCAATCGGGAAGAACAGCTCCGGATCTTCTTCCAGACAGGCAGCGCGGTTGCGCCAGCTCATTGGCACCTGCTCCTTGAATCATTGCCTGGTTGATCGGCTCAGATGAACCGGTTCAGGCGGTTATCGGTCAATGTCAGAACGGCATTGGGTGAGGCTGAGTAGCGGCGGTGCTCAGGTTGCCGTTGGCGCGTGAGAACACTGCTCACGAGCCGCCGTTGGCACCCGGAAAAGCACAAAGAGGACAAGACGTGCACCACCACCCAACGTTACCAGTGGCGCGGTTGTTCCAAGCCTCACAGATCCGATCATGTTCGGACAAGTGGCAACGGCGCCTTTCTGGCCGCGAACCCTGAGTAGTTTGTCACAAATGTCCGGTACACCAGACTTTCTGGCGCCGCAGATGCTCTCGGCGGGCAGATAACCTCTGCCTTGTGACCACTCCGGAGCCGGCTCCCTCCCCGCGCGGGCCCCGACAAGGTGCCGGAATGCCGGGCCAACTCGCCGCGGTCACCGTCGCGGCCCATGCCCTCGCATGTGCGGTCTTCGCTGTGTCCTTCCCGCTCGTGGCGGCTCGGGGCGCCAGCCTGAGCAACGTCAGCCACGTGATGTTCAGCGTCTTCACGATCCTGTTCGCCGTCGGTCTGGGCCTCGTGGCCCGAGGCCTGTGGCAGGGCGTGACCTGGCCTCGCACCGCCGCTGCCGTCTGGCTGGTGCTGCTCCTGCCCGTCGGGTGGGCCATGGTGCAGGCGGGCTCGGGCTTGCTCGGTTCGCTGACTCTGGGTACTGCCATCGTGGGCATCGCAGCAGTGGTGGCAGAGGCCAGAGGCGTTCAGTGATGCCCGACTCAGATGGCGCTGACTCAGATGGCGTTGACCCGTTGGAGGTAGGTCAGTGACGCCCAGCCGAACGGTATGGGCACCCAGTACGTGCACAGCCGGAACAGCAGGACGGACGAGACGGCGACGCTGATGTCCAGCCCCACCGCGACGAGCCCGGCCGAGAGGGCCGCCTCCACTCCGCCAAGGCCGCCGGGGGTCGGCACCGCGGAACCGATGATCGCGCCAGCGAAGTAGACGACCGCGACGGAGGCGATGGCAGGCGTCGCGCCGAATGCGCGCGTGGCGCAGGTCAGCGCCGCCACGAACGACAGGTCAAGCAGCAGCGCTCCGGAGAACAGGGTGACCACCTTGCGCGGATCCTGGAAGATCGCCACGACCCGGGGGACCACGCGCCGGATGACCGGCAGGAATCGGCCGATGATCAGCCTGCGGCCGGCGGGCACGGCCAGGCCCGCCAGCAGCAGGGCCACGATGACGAGCATCCCGATGACGGCCGCCACCGGGGGGGTGAACGATGCGCGTTGCCCGGTGCCCGCGAGGACGCTGGAGATCAGCAACAACACGAAGTAGCTCGAGAACTGGGCGAGTTGGGCCAGCCCGACGCTGCCACCCGCGACTGCCGGGTTGACCCCGGCCCGCTGCAGATAGCGCAGGTTAAGGGCGATGTTGCCGATGGCCGACGGCGCGACCAGGCCGCTGAAGGCGACGGCGAGCTGGGTCAGATAGGTCCGCACGAAGCTGAGGCGGGCGTTGACCGCCCCGGTGATCACCAGCGAGGCTCCGGCAATGGTCAGCACGGTGAACCCGAGCACGCCCAGGGCCCATCCCCATTGGGCGCGGGCCAGGACATCCCCCAAGTTCACCCGGGCCAGCTGGGTCAGCAGGACGTATGCCGCGATGCTGCCTCCCAGCACCGTCACCAGTGTGCGGGGGGTCAGTCGGCGCAGCTCGACCTGCTTGACCGGTTCGCCTTCGGGAGCCAGCTCGAGCAGCTGCTCGCGGACGCTACGCAGCAGACCCTTCTGGGCGCGCAATGCGGATCGGGTCGGGGTATCCATCGCGATCGACTGCATCAGCGGCAAGGCCTTGACGATGGCCTTGCTGCCGAGTGATGAGACGCCGCTGGCGACGGCTCGCTCCGGACCCACGAGAAGCGCCAACGTCGTGAGGAACTGCGCCACGTCGAGACGCAACGAGAGATCCGCCGCCGCAATGTCCCCGGTCCCCGCCTCGTTGAGGCCGGCGCCATCCTGCTCGTCGTGCAGGAGATGCTCGAGGTTCAGTCCACGGTGGGCGATCCGGGCCTGTTGCAGCTGCCCGAGCAGCTGCCAGAGAGCCGTCAGATCTTTCTCGCTCAGGGTTGCGACCCGGTCCGGGTCGAGGGTCACACCGGTCGGGCGTCGATAGGCGAGGACTGCGGCGAACGGCCCCACCTCGGCAGTCGCGAGCAGCTCTGGCGCCCTCACGCCCGCCTTGGCCACCGCCAGCGCCATCAAGGCGTGGTGCTCGACCGCGCCACGGATGGTGAGCGAGGGACCACGGGTGGACGGTCCCCGCAGCCGCACCCGGCGCAGCACGCGGCGGCCCGCTTCGGTGCCGAAGGTGTCGCGCTCCAGGACGCGAACATCCAGGGACCCCACGGGGCCTGACCCGGAATACTGACGCCCTCGGACCCCTGTCGACCCGACCAGCTCCAGCCGGGTGATGTCCAGACCACAGCCGATGAGGGCTGCCGCGACGGCCGTGCCCGGCGTGCGGGTCGACGCGGCGCCAATGGCGAAAAGGGCGGCCAGGCCCACGATCCACCCGAGCAGCGCGGTCACGAGCAGCGCCAATGCCGTGACCTCACCGGAGAGGAACCCGAACAGCATCGCCGAACCGACGATGACGAATGCGGCGATCCGCAGCTGCTGTCGTTTGCCGACTCCGGTCACCGTGAAGAACGCGATGCCGGCCACGAGCAGCCCCTCCAGGGGTGTCGTGCGACCGCCCTCGGGCAGACCCTTGGTCAACGCGGCGAGCATGGCTCCGAAGTGTCCGTCGAGGATCAGCCGCTGCAACAGCAACGCCAGCAGGGCTCCGGCGGCGGCCGCGGCGATCGCTTCAAAGAGCTGCCAGGATCGCGAGCGCACGACCAGAACGACGCCATCGACGATGAGCAGGAGCAGCAGTCCGAGGCCGCCGGCCCAGCCCGTGAGCTGCAGGAGAGGTCGGGGCAGCGCGCCACCCGCACCGACGAGGTCCTGCTCGAGACCGTTGGCGGTTCCCACCGCTACGGTGCCCAGTCCCACCGCGAGGACCAACAGCAGGAGGGCGAGGAGCAGTGTGACCAGGTCTGCCGGCCGACGGATCCTGTCGCTCGGAGCCGGCTCGACCACGACCACGCCCCCTGTGGCAGGAGGTGCGGGCGGGGTCCGGGTCATTTGCCCATGATGCCGTCATCGACCGATCTTGCGACAATTCCAGGACGGCGGCGCGCCCTCGTCTTCCCCGTTGTTGTCCAAGGGCTGTGGACAAATGGGTTAAAAAGGTCATGTTGCGTCTATTCTCGTGGTGGATCGTCCCATTTGAGGTGACTCGTCCGTTCACGTTCCGGGGCTGTCGAAGTCGCGGATGACCAGGAGGGTGGGCCGATGGACGCCGTGCGGACAGTCGAGAGCGAAGTTCGCGAGCTGATCCGCCGGTCCGGCCTCGACCCCACCCGGGATCTGCGCGAGATGCGCCAGCTTGTTGACGATGCTGTGGCCGACTACGACGAGCGGTCGCTTCACGGTGGGCTGCAGCCGCTGCCGGATCTGGGCGAGGCGACCAAGAGCGTGCTGGACGCCGTAGCTGGTTTCGGACCCCTCCAGCAGTACCTCGAGGACCCCACCATCGAGGAGATCTGGATCAACGAGCCGAGCAAGGTCTTCGTGGCCCGTGGCGGCACGGCCGAGCTGACCAACACGATCCTGACCGCCGACGAGGTGCGAGACCTGGTTGAACGGATGCTGAAGTCATCGGGTCGCCGGGTGGACCTCTCCTCGCCGTTCGTGGACGCGACCTTGCCGGACGGCTCGCGGCTGCACGTCGTGATCCCCGACATCACGGGGACTGACCGAAAATGTCCTCAAGCACCGTAAGTTCGAGTGATCGCTGGGCTGGGCTCGACCTCTGATGTGGATGGTGTGCGCTCATTCCGGCTCCCACTATGGGCGCCCCACTTCGCCCAGAAGGACGCAGGGGGCCGGCCCCGACGAAACGCTCGCTCATGCCTGAATTGCGGACCTCGTCCTGGTTACGCTCCGGCGCTACTGACGTCGGCGGGCAAGCCAGTCGGTCTCCACGCGCGATCCCATCATGTACTGGGCGACCTGGTCTGGGTCGGTCATTGCGGTCCACACCCGCTCGGGCGGGGCGGCTACCTCTGTGCGGGCGGTTGCCTCGAATCCGGCCATTGTGACCTCCTCGGTGGTCAGGACTGACGCCATCAGAGACTGACCGCGTAGTCAAGGCCGTGCACGCATGCCGCCAAGATCGCCACGTCGCACACATCAGCCGTATTCGGCCGGTAGGGGAACCTGCCTGCGGCGACCACGCCACAGGTTCGGGCTCTGCTTGCCTCGCGCTCACGACCGACGCAAAGCAGATCGCGTGTACGCTAACCAGTCGGCTCACGAGCATCCGTTCCTGCACCCTCCCCGCGGCTGGTTGAGGTGGTGCTGGTCTCTCCAGGGCATTCGTCGCCGTCGTGTCCTCTAGTGCGCGATCCGTGCACCAAGGCAAATGAGCGCACCCGCAAGGGCCCCAAGCGCACCGCGGTCGGTAAGAAGTTGCCGACACCAAGTCCCACTCGGTCGTCGGGATCATCTTGTGACCCGCGAGCGATCGAGTCCGGACCACTCACCCGCTTTTCTGTTGTCTAACGTAGGAGAAACCAGCCAGTGCCACAAAAGATCTGCACGGTTGCGGGCGCCAATATGGCGCGCCGCAACGAAAAGAAGGCCATTGCTCACGGGCTTGGCCACGTCATGGGCAATTTCAACGACCCCCTCGTTTCGATCACCGATCCCGCCGGTGCCGAGATCGAGTGGTCGTCGGCCGACGGAGTCGGCTTCAAGGGTTCGCGCACGTCAGCCCTCCAAGCGTCGGCACGTCTGCGCCGGGCGGAGGGGTAGAGATGGCTCGTTACACCGGACCCATCACCAAGAAGTCGCGTCGTCTCAGGGTTGATCTCATAGGCGGCGACAAGAGCTTCGAGGCCCGTCCCTTCCCGCCCGGCGAGCACGGCCGTGACCGGGTCAAGGAGAAGGAGTACCTCCATCAGTTGCAGGAGAAGCAGAAGGCGCGCTTCACCTACGGCGTCATGGAGAAACAGTTCCGCCGTTACTGCGCCGAGGCTGCTGGTCGCCGCGGGAAGACCGGTGAGACCCTGCTCCAGATCCTCGAGTCCCGTCTCGACAACGTCATCTACCGCGCTGGATTGGCCCGGACCCGACGGGCGGCCCGCCAACAGGTGACCCACGGCCATTTCATGGTCAACGGCGTGCGCGTCGACGTCCCGTCCTACCGCGTGTCGAAGTACGACATCGTCTCCATCCGTCCGAAGTCGGTGAGCACCCTCCCCGTCGAGCTTGCGCGCCAGACCCAGGGTGATCGCCCAATCCCCGCGTGGATGCAGGTCGTCCCGGACACCCTTCAGGTGCTCATCCACCAGTTGCCCGTCCGTGGGCAGATCGACACGATCCTCGCCGAGCAGCTGATTGTCGAGCTCTACTCCAAGAACTGATCACCGGTATGCCGGGTGGCAGGCAACAAGCCGCCCGGCATACCGGCTTGGCCTGTCGCAGACCTGATTCGCGTTCCTGCCGACCTCACCGGTGCTGGGGGATGGTGGTGTCGAGGGTGTCGAGTTCGTCTTCGAAGGGGTCCAGCGCTGATGGTTCGAGCGCTATGCGGGGGAGCAGCCGGGCGAGCCGTCGGGGTATCCACCAGGCCCGTCGGCCGGCGATGGCCATGGCTGCAGGCACCAGGACGAGTCGTACCAGGGTGGCGTCGATGGCGATCGCCATTGCGAGTCCGAACCCGAACAGGTTGACCACGCGCTGGTCGTTGAGCAGGAAGCTGAGGAACACCACGACCATGACCGATGCGGCGGCGGTGATCACCCTGGCGGTGGCGGCGACACCGTCGGCGACGGAGGCGCCGGCGTCCCCGGTTCGCGTGTACTCCTCGTGTACTCGGCTGAGCAGGAACACCTCGTAGTCCATGGACAGGCCGAACAGGACCGCGAAGAGCATCATCGGGGCGAAGGACTCAATCGGTCCTGGTGCGGTGCCGAGCAGATTGCCGAGCCATCCCCATTGGAAGACCGCTACCACGACGCCGTAGGCGGCACCGACCGAGAGCAGGTTCATGACGGCCGCCTTGATCGGGATGAAGACCGACCGGAACTCCACGAGCAGCAGCAGCATGCTCAGGGCGACGACGAAGCCGATGAACCAGATCATCCGCGACCCCAGCCGGTCGGCCAGGTCCACCGCGGTCGCGGTGGCACCACCAACGTGGTTGACGCCCTCGGCTCGTGGCAGGACGTCGGTACGCAGCCGGTGAACCAGGTCCTCGGTGGAGGCGTCCTGCGGTGAGCCGACTGGGACGACGGACACGATTGCGGCATTGCCGCTGGGGTTCAGGGTCGCGTTGGGGACGGCAGCAACTCCCGGCGTAGCGGTCAGGTCGGCGCGCAGCTGGTTCAGCCACGTCTGGGCCTGGGCGGGTGAGGCGGCGGCGGTGTAGTCGGCGGTGACCAGTAGCGGGCCGGTCCAGCCGGGTCCGAACTCTTCGGCGATGATGCTGTAGGACCGGTGTGCGGTGCTGTCCTGGGGGGCGGAGCTGCCGTCGCTGGTGCCGAGCCGGATTGACAGCAGCGGGGCGGCGAGGATCAACAGCGCCAGGGTCGAGGCGAGCAGGTACGGCCATGGTCGGTGCTGGATGCGCCGGGTCCACCGGTGCCACCCGCTGATGCGGCCACCGCCGTGGTCGAAGCGCAGGGGACGGATGCGCAACCGATCCAGGCTGCCGCCGAACACGGCCAGCAGCGCGGGCAGCAGCGTTATCGCGGCAAGCATCGTTGCGGCGACCGTGATCGCACTCGCCAGCCCCAGCGCCGAAACGAACGGGATCCCGATGAGGAACAGGCTCAGCAGCGCCACGATCACGGTGGAGCCCGCAACCACGACGGACCGGCCGGCCGTGGCCAGGGCGATCGGGATCGACTCCGCGGGCTCGTGCCCGGTGAACATGCCCTCCCGGTGCCGGGTGACGATCAGCAGCGCGTAGTCGATCCCGACGCCGAGGCCGATCATCGCGGCAACGACCGGGGCTGCGGTTCCGATCGGGATCCACGCTGACAGCAGCCCGACCACGGACAGGCCGAAGGCAAGGGCGAACAGCGCCGTCAGGATGGGTACGACCATCGCGTACAGAGAGCCGAACACGAGCAGTAGCACGACCATCGCCGCGATCAGGCCGACGACCTCGCTGCCACTCGGTCCGGACTCGGCTTGGGCAGCCGGGCCTCCGAACTCCACCTGTGCGCCGGCGCTGCGAATGCCGGCCGCGGCGGTCTGGGCTGCGTCAACCGACGCAGGGGGGATGTCCTTGGCTGTCTGGTCGAAGACCACCGTGACGATGGCGGTGGTGCCGTCCTTGGACACGGTCGCACCGGGACCGTAGGGCGACTGGACGACGGCAACGTTCGGCCCGGTACGGATGTGGGCGAGTGCGGACTCCACCGCAGTGCGGACGGGCGGATCGGCGATGCCCTTCGGGGCGCGGATCACGATCTGCATCGGGTCGCCGGATTGGTTGGGGAACCGGCCCTGCATCGTCTCGTGGGCGGCTTGTGAGTCGGTGCCGGACACCGACAGGTCATTGGCGAAGGAGCCGCCGGCCGCGCTCTTGCCGACCACGGCCAGCACGACCAGCAGCAGCCAACCGGTGATCACGAGCCAGCGGTAGCGAACCGAGAACCCAGCCACGCTCCGAAGCGCAGACCTGCCTTGTGGGGAAAGGCCCACGTGATGTCCGGTGCTCATGTCGTCGACTCCGTTAGCTGTTGTTGGGGGGTGTCTCTGGTACGGTAGACATCTGTCAATACATGAGTACAACACGTGTCTACTCACATGTCTACTCACATGTCTCATGAGACGGGAGCGGTGCCACGATGAAGACGGCAGGTCTGGGTTCGGTTGGACGCCCAACGGACCGGCGTCAGCAGACCAGGGACCTGGTGCTGGATGCCGCGCTCCGCCTGTTCAGCGAACACGGCTACCTCGGTGTCCGGGTTGCGGACATCGCCAAGCAGGCGGGCGTGTCACGGGCCACCTTCTACAAGCACTTCGCGGAGCGGGAGCAGGTCCTGGCCGAGTTGTTCGAGCGCCTCCTTGGCACCGAATCCGAAGCCACGACCATTGACCCCTCTGGTCTGACCGGTTCCGAGCCGGCCGAACAGCAGATCGTTGTCGTGGTCGAAGCTGCTGTCCGCCGGATGCTGGAACAGGAACAGCTCGCCAGGTTCGTCTACAGCCTCCCGGTACGGCACAGCGCGCTGCTGCGCCCGGGGGCTCGCACCACCCCCCCGGTATTCGCGCAGGTGACCCGTTTGCTCGAGGCGGCGGCGGAGCACGGCGAGGTTCGCAGGGATGTATCGGTCGCACTGTTGGCGCGGCACGTCCTTGAGGCGATGGAGACGGGGATGCGCGACTGGGCCGAAGACCGCGTCGATGACCCGGTGGGGCATGTCCGGCTCATGCTCGGCCTCGCCTTCCAGGGCGTGACGAAGCGCTAGCTCCTCCAGCATCCTTCGTCTGCCCTGTCTGCTTCGGCCTGGTGTCGACACTTCGGGCCGATCGGACAAGGCGTAGGCCTCACTGGCCACCGCAAACCGCACTCCAGGCGAGGACCAGGTTCAGGCGAGCAACAACATCGTGGCGAGGGTCAGACTCGCGACGATCTCGCCGACGCCGATCGTTGCGGCAGTCAGCCCGGGCCACCGCTTGGGCACGACGGTCGCCCGCAATGCGAGTACAAGAAAAAGCGCCCCCAACCACGGGCTTGCGACCGAGGCGGGCACACATACGGCGACGTGGTACATCACCGAGAGCCGGTACCTCCCGACCTGTCCACGGTCGCGGATCATCGTCTTGACGTAAAGGACCGTGCCGGCGAAATACGCAAGGAGCAGCCCAGCCAGCACCCAGGTTCTCCCCTGATCGGCCCCGGGCAGCCACGCCAGTCCCGCGAGGCCGGGCGTCCCTGGCTCCCCGAGCCGCCCCCCAAACCCAGCAGCCACGACCGTCATGAGGCACGCGGCCAGGACCGTCACCCCATCGTTGAGCAACGAGCGGTCCGCCCGTCGCCAGGAGCACCACAAACTGAAGGCAAGCAAAGGGAGGAAGACGACCGCCCAGTGCAGCACGTCGGGCTGAACCACGACCACGACCAGGCCGAGCACGACGGTAAGGACCCCATAGGTGCGCACCGGTGGCCAGTAACGGCGCTTGCCTCGGGACCGAAGCCATAGCCCTGCGGCGAAAAACGCCAAGTACCCAACCAGCCAAGCGAACAGCAGCAGCAGGTGTCGCCAGCTCGGCCCCGCATCAAGGGCGCCGACGGCGAACGGCACGATGAGCATCGCCCACGCCCCGTGTTGATTCGGCACCCAGCCTG
>Ga0209587_1000210_pt1 | contig 28952 bp, 35 predicted proteins | sample NGEPerD_2_FD_184512 | JGI IMG/M metagenome (GOLD analysis project Ga0209587, IMG submission 184512) | Arctic peat soil microbial communities from the Barrow Environmental Observatory site, Barrow, Alaska, USA - NGEE PermafrostL1-D... | ecosystem: Environmental > Terrestrial > Soil > Wetlands >...
TTTACGGAACCGCAACCCCTTACGTTGCCTGAAGGAATAGCTATTTGTTATAGTTCAGGTTGCGACTCGTGCAACAGAGAGACTTGCTGCAGGGTGGCTGCCGGTAGAGCCAGGACCAGCGGAGGGGGGTCAAGTCCAAAATCTTCTGTAAGTAATTCGGCCGCTCTTTGACGAAAGTGGCCACCGCCCTCCATGATGGTTGGTGCGAAAAACCGACTACCAAGGAGGAGAACCCTTGGCCAGCTTCAACACCACGTCCCTGCCCACCGATGTGCAAGAGGTACTTATCAACGAGCGCGACTTTCTGGGTGAGATCGTGCGCAGCGTCCTGCAGGAGATCCTGGAGCTGGAGATAACCGAGCACATAGGGGCAGAGCCCCACGAACGCACAGAGAAGCGAGAAGGCCCTGGTGCTCGCCCTCATGGAGATGTACGTACAGGGGTATCCACCCGCAGGGTGGCCAAGATAACCGAGGAGCTCTGCGGTAGCTCATTCGGCAGATCCACCGTCTCCGCCCTTTCTGGGGCCCTCGACGCCGAGCCTGCGGCGTGGAGGAATCGTCCGCTCTCAGACACCTGCTACCCCTACCTGGTAATCGACGCCCGCTACGAGAAGGTGCGCCGGGCGGGCCGGGTGGTCTCCCAAGGGGTGCTCATCGTGAAGGGGGTGCGAAAAGCAGACGAAAAGACGGGAGATCCTGGCCGTAGAGTGCGCCGACACCGAATCTGAGGCCACCTGGGGAGATATCTTCCGCTCCCTAAAGGAGCGCGGGCTTAGTGGGGTCAAGCTCGTGACCTCCGACGCCCATGCGGGACTCAAGGCCGCCGTGTCCCGCCACTTCCAGGGTGCCTCCTGGCAGAGATGCCGGACCCACTTTCAGCGCGATCAGGCGACCAAGGTCTCCTACAGACACAGAAAGGAGACTGCCGCCGCCATCCGCGACGTCTTCGACGCCCCCGACCTTACGAGCGCGCTCGCCCGCGCCCAAGGAGCGGCCGACAAGTGGCGCAGCATTAGCCCCCAGGTCGTCTCTGCGCTGGAGGAGGAGGTGGAGGAGTGCCTGACCGTGATGCACTTCCCGGCCCCGCACAGGAAGCGTCTGCGCACCACCAACGGACTCGAGCGCCTAAGCGGGGAGATCAAGAGACGGACAAACGTGGCCCGCATCTTCCCCAGCGAGGAGGCCTGCCTGCGTCTGGTGACCGCCCTGGCCGTGGAGACGAGTGAGGAGTGGGTCACCGGTCAAGGGCTACCTGGATATGGAGCTTCTCGAGGAGATGGAGGAAGTGAACGAGATAGGAGAAAACCCGAAGGAGGTGACGACCCTGCACGCTACCGTCTGATAAGCTCACCCCATCTGGAGGGTAATTTACAGAACTTTTCGGACGCAACCGAGCACGCCGACGGGCCAGGGAAGAGCCAGCTGACCCACAAAGAAGTAGGTCATGTACGCGCCGACCAGCAGCAACTCTCCCTGAGCTAAGTTGATCACATCGCTGGCCTTGTAGATAAGCACGAAACCGAACGCAGCCAGAGCGTACACCGCTCCGTTGGTGAGCCCGGAAATGAGCAGTTGCAGCAGAAGCCCCATCTATCCCCCCTATGGAGTGGGCGCTTTCTCTTCCTCCGTCTTCATCGACATCACCTGCAGTTTGGTCCTGATGTCGGCAGTGCGACCATCCTGATAGGTGATTGTGGTGTCTACGCCAATGTACTCCTCTTCCCCATAGAGAGCGTCCACGATCTCCTTGTAGCGCTCGGCTATGAACCCGCGCCGCACCTTGCGGGTCCGAGTGAGCTCTTCATCGTCACTGTCCAGCTCCTTGTGGAGCAGGATGAAACGCTTCATGCGGGCAGCCGGGGGGAGATCCTCGTTCGCGCGAACCACATCCTCGCGAATCAAGTCATAAACCTCCCCCTTCTGCGAGAGGTCGGTGAACGTGGTGAAACCTATATGCTTGTTCTCAGCCCAGCTCCCCACAGGGCCGGCATTGATGTTGATCATGGCCGTGACGAACGGCCAATCCCCGCCGCCGAAGACCACAGCCTCCCCCACGTAAGGGCTGAACTTGAGCTTGTTCTCCACGAACTGAGGGCTGAACTTTGTGCCGTCGTGCAGGGTCATGACATCCTTGACCCGGTCAATGACTATGAGTTGCCCATCCTCGTCAAAGTAGACGGCGTCTCCGGAGTGCACCCATCCATCCTTAAGGGTCTTCTCCGTCTCCTCCGGCATCTTGTAATACCCAATGAAAACCGCGGGGCTCTTGGTCAATATCTCCCCGTCCTCTGAGATCTCCACCTCAGTCTCAGGAATAGGAACACCCATGCCTATCCGGTTGCCTCCCAAGGCAGCGAAACATAGATCGCGTCACTCTTGCCACACTCCAGGATGTTCCCACGCCCCCTCGTACAGCCCCGCATAGGTGGGCGCAGCCGCGCGCACGGCGATCCCCAGCACGCTGTCAAATGCGACCATCGGCCAAAACCTACGGTTGAACCGAAAGACATATTCGTTGAGGTATGCCTGCAAGTGCTGCGGAGACACGCCGTGGTGCGTCCCGAGCAACCACGCATCGAGGTTCCCGAACGCGATATGGATCATCGGGAGGTGCTTGTCAGCCTTAGCGTGGTCCCCACAGACGGCCAAAGCCTCATGGCTGTAGCCGAGAGCGGCCAGCGGTTGGTACCCGATCCACGCGTCCGTCCGTACTTCTGCACATGGCACCACGGTTGCCTGCACGAAGGGTATCAGCGTTTCCTGCTTCCGGTTCGGAACGACTTGTAGCCGGAGTCTGCCTGCGAGAATGCCGCGTCCGTGCCCACCGCGGTGCGTGGGTAGTGGTCCCGCCCATGAGTTTCGGATCCCGCCCGCCCCACTTACCTGACTCGCGTCTAGGCATGACCTCGACTGCGCCAACCACGAGTACCTTGTCCGTCATGCCGCGCCCCTTCCCCTGCGTCGCGCCGCCCACGAATGTCTCGTCCACCTCTACCGGGAACTTCTGACCGATGGAGTCACGCTTCGGGCGAACCATCGCGGCCCGGAGCTTATGGAGCATCTGGAAGGCAGTTTCGTATCGCTCAATCCCGAGCATCTTTTTGAACTGAACAGCACTCATTCCCGGAGTTAGGCTCGTTACGAGAAAGGCTGCCAGAACCAGGTGTAGAGCGGTTGCTTGCTCCGGTACATGATCGTCCCGGCTGTGAGGCTCGTGTCCCGCTTGCAGTTGCGGCAACGGTAGACGGTTGGGCGACCGGCGAAGGTGTAAGGCGGCCCAGCATTGCCTTCGTGTTGTTTACAATAGCTGCAGACGAAGCCAGTCGGGAATCGCTTGGCGTAGAGGTGGGCAATGCAGGCTTCGTCGTTCCGAAAGTGCTGCTGAAAGTCTGGCAGATTCTTGGGTACAAAACGGCTCTCACTACGTTCAGGCAGCGGTGACGCTCCTCACTCATCTAGCGGACCCTCATCCTACCAAAAGATGTTTTGGGAGTCAACCGGATAGGTATGCCTCGGACCACGCCTCTTCCACAAAACCGCAGACACGAATCTCCACCGGCTGGTCAACGCTGGTGAGCGGACTGACAACCTCCAGGGAGAGCCGGGAAGCCTCAGGGGCAGCCAAGGCGGATCCTGCCCCAAGAAGGACCATTGCCGGAAAGAGTGCGGCTGCAGCAAGCAGACCCCACCAGAAGCTAGTGATTCTCATGGCTCTGCAGTCTAACACAGAGCGCACCGGACCCACCCGCACCGCCCGCCCGGTCACCAAGTGCCGCGTGCTAGAATAGCCGCTAAGACGCCGGATAGCCGCTAAGGGGTTTGGATAGAGGGGATTATCCGGGCTCAGAGAGAGCGCGTGTAGGGGGACACTTGAGCGGGATCAGCCCAGAACAGAGCACGGGCATCTTCTACCAAACCCGGGTGGATGATGTCATGTCTCACTCTGCCTTCACCTGCCGAGCGGACACTCCCGTGCGGGAAATGGCGACTCAAATGCGGGACAACGTAGTTGGATCTCTGGTTATCGTGGATGAAGAGGGGTCACCACTGGGGATCGTCACGGAACGCGACTTGGTATACAAGGCCCTGACCGGGGGCCACGATTCACAAGACCCGCAAGAGCAAAGCCCCCCTTCCTCACTGACCGCGGAGGACGTGATGTCCTCACCACCGGTCACCGTGCACCCGAGCGAGTTCATTTACAAAGCGACCTTCCTGATGATGAAAAATCGGTGCCGCCGGTTGGTTGTGGTGCGGGAAGACGGACAACTGGCCGGGATGCTCTCCATGCGCGACCTCTTCCGTCTTCAGGGTTATGAAGCACGGGTCATCACCGACCAGATAGGCAAGTCCTCCGGCGTGGATGAGCTGTGCAGGCTGCGCTCGGATATCGATGGTTTCATACACAAACTCTTCCTGGGAGATGTGGACGGATGGAGCATGTCCGAGATTCTCACCGACTTCAACGATGCCATCGTGGAACAAATGCTGCATCTGGAGCGAAAAGCCCTGCGTGCCGAAGGATTCCCCTCCCCGCGCTGTTCCTTCGCCTGGCTGGGGTTTGGCTCGGACGGACGGCGGGAGCAGGTGCTTCGGGGCGACCAGGACAATGGAATCGTAATGGAAGATGGAGACTGCGGACCGCGGGCAGAGGAGTACTTCCGCGCGCTGGCCGGCAGAGTGAACGAGGATCTGGCCGCCTACGGGTTTGACCTCTGCGACGGGGGCGTGATGGCCCGGGAAGACAAGTACTTCGGACCTCTCTCCGCGTGGAGGAGCCGCATCAGGGACATGGTGCATCACGCCCAGGATGGCAGCCAATTGCGGGACCTCACCATTCTCCTGGACTGCCGTTGCGTACGCGGAGACGCCACCCTGGTAGAGAGGCTTTGGGACTACATAATCGAGGAAACCGAACGAATACCCGTCTCGGTACGATCTTTGGGAGAAGATGCCACCGGCAAACCAGTGCCCCTGAACTTCCTGGGACGTCTTCAGTATGAGAGGGATCAAGAAGGGAAGCGTGGCTTGAATGTGAAGAAGTATGGGATGCTGCCACTGATCGCGGGGGTGAAAGCAATAGCTGTAGACCACGGCATCCGCGCTACCAGCAACGTAGAGCGCATCAATGCCTTGGGCGACTTGGGCGCGCTGGAGAAGGAGTCGGCGGAGGATCTCCTCTTCGCGCATGAATTCTTCCTGCGTCTCAAGGTGCAGGCGTCGGCGGAACGCGTGTTTCACGACCAGGCTTCCACGCACTTCATTTACCCGGAAGAGTGGAGTTCCTGGGAGAAGGATAATCTTAAGAAGGCCTTCAAGGCAGTAGACCATCTGCAGACTATTCTCCGCTATCACTTCGTGCTCTGAATGGTCATGGATCTCCTGCTATCCACCGGTTCCACGCACGGCCTGATAACTCTCCGCAAGACCTTCAAGTTGGCCGCGCACACCGGCTTTGATGGAGTCGAATACATAGTTAACCGGTATTCGCAGCCGAGGCAGCTGGAGGCTTTGCATGAAGCGGCAGAGGAGACGGGGTTGTCGGTCAGGAGCGTGCACGCTCCCTTTGAGCACGTGGATGGATGGGATGATCGCGCTGCGGCCTTGGGGAGCACTGTGGAGTTGGCCCGTTCGCTGGGCGCCGATAGCGTCACCTTCCACCCGCCGCAGAGAACCATGGAAGACGTCACCTTCTTACGCTGGATATCGGAAGTGACCGATTTCCAGAGGGAGGTGGGGGGTGGCGACGTGCTCGTGACGATGGAGAACATGCCGAAGTCCCGGAGCTGGCGAGGGATCAAGGTGCCCTTCTCAACCACCCCCTACCGCTTCCAGGACCGGGACGAGATGTGGGAGCTGATGGAGGGTCACAACCTCTACATGACCTTTGACACTACCCACTACGGAGCTGCCGGCGAGAGCCTGGGTGGCTGCTTTTCCCAGTTCCGGGACCGAGTGGGACTCATCCATCTCTCCAATTTCCGCAGACGGGACTTCCAGGAGCACCTCCCCGTACATTCGGGAGATCTGGACTTAGCGGCTTTCCTGCACCTGGTGAAACGCATGGGTTACGAGGGAGCCGTCTCTCTGGAAATCAAACCGAAGGCCCTGGAGGATCATGAAGGCGGGCCGGAAGGAGCACTGTCGGAGTATGCGGAGTGGATCCGGCGGACCCTGGCCGATAAGGAGGGTGAGGAAACGGCTACTTCAGCAGATCCGGCAGAAGACGGGCAATATGATAGTCAGACAGGGACCCGACCAACTTCTCTTCGCGGGTTACAGCAAGATACCGGATTCTCGTCCTCGTCATGAGTCTCGCGGCTTCCTGCAAATCCGTATCTACATCTACCGTCAGGATGGGGGCACGGAGCACGTCGCCCGCGGTCACTTCCATCCCCGTATAGCCTTTCGCCAGCACGTCCTTGACCACGGTCTCTCTGGTAACTACACCCACCGGTCGACCGGCCTCAGTCACTATTGCCCCGGCCAAACCCTCGTCCATGATGCCCTTGGCCACCTCCACGATGCGTCTGCGTCTAGGGACCGCCAGGAAGGCTTCGGAGTAAGCATCCCCCACCACCGCTTCCCGGCGGGGCCGTGCCCTGCCCTTCTCTGTCGATCCGGCAGTGTCTGTCACGCTTTCTCCTTCGGCTCCTCATACTCCCGGAACTCTCTGGCCACCGCCAACCGCTCGCTCCAGATGGCCCGCAGCAGCATGAGATCATCCAAGACCCTGTTGTCTATGCAGACCTGAAACACATCATGCTCGGCCATGAACCGAACAACATCATCAAAGGTGGCATCGGAGTCGATCCAGGGCAGGTCCCGTGCTACCCGAGACACGAGGGTGGATCCGTCCAGCTCCCCCCTCCCGTAGAGAAAGACAAGCTCCTTCCGCTCCAGGACTCCCACGATATCGCCCTGCTCCACGACCATGGCATAATCCCTCTCCTCCCCCAACATCTTGGAAAGAGCCGCCAGGGCAGCCTCGTCATACCCTACCCGGGGGTATTCAGCCGTGGTGAAGTCGACGGCACGGATGCCCTTCATGACTCAGAGTCCTCACCGGTCTGGGTGTCCTCACCAGACACAGTTTCCTCATCCGTTTCGGAATCCGGACGAGACTCGGAGTCAGGACGGTAGGAGTCGTAGAGCTCTTCCGAGATGATGCGCACACACGCCTGATCCTGATGGAGTGGACGAGGGTGCCGGGAGAGTATGTCCCGCGCCACCCGCAGCTCTTCTTCCACATCCTCAGTCGTCTCCCCGGTCGGCTCTCCTTCCCCGGCGGCGACGCGGGCCATCTTGCCCTCCAGTTGGCTCACCACCTCCGCCTGGTGATCAACAAGGATATCCCGCGCCTCTGTGCGCCAACGCTCGGCCAGGCTCCGGTTAACTTCAGCAGCCGCAGCCACCTCAGCAAACGTGTCGGCGTAGATGGAATCCGCGTGCGTGCGGGCGTCCAGCAGGGCGGCTTCCAAATCCCGTTCACCCATAGTCCCGGGTTCCACAATCTCCCTGCGCAGATATCCACCGAGACGGGTGGACACCTCGTAGAAGGGAAATAAGCTGTGCATTGTCTGGCCCACCGGGTAGATGCTCCGCCCTTCCTCATCCGTCCCTTGGGGGACGACACCCTGAATTGCCACATGGGCGACCTCCGGCCGACAAATTTCCTTGGGGGGCAGATATCCCCTGCGGAGGATCTCCCGGATACCTGTCCCCGATATCTGCATGCGGTACCTGGAATCGTGCGGGCAGGTCCTTTCCGTAGCCGTAGCCCGGCAGCGCGTGCAGTAGAAGACCTCCAGGAAGAACATGGGCTTGATGCCGAGTTCACTCTCCGTGTACTCCTGAAAGACCCGCTGTCCGGCATAAAGGTCATATATGTCCCCCACACCGGCGTGATCGCGGCCAATGACCGCATGGGTGCATCCGTAGTTGCGCATGACGATCGCGTGCAGCACGGCCTCCCGCGGACCGGCGAACACATAGTTCGTGCGCAATGCGTTAATTATCACCCGGTGCATGGGATAGTAGACACCGCGCAGAGCCTCCATGGCCATCACGCGATGGTGCGCCTTGATATACTCCGGCCTCTCCATAGCCACCTGCGGCAACAGCAGGATCCGATCCACCTGCTCCAACACCGTCCGATGCATGTACTCATGTCCCACATGCAGGGGATTGGCCCCGGTGATGAACCCGGCCACGCTCTCCACTCCCCGGTCGGCGTATAGAAGCTCCCGGGTCTGCCTGGGCGTCATGCGATATTTCTCGAACGCACCCCAGCTGGGACGGTCCACCAGGTGAATCCGGCCGGCCAAGCCCCACTCTCCCATGCGCCGGAATATCCCGGCCACCCCGGGGTGCTTCTCCGGATCAACCGTACCGAACAACCGCTCCGCCCGATGCTCCCGATCATACTCGTAGATATCCTCTACCTCCAGCAGGGCCACCGTCTCACCCCGCTGGTTGACGAGGGCAATCTCCTCTCCTCCCGCCAAACCAGCGAGCACTTCACGATTACGCCTGCCGGTCGGAGCCATGGAGAGGGGAATGGGCCAAGGCGTCCCATCCGTCAGCCTGCCCTCCTCCAGCACGCTCTCATTCTCCACTCTGGGAAGGAAACCGGTTATGGGAGAAAACACACCAGTGGCGATCATCTCCAGCGTGATCTCCGCCTCCCGGTCGACCATGAGACGGGGAAGCGCTGCGGCACGCCGCAGCGCTTCCTGCTTCTCTTCTCCCTCCAGGACCTGCTCAACCAGTTCGTCTCCCGGGGGATCCTGAGGATATCCTGATGTCTGTCGGTGCTCTCCTCTCATACAACTATTCTTTCAGAAAGACCACGCCGGTGCCATAGCGGTTGCAACCGAATGAACGCCTTCAGGCCACCAACTGCCTAGCGGCGAGAAGAAGGGGCCGGGAGGCTCTCGCCTCCCGGCCCCTTTGACCGCGGAGCGAACCGGCAAGGGCCCACTCCACGTCTGTGCTGAATATGACTGATCAGGCCTCTGCCTCTGAGCCGTGCACTTCGCGCAACAGTGCCCTGACCTCCCGCGGTGGCGGGGGAGTCCACATAGACACCAGAATCACAACGATGAACACGATGGGAACAGCGATCAACGACGACGCCGAAGCCGGGATCCAAGTCTGGATCCAATCAATGCCGGCGTAGTAGTCGCCCCAGACGGAGAAGAGCCAGATACCTAGACCAACGAGCATACCGGCGATACCGCCTTCCTTGCTGGCGCGGCCCCACCAAATCCCGATAACCATAAGCGGGAAGAAGGTGTTGCCGGCCAATGCGAAGGCCGCACCTACTATCTGCGCAATCAGTGCCGGCGGATTCAGGGCCACAAAGATGATCAGGATACCCAGAATCAGGGTACCGATCCGGCCCGCCCACAGGCGTTCCTCATGCGAAGCTGACGGCTTAAACACTCGGAAGTAAAGGTCGTGGCTAAACGCAGCAGCGCCCGAGGTCAGAAGACCTGAGGTGGTTGAGAATGCTGCTGCGATCGCCCCTGCAGCCAGGAACCCGACAAACCACTCCGGTAATCCTGCCATGGAGGCGGAGGACACCACGATGACGTCCGCCACGTCGCTGGAAGGCATGGCACCTTCCTGCAGCACGCGGGCGAAGGACGCGTATACCGGTGAGCTCCAGTAGAGCAAACCGATGAAGAAGAGTCCCCAAGCCACCGACCAGCGGGCATCCCGCTCGTTCGGAGTGGTGTAGAAACGCGCGATCACGTGCGGCAGGCCCATCGTCCCCATCATCATGGTGAAGGCGATGGCAACGAAATTATACGCCGACCGCGTCGCGAATGGCGCCGCATACGTGGGATCGTAGTAGCTCGCGTCTGCTGCGTGACCGATCTCCCATACCGCACTGCCGTAACCGAGTTGCGGGATGACCGCAAAATACCCCAGCTTGTTGGCGATGAAGAACAGGGGCAGCATGAAGGCGATGATCAGTATCACGTACTGCACCACCTGGTTTCTGCTCACACCAAGCATACCGGCGATCATCACATAGGCGATCACCACACCGGCGCCCAGGATAACGGATCCATTGTACGAGAGACCAAAGACCCACTCAAACACCATGCCGATGCCCTTGTACTGAGCCACAGAGTAGGTGAAGGCGATCAAGATGGTCACGATGGCCGCCACCGTCCGCGCTACCTGGGAGTAGTAACGGTCTCCGACGAAGTCGGTAGCCGTGAATTTCCCGTAACGGCGGATCTGTGAGGCCATAAGCAAGGACAGGACCGTATAGCCACCCGTCCAGCCAATCACATAGCTCAGGAATCCATAACCCTGAAGGTACACAACCCCGGCCATGCCGAGGAAGGAGGCAGCCGACATCCAGTTGGAAGCCACTGCGGCCCCGTTGGCTATGGGACCGATTCCGCGACCGGCCACCCAGTAGTCCTCGACGGACTTCACACGAGAGAGTATGCCGACCACGATGAACAGAATAAGAATCGCCGCCAGGATGATGGCGGGTATGAGCTTAAAGCCGGTTTCGAGTCCAAATTCAGCCATTAGCTCGTCCCTCCTTCCTCATCCTTGTGAAGATCCCGGGTCTCTTCGATGATCTCGTCCCTTTCCCTGAACTCAATGCCGTGCTTCTTCTCAATGGATTCAAACCAGACGTTGAAGATAATGACGAGCAGGATGAACACTACGATCATCCCTATTGCCGTCCAGAACCAGTGGAATGGAAATCCCAAGAATTTCGCGCTTGTAAGCCCGCTGGCACCGGGAAGTGCGCTGGGGTCCAGGTTAACCCTGTCCGCCCAAGCAGCCTCATCTGCGAAACTGGTGGTAGAACCCTTGGTCCCAATTGCCCACAGCAGCAGAACGAAGCCGTAAGACTCCAGCGCCCAGATTATGAGAATAGTCCAGATCGCCCTGACCTCATCACGCATGAAACCCGAGTCCGGCTTGAATATGTTGATGGGCTTAATACGAAGCTCTTCTGCAGACACGCAGGCATCCCCCCTTTCTAAGAGTTGCAGTTAGTTGCCCGAGTCCCACAATTCTGTCTTGATTCTCCCTCCTTTCCTTGCTACTTCCTCACGGTGCACCCCGACCTTGGCCTGCATGCCCACATTTGCGCCTACAGGCAACATGCACCTTTGAGTAAGCATTCTAGGAGTAGAGAGGCAACATAGCCAACGCGCTCGAAGAGCGGCGCAGTCGTCGGCCGAACGGTAGAGGTGGAGCGCTGAACGGGTTGGGCGGGTTAGAAGTCCAGGCGCTTCCGCAGTTCGCGCGTCTGACGCCGGCTTAGAGGCAGCACGGTCTTGCGCTCATCCTGCAGCCGTAGCTCGAACATGTTGGAGGAAAGGGAGATTATCTCCGCCACCTTGTTGAGATTCACTATGTAGCTGCGGTGGCAGCGGAAAAAAAGCTTGAGATCCAGACGGTCCTGCAGGGCCTTCAGCGAGTAATTGGCCAGGTAGCTGCCACTCTCTGCGAAGACCCGGGAGTAGTCACCCTCAGCCTGGAAGTAGTGTATGTGCTCCAGATCCAGGAGAACCATCTTGTCCCCCCGGTTGACGGCCAGCCGATCAAGCCGCTTTGGATGCTCCGAGGATTGGGAGACCGAGGCGTCCAGTGTGCTCAACAGCCTGTTGACCGTCTGCTCCATCCGATTTTCCGCAACCGGCTTAACCAAATAGTCAAAGGCGCTCACCTCGAAAGCCCTCACGGCGAATTCGGAGTAGGCGGTGACGAAGACCACGTAGGGATTGTCCGCGAGCTCCGCCAGACGCTCCGCCACCTCAAGACCATCCATGCCCGGGAGATTGATGTCCAGGAACACCACGTCATAAGCGACGTTCTCCGCAAGCGCCAGAGACTCCTCTGCATCAGTAGCCTCCCCTACTACCTTGATGCGCGCATGGTGTCCCAGCAAGAAGCGGAGCTCGGACCGGGCAGGAGTCTCGTCATCGACTATCAGTGCTCGATAAGTATCCTTCATGCAAGGTATCTTATCAGTCTCAGCCTGCTCCTCTCATCAAAGATCGCGTCTCGCCGCGCCTCATCAACCAAAGCTTCTATTACCACCCAACCCAGATCCGACTCACCCGACGTGCCCTCATCCGGGGTTTCTTCCCTCCCCGGTTTTGCATCCGGACCAGAGATGTCTACCGTCCAACGGTCTTCAGTAAGAGAGAAATCAATCTTCAGGGTAGGAGGACTCTGCGATCTTCCTCTTCGGACGAAATGCGGCTACCGTGGGTGCCGGTATCACTGCCGTCTTCCTCGCTCACGAAGTACGAGCACCCTTCGGACACTGCTACTTTCAGATCCGTTATCTGATCCACTTCCAGACCGGTGCCGGTACCCAAACCAGACACAGCCAAGCGACACAGCGCCACATACTCCGCCTTAGCGGGGATCTCAAGAACGATGCGGTCTGCTACAGACACAACATCTCCAAACTCTACAGACTCCAAGTTCGTCATCGTGAACACTCCGACGAAGTATACACTCCGCTCTTACCCCCGATCGCTCCGGGGATAAACAAGCCGTTCCCCGGCCTCCGCCGTCCGCCGTCTCCGTCCCCCCCCGTTGTCACTCGCCCAAATTATCTCCGACCATATGCAAATCCTCCCCACAGAAGGAACACCTCCCATCCGTAGTCCAAACCTCCTCCGCCCTGCCGGAATCCCTGCGAATCAGAGTGCGGTCACAGCCCGGGCACACCGTATTCTGCAGAAGGTGACCGGGAATGTTACTGAGATACACAAACTCCAATCCTTCCTTCCCCCCCAGCTCCGCCGCCTTCTCCAGCGTAGAGATGGGGGTCTGGGTTAGATAGGAGAGCTCAAAATCCGGGAAGAAACGGGTGAGGTGCCAAGGCGTCTTCTCTCCGAGACTGTCACGCACCCACCCCGCCATCTCCCTGATGCCCGCAAGTTCATCGTTCATACCCGGCACGATGTTGGTGGCTACCTCGACGTGGCACCCGTGCTCCTCTTGGGCCCGAACCGCCGCCTCCATCGCGGGCGAAGGGTCTTCTACCTTGGTGAGCCAGAACCACCCCTGCGATCGAGGCGCTTTGAGGTCAAACCGAAAGGCGTCCAGATACGGACCGACCTTGTCCAGGGATTCTTCAGTCATATAACCCGCCGTGACAAAGGCCGTAAACAAACCGGCCTCCTTGAAGGCGCGGGAGACATCCGTCACGTAATCTATCCACACGACCGGATCATTGTATGTCCATACGAGCCCGCGAAGCTTATGCCGACGGGCCATGGAGACTGCGTGGTCCGGACTGAGATAGGAGAACTTCTCCGCCTCCCCCCGCGCATAAGCATGGGATATCTGCCAATTCTGACAGCCGGAACACAAGACGTTGCAGCCTAATGTCCCCAGGGAGAGGGCGCGTGTACCCGGATAAAAGTGGAACAGCGGCTTCTTCTCGACTTCATCTGAAATGACGGTGGCGGGGCGGCCATAGACCAGTTCCACCAGCCCGCCCGTCCCGCACCCCTCGTGCCCTGCACAGGCCTTCCTTGTCCTCCGGTATCTCGCAGTAGTGGGGGCACACCGAGCACCTCAAGTAATCATACCCCGCAGTGCCTCCAATCCTTTCTCGATCTCCTCCAGGATTTGCCCGTGTAGATTCTCATTAGCCGAAGCCACCACGGACATCTGATGGTCAACACCGGACCCCAGACGCGGCCGGCCGGTCAGAGACCGGCCGGCCGCGTCCATCACCGTACACCCCGCCTCCTCCAAGATAAGGCTGGAAGCTGCCACATCGTAGGGTGCGTTATTGAGAACATGCCCGTTGCCCACTTCCCGGAACCGCTTCTCCACCTCAGGCAACACCTCTATCATCCTGGGCCCCACGTCCACATAGGCGTCCAGCTGACCGGTCAGAATGCGCGTCATACAATATGTAGCGCTTCCCAAGATCAAAGACGGCACCGTCTACTGAAGAGCTGTCTATCAACCCACCCAGAACGGTAGACAACTCCAGGGCAGGCCTGCCCTGAAAACCGAGAGTCCAGAAGAGCCGGGACAGGTCGGTGTTGGTGGAGAGCCGTATCTCCCTATCTCCGCCCCCCACGTTCCTCGCCCGGACCCCACCTCCCCTGCGCGCACTGAACATCCCACCCTCTTTGATCTCCACCAGAACGCCGTAGAGCACATCCCCCATGGCCGGTTCCTTTTCCCACCTCGCCACGGCTATGCTCACACATGCTGCTTCAAAACCGGCTGCCGCCGGGCGCGTGCCGTCAATGGGATCCAGCACCAGCACGTAATCCGGGTCTTCCCCGGCCAGCAGGCCGCGGTCCTCCGAGTACAGAGCCACGGGCACATTCTGCCGGGCCAGGAAGTCTGCCGCGTAGTTCTCTGCTTCCTCATCCACGGCAAACGTAGTGTCCCCTCCCACTGCGGTACCCGCCAGACCGCGGGCCGATGCAGCCCCGAGCGAGGGCATTACCAAGCCTCAGAGTTCCCAGGCCAGTCGATCAGCGAGCTCCGCAATCCAGGGTGTCATATGGACCGTGTCTGCTCCGGCTTCCAAACGCGAAGGCCACCGCCATCCGGATCGCACGGTCTCCGCCCGCAGCAACCAGGCACAAGAACCATCCTTTGCTCGTATTCCCTTGGAAGCGAGCCCACCAGAACCTCGATGATCTTCTCCTCTCCGCCGCGCACTACCGTCAGATCCACCTTGCTGCCGGGTTTGGTGTCCGTCACATGCGCAGTCAACTCTTCAGCCGACCCCACGGGATCATCTCCGAACCCCACGATCACATCCCCCGCCTCTATATCCGACCTAGCGGCGGGCGTGTCCGGATGGATCTCAACCACGTATGCCCCTTCCTGCACTTCTTCCGGTGGGTCCGCCATATACTCCACGCTCTGTATGGTAACGCCCAGATACCCGCGAATCACGTGCCCTTCTTCCCGATGACCTGACGCAGCCAGGCGTCGACCGCTCCCGCTTCCATGAGCCGCTCCTGTGTGTACCTCACCGCCTCCGGTGTAGCGTCATCCACCAGCGTTTCCAATAAGACAATCTGCCCGCATCCGTCCCGGGTCCCGCCCGCTTCCACTCCCGCCGCCACCTTCTCCCCCAAGACCACACGGAGCACATTGGCTCCGTGAGGCAGGCTGCGTGAACCCGCTCCGTACCCTACACCCCACACCTTCATGGAAGGCAGAGAACCCCAGACGTGCGTGATCTGACTTAAGAGCAGGGCTCCGGTGGGAGTGGTCATCTCGCCCGGGATCTCTCCGGCAAGAACCGGACAACCGCGGAGCAGCTCAAGCGTGGCCGGCGCAGGAATGGGTAGTTCACCGTGCTCCATGGTCAAGCGACCCCGCCCCAAGGGCACCGGCCCTGTTACCACCTCTCCCACTCCCAGGTGCTGGATGAGGGCGAATGTCCCTACTATATCCACAAGAGTGTCCGCCGCCCCCAGCTCATGGAGGTGCACGTCCTCGACAGGCACTCCATGGATGCCGGCCTCCACCTGGGCCAGACGGCGAATCGCCTGAGTCGAAGCCTCTCTCACCGTCTCGGGGAGCGCAGCGCCGCCGATAATGGACCGGAGGTCCGCCGGACTGCGGAACGGAGGGTTATCCTCCTCCACGTCAACACGCCGACACCGTATACCCCCCTCCATCGCCGCATTGGACTCCACCCGCACCCCTGGGAGCGCCAGAGCCTCCACCGCCTTATCCAGAACCTGCCCCAGCTCCGGTCTCTCTGGATCCAAGTCCAGGAGAGCAGCCAAAAACATGTCACCGGCTACTCCCGCCCAGGGGTCCACATGTAGAACGCACCCGAGACCGAGGCCAGTGGACATCAATATGACCTATACTCGCCGGTGGTGTGGCAATGCGCGCAGGTCTTGGTTGAGTGACACTCGAAACACGGTGTCACCCCCTGAGCGGCAATCACCACACGGTGTTGCCTGCGCCACGAAGGACCCTCTTGGTCATAACCTTCGTGGTGGCAGTCATTGCAGAGTACCCTTTCCACGTGACAAGAGAGACAGTTGTCTCCCCCGGCCTCCTCCGCCTTGTCCGCGTGCACATCTTGCCAATCTGGCGGATGCGGCATCTGTACTCCGTGGCAGTCCAAGCAGAAGGAGGAAGCGTGACACACCGGGCACTCTTCTCCGTCTTCCTGAGCCCCCACCGAATGCCCGGCCTGGACCCGCGAGAGCCGCTCCGCTCCGGGCAGCCAGTCGGCATCCTGGTGCGAATCCGGTTCCAGAGGGAACGCGGGGGGATGACAAACTTCACAAGCCCCGCTGGGAGCCTGCGGGTCATCCTGGGAGTGACATCCAAAACACTGGGCCATTGTGGGCGCACGGATTCCCTCCTCAGTGTGCGTAGGCACTTTGTGGCACTCTCCACACTGGGCACCCGAATCAAGATGGAATCCGTGCGCGAAAGCGTCCACCAGTGACGAGGTACGCTTCAAGAAGGCGTCTAAATCGGCGTGACAATCGGGGCAGCGCTTGAAGTTTCCCTCCAGCACGTAGTCACCACCGGAAGAGGAATCTGCGCCTGAGTGTTCAGTGGTCTCGGTCGCCGTGGTGGAAGTTCCGTCCTCCTCTTCGCCTTCTCCCGCCGGGCTGCAACCGGTCAAGCCCAACGCCGGGGCAAGCGCCAGTACCATCAGCAGAGTGAGCAGAGCTGCTCCGGGCAAGCGTGGAGAGAGTCCACGTCTGCCTCCAACATATCTGATCACTCGGCCGCCATCTCGGCCCTCTCGAGCAGCAGGCTTCGCCATGGAAGCGCAGCTTCCCCTTCTTCGTCTACAAGCCAACATCTTCGACATCATAAACAGTACTCGGCGCATGCACAACTCCGCCCGGACACCTCTCCTCGGCTGCGCTCGTTCAGCGGTTCTTGACCGCGTGCTAGAATGAGTTTCTGAAAACTCATCATAGGGGGCCCAGACTGTTGCCAGGATCAGGGAGAATTCCGACTACCGTCCTGATAGTCATCGCGTTAACTCTGCTGGTCCTGTTTCCGGCGACCGGATGCCCAGGAACCCAGGAGAAGACCACTGGGGAGGAGGCCACTGGGGAGGAGGCCACGGATACCACCGACCCATTGGACAATGTGCCTCCTGTGGACCCGGAAGAGGCAACTGCAGTAGAGCGAGTGGCGACGGACTTTCTCACCGCCCTATTCTCCGGCGACGCTGAGACCGCAATCAACAATCTATGCACAGCCACCCGGGAGGCGGAGGAACTCAACCAGCAGAACCTCTCTGAGCGCTTCCCCACAGACGGTGTGGAGCTGGGTGAGGTCAACCCGTGGGCCACAGGTATCACCGGCGAGCTGGCCGCCGTCTTTTTTCGCACACCCAACTCCTCTCTGGGCGGAGAGGAGGGCGGTTCGTTCCAGTCTGTAACCATTCTTCTCTACCATGATGAGGGCAACTGGAAGGTGCTGGCCTTCACCACCTCTTCCAACGAGCTGAGGGAGATGGATGACATCAGAGTGGGAAAGATCGGCGAGGGCTCCTACAAGATACAGTTTCACCACTATGATCCTCAGACGGGACCTGGATCCGGCGCGATGCGCTTCAGCGCCGCGGACGTACCCGTGGACTAACAGTGGTCTCCAAACGTCTCGCCGGATATATTGGCTCGGTTATCAATCAACTACGGACCGAGCAGGGGCTCACTCTACAGGCCCTAGCCGATGAATCCGGTGTGTCCAAGAGTTACCTGGGGGATATTGAGAAGGGACGGCTAACTGCCAATCCATCCTGTCCGCGCACAATAGGACAGATGACGATCCGGACACCCGTATCCAGATCTGCAGCCATACGCTCCACCACGAAGGCCTGTTGGCCGTCCTTTTGGCCAAAGTAGGCCACATCAGGGCGGCAGATATTAAACAGCTTGCCGACCACCGTGGTAACACCACGGAAGTGGCCGGGACGGCGGGCACCGCAGAGCCCTTCGGTCAAACCCTCTACTTCTATCCAGGTCGCGTGATCCGGTCCGTACATCTCTTCCTCGGAGGGGGCGAAGACCAGGTCCACCCCTGCCTTCCGCGCCTTTTCCAAGTCACGTTCCAAATCACGCGGATAACGCTCCAGATCCTCCCCCGGGCCAAACTGGGTAGGGTTCACAAATATAGTGAGTATGACGAAGGAGGTCTCCTCCCGCGCCCTGCGGACCAGGGACATATGGCCCTCGTGAAGGTAGCCCATCGTGGGAACCACCCCTATGCTGCCCCCGGAGCAACGGACATCCCGGACCACCTCCCGGACTTCGTCCTTGGTCTCTACCTTCTTCATGATTCCAATTCAGGTCCCAGGGCGGGTATCCCACCCACCGGCCCGGCTCTTGCCACCGCCCGCCGAATGGACCCGGCGGTGGCGTCCGCTGCGGCCGCTCCCAGTTGAAAGAGATTGGAACGCATACCACCGAGGGAGAGGACGAACACGGCATCCCCATCTACGGGCGTGTGCACGGGAGACACAGCCCTCGCCATGCCGTCGTGGGCCATCCGCGCTACCTGCCGGCACTCGGTCTTAGTCAGTCCGGCGTCTGTGACAACAACAGAGAGAGTGGTGTGCTGCAGTCCGCGCTCAAAGCGCGGGTGACCTTCCAGGCTTAGCAGGTAGGAACGGGTGTCAAGAAAACCCTGATCTTCTCCGCGGGCACCGGCAAGAATACTCCCATCTTCCGCCACCACATCCCCAAAGGCATTGACAACCGTGAAGGCAACGATGGTCGTCCCATCCCCAATACCCACGCGATGGACCCCAAACCCTCCCTTCATCCAACCCTCTTCTCCCCGCACCTTACCTACAGTGGCCCCTGTCCCCACTCCCACTGAGCCCTCTTCTACCTCCTCGCCCGCCTGCATCGCCGCCAAGTAGCCGCCCTCTTCTCCTACGCGGGCAGTGGCGCTCCCTATACCCAAATCGTAGATAACCGCCGCAGGAACCAGAGGCACGCGTGCGTATGGAGTATCGTAGCCGTAACCTCGCTCCTCCAGAAAGCGCACTACCCCCGTCGCCGCCGCCAAGCCAAAGGCACTCCCTCCCGTTAACAGGATGGCGTGCACCTCGTCTACCGTCGAGTGAGGGGAAAGGAGATCCGTCTCCCTGGTGCCCGGGGCGCCACCCCTTACCTCCACCGAGGCGGTTGCACCGCCGGGAGCAAGAATAACGGTGCACCCGGTGGCTCCGGCCAAATCAGTGTGGTGACCGACTGATATGCCCGCCAAATTCATGCGCATGAAGAAACCCAAACGAGAGTCCGATGCCCGACGAAGATCAACAGAGTGCTACCTGGAGTTCTTCCGCATCTGCTCCAGGAATTCGGTATTGGACTTGGTCTCTTTGAGCTTGTCTATCAGGAGTTCTATGCCGGCGTTGGTCTCCAGGGCGTGCAGCACGGAGCGCAGCTTCCAAACCATGGATGCCTCCTTCTCTTCCATGAGAAGCTCTTCCTTCCGCGTGCCGGATTTCTCGATATCCATGGCCGGGAAGATCCGTTTATTAGCCAGTTGACGGCTGAGGTGAACTTCCCAGTTGCCCGTGCCCTTGAACTCCTCAAAGATGACCTCGTCCATACGCGATCCCGTCTCCACCAGAGCCGTAGCCAAGATAGTCAGGGAACCGCCCTCTTCGATATTACGCGCAGCACCGAAGAACTTTTTGGGAGGATACAGCGCAGTAGAGTCGACACCACCGGACAGTATCCGCCCGCTCGTGGGAGCAGTGAGGTTGTACGCTCGGGACAGTCGGGTTATGGAGTCCAGGAGGACCACCACATCCTTCCCCACCTCTACCAACCGTTTAACCCGCTCCAGAACCAGCTCTGTCACCTGAATGTGGTTCTCGGGGGGCTGATCAAAGGTGGAGCTCACCACCTCACCATTCACAGACCGCTCCATGTCCGTCACCTCTTCCGGCCGCTCGTCCACAAGCAGGACCAGGAGGTGCACATCCGGGTCATTCACAGAAATAGAGTTGGCGACTTCCTTGAGCACCGTAGTCTTGCGGGCCTTAGGAGGAGAGACAATGAGACCGCGCTGCCCCTTCCCTATAGGGCTAATAAGGTCTATGACCCGCGCTTCCAAACGACGGGCCTCGGTCTCCATGCGCAGCCTCTCTTCCGGAAAGAGAGGCGTGAGAGAATCAAAGTTCGGGCGGTGCCTCGCCTGCTCAGGATCCAGTCCGTTGACTGTGTGCATCTTCAGCAGGGCATAGTACTTCTCATTGTCCTTGGGGTTGCGGACCTGCCCGGTGATTTCATCCCCACGGCGGAGCTTGAATCGCCGGATCTGAGATAAGGAAACGTAGAGATGTCGGAGTCGGATTGGTTGTATCCCCGCGTGCGCAAGAAGCCGAATCCGTCAGGGAGGATGTCCAAAAGACCGGTCCGCATCTGAAGACCACGATCTCCCGCCTGCTCCTCCAGAATCTTGCTGATCAGCTCCTGCTTGGAGTACTTCCTGTAGTTCTTGATCCCCAGCTCCCCTGCGACCAGATGCAGGTCCGACATGAGCTTGGGTTGTAGTTCCGCTAGCTCCATGGCTCTCCCTCTGCTTCCTTCCTGATGATCCCTATTGGTCATCCCCCGCCGGTGTGGCGGCTCGTCCAGTACTTTATCTACTGCCCCCCTCAGAACCAAGCATCGCATGACGCAAGACCTGGAAAGAGTAAGTGAACCGCAGGCTCCAATTCCGGCGAGGATTCTCCATACATCTTCGCGGCTGGAATCAGTGGGTATCTTTCGAATGATATTGAGACGGCGAGTAAGCGGTGTAAACTGCGCGGCTAAGGCTCATCTGCCTACTCCCGTAGCCCCACTGCCACCTATAATAGCAGGTCGCTCCCGAAGCGCAAGCCGCATGAATACGATTATCTGAACAGAGGCACACTACTGGGAGAGACACCTGCGCCCGCCGTCTTCAGCAGTTGTATGCCCCACTCCCGCAGACCCCCTTCCCCTGAGGTCCCAAAAAGTAAGCTCAACAGACCGACCCCCCTATCTTTATCCAGACTCGTCACCCCGTATCCATCCGGCTCAAAGCCACTTAACTCTGCAGCCGCATCCAGGGCATCGCGATAGGAACCGGTGCGGTCAACGAGCCCCTTCTCCAACGCCTCTTCCCCGGGAAAGGTTAGACCGTTTGCGAGCTCTTCCACTTCTCTCTCATTCAGAGGGTCTCTGGCCTTGGCCACGTCGCTGATGAATTGCTGATAAATCAGGTCCATCTGTTGCCGGAGAATGTCCTTCTCCTCCTCCGTGAGCTCGCGGGAGACGTGCCCCATGTCCTTGTAGTCCCCCCGCGTGAGAACCGTGTATTTCATGCCCACCTTCTCCAGCAACTCTTCCAGATCCACGGCGGCGAGGATCACACCGATGCTGCCCACCTGAGAGGACGGCGCCGCCACGATCAAATCGGCCGCACTGGAGAAGTAGTAGGCTCCGGAGGCGGCCACATCCCCCACTGAGACCACAACCGGCTTCTCCATCTCGCTCACGGCCTGATAGATCTCCCAGGAGGCGGCCGGGCTCCCCCCGGGACTGTTCACCCGGAGGACAACTGCGTCAATGCTGTCGTCCCGGTCGGCCTCTCGCAGGGCTTCGGCCGTCCACTCCGGGTCTACGCTCTGAGTTCCTACCAGGGGGTCGGTTGAAGCCGAGGCGGAGACAACGCCTTCCAAGTGCAGCACCCCAATACTGCCCCGGCGCTCAAACCGCCTCCTTCGCCCGCGACCAGGACGATTCCCACTACCAGCCCCACATAAAGTACGACCACAGCAGCCAGAACGGCGACCACTATCTTGGCCGTCTTAGACATCTTGCCCCTCCAACACCACGCGCTCCACAGCTTGGAGCTCTGCCGGACAATGAATTATGGGAGAAGATTGGTCTATGGCCGCCTGCGGATCCTTGAGGCCGTGACCGGTGAGCACAACCACTACAGTCTCATCTTCTCGGAGCTTCCCCCGCTCATGCTTGAGCAACCCGGCCACACCGGCCGCCGACGCCGGCTCACAGAAGACCCCTTCCTTGCGCGCCAGCAGTCCCTGGGCGGCCAGGATCTCATCATCGCTGACATCGCGGATGACCCCACCGGAGTCTGCAGCAGCCTTCAACGCCTCCTCTCCCCGTGCAGGGTTGCCTATGCGAATGGCCGTAGCTACCGTCTCCGGTTCCTGGACAGTCTCCCCCCTGACCAGAGGATTCGCCCCGGAGGCCTGAAAACCCCACATAACCGGGAGTTTCTCCGCTTTCCCCGCCTCCCGATACTCCCGGAAACCCTGCCAATAGGCGGTGATGTTGCCGGCGTTGCCCACAGGGATGGCCAGGTAGTCAGGAGCTTCACCCAGCTCCTCCACCACTTCAAACGCCGCCGTCTTCTGCCCCTCGATCCTGTAAGGGTTGAGAGAGTTGACCAAGGTGATGGGGTTCTCTGCAGATATCGCCTTGACGAAATCCAGAGCCATATCGAAGTTGCCGTCGACGGCAACGGCGACCGCACCGTGCATGAGCGCCTGGGAGAGTTTACCCAAAGCTATCTTTCCCTCCGGGATCAGCACCACGCACCGCAGCCCCGCCTTGGCCGCGTACGCCGCAGCGGAAGCCGACGTGTTGCCCGTGGAAGCACAGATAACGGCTCCGGACCCCTCTTCCACGGCGTGCGTTATGGCCATGGTCATTCCCCTGTCCTTGAAGGAGCCGGTGGGATTGGCTCCTTCAAACTTCAAGAAGGCCCGGCAGCCGAGTTCCTCGCCCAGCCACCGGCAGGGAATCAAGGGCGTATCCCCCTCCACCAGGGAAACGGCAGTCACATCCTCTCCCACCGGGAGAAATCCGCGGTATCGCTCTATCAGCCCCCGCGTGCTCATAGAACACGAATGGTCGTGAGGGGACTGCGGCAACAGGAGAGCTGTCCCACTTCCTCAATCGCTGCAAAGAAATCACGTTCGATAGTGGGGTGAGTGATCATGACCAACTCCGCTTGGTCCCCGTGCCCTTTCTGAATCATGCTCTCTATAGAAACCTCATACTCTCCGAATATTGATGATATCTGAGCCAGGACCCCGGCCCGGTCCTCCACGCGGGTTCGGATGAAGAACGCAGAGGAGGTCTCTGCATCCGGGATGAAGTCCCGATCCTTATAGCAGGAGCAATCTTGGAGAAAACCCGCCTTGTCCGTGCTCACGATGGAGATGATGTCGCTCACCACAGCAGAGCTGGTGGGCACACCCCCCGCTCCTGGTCCAGATAACATGATCTTGTCTATCACATGACCTTCCAAGAACACGGCGTTATCCACCCCGTTGATGGAGGCCAGCGGGTGGTCCTGAGAGAGCAACGCCGGATGCACCCGCACATTGACCCGTTCATCCACCAACCGAGCTGCTCCCACCAACTTGACCATAAAGCCAAACTCCCGCGCGTACTGAACGTCCTCCGGGCGGACGTTCTCCAGCCCCTCGCAACTGACATCATCCAGCGTAACCCGGGAGTGGTAGGCAATGGATGCTGTGATGGCCATCTTGGCCGCCGCGTCCGCACCGGTGACATCTTCGGTGGGGTCGGGCTCAGCGTATCCCAGCTCTTGAGCCTGAGCCAGAGTATCCTCATAGTCTCCGGCACCCTTAAACATCTCCGACAATATGTAATTCGTGGTGCCGTTAACTATCCCGTACACGGTGTGCAGATCCGCCGCCATCATACTCTCACGCATCACCTTGATGATGGGGATGGCGCCACCGACCGACGCCTCAAAGCGTATCTGCTTTCCCGCCTGCTTCGCTAGGTCAAAGACCGTTGCCCCGCGGGTGGCCAGGAGCTGCTTGTTTGCCGTGACCACGTCCTTCCCGGCTGTAAGCGCCCCTTCTACAAGACTGCCGGCCGGGTCTACTCCACCTATTAGCTCCACGACAATATCGATGGAGGGATCTCCGACTATGTCCGTGTAATCGTCCGTGAACAGATCCTGCGGAACACCGGGTCGCTCCAGCTCAAGATCCTTCTCCAGTATCCGGACCACACGAAGATCTACTCCGGTCGCCTGCAGTATCTCATCTCTCTCCTTCTGGATGAGATGGTAGACGCTCGATCCCACTGTGCCAAAGCCCAGCAGGCCGATCCGCACCACTTTATCCACTCCTACCTCCATATCTACCGTCGCTCCTGAGACCGCTATGCCCAAGCGGACCCTACAGTGGACGCTGCTTGGCTATCAGATCGTCATAAGACTCGCGCTCAACCATGATCCGAGCGCCTCACCGTCCCGCACCAGCAGAACGCAGGGACGCAGACTCCCATTGTAATTGGAGGCCATGGAGTAACAGTAGCCACCGGTGGCCGGGGTCACTAATATGTCACCCACCTCGGGAGCAGCAATCACCGCGTCTTTAATGAGGATATCACCACTTTCGCAATGCTTTCCCGCCACGGTGACCGTGGTGTCCGTCAGAGCCTCTGCCTTGTTGCCCAGCATGGCCTCATACTTAGCACCGTACAGCATGGGACGCATATTGTCGCTCATACCGCCGTCCACACTCACATAGGTGCGGATACCGGGGATGTCCTTCATGGAACCCACCGTGTATGCAGTCACCCCCGCCTTCCCCACGATGGAACGACCCGGCTCCACCAGGATACGGGGAACCGGAAGACCCACCCGCTCCATCTCTCTCTGAAGGCCGAGAACCTTCACCTCCGCATAAGCGTCGATGGGCGCAGGGTCTTCTTCTTCCGTATGCCGAATACCCAAACCTCCTCCCACATTGAGATACCGGCACTCAAACCCCAGGTTGTCGTGAGCCTCCTTGATTAGATCCACCAACACGGCAATGGCCCGCCGATAGCCCTCCAACTCAAAGATCTGACTTCCGATGTGGGCATGCAGCCCGGCAAGATCAAGGTTCTGCGCTTCGAGAGCTCGCCGGATGGCCTCCTCAGCCCTGCCTTCGACCAACCCGAAGCCGAACTTGGAGTCTTCCTGGCCGGTCTGGATGTACTCGTGTGTATGCGCCTCCACACCCGGTGTAATACGAAGCAAGACCCGCTGGATATTCCCTCTCGCTCCGGCCAACCGGTCCAGCAGCTCCATCTCGTACAGGTTATCTACGACCACGCAACCCACTCCGTTGTCCAGCACGTACTCCAGCTCAGCCTGCGTCTTGTTGTTGCCGTGAAAGAAGATACGATCAGTAGGAACTCCCGCCTGAAGCGCGGTGTAGTATTCGCCACCCGAGGACACATCCAAGGACAGGCCCTCCTCGACCACCAAGGCACATATGGCTAACGTGCACAGCGCCTTGCCCGCGTAAATGACCTCAAAGTCCTGGGTCAACCGGGAGAAACCCTCTTGGAACCGACGGCATTGGTCCCTGATGGTCTTCTCCTCATAGACCATCAACGGAGTGCCAAAGCGCTCCGCGAGTTCGACCACATCGCAGCCGTCTATCTCCAGGTGGCCCTCCGAACTGTGGGCGGAGTTCGAGGGATAGATAAGAGTATGTGTCATCGTTGCTCCTGCTCTTAGTTGTCCGTTTCCATTCCCTATGGCCGTCCGGCTCAGGACACCGCCAGGGAGAAGGAAAGAGGCCCGGACCGCCAGAGTACCCATGGTGCTCTGTTACAATAACATCCCAAGATGAGCGGGGACACTCCCACCTACTCCTACTTCCGGGGTGACGAGGAACCGGAGTTCGCCACTGAGACGGAATATGAAGCTGCCCGGATCCTGGACTACTATCGCGTCCCCTGGGAATATGAACCACGGACTTTCATACTCAAACAGGATCCCAACGGAGACATAAAGGAGGCCTTCGCCCCGGATTTCTACCTTCCTGAGCTTGATCTGTACATCGAGGTAACCCAGATGAAGCAATCTCTGGTTACCAGGAAGAACCGTAAGGTCAGGAAACTTCGGGAGAAGTACCCGGGAATCAACATCAAGATCCTCTACAGGAGGGATTTCGTGCAGTTGGCCAAGAAATACAACCTGGACCCACCCGGCTAGAGACCGGGAGATCTTGCGGCTCATACCTGAAGACAAGTCCGATGATCGATCACGCCTAACCAATGACCGTGCGCACGCGCAGAGCCAGGCAGGCACGAACTCTGACCCTCTGATCGACGCCACCTTCCTGGAAGAGGAGGAGATCCAGGCCAAGGTTAGGGAAATGGGCAGGCTAATTACCAGAGATTATGACGGTAAGAATCTCCTCTTACTGTCTATATTGAAGGGCGCAGTCTATTTCATGACTGACCTGGCCAGGAGCATCGACCTGCCCCTGGCTATGGTCTTCCTGGCCATCAGCTCCTACCAGGAAGACCAAGGCAAGACGGGCTCGCGGGCTGTGAGATTCCTCAAGGATGCGGACGCTCCGATGGAGGGCAAGGACGTGCTCATCGTGGAAGACATAATCGACACCGGCCTGACTTTACACTACATCAGGCGGAACCTCTCCCTGCGTTCCCCCCGCTCTCTAGAGGTCTGCACGCTGCTGGATCGGCCCCACCGCAGGCTGGTTGATATCCCCGTTCGCTACCAGGGCTTCACGGTTCCCGACGACTTCTTCGTAGGCTACGGCTTCGACCACCGGCAGCGCTACAGGAACCTCCCCTACCTGGCCTACGTCAACGCCTAGGCCGAAGCCGTGCCCCGGACACCCAAGAACGATGCCGTACACGTGGAGGAGTTACGTTTCCGAAGCCTTCCCTCAGGCGCGGGAGATGAACCCAAGCTCATCCTCGCGGGAACCATATTCCTCCCAGCCGGAGCCGACCATAGAGATCCGGCCCTTCCGGGGTTGGTCGTGGGCCACGGGGCCGGCAGCAATCGCAGACGGCATGAGGTCTTCTGCCGCACGGCGTGCGGACAGGGCATGGTGGTCATAGCCTTGGATATGCGGGGGCACGGGGAGAGCGGCGGGGAAGCGGACGGGCCCCTTCACCAGGATATCGTGGCGGCCGCCGATCTTCTGCGCAGTCACCCCCTGGTAGACGCCGGTCGCATCGGTTACCGGGGTTCCAGCATGGGTGCGTACTATGGGCTCCGGGCGACACTGAACTCCCGCTTCGCCGCTCTGGCCCTGCTCTGCCCGGCCCAGGCGGACATCCTCCTGCAAGCGCTGGAGAACCCACCTCCCCCACAGGAGATGGAGAGCAGAGGGTTGGATGCACGCTTCGATGTGGAGAAGTCCCGCCTTTACCTGGAAGATAGAGACATCATGGAAGATGCTGAGGGCCTCAACATCCCAACCCTGCCGGCACACGCCAGGCACGACAATGTAGTGCCTATAGACGTAACTCTAGAGCTGGCCAAGCGGCTCAGCGGGGATACGGAGGTCATCATATACTCAGTGGGGGAGGCCACTCCACCCTCCAGAGCGATAGCCGCATGCACCTGCGCGTCGCCTCCTGGCTGAAAGACCGACTCTCTTCACCGTAAGCTCCCGTCTATGTTCCATCCAGGTAACGCTCCACACCCCGCACAGCCAGTGCCCCTTCCCCGGCCGCCCATACCACCTGCTTCAGATAATTAGCCCGCACGTCACCTGCGGCATAGACACCCGGAGATGACGTACGGAGCTCCTCATTCGTGAGTACGAAGCCCCTCTCATCAAGGTCCACAACTCCGTTCAGGAAATGGGAATTCGGCTGCTGTCCCACGTAGAAGAATACGCCGTCCACCTTGATATCCCGAAACTCACCCTTGTCAGTGAACTCCACGTACATGGACTCCACCTTATCCCCTCCCCGTACCTCACGGAGCTGGGAGGTCCAAAGTATATCTATCTTGGGCTCTGCCTCAGCCCGGTCCCGATACACCCGGTCCGCCCGCAGCTCATCCCTACGATGCACCAGGTAGACCTTCCCGGCAAACCGGGTCAAATACAGGGCCTCTTCCACGGCCGAGTTGCCCCCACCGATGACGGCCACCGTCTTGTCCTTGAAAAACGCCCCGTCGCAAGTTGCACAGTAAGAGACTCCGCGCCCCACGAAACGCTCCTCTCCCGCACAGCCCAACCCCTTGGGGTCCACCCCAGTGGCTACGATCACTGACCGCGCTCTGTAGGCGCCGTCCCCGGTCTTGATTTCCTTCACTTCTCCAGTCTCAAAGCCCTCCACCGCTTCTATCTCCTGTAACTGCGCACCAAAGCGGATGGCCTGCCTCTTGATGCCGTCCACCAGATCAAAACCGCTGATGCCCTCTGGAAAACCGGGGTAGTTCTCTATGAAATCCGTCATGGCAGCCTGCCCACCGGCCATCTGTCGCGCCAAGACCAAGGTGTCCAGACCGGAACGGGACGCATATACGGCCGCCGTCAACCCGGCCGGGCCGCCTCCAATGATGATTACGTCGTGCACACCCTCTTCAGAACTCATACTTGGTTCTACCTCACCCTCGTTGCGTCCCAACTACTTCACACACTGCACATATTTGAGAAAAATATCAAATGCCTCTTCCATCGACTCTTCAGAGACGTGGGAGGCCGTCTCAGTCTCCAAACACTCCCGCATACGATGACTGATCAGATGGATGCCCACCCGGTCAAGGGCGGACTTCACGGCCGAGAGTTGATTCAGGACATCCTCACAATCCTTACCCTCCTCAATCATCCGCTGTAGGCCCCGGACCTGACCCTCTACCCGACGGAGCCTATTCACAACCTTGTCTACATTCACATCTGCCCCAGCGTCCGCTTGGCCTGCTGTATCCCGCACCTTCATAACCATCCTCCTTGCCTCCCGTCCCCCGAGGGCCACGATGTGGCCCGAACCGAGCACGGCTCCGTGCGGCGATGTCCGCTAGTACTTACTTGCATAAGTAAGCGGATAGAGCTGCCATGGTCTCCAGGAGGTGGGGATCATGGTAGAGGTGACGGTCGAGGACAGAGCTACGCTGGAATCCTGGATCAGGGCCACGACCACCGAG